>JAESFN010000317.1_pt1 | contig 54474 bp, 58 predicted proteins | sample 9269411 | NCBI WGS metagenome assembly JAESFN01 (sample SAMN14505399, study PRJNA617100) | algae metagenome | isolation source: Iphinoe sp. HA4291-MV1 and co-occurring heterotrophs from trail next to... | place: USA: Maunawili Falls, Hawaii | collected 2009-07-25
TGATCTCTTCAGGCTTGTGCCGCTTTGCCATCGTGGTCCCTCCAGTTGGCCTCTCAGGCCATACCTCAACTCGGACCACTTCGCCGTAGGCACCTCAGATCAACCTCGGGCTCCCCAACGCGGGTCCCGTTGGGAAGGCCCAGCAATTGGGCACTCAAGTCGAAGCCGGAGCGCCATCTGCGTGAGTGGGAAGGTCCCCGGGCCCGAAGAAATTTTGCCTGAGCCCCGCTGATTTCTCCAGGAAGTTCGACCGATCGGCCCTTGCTTGGTCGAATGGAAACCTTCCCACTACCTTTAGTGTTATTGCCGTGCGCTTGATCCACAATGTCAGAGTCGGTTCGAAACCATACTGTCAGCGGAACCGTGGTGGGCGGCTTGAATTGGGGGAGCAGGCCGGTGCCCATCCCCTCCCTCAAGAGCGGGGCATCGGCTTAGAGGCGTGGTGCTCACGTCCCCCCGTCCAGCACCACGCCTCCCTTTCTCCGGTAGACCACCATCCAATCCTTCCGCGCGTCGGGCAAGCTACGCGTGCGAGGACCCTCTCAGTCCCCACAGCATAAGCGCAAAGGTGATGATGCCAGTTGGCGCCGACGAATAGGCCAGAAGCTTGATGAGGTTCTCGTGGGCTTGCGTGCCGCGCAAGTCCGTGCGGGAGTTCTCCTGCGAGTACGATGGTCTGGTTGCCGATTCCTACCAGAGCGGCCACGACGTAAGCTGAGAGGATCGCGAACGTGGCGTGGAGCGAAAACCAGAATGCGACCCAGGAAACCACGACGCTCGGCTTCAGCTTGGGCCAGATGAGGCCCTGCGTCAGCAGCATCACCGCCTGCAACGCGCTCAGGGTATGTGCCGAAACGGCGATGCGCGGCGATGCGGCCTGACGGATCACGAAGCCCCAGAAGGAGGTGAAGAGAAACATGGAAACGCCGACCTGGAGGAGGAGGCGTCCTTGCCGAACCAATGCAGAATCTGGATCCATGAGACGACCTTTGCGGCTGATTCCACCATGGCTATCAATATAAACTGCTAGCATGCTATATAGCATGCTATACGCAACGATATTCACAGGTTACCGTTGAGAGAATCAGTGTCCGGATCGGCAGCAGCACGGAGAAGGTCGCACATGGCCCGAGGCCCTACACGCCCTCGTACCGCGAAGCCCGGGCGCAAGCCGCTCGCCGAAGCCTCGGGCTACATCCCACCGCCCAGCCGGCAGGGGAAAAAGGCTTTGCTGACACACCACGATCCAACTGTCCTGCGCAAGCTGAAGCAGCTCGCACTCGATCAGAACACCACGCAGCAGAGGCTGCTCGGCGAGGCGTTGACGCTGCTGTTCACGAAGTACAGCGTGTCGCCGGTCGCTTGAGCTGGGAGAATCGTTCCGTGGCCCATTCTGGCGCTGATCGCCATGTCAGCGCAATCACGGCCTCAAATGCGGCAGCTGGTCCAGAAACGCGCGAAGCCCTGCTTCCTGACGGCCGCGGAGCAGCCAAGGCTCAGCAAGCATGCCCTCGATCATCGCACGCGCTTCGTCCCATTCGCCGTGAAGGCACGCGCGCACGAATTCGTCCCGGGCTGAGGTCCCCGGGCAATGTGCGGCGATGATGTCCGCCATTGCATAGACGAGATCGTAGACCAGCACGTCGGGCTCCTTGCCGCTCGTTTCGAGCTGTGCCTCATCGAGGCGCCGTCACGACAATGCCTACTCTCGCATCGCGGAATGAACAGATTCTCTCCCGTCCGCAAGAGCGGCTCCACCTAAATAGAGTCAGACGGTTAAGGTGTTGTGCCCGGAAACAACCCGGCCAGCCGTTCGGCGACCGGGCTCACCCGGGGCATTCCGAGCGAGGCGGACACGCAGCCTTGGTGCGATCGGGACGAAAAGGCGGGCACGGCGTGAAGGGTCGAAAAACCGGCGGCCGCCACCTGGCTCACGAAACAAGATGACCCTCGCGCAGATCGCAGCGGCGGAAGCAGGCACTAGCCCGCTCGCGTACATGCTGTCGGTCATGAGGGATGTCAGCCAGGATCCGACCGTCCGGTTTGACGCCGCGCGCTCGGCGGCACCTACGTGCATCCCAAGCTGAGCACTGTCGAGCATGCCGGCAACCCTGAACAGCGCATCGCCTTCGAGATTGTGACCGGTGTCGAGTATCGCCGCTGGACGACGAAGACGATCGGCACAGTGGCGTCACCAGGAAAGAGATGCCTACGTTGTCCATCCGCTTGAGCGCCATGTTTCAATCTCCAAGTGCGGACCGCGAACGAAGCTCAAGCCGGATTCGCGCCGAGTGCGTCGCGCTGAACAGCGGTGAGCACGATTGGCGCGCGTAGCGGTCCTTTCGCATCGAAAAACGGCGAGGGCTGTGGCGCGCCAAATCTTGCGACCACGATATGACGGAGGATGTTCAGGCCTCCAAGCAGAAACGGTAGCGGTGTGAGTTTGACCTTGCAGGTAGCCGATGCGGTATTCAACACGATCCGGTCGCGCGGGCCGAGCGTCGCTGCGATGCTATTGGGCGAGGTATCGAGGCAGGTCGTGACGATGCCGATGTAAGCGGACTTCGCGCTGCGCGGTGTGTTGCCGAGTGGTGTCTGGCAACACGCGGTATGCCAGCGCAGCCTCCCTTTATGCGACAGCGACATGCAGGCGACGTACTGGAGGCCATCCGTTATCCGAACGCCCGCCGGCGACATTGGTACGATGTCCGTGCCGCCGCAGCGATCGACCATGTCCGGCCGCTTCAGGTAGCGCGCGTAGGCCTGGCAATCTTTGCAGTAGCATGTCGCACGCGTATAGGCCTGCGACAGCTCCATCTCGCCCCGCACATTTCCGCATTGGCAACGTATTGCGATGGACATGTGGTTGCCTCTGCCTAGGTGCTCAAATTGCTGTGCCAACCGGGCAATGCGGAGGGAGACTCGAACTCACAGCGCCTGCAGCACCATGAAGCCGCCCATGAACATTCGCTTGCCGTCCAACGGCATAGTCTTACCCATATCCTTGAACGATGGTTCCTCCATCATCGTCTTCATCGCCCGGTCGCGGTCCTCCCGCGATTTGTAGACCGCCCATGACAACACCACGATCTCGTCGTTGGCGAGCTGAACGGCCTGCGGGAACGACGTTTGCTTGCCGGGCTTTACGTCATCTGCAATGCAGTCCACGTACTCGAGTGCACCGTGCTTCTTGACGAAATCGCCGATCTTTTTTGAGAAAACTTTGTATTCATCGAGCTTGGATTTGGGCACCGGCATCACATAGGCATCGACATATGTTTGCGGCATGACATCCTCCATATCGAGCGCACAGGGCCTGCTTGGCCAACGCACATGGTTGAAGCCTGTTCCTGTGGCGAATGGCTGTGACCGCTGTGTATGCGGGGCTCGGCGGCGGTCCCCAGTGGCGCCGCAACCGATCCGATTTGCGCTCGTTGTCACAGCAAACGCGAGGAGCCTCACTATGGACGCCCACACGCTGACATCCGCACCTGCGCTTGCCAAAAAGGCCAAGACGCCGTTTCCCGGCGAGACCGATGCCTACCGCAAGGCGCGCGAGGCCTTGCTTGCAGAAGAGATCGAATTTCGTCGACACATGACGCGGCTTGTCGAGCAACGCCGCGCGTTGCCTCCGGGGCCAAGGCCTACCGCTTCAAAGACGCGAACGCCACCGAACTCGGCTTGATCGACCTATCGGCAACCATGACGCGCTGGTCGCGCGGATGATGACGCCACCTGCACCTCGGGTTATGGCTGGCCGCAAAAGCATGCGTCCATTGCGGAGATCCCACAGCTGGGAAGAGTCAAAGAGAGAACCACCGACAAACATCATCCTGCCATCGGGAGAAAGCGCGATCCGGCGATCAGCTCAACCCTGCGCTGACCTACAGCCATGATCTGCCTCTGCGTGAGGTGGAAGGCGTGGGCGTCTTCGCGGTCCGCTAACACTCGGACCACTTGGTTGATGGCCGTGTTGAGCCGCGTCCACTCACGCTCCAGGTCTTTCTCTCGTGCCCGTAGGTCCACTAGGCTCGCCATCTCTTCCCTTTGCGTTCCTCGTTTGTCCTAATGCACCCCATGGCTTGAGTCCAGGGTGAGAGCTTGCGCTTTGTGGATGGGGTTGTGGGGGGCGGACGCCAGCGGCTTTTGGATTAGGGGGAGGCCGCTGGCGCCCTACTGTGCTTGCCAAGGAACAAGCCCCTACAAGCTACAGTACCCTGATTAACGATCAAGCCTGAGGTGGGGTTTCGCGCCAGGAACTGCGCTTCCTGACCAGCGTTAACTCGGCACGATCGGAGGCCATCATGCGCTACCACTTCGAAATCCGCGCCCCGCTTTTTCTTGACCCAGACCCCGAGGGCGAAGAGTTCGCATCAATGGAAGCGGCGTGTGAACACGTCCTTGAGACGATGCGCCAGTACCTCGCATCCAGAGACGTCGGCAACTTGAACTTGGTTGAGAACAGCACGATTGAGATTTCAGACGAGACTGGCATCACGACATTGTTGCCGCTCGCGGATGTGATTGCCGAGCTGATGCACAAGCACAAGGGTTCGGCCGTGCCGAGAGGAGCTACGATACACTAGCCGGCTTGCGCCATCGTCCGCCTACTTACTACCGCAATTCGGTGGCCACGATGTCCGGTCCCCAAATGTGGGGATGGCCGCAAGCCCTCAAGCGGCAGAGAGGATGGGATCGCTCCGCACTACCCCGCAAAGCGTCCTGTCTTCTCGAGCTACGTCAGAGCTTCCCTGTCCACAACGCCATGACCCCAGCTCCGGCGGCAACCGACGCAACGAACAAGCCTGCATAGAGCGGCCACTGCGAAGGCCACGACACAGGCTTGTCGTACCAGCCCCGATGATCGTCGTTGGCTGTACCGCGTAGCTGGTAGCCGTAGCCGGTCCGGATAATCCGCGTGCTGCGTCTGCCCTGCATCTCTCCTACCTCCCCCCGCATGCTACCACAATGAACAGCGCACGGACGAACGGGGAGCATCCGCTGTGGCGACCATCTTCACTGTTCACGGCACCAATGCCACTGGGCCAGAGGAAGGCAATGCGTGGTGGCAACGTGGGAGTGAATTCGAAAAGGACGTTCGCCGTTACGTCGAGAGTGAAGACGGACATCTGAACTTTGAGCCGCACATTTGGGACGGGCGGAACAGCGAGAACTCACGACGTGCCGCCGCACGAGGATTGTTCGAACGTCTCTCGAAGTGCGTCAACAATAGTCAAATGTGCTGCGCCATTGGGCACAGTCACGGTGGCTCTGTGATCGCGTCCGCACTCATTCAGGCCAGCATCCGCAAGGCTTCTCTCAATGGCCTTTCGAGATGGATCACGATCGGAACTCCGTTCATAGCGCTTGAAAAACGCGGCTTGATGTTTTCAAGACTCGGAGCGTTCGGCAAGACGTCATATATTTCGCTGATAGTTCTGAGTCTCTGGATGTTCCTAATATTGGCAGTGCCGTTCTCTAGAAACTTTGCACATCCTACCGAACTACCAACTATCGCGAGCAACATAATTTTCCTTATACTTCTTTGGTTGGTTTTTCAAATAGCTTTCACGCCCGCCGTAATGGGGTGGTTATTCATGTCCCTTCGTGAAAAACGAACGTTCAGGCATTTTCAGGCACCCTTGCAGACATGGGCAAAGGATCATTTTCTTCACCGCTGGGCCCGTTGCGACATCGAAACGACGAAGCGATCGAGGGTCTGCGCAAGCTGCGAGATGCGGCCATTCCTATTTTCGATGAAAAATTTGTCGCAGCACCGTTCTCGATAGCTGCGCTCGTTGTTGTGCCCGCACTTCTTGTGGGAGTAACCATCGCATTAGGCCGTATGGCGTTCGCGATCTTTCCAGACCATGCATTGGCAGTGAGCAATGACGATCCATATCGGCACGGCTTAGTTGGCTCGCTAGTTCTGGCGACGGACTTGTTCAACTTGGCTCTCGGACTTCGGCTGTTCCCGAGCAGCAATAGTGAGGCTGGCTGGTTGTTTGCCACCTTGACACTCATGTTTGTAGCCTACGTTTTCGTCGTAGCTGTGACAGCGATAGCCGCGCGATTTGGCTCAAACCTAAGCAAGCATCTCGATAGGATCACTTGGGCCCAGATCAGAGCCTCAGCGTTCGGGGCAGATACCATTGGAGAGGCGGGAGTTGGGGCAGCGGAGTCGCCGATGTGGTTGACGGCCAAGACCGGCGTTCTCCCAACTGCTCTTAGCGCAGAAATTAGTGCCTTGGCAGATAGAGCTGCCGCAGAGTCCGTGACTAAGCTAAGGAATGCAATTCAACTCCTTGCATTTTCGGAACAAGAAAAGGCCAAGTCCGATCTATTGGCAGAGTATCTATCCTGGGATGAGCTGGTTCACACCTCCTACTTCCGTGTCCCGCGCTTCCGCAAGCTGGTCTGCTACGCCATCGCCCAAGCGCCTGGGTTCCAGCCTAGCGAAGCCTTCAAGCGCGATCCCGACTATGCGCTGATGGGGCAGTGGATGGAGGGAGCCAAACCGAAGGCGCGTTAGGGGTTCCGACACCGCGAGCCCTGTGCTATCTCAGCCACCCGAAGTAATCTGTAGGTAGGCAGAACATGGCATCCGTCGATTTCGATAAAATGTCCTTCAAGGATTTGGTTGAGCTGGATAATAAAGTGCAAAGCGCCATTGCGGCGGCCCGTGATCGCGAGCGCGCCGAAGTCAAAGCCAAGCTGGCCAAGCTGGCGGAGGGTGCCGGCTTCTCCGTGAAGGACCTATTTGGTCAAGGTAGGCGCCGGTCGCCCTCGACAGTGAAGTACGTCAATCCGAAGGATGCCTCGCAGACCTGGACTGGCCGCGGTCGTAAGCCGAACTGGCTCGTCGAACGGTTGGCGAAGGGAGCCAAGCTCGAGCAGTTCGAAGTCTGAGTTGAGCAGCTCTGGTTGAGCCCTAGCACTGTTATTGCGCCGATCCCGTTCAAGCATTGTGAGAGGCTTGATCGTTAATCAGGGTACTGTAACTTGTTGGGGCTTGGCCCTCCACGGCAGGCACGTTGGACGCCAGTGGCACCCCCCGAATACCCATCGCTGCTGGCGTCCACACCCCTCAATCCCCCGCCTAGGGGGACACAGGACACACGAAGGGCCTGAATTGAGTATGGTTGGAAAAGGCCCTGCTTAGTGGCGCTTCCTGATGATCTCGTAGAGCTGCCTACGGAGAGCAAATCCGGTGATCTGCTCTGGCTGGTAGCCCTCGTCTCTTAGGCGCCTCTTGAGGTGATCTAGGGAACCGCAGGTGCCGGCCCTGACCAATTCGAAGGCCCGCTCAAGGGTGCTGGTATAGGGGGTCATAGGGTCAGCCCTTCAGCCAATCCACATAAACCCTTGAGGAGGACTGGGGTTCCTTGGGCGTCGCCCTCGGCGCCTATGTACCTTCCTCCAACTCTGCTAGCGAACCTGCGGGAGCGTCTATTGTGCACACCACCCCGGCTTCGCCGAATTCGATGGTAACGTCGCCCCCCAGTTGATCGGCTAGTGCACGTCGCAGCATGGTCGACCCGAAGCCGCTGTGCTTGGGCGGGGCCACGAGTGGCCCACCACTTTCACGCCATGTGAGCACGAAGCGATCGCTGAGGGTCCAGCTGATGGACAGTTTTCCGGTATCCGATGATAGGGCGCCATATTCGGCTGCATTGGTGCTCAACTCATGAACCGCCATTGACAGCGCGATGGCACTTTGCGGCCCTAAGCGAACAATCGGCCCGTCGATGGCAATGCGTTTGCCATCGTTCGTCTCGTACGCGATCAGGCTCGTAGAAAGGATATGGTGGAGGTCGACGCCACTCCAGTTTTCATTGGAGAGCGCCGTGTGAGCCCGGCTCAAGTTTAGTAGCCGCTGATTGAAGGCGTCCTGGGTCGGCTTGCCGACGCCAGAATTACGAAACGTCTGAGCAGCGATTGCCTGAATGGTAGCAAATGTGTTGACCAGGCGGTGGTGCAGTTCTCTGACGAGGAGGTCGCGTTGGGCCTCTGCAAGCTTGCGATCGGTGACATCGCGAAACACGACACCAAGACCGTCACCCAAGGGGAACAGGCGGTAGCTAAGCCATCGCTCCCCGACGACAACTGACCGAGTCTCCGATTGTACGGACTGGCGCTGTGCCATGGTGTCCCAGAACAGCTGTCCCAGCCGTGTCTCACGCGCGCCGGGAAAGACTTGCCAGAGGTTCCGACCTACAACATCGCGCGCAGCGACGCCGAAGTGCCGTTCAGCCGCCCTGTTGAAGCGCCTGATGGTCCACGATGCGTCGACGCAATAGAACCCTTCACCAATTCCCTCGAGGATCGTCACAAGCTCATCTTCGGCATTCATCCAGGCAATAGACCTCGCTAAACGGAGCATTCACTTCCGGAAATGATTTGCTAAGCCGAGCAGTCTGCCGACCAAGGAGCGTTGGTGACGCTCGCAGCACAATAGTGGGCGCACCGCCGATTGTGAATGGGAACTCGCACTCTGCGGCGGCGACCTTTGGGACAATGGTCGACACGACCATAGCGGCTATTTCCCATCATCGCTCCGGTTCCGCTTCGTGAACCGGTCGATCCAGCCGGCGGCGAAAAGCATCGCCAGCGTTACAGGGATCGCAATTGCGATCGTGCGCCAAGCCCCGAGACCACAGGCGACGCCCAGGCCTGCAGCAACCCAGACGGTCGCCGCCGTGGTCAGGCCCTCGACGTTGCGCGTCTCCACATTGCGCAGGATCACGCCCGCGCCGATGAAGCTAATCCCAGCCATGACGCCCTGGATAACACCCTGCACGACGCGGCTTAGCGCATCCGGATTCTCGATCATCCCTTGAACCTGGATGCCAGCGACGGCTACCGTGGCGGCCCCGAGGGAAACGAGCCCGAGCGTCCGCACGCCAATCGGCTTGTCCGCGAGATCGCGGTTAAGGCCGACGAGGCCGCCTGCGGCGGCGGCGGCGAGTAGCCGTACGAGCACATCGCTGAGGTGAAGGTCCACGGATCGCATCCTTGCTTTGGGGTTTGGCCGGGGACATCACCCAGCGCGAATGTACGATTTTTACATTCAGATGGAACGCACTCAAACTCAGTGGATTAGACGGTTAGGGACCGCGTGAGTGAAGCGCCTCAAGCCCCGGCGGTCCTGCTCAAATGTAAGCAGTAGGGCGGACCTCCTGTGGGCGGCTCACCGTTCGTACTTGTCGTCGAAGACGAGTGGCTCATTCGTGCGGCCTTGGCATCGGCGCTCGAGGACGCTGGCTGGCAAGTCCTGGAGACAAGTCGGGGAGAGGAGGCAATCAAGCTCCTGTCCGAGCCAGGCCGGCACATCCGGATGTTGATCACCGACATTCGCCTGGCCGGCCAGCTAACGGGATGGGATGTTGCCGAGGCGTTCCGTAAGGCCTATCCGGCCTCCGCGATCTTTTACACGTCCGCCAATACCGAGGATCGCAGCAGGCAAGTTCCTGGGACCGTCTTCATTCCCAAGCCGTACGACATGAAGAGGTCGTAGACGCCTGCGCGCTGGACTAGCCGCGGACAAAGATGATGGTGACGCCGTTCAACGTGGCCACTCTTGAGAAGCTGCAATGGCCGCCAGGGTAGGCCGGTGTTGGGGCTGGGCGGTTCCGGCTCGGCAACCGGCCGACGACGAAGGCCGATCACTGCACGCCTGCCCGCTCACGCATCATCTGGCCCACCGCATAGGCGATGACCTCGGGCGTAAGGCAATCGTGCCGCGCTAAATCGAAGATGATCCTCGCCATGCGGTTGCGCTCCGCGTCGACGTCGGCAATGGTCGCGCTGCGCCCTTCGGCGAAGGCGGCCCACGCCACCTCGAAAATGCCGGCGAGCTCATCGAGCTCTTAGCTGTCGTAGCCTCGCGATCGCGGAAGTTCCGCGCTTGATCTGAACATGACGCCATTTCCCAACGCGGCTCGCGCACGCGAGCCCAACAACCGTTCCCGTCCGACCCGGGTATGACATGTAGTGGCAGGAAGGCCCGTCCCAGGGGAGTACAGCAGCAATCGCGCGGCCCAATAGCCCACTCTATTGGGCCGTAGAGGAGGGCCTTCCCACGCCATCAGACTAGGGCCGGCACACTCTGGTTGGAACGCAAGACTCGGTTCTATAGCGAACAGTCAGCTCGGTATTCTGGGTTCGCTGCGCGACGCCGCTGGCCGATGCTCCGTGATCCGCTCGATCTCGTTTAGCGCTGGTACGAACTCATGCGAGGGCAAGGCTGGCGTTGCGGGGCGGCCCGCTAGCTTCCTAGCCAAATGGTGCGGGACCGCCCATTGCCTGGAGAAAGAACAAATGGACCTGCAGAAGATCTACACCGCGTTCCTCACCGCAGACCTTGCCGCGGCTGAAGACTGGTACACGAAGCTGCTCGGTCGTGGACCGGATAACCGGCCGATGGACTCGCTGGTACAGTGGGAGCTCTTCGGTCAGGCCGGATTGGCGCTTTCAAGCGACGGCGAGATCGCCGGCAGAGGCGTGATGTTCCTATACGTCGACGATGTCGCAGCAGAGCGCCGGAGGCTGCGGGGCCTGGGGATCGTACTGGGGGATGACATCAAGGGCGACTACTCAACGCTGGCACAGGTGCGAGATCCTGACGGCAACCTGCTCACGCTGGCGACGCCGCCCTCGCGGCCGTCTCCGCCGGCTTGACCGAACCGGAGGAGCGAAAATCCGCTTCAAGCATGCTTCTCGCCGGGGCGAAGGCTGACCAGGGTGGGCCGTGCGCTTCGGGATCGGGTTGGGCCATCACGGCAGTACATGCGGCTGCGGCGCTGTGAAAGTCCTGTGCCGCCAGCCGGCGCCGCTACTGCCATCCATCGGCGCCGGCACGATCTCCTACCGACCGCCGCCGTTCGGCTCCCGACAAGGCGATCGAAGCCACGGTCTCGCATGTGATGAACAGTGCCGATGCGAAAGCCGGGGCAATGTCCGCCGTCCGAAAACTATCCTCGGTGGAGGTTGGCGCATTGCGCCTGAAGATTGGCGAGGTGCGGTCGGCCTTGACCCGCTTCCCACGCACGTGAAAACTGGTCACGCCGATACGATTGCATATCTGATACGAGGAACCAGCGGTAGTCACTCAACGGATGAATGACTATCATGCCTTCGTTGCTCTTCCAGCATCGAACGAACTGGCGCTCAAGGACACAGGGCGCCTTATTTTTTGTTGGCTAGTGCCTCCAACCCCCGACTCGGTTTAGTCGCGCGCGATGGACAGTCATGCCGCGACCGTGGCGATCCTTGCTGGCAGCGTGCTGACCTGGGTCTCGTATGCGGACCCGGTGATTTACCGACGTTACGCGCTGCCCGCTGTGTCCGCTCTGGTCGCCATTTTCCTTGTCATCTTCACCACCCAAGTGATGACCGTGCGCGCGGCTCGCAACGCGCTCGCCTACGACCCCAACATGGTCTCGTTCGACGCCTTCTCGACCATGGCGAGCGCGGTCTCCGAGCTGCGGTGGCCCATGTCGTGGCTTGTGAGTGCTGTGGCTGTGTGGATTTTTGCAACAGTGCTCGCTGCGCTCCCCGCACTTGGCATTGGCAAGAACCAACGATGATGGGACGCAGAGAGTGCGTCCCACGCCTGGGAGATCGCGCGCCGGCTTTCGCCAGGGTAACGCGGATGTGAGCTACGCTCTGTCGCTACCGCATCAATTCGCAAAAGATCCGCCATATTCCGTGCAAACCATCCACTCCTTCGATTTTGAAGCGACGAGGTCCTCCCTCGCCGGAGCTTTGAACGTCATTTGCGAGTACTTCGATGCCCCCAACGCTCAGCGCGCCTCGCGTGATGGTTCCAGGTGCTAGGGCATTGGTCGGCAGTCGGCGCGCTCGGCCGCGTCGACCGGTGACCGAGACTAAAGAACCCGTCACGAATGGGGCGGACATCGGGGTGAGGATCACAGAGGCACTACCGCCGCGGTCTACAGCATCAATCCTTCAAGAGCTCCTGCAACAGCCGAATGCGCACTCACGGTCAAAACTCGATGTGGCTGGCGCAGGGGGGTCGCTGGCAACCTTCGTCTTGGCGGCGATGGCCAATGCCCTGATCGTGACTTTGATTTGCTCCGTTGCCCTGGTTCACGACAGTCATCGGCCGGATTACGTCGAGATCTTGGGCTTCGTGTTCGTGGCGACCCTGATCACTACCCTGTCGGGCTTGGCGGTTGCCAAGGGGGTCGGGCGGGCAGGGCGCGCGCTGGACCGCCGGCTGGCACGCGCACGGAGGCGTCGGCGCTGGCGAGCGAGGGTCTAGCGAGGCGCAATACGCCGCGAACATCGACCATGGAACCGCAGGCGCTGACAAAGCCACCACGCCCGCGGAAGCTGCCTAAGGTTGATCCGCAGCGGAGCTTGTTCTAGGGGCGGGCTAGTGGTTTTACCAGCGGCGGGTTGAGCTACTGGCAACCTCCAGGGCCGCAACGCCCTCCGCCCGTCCCGCCCGGCAGCACCAAGGGGCCGCCTCCGTAGTTGCCTGACCCGCCGTAGCTGCCACCACCAGACGACCTCGATCCAGTGGCTCCAAGGATACCCATTAGGGCATCGCGTGCCATTCTTTCGTTCCGCCGTTGCTGTCGCTCGCGGCGTCGCTCTTCTTGGTCTTCTCTCTCGGCTTCAGCTTGTGCGCGACGTTCAGCTTCCCAGGCCCGCCGCTCTGCCTCTTGGCGCTGCCGAGCTGAGGGATCGGGAGCGTGGTACACACGGCCTTGGTTGGACGGTTGGTTCAGGCGTGGACGTGGCATCTGCCCAGGGCCTGGATGAAAACAGTCGAAATATTCGTTGTCGTTTTCTGGGCAATGATTTGCCGCAGCTGGTGCGATCGTGACGCTGAAACCCAATACCGCGAGCGCATAGACCCAAGGTCCCCGCATGAACCCCTCCCTTGCCGCATTGGCACGACACTGAGGTTAAGGGCGAGTACTGACAAACACAAGCCGCCGCACCGCATGATGCACCAGCTTTGACGGCGGCAACTGGACGATGGAACCACAAGCGCCGTCGAAGCCACCACGTCCGCCGAGGCCTTCCCGATCCACAGCAGAACGTGTCTTTGGCGCAACCGGCCTGCCGGCGCTGCAAACATCGTGGCGCATCAGCTATCATCGTTAGTCTGCGGAGGGACCTGACGATGACGAATTGCTCACGGTTGGTTCTGTCGAGCCTAAGCGTTGCTCTCGTGGTTTCGCCAGTACAAGCGGGGAAATGGACCAAGTACTGCAACCCAGCCTGCATTCAGAAGTGCAATGAAACGGCGCGCTCGAGCGGCCTGACCAAAGCGCAATGCTACGAGAAGTGGGGGAAGATCGCCTACGAGGAGTCACGCGAGGACGGATCGCGCGTCACGCCCACAACGAAGAAGCTGAAATGATGCCGGAGAGCGAAGCTCGGTGTGACCGGTCTTGCGCGGGGCTAGATAATCCCTCGTTGCATATCCGCAACAATTTCTGACAACTCCTCCGTGTACGTGTCGGCGGTATGGTGATGGTCGCTCTGGCGGGCTAACTGTTGGTCGTGGCGGGTGCGGGGGACATGTTGTGGGCGGGCGTTTCAAGCGTTTGTTTTTTGGGGCAGCGCTTGCGTCAGCGGCGACCCTCGTCTCGGCCACATCTGAGGCTGCTGGCCCACCGCTACCCGGCGGCTGTGCCGCGGTTAGCTCGATATGGACAAGGCCCGCGCCCGCCAACATTGGCTACAACGAGGCAATCAGCGGATTTGTCGCTGGTGACGTTGTTGCCATCACCGTGCAGCGGCTCGGCACCGCAAGCCAAGTGGTCCTCTGGGCTCTCGATGGATTTCTCACGACATTACTTGATGATACGGCAACAACCGACTTGGTGTTTACGCACACAGTCCAAGGAACGAATGATCGCGAGCTGAGGCTCCACATAGACGTGACGCCTGGAGGCGGTGGATCGCAGGTGGCCTTCTCCGCGACCTGCGTTAGCGCTGCGGCGAAGTCGAAAGCAGACAGCGACAAGCTGCGGTCGCTCCAAATCGCTGGCAGCAAAGTCGCCGCACAAACGTCGGGCGCAGCAATCTCATCGGCCATCGACGGAGCGATCGGTGATGCGCTGATGAGCAACGGCAATGGTAGCGGCGGAGGTGCCAATCCCATTCCCTCATTCCTCGGCGGTCCGGGTGCCTACGCTAACCGAGCAATCTCACCCTCCCGGCTAGGCGGCTCAACGCCTGCAAGTGCAGGGTACGACGGTGGCCACCGCTGGAGCCCCTGGGTGAACGTCAAGCACTCCGAGTTCGACGGAGGCTCCGCTGGCTTCGATGGCGACCAGCTCAACACGACCTTTGGCCTGAGCTATCGCCTCACGAGAGATGTCGTTGTGGGGATCGTTGGGGGCTTCGAGCACTTCGACTACGACGTTTCAGCACTCACAGGCCGCATCAAAGGCGACGGCTGGACGGCGGGAGGCTATCTCGGCTGGCAAATACAGCCCGCCATCCGTTTCGCGGCCGCGATTGCACACTCTGATATCGACTATGATGCAAGGGCCGGCGCGGCGTCGGGCTCGTTTGACGGGCGGCGATTGCTTCTCAATGCCTCCCTCACGGGATCCTACCCATGGTGGAAATTCGTCATCGAGCCATCAGCAACCGTTTTCGCGCTGTGGGAGAATCAGGACGGCTGGACCGACAGCCTTGGCACTCAGCAGGGCGAACGAAGCTTCACTCTGGGCAGGGCAAGTGCAGGTGCGAAAGTTTCGCATGTGATTGAACTGTCCCGCAGCGTCAGTCTCGTGCCGTACGCCGGGCTCTATTTTGACTACGACTTTTCATCTGATGCTGCCGTCACCGTTGGACCCGATGCAGTGGGGTTGGACGACGGACCATCAGGTCGCGCGACAGCCGGTCTTGCACTGGGCCTTGGAACGTCTACGCGCCTTTCCGTGGAAGCTGAGTACGGCGGCATCGGAGCAGATCACGACGTGTGGACGCTTGCAGGAAGGGGCGCTGTAAAATTCTGAGGCTCGCATTGATAGCCCGGACCTCCTGAGTACATCGTATGTCGCGCCATTCGTCGAGCGAATTGCCTGCTCGTTGATGGACACGCAGGCTGTACGAAGTCGCGCAAGCACACCACCTGCGCATCGGCAGTCGCAAACGGCGGCGCGATTCGCGCCGCACTGCTTGAGGGCCTGTCGGCTCTAGCCACTCGGGCTCGTGGCTGCATCCGCGAGTGCCGGCGGACGGCCCTGATGCACCGGCGCCTTACGTAACGGCCTCGCGGCGACGTGGTAAGCCACGCCAGCGTAGCGCCGACGGCGACCGCGCGCGTCCGCAGCGGCTGGAGGGTTTTCCAGAGCGTGCGCGCCACGCTTCGCGTGTATCCCGTGCCTGCCCGGCCGGCGTATCGCACCTTGCCGCGCTCAAATACCCAAGCACCAACGCACCGATGTCCGGAGAAGCGCTCGATGTCAGCATGTGACCCTGGCGGTCGCCGACGCCATCGGCGTGAGACGGCTTGGAAATGCAAGGGCGGGTGCTGGCAATTTGAGACGAATGCGAGGGTTCATCATTTCTCGTGGCGCGCAGCGACGAGCCTAAGCCCCAGTGCCATTTTGGTTTCACGAGGATCGGACAGCGGCGAAGGTTTTGTTGGCGCGGACTTGAGGCAACGGCACCGCTGGCTCAAGGAGATCGACGGTCATGATGGCGGCAGTATTTGCGACCATGGCGGTCGCGCTCGTTCTGAGCCGGCTTGGCCGCCAATGGCCAGCGGTGACGTGGCTTGCCGCCTGCCTCATCCTTTCGGTGTGGCTGTTCTTGTTCGAGATCTACAGCCCTGAATACGGCTTTGGCATGCCCTGGATCCAGACCGAGCGCGATACCGCCCCGCCTACGGGCCAGGTCGGCGGGAGGGCTTGAGGCATGCTGCGAGACAACATCAGGGCCCTGGTCGCGCCGCCCAGGCTCGCCCTCTACAACTGGGTCTATCTGCTCCTGGTGATGGCGGTGGTGGCCGGCATCCTGACGGCAGCGATGGTCATGCAGTACGTCTACCGCGAACTGCCCTGCCCACTCTGCCTGCTGCAGCGCGTGGCGCTGTTCGGCGTGTGCTTCGGCATTATGCAGAATTTTCGGCACGGGTTTTCCTACCGGAATACCGGCTACAGCCTGCTGTTCGTGATCTTCCTGCTCATCGTAGCCACCCGGCAGACGCTGCTCGACATCTACCCCCGTCCCGGGCACGCCTACATCGGCTCCGCGATCTTCGGCCTTCACATGCCGGTGTGGTCGATCGTGATCGCCCTGGCACTGCTCACGGCGTACGCCGTCAAGCTCGCCGTGCTCGGCGGCGACCAGCATTTGCGCGACTATGACGCTAAGAGTTTTCCCGTCGTGTGCGGATTGGCCAACGTTTTGACCTTTTATGTGATTGCGCTCTGCCTGATCAATCTGGTGTCCGTGATCGTGCAATGCGGCCTTGGCCAGTGCCACACGACGGGTTACCGCCTGCTGGGCTGAACGCGTGGGGCACCCTGTGGATCGTGACCCGTGGCGATGCGTTTGTTCAGTGGCGAGCGCGCGGCAGCCACGACTGCTCATTCGGTACGATTGGTCTTCTCCATTTCCGCTTAGTTCACTGTGCTTTAGGTTCTCTCAGCGGCGACGTTGCTCGCCTTCTCCGCACCCATAGGTCAACCATGACCTTTATGGCTGCGGCGAGAACCAGCGCACAAAGGGCCGCCTTAGACATCGTCTCCATCGTCCCCTCGATCAGCATGCCGTGGATCACGCTCCCCACGACGATGACGACCGCGAGGGACATATGAGCGATGCGCCACGTTCGCAGTCCCAATCGCCGGCGGAGTGTTGCCAAAATCACAACGGCGAAGATGGCCCACATCGCGACCACACCGAACGGGGAGAACGGCGTCGGCGATGTGAAGAGAAGGGCGTCAATCATGTCCGGCGGGCTGGTGAACCAAAGGCCTCCGACATGGATCACTATCGCCGCGACCAACGCGCCGCCCACCCAGTGATGGGCTCGCCGCGCGCGATAGGTCGACGGTCCCGGTAGATATCCGCCAATCAGCAGAGGCTGAACGAGCATGAGCCCCAGTGCGATAATCCCGGCGAACCCGGCCACAATGTAGACCGGGCCACGCCATTCGAGCTGTGGGCTCGCCGCTGCAAAGGCGATCGGCACGCCAACTGCGGCCACAAGGGCGGCCCAGATCAGCGTCGCCCGGGCCAACCTCATCCCCGTTCCCAACCCGGTCAGGCCGGCTGAAGGACGAAGTGCCCCTCCAGGCTGGTCTCTTTTGCGCTCCGCATCACGGGACGCAGAAAGACGGTTTGGAATTCACCGCTGTCATAGGCGAGGTGACCGTGCGGCTGGCCGAAGATGGGAATAATCTGGGGCATTTCCAGACGGAACTTGCCGTCCTTATCGGTAAGGGTGGCCCCATGGCTCTGCGGCTCGTGCTCCTGTCCTTCGGTCGTGTGCGCCCAAATCTGGATGCGCTGCCCGGCAAGCGGAGCCCCGTCGCCTGCGCGGCGTACGGTGCCACTCATCCAGAAGCCACCCTTGCCGATCCGATCCACGATCGGCGCGCCCTTGCGGTAGTTGTTGGACCCGCCCGACATCGAGGCGGTCGGTGCGACGCCTTGCGCGCGGGCGGGCAACAGGACCCCGGAAATCCCGGATGCCAGAACTGAGCCGCCAGCGGCGAGCAGGTTGCGGCGGTTGAGTACGATGGTGGTCATCAATTCCTCCTGCAGCCGCAAGAGTCTCGAATTCTGCGCGCTTGCACGCAATTTTAGTGGAAGGAGGCGAAGAGCGCGATAGGTCTCACGAAAACGTTTTGTGAACGGGTGCCGATCGCTCAACCAACGCCGTTGCCTCCTTGACGTTCCGTGTGGCGTCTGGCTCGAACGGTTCTTTGGCGCTTTTGGCTAGTCTGCGAAGCTCAACTCGACGGGGATGACGCCCCGGGCTAGATGACGACTGCGCAGCGAGCGCGCCGGTCAATTTCGCCGCCTCAACCCGCGGAGCTCGTCGAGCCTCTCCCGTGGCTCGCCCGTCCATCCATTGACGCCGTTTCTCGGAAGCCAGACGGCGTGGACATAGAGTGCCGCAGCCAACATGACCCCGAGAAAGCCGAAACCCCATGCTCGACCGAGCAGAGCGGACAACCCGGTGACAACGGCGACAAATATCGCGACCTTGAGCGCCCTGCGCCACTTCGGCGTCCGCTCTTCGAAATGCCCGAAGAAAATGTTGCCGAAGGCGAAGATGCCAGTCACGACCGCAACCTCGAACCAGAGGGTGTCGATATTCGATAATTTGCTCATGGTCATCCCTCTTGTCCATGGCGCAACAAGGATCCGCCGGGCCTGCACCCGATGCAAGGGCCGCTGATACCTGCATCATCTTTCTTGATGACCCTGGCCAGCGAAATCGTCATATCGTCATCCCTGACGCTGGCCTCTGCTTTCGGGGCCTGTCAGCTGTCGATACGTCATCTTCGCTTCGACATTGGTCTCAATGGGGGCTTTATGGACCAGCCAGGTCGTCGCTCCGTGTGGCATCGCCTTGGTGTTGTACCGGTTATCAATGCGAGTGGGGTCTACACGGACCTGGGCGGAAGCGTTTTGTCGAACGCGATCTGGGCCGATTTGACCGACTTGAATCGGCATTTCGTCAGGATGCCGGACCTCTTGGATGCCACGGGCGCGATGATCGCCAACTGCATAGGGGCAGAAGGCGCACGCGTAACGCCGGGCGCTTCCGCGGCGATCGCCCTATCCGTAGCCGCAACCATGACCGGGGACGATGGAGCCAAGTGGGAGCAGCTGCCGGACACAGCGGGCATGAGGAATGAAGTCATCATGTTCCGCCATCACCTCGCGCAGTTCAAATACGCAAGGTGTGTAAGATTATCGGGTGCGAAGCTCGTACCGGTCGGCGAGCCCGGTTCCGCAAATCCAGACGACCTCGCCCCCGCAGTGAACTACAAATCGGCATGCGTATTTGTGCCTCAGCACCTAGTCGATTGGTACGCTTCACCGCTCAAGCTGCGGCAGATCGTAGAGGCTTCCCATCGCCTCAACTTGCCGGTGGTGGTCGATGCTGCCTACCTAAATTATCCGATCGATTTGATGCGGTCGTTCACGCGAGTCGGGGCCGATCTCGTGTGCTTCAGCGCAAAGTACTTCCACGGACCCAACGCGGGCGGCTTCGTCGCTGGCCGCCAGGATCTCATCGCCACCGTCCGCAGCCTCGACTTCACCCGCTTCAGGGAAGCGCGACGTGCCTTTGGCCGGGCTTTCAAAATGGGACGGTACGAAGTCGCGGCCGTCGCTCTCGCGCTGAAGCACTGGATGGAGATGGACCACGACCAGCGCTTCGCATTGTACACGCGTCAGGCTGCCAATTTAATGGCGAAGCTCTCTGACATCGACGGGATATCGCTCGAGCCGGCTCATTTCACCATGGACGAACGCCTCGAGGCGACGCCGATCAATTGTGTTGTCGTCAAGATAGCGCGCCACCAATTTCCCACTGTGGCTGAGCTCGCGTCGGCGCTCGAAGCCGGGGATCCCGCGATCGTCACCTTCGTAGCGGGAGACAAGATGGTCATCGTGTTCGACTGCTTGCAGGCGGATGAAGAAGAGCTGATCGCCAGGCGAATTCGCTCCTGCCTCTTGCCCTAACGCGTAGTTGATCGGCGATGCGTCACAGGACGAGCGCCCGGCGCAGGAAGGCACCCAACTCCTCCCCTATCTTGGTGGTCGACTTGGCAATAAACAGTCCGAAGTCCGCCTTCGGGGCCGGCGGCAACGTAAGCGCAACGTCCACGACTTCACAATCGACGGGGACATTCTCCGGGAGCAGCAGTGCCACGCCAAGTCCGGCGCGCAATGCCGCCAACAGTGCAGCGAAGGTCGTGCTCCGGCTGCCAACGCGCCACGCGCGGTTGGCTTCCGCCAGCAGCGTGATCATCCGGTCTTGCCAGGAACACGATCCCTCGAACAGGACGAGCGGCAGCGGCTCATCCTCGTGAGCGTCCAGCATTCGACTCGCAGCCCAAACAAGTTCGCGCGACCAATGCAGGACCGGCACCGCCGCGACGCGTGCCGGATCAGCGATGACGACATCAAACCGCTGCTGCTTGAACCCTAGACCGAGTTCGGTGCTGTCGGACGCGAAAAGATCGATCTCAACGCGCGGATGGCGCTGGCGGAAATCCGCCAGCAGGGAGGGCAGACGACCGATGGCCAAGTCCTCGAGCATTCCCAAACGCACTCGTCCTTGCAACTCCTGCCTGGCGAGCTGTCGCCGTGCTTCTTCGCCCAACGCCGCCATCTTTCGTGCATAGGCGAGCACGATCTCGCCGGCTTCGGTCGGCGCGATGCCGCGCGGCGAGCGCACCAGCAGGGTCGCGCCGAGATCGGCCTCGAGACGCTTGAGTTGCATGCTGACCGCAGCCTGAGTCCGCGCGAGCCGTTCGGCGGCGCGGCTGACCGTCCGCATTTCACAAGCGGTCAGGAAGGCATGAAGCAGATAGGCGTCGACAGGACGGGGCATAATCCATGCTTATACCGGGGCAACCGTTATAAGACTATCCGATCCCTGCTTGCCGAAGCAATATCAAACGCAAAGTCCGGCAACGATGGCAGTCGGGAGTGGTGGCCATGAATCCCTATCATCAGCGCCTTCGCGAGTTGGGGCTCGAGTGGCCCAAGGTGGCTCGCCCCGATCTGCCGTTTGCACCGGCGGTACGTGCCGACCAGCTTGTTTATGTCTCGGGTCAAATCCCGGAGGTGGGAGACGACCTGCTGGCCGTCGGGCAGGTTGGTCGCGAGGTCGACATCCCGACGGCCCAGAGGGCAGCGCAACAGTGCGCTGCCAACGTCGTGTTCTGGCTCTCCAGGGCGCTCGAAGACGATCTCGACCGTGTGATGCGGGTGGCCAAGGTCACGGTTTATGTGAACGCGGCACCGGGATTCTCACGGTACTCCGAGGTGGGCAACGGGGCCTCGGAGCTCTTCCTAAAACTTTTCCAAGGCCGCGGAGAGCACGCCCGCGCGGCCGTGGGCATGGCGGGCCTTCCGCTCAACGTTCCGGTCGAGGTTGACGCCGTCGTTCACGTTCGCTGAAGCCGCCGGCGGCGGGCGATCCCGAACCGAACGCCAACGAGGTGTTGTTCCCATGGATCTTGGTTTGACCGGCAAGCGCGCCCTGATCCTCGGGGGCAGTAAAGGAATCGGCCGGGCGGTCGCCGAGGCCCTGGCCGCCGAGGGCTCCATTGTGGCGATCGTGGGCCGCGACCAAGAGGCTCTCCGAGAGGCGGTCGCCGGGCTGCAGAAGCGGTCTCCGCGCTCAACGTCTTTCTCGGCCGACTTGTCGCGCACGGATGGCCTTTCCTCCTTCCTGAAGCGCGTCGACGAAGAGTTGGGTGACGTCGATGTGCTGTTGCTGAACGGTGGGGGTCCACCTCCGCTCGCGGCCGCTAACGTGGACCCCTCCTTGTGGCGCGCGCAGTTCGAGGCCCTGGTGCTCTCCGGCATGATGATTGCCGCCCATTGTCTCCCGGGTATGCGACGGCGCAAATGGGGGCGCATTCTTGTCGTAGCATCGACCAGTGTCCGCGAACCGATCGGGGGCTTGACCGTCTCGAACGCCCTGCGCAGCGCAGTCGCAGGCTGGGCCAAGACGCTGGCAACCGAGGTGGCCGCCGACGGCGTGACGGTCAATCTTCTTCTGCCCGGCCGCATCACGACCAACCGCACCGCACGATTGGATCTCTTAGAGGCCCAAGACCGCGGCGTCGATCCTTTGGTCATCGCCGCGGAAAGCCAGGCGGAAATCCCGGCCCAACGCTACGGCCTTCCGGCCGAAGTCGGTGCCATGGCCGCTTTCCTCGCGAGCGCTCAAGCCCAGTACGTCACGGGAGTGGCGCTTGCGATCGATGGCGGCCTCAGCCGATCTCTGACCTGACACAGGCCGCACTATTTTGGAATTCAGCGCGCGAGGAGACTGAACAATGACCCGTCTCGGCAATAGGATCTTCACGGTGCTAGCGGCTCTGCTTCCGCTTTTCGCGGCCACGCCAGCCGCCCTCAGCACACCCCTTCGCATCGGAAATGAAGGTGACTTTCGTCCGTTCGCTTTCCAAGGCCCAGACGGCAAGCTGCAAGGCTTCGACATTGACGTCGCAAACCAGATCTGCCAGCGGCTCAAGATGGAATGCGAATTCGTTGTGCAGGACTTCAAGGGCATGATCCCTGCCCTCAATGCCAACAAGTTCGATCTCATCGTCTCGTCGATGACAATCAACGAGGATCGGAAGAAGCAAGTGCTGTTCTCCAAGTCCTACTATCAATCCGTGTATTCGTTCGCAGCTCCGAAGGACCGCCCCTTCGAGGTGTCCAAATCCGGGCTTAAGGGCAAGACCATCGGTGTGGTTGCGGCTGGGGCGCAACGGAGATGGCTTCAGGAGAATTTCGGGGACGTCGTAAAGATCCAGCTTTACGATACTCCGGCGGATTTGCGGGCTGACATGTTGAATGGCCGCATTGACGGCACCATTGCGACGATGCCCTACCTCCACGGTGCCTACATGGAGGGCGACCTGAGGGGCAAGTTCGTTTTCGTCGGAGAGACATTGAAATCGTCAGCCTATTTCGGCGAGGGCGTTGGCATTGCGACCCGCCTCGGCAACACCGAACTGATCCAGAAAGTCAACGACGCCATCGACGCCATGTATGCCGACGGCACCTTCAAACGGATAAACGACAAGTACTTTCCCTTCAGCATCGCCCGCTGAAGAGAGCTTGAACGCGAGTCAAACCTAGAGCATGGCCTATTTCGCGTGGGGAGATCATGGCTGGCTCGACGAGTTCGCGCGTGGCGTGCTGGTCACCGTGGCCCTTGCCTGTGCGTCTTATGCCGTGGGGCTCCTCATCGGCATCTTGGGAGCTGCGACTTCTCTTTCGCGTGTGGCCGCATTGCGTGCAATCGCCCTCGGTTACACCGTGGTCGGCAGGTCTGTCCCCGAGCTCCTACTCATCGTCCTGATCTTCTACGGAAGCAATCAGGCAATCCAGGCGGCGCTCGGTCTTCTCGGCAATCCAATCCAGGTGGAAGTCGGGGCCTTTGCAGCAGGAGTGGCCGCGCTCGCATTCGTGGTGGGCGCCGCGTCAACGTCGATCTTCCGCGGGGCCTTGTTGTCCGTCGATAAGGGACAGATCGAGGCGGCCAAGGCCTTGGGACTCGCGACATTGCCGCGCTTCGCTTTCGTGCTCCTGCCTCAGGCGGTGCGGTATGCCCTTCCCGGCCTGGGCAACGTCTGGATCGGCCTCCTCAAGGAAACAGCGCTGGTCTCGGTCATCGGACTGAACGACATCCTGAGAGTAGCCCGCATCGCATCGGGGGCCACGCATGACCCCATGCCCTTTCTCCTCGCCACCGGCGCCGCATACCTTGGCCTCACAGCTCTTTCCATTTTCCTGATTAGGACGATAGCCCATCGTCTACGCGTTGAAGTCGGCGAGGTCCGTCATGCGCGTTGAGGCCGCGCTGGCGATGCTGCCGCTGCTCTTGCAAGGAGCCGGCGTCACCCTTCTGCTTGTCGCGCTGTCATCGAGCCTCGGATTCATCTTCATTGCTCTGCCGCTTGGGCTTTGTCGCCTCTCGCGCCATAGGCCGCTGCGCTGGATCTCGAGAGCCTATGATTTTGTGTTCAGAGGCATCCCGCTCATCGTCCTCCTCTATATCGTGTATTACGGCTTCAGCACCTGGTGGCCGATACGCAATACCTCGTTGTGGCTGCTGTTCCGCGAGCCATACTTCTGCGCGCTGCTCGCCCTTTCTCTCAATACTGGGGCCTATGGCGCAGAAATTGTACAGGGCGCACTGAAATCTGTTCCCGCTGGGGTACGGGAAGCCGGAACCGCCCTGGGTCTGTCCAAGTGGCAGCGCTTGGCACTAGTGGAATCCCCGATCGCGCTGCGCTACGCGTTGGCGCCCTACCTTCACGAGGTCATCGCGCTCACCAAGGCAACTGCTGCCGTCAGCACCATCACCATCTTGGACCTGATGGGGACGGCTAGCTCGATCTATGCGGAGACGTTGGATGCCTTTACGCCCTATCTGACTGCTGCTGCAATCTACGTGGTCATCATCCTGGCCCTCACACGGATCGGCCTGCTGGCCGAGCGGCGCCTGTATCGGAGCGAAATCGATACGATTCACCGCTCCAAAATTCCACACCCCGAGGGCGTCCAGACTTGAAGCTGCTAGATCGACTGGCTCGGGGCTCACTGAGCGGGGCTAACAGATCGCGCAGAGGGCCAGGCGGCGTTGAGATTGGCCCGACGGTGGCTGGAGATCGAGCGGTTCCGGCAAGCGGCCGTCGCGCCGATGTGGTGGGCGGCCGGGCTCGCCCTCTACACGGGGCAAAGACAGGCCGACGTGCTCGACATGGCTGGTCAGGCGTCGACGCCAACATGATCGAGGTGGTGCAGGAGAAGACCGGCGCCAAGGTCTGGATCCCAATTCACCGGAATTTGCGCGCAATCCTCTCTGAGATACCACGCCGCTCCGTGAAGATTTTTGACCAACCTCGATGGAATTCCCTGGACACAGGATGGGCTCCGCTCGCAGTGGGCCCACCAGATGGACCGCCTTCGTCTCGAGAGCGGCGACTTCTACAACGGTGACGGTCTCGTCTTTCATGGACTGCGGAAGTCGGCGGTGTGCTTCCTGCTCGAGGCCGGGTGCACCGATGCGATGGTGTCGGCGATCACCGGTCAGAGCCGGCAGATGGTCGAGCACTACAGCCGGCAGATCAACCAGCGCAAGCTCGCGGTGGAAGCGATCCTGCGGTGGGAGAACGTGAAATGAACCGGGATTGGAAACACGATTGGAAACATTGGCCGCCGCCGCGGCCCGTGCTATCGTAAGTGTCTGAAAGGATTGGTGGGTGTAGCAGGACTCGAACCTGCGACCCGCTGATTAAGAGTCAGCTGCTCTACCAACTGAGCTATACACCCGCACCAATACGGCAAGCGGGGCCAACGAGGCCCCAGCAGGGGAGCGTGTAACACCGCTCGCACCGGCTGTCCAGGCATCCGGCAAGTCGCGGCTGCGCTGGCGCCCGAGGGCGTGGCAGACCGCCTCATTCGAGCCGGTGCAGGCGCTGCAGGATGCGCGCGGCCGCCCGCAGCCGATGGGTTTTCATCGCGATCAGCCGCGACAGCAGGCAGCCCTCGAGGTCGGCAACCCCGCTTTCCGCCCGCCAGGCCGCCGGATCGAGGCGGCCGGTCAGCGACGGCTGCCGCGCGCTGATGAACGCGATGTGCCGGAACTGGCCGCGCGTGACGGCCCGCAGGCGCTCGTCGAGGCTCTGCAACTCCTGGTCGGATTTGAGCCGGTCCTTGTTGGTCACCACCAGCACCGCATTGCGTTTGAGCCGCGACGGCAGCTCGACCCAGGTGCGCCGCTCGCTCTCTTTCCAGGCCTGGGTGGCGGTCGTGCACCAGGCGACGAGGCGGGCATCCGGCGAGGCCGGCTCGCGCGCCAGCCATCGCACGCCCATGTCGGCCGGCGTGTCGAGAATCTCGAAGCTCTTGAGCCGGTCGGCGGGCACGCCGATCTCGAGGGACTCGTAGTTGCCGCCGGCCACCGTTTCGAGCTGGGACGCGTCGAGCTTGCGGCGCCCCTGCTTCGTCACCACGACGACCTCCAGCGCCTCCGCGTAGCGCAAGAGAGTCGGCGTCTGTGTGTTCTCGATGATGCTGGTCGGCAGCAGGCTGCGGCCCAAGAGCAGATTGGCGACGGACGACTTGCCGACATTGCCTTCGCCGAGCAGGACGACGCGCGGCGGCCGCGACAGTCCTTCGTCGAGGCGCACGAGGCTCGCCGCAAGCGCCGCAAGGCGCGGGTCGGCATCTTCTTGGTCGGACCACGCCATGTGCTGCTTTCGCCTCGCCTCCGCGTCGGGTCAGGGCCCGCTCGGCAGCCGGGCACTCCCGATGAGCTGACTGAAATCCCTGTCGAGATCGACCAGAGCGGCCGCCAGCTTTTCCAGGACCTCCTGACTTGGTAGCGCAGGCGCATGCCCGTTGGCCAGCATGGGGCGCTCGCCCCCCTCCGCCTCGAGCTCATTGTAAAGTGCGCGGATACGATCGAGGCGGGTGCCGAGATGGCGGACGATCTCGTTGCAGATGGCGTGCGACCACCGCCACGTTTCCTCGACGTGCTTGTTGAGCCCGGTCTTGAAGGACCGCGTCAGGTTTTCGATGATCGGGTCGAACTCCGAGAGAATGAGGGCGCGAAGCTGCTCGCCCCGCTCCTCGGCGGTCGGGTGGATCTGCCACCAGGCCGCCCACACCGTCGCATCGAGGTCGAGCGCGCCGGCCTCGTTGAGCGAGAACAGCGACGGGCCCTCGATCTTGGCGGCGGGCCGTGCGTGTTGGGGTTGACCTTGCCCCGGCGCGAGCTCGGTCAGCAGCGCGCTGAGGCGGGGCAGGATCTGGCCTTCGAACTTGGACACCCGCGACGACGTTCGGCGAAACGCGCTTTCGATCTGAATGGCGAGCCGGCGCCGGAGCGGTTCGGGGTCGAACCGCCATCCGTCCGCGTCGACGCCATCGGCGGAGGCAGCCGTGACCTGCCCGGCGGACAGCTCGGCGTGCGCCGTCACGTCCTGCCGCAAGGTGTCGAGCAGCCGGTCGCCGTCCTCCTCCACGAGCTCGGCGTTGCGCCGGCGCAGCTCGGCGACCGCGCTCTGCGTGATCTCCGCCGCCTCCTGCAACTGGAGAAGCTGCGCGCACAGGCGATCGATGTACTCGGCGTCGGCCGCGGCGGGCTTGGCGGCGGATGGGCTGTCAGTGCCGATAGCACCGGCGACATGCTGGCGCTCGAACAGCGTGGCCTGGGCAAACCCGACGAGCGATTGGCACAGATTGTACATCAGGGCGGTGTTGGGGCTCGCCGCCAGCGAGGTATCGAGCGCCTGATAAACCCTGGGCACGCCCGAGGCGGCGAACATCGCGGCGCGCGCGACCGCGACCGTCCGCTCCGGGTCGAGCCCGCTGATCTGGTCGGATCTCAAGGCCACGCCCAGCATGCGCATGGCGTCGAGCGCGCCCGGCTGCAACAGGCCGTCGAGCAGGCGGTCGTCATCGCCCTGGGCGAGGTTGGCCCACCAGGCGCTGCCGAGGATGATCGGGACATTGAGGCCGGGCAGCTCGACGTTGAGCCGGTTGGCCAGGTAGCGCTGCACGTCGGGCAGATCGCGCGCGAAATTGTTGAGCTCGTCCACGCGATTGACGAAGATGATGATGCGCTCCTTCTGCAGGCTGCGCAGGATCCTCAGAAGTGCGAGATCGGAGCTCGACAGCGGCTGCTGCGCGGTCAGCACGACGATGTAGGTGTCAGCCTCCTCGAGCGCCTGATGGGTGATCTCGTCGCGAAAGAGGAACGGGTCGTTGGTTCCCGGCGTGTCGATGATCAGGGTCACCACGTCGAACGGCCCCGACCGCAGGTACACATCGGCCGAGCGCGTGACGTCGGAGTAGCGCCCCGCTGCGCCGTCCTCGGCGGCGACTGCTCCGTCGCTGGCCGAGACGTATTGCGCGAGGATCTCGGTCGTGATGCGCGCAACCCGATGCTCGTGACCGAGCAGCTTGACGAAATCCGGCCCGAGCCGGGCCATCGCGCGCTGCCGGATGATATCGAGGTTGTCGCGGATCAACTCGAAATTGTAGCCCGGCACCAGCTTCTCGGAGAGCGAGCGCAGCCGGCCGCTCGGCGCCACCAGGTGCTGCCACTCCCGCTCGTTGAAGAAGTGGAACACGGCCTCCGCGCCGTCGTCGGGCTGGTGGTTGAACACCAGCCGGGTGATGGCGGTCGTCCACGGATTGACGTGGGTTGGAACAAAGCCGGGCTGCTGGATCAGCGCGTTCACGAACGAGCTTTTCCCGGCCTTGATCTGACCCACGACCGCGATCTTGAAGGTGCTTTGCGCCGAGCGGCGAAGAGCTTCCTCCAGGAGCTGGCGATTGGGGGGCTCGACGAGGCGCGCGATCTCGGCGCCCTGGCTCACCAATTTGTCCTGTATGCCCTTGAGGCGCGTGCCCACGCGCAATCCGGCAACCCCTCCCTGTTCGTGCATCTGCTCCGCCGTTGTGTTGCGCACACGAGGCAACCATTCGATAGGGCCCGTTATATCGGCTCTGAGGCCCTTTTGGGGTGCTCGGCGCGCCTCCCGGGGGATGACGCGACGACGCATCAGGCGGAGCGGTCCTCGGCGGTCGAGGTCATGGCGATCAGCAGGAAGTTGCCGGCCGATATCACGGCCACCCCGGATGCGATCATGTAGGCGAGCAGATCCTGCGTGAACAAGGGCTCCCGGAGCCTGACCTCGGCTCCGAGCGGCACGAAATACGTCGCCGCCATCGCCGTATAGTGCATCGATGCGATGGCGAGACCCTGCACCACGCCGCCCGCCACCGTCGTCAGGATGCCGCGCCTGAAGAAGGCGAACCACAGCGCGGCCATCGACGCCCCGATCGCAATGGCGACCGAGGCTCCCACCAGGCGGAAGTCGTAGGCCAGCCCGCAGCCGCGGATGGCGCTCATGCCGAGATAGTGCATGCCGGCGATGCCGAGCCCCATGAACACGCCGCCGATCGGAATGCTCCAGCCCGCGAGCTTGCGCCCGCTCACCACGTTGAGCGCGACGCCGGTGACGAAAATGGCGAGGCAGATCGAGCCGATCGTCTCGACGACATTGTAGTTCACGAGGATCGGAAAGCTGACGGCCATCATCGCGATGAAATGCATCGACCAGATGGTGCAGCCCATGATCAAGCCGCCGTTGGCCAGCGCGAAGCTCGCCTGCCAGGCATCCTGCTCGCCGGTGCGCGAGACCGACGTCAGAGCAAGCGCGGTGAGTGATCCGAGAATTGCGATTCCAATAGAGAGCAACACGAGAACCGGCTGATAGGTCACAACCATGTCGTATCCTTCCCCACCTCCCCATGAGAAGCGGGACATCGCAAGCCCGCTCTCCCTCTTCACTCGACCGTAGACCAAACGCCGACCACGCTCTACTGTCGTGCCGCGGGGTGAATGACGAGGGATGCCACGGCACGATCGGCGTCTGCCGGGGTGCTTGCGAGTGAAAGCCGAGGCCAGGACGCGCTCGCTCGCAACAAGAGGGCAAAGATATGCGGTCACGTTCGCGACGAGCGCGAAGCAATCCTGCATGGAGTATCGGTCTCCATCTGGTCGCTGCGTTGCTGGTTGTCGTGTGCACGTCGCCAGCGAGCCACGCGCAATCGCAGCGAACGCTGCAGCGGCAGGCGGCGGCGCAGGTGCTGGCCTCACGCGCCGCACTCAACGAGCAAACGCTTCTCGTCGTCGCCGCTCGCCACGCCAATGTCTGGATGGCTCACGAGATCGCGAGCATGCTGGGCGAGGCACCCGATGTCCGCCTCGTGCCCGTGATGGGCGGCGGCGGCCTCGACAATCTCAAGGATCTCCTGTTCCTGCGCGGTGTCGACCTGGCCTTCGTCTCGACCAATGTGCTGGCCCATCCCAAGATCGGCGAGACGGTGGGCGGCAATCTTCAGCAGCGCCTCGTCTACATCACCCGCCTCTACGGCGAGGAGGTCCACCTGCTGGCCGGCCGCGCCGTCTCCTCCGTGCAGGATCTGAAGGGAAGGAAGGTGGCGGTCCCAGCCGCTGAAGGCGATGTCGCGTTCACGGCGACCGACATCCTCCAGCGGCTCGGCATCCAGGCCGACGTCGTGCAGATGGACGCGGTCACGGCCATGGATCAGGTCCGCTCCGGCGAGGTTGCCGCCGTGCTCCTGATCGGCGGCAAACCGCTGCCCATGGTGTCGGGCCTGCCCAAGGACGGCAGCTTCCGCCTGCTGGACGTCGGCTCCGGACCGGCGCTGGGCGAGGGCTATGCGCCAGCCGCCTTCCGGGCCAGCGACTATCCCTCGCTGATCCCGCCCGGGGCGGCCATCGAGACCGTCTCGATCGGCTCAGTCTTGCTGGCCAATGCCATGAAGGAAAACGAAGAATCCTATCGGCGGATCGCCAGATTCGTCCCCCACTTCTTCAAGGGCGTGAGCGAGCTGACCGGCGCGCAGCGCCATCCCAAGTGGGCGGAGGTGAACTTGGGCGCCGTGCTCACGGGATGGACCAGGTTCGCGCCGGCGCAGGCCTGGCTCCACACCGCCACCCACGCCCAGGCCGAGCGATTGCAAGTGAGCTTCGAGGAGTTCCTGAGGGCAGCCAATGTTCCAGGAGCGGCCTCGCTGTCGCCGGCGCAGCGCCAGAAGCTGTTCGACGAGTTCGTCGCCTGGACGCGCAATTCGGTCGCGGACCCGGCGAAGGTGGCGCGGCCATGAACGCCGGACCGACGCAACAGGCGGGTCTTGACCACCCCCGGCCCAACCCAGGTGGACGATGAGCGATCCAACGGACGAGGACAAGGCAAGGGAATTCAAACGGCTGCTCGAGCGGCTCAAGCGGCTGTCGCCAGCTCCGGATGGCGGACAATACCGGGCCGGCGGGGATGATCTCTCCCCGCCCGCGCCCGGCCCCTACATCTATCAGGGCGACATCTATCAGGGCGCGCGGCGCTTGCCGCCGCCGCTGGCGATGCCACCGGTGCCGCGCAGCCCGACCGTCAGCCCGTGGCTGTATGTTCTTGCCACCGCCTTGAACACGATTGTCGTTGCGGTCCTCGCGGTGGTCATCACGTTGGGTGTCATGCGACAGGAGCCAGGGCAGATCGAGGGCGAAGTGCGCGAGCGCCTGGCCAAGGTTCGCAGCAGCCTCGGCATCGATCCGCGGCAGGAGGATCTGACCACGGGCGCCTTCACCAACATCCCGTCGGCCAGGACCCAGCCCGCCTTGCCAGTGCCGGCCGTGCGCGTGCGCGCCATCGGCTCGCCGGAGGAGCCGCTGCGGCTCGAGCCACAAAAGCCGGCGCGGTTCCCGTTCTTGATCGAGCCCGAGCAGGCCCGTCGCGAAAGCTACATTCTCATTCTCTCGGGCTTGCCCAACGGCACCAGCTTGACCGGAGCGCAGCGCATCAGCTCCGATTCCTGGCTGCTGACCCCTGATGCCCGTCCCGGCTCGAGATATCCATTCCCGAGTGGTCGGCGATGCTCCAGGAGATCGGCGTCGAGCTCCGGCGCACCGATGGTACCATCGCCGCGCAATCCCGGGCCTGGCTGATGGTGAGCCCGCCGGCGGTGGCCCAATCCGGCGCCAAGGTCGACCCGGTCGCGGCCAAGGAGCTGGTCGATCGCGCCAACCAGCTTCTCTCGCGCGGGGATGTGGTCGCGGCCCGCACGCTGTACGAGCGGGCCGCCGAGGCCGGCAACGGCAGCGCCGCGTTGTTGCTGGGCTCGACCTACGATCCGAACCGATTGTGGTCGCTCGGCGTTTTCGGAATGGTCGGCAACAAGGAGCGCGCGAGGCAGTGGTACGCGCGCGCCGATCAGCTCGGCCAGCCCGAGGCCAAGGAGCGGTTGCGGGCGCTCGGCAACTGATCTCGCCTGCCGGCGGTGGATGTGTCGCGCCTCGATCGCGCCCCGCGATCGGGCACGTGGTCCGGTCCGCGTCGGCCGGCGGCCCAGCGGAGGGAAACGGCATGATCGTCACGTTCGAGCCGGTGCTGGCGCTGTTGTCCGTCATCGTTGCGGTGCTCGGGGCGATGTCGGCGCTGGCGTTGACCGTGCGCCTGGAGGAACGGGGTGTCCGACCCTGGCAGCGCAAGCTCGCCCTCGCCAACGGCGGGCTGAGCCTGGGCGCCACCCTGTGGTCGACCCATGTCATCGCCGCGGCCGCCGTCAAATCGCCGGCTTTGGCCACCCGCGGCGCGGTCGGCATCGACACCGCCACGGCGGTCGCCATGGCCGTCGTTGCGGCGTGGATCGGCTTCTATGTGGCCGGCGTTCGCCGCTTCAAGGCGATCGGCATCCTTGCCGGCGGCATCGTGCTCGGCCTCGGCGTGTCCCGGCTTCTCCACCCGGCCGTGTGGGACATGGCGGGCTGCGCGACGCAGTGCGATCCGGCGCTCGTCGCGGCCGCCGCTGTGGTCGCGATGTGGCTCGCCTTCGCCGGACGGGCGGCGTGGCGGATGCTGGCCGCCGGCCTCATCCTGGGCGGCGCCATCGTGTGCGTGGCGTATGCGGCGATGGTGCGAGCGGACGCAATTCCGATCGGCGGCATGGCCGAGCGCAGCGCCGCCCTGCTCAGCGAGCACCCTGTCGCGATCGTCATCGCCGTTTGCATCGCGCTGCTCTCGGCGAGCAATTTCGTGTTTCGGGGGATGGTGGCCAAGGACAGGATGACCATCGAGCAGATCGAGCTCGTCCAGCAGACCTACCGCGGCGTCGAGCGCGCCGGCGGCGAGGTCGCCAACCTGTTCTACCAGCGCCTGTTCGAGATCGCCCCCGAGCTGCGCGATCTCTTTCCCGCCGACCTTTCCGATCAAAAGGACAAGCTGCTGGCCGTGCTGGCGAGCGCCATCCTCAACCTCCACAAGATCGAGTCGGTCACGCCCGTCATCAGGGACCTCGGACGCCGCCACGTCTACTACGGCGTCGAGCCCGCCCACTACCGGCCGGTTGGCGAAGCACTGGTCTGGGCCATCGAGCGCGTGCTCGGTGCCGGCTTCACGCCCGCCGCCAAGGAGGCGTGGATCGCCGCCTACACCACGCTCACCAAGGTGATGACCGATGCCGCGGCCGAGGTCGCGCCCCACGGGCGGCGGCTGGCGGCCTGATCCGCGTTAGCGGCGCTGGTCGAACCGGCGGCCGACGAGGTCGGCGGCGATGTTGATCTTCTGGATGTCAATGGTGCCGCCCGCGATGCCCCAGCCGAAGGCGTCCCGGAATCGCCGCTCCATGGCGAACTGCTTGGAGTAGCCGTAGCCGCCCATGAGCTGCATGGCCGCCGCGCACACCTCGCGGGTGATCTCGTTCGCGTAGCATTTGGCGAGCGATGCCTCGCGGGGCACGGGAACGCCCCGATCGGCCGTCGCGGCGGCGCGATGGATCAGCAGGCGGGCCGCCTCCACCTTCATCGCCATCTCGGCGAGGCGAATCTGCACCGCTTGAAAATCGACGATCGGCTTGCCGAACTGGCGGCGCTCCTGGACATAGGCGACCACCTCGTCGAGCGCGCCGGCCGCCGTGCCGAGCGCCATCGTGGCGTTGCCCAGCCGTTCGATGTTGAACACTTCCATGAGTTGCCCGAAGCCGCCCGGCGCGACGAGGAGATGGTCGCGCGGGACGCGGGCGCCGTCAAAGACCATGTCGGCGGAGGGCACGCCGCGAAAGCCCATCAGCGCCTCGCTGGGGCCGAAGGTGAGCCCCGCTGTGCCCTTTTCGACGTAGACGGCGCCGATGCCGCGGGCGCCCGGCACGCCGTCGAAGCGGCAGAACACCACGTACCCGCCGGAATGACCGGCGCCCGAGCACCAGCGCTTGGTGCCGTCGAGCACGATCGCTTCGCCGTCGATGCGGGCGCGGGTCGCAAGGTCGGTGAGCGCGGTGCCGGCGTCCGGCTCCGACATCGAGATCGCGACCAGCAGCTCGCCCCGCGTCGTCTGCGAGAGAATTCGCCGCCTGAGCTCGGGTCCCGCGAAACGATCGATGATGCGCACCGGCCCGGCGCAGCATTCGAAGACGGGGAACGCGACGGCCACCGAGACCTTCGCGAACTCCTCCAGCACGAGAAACGCCTCGAGATGGCTGAGGCCGAGGCCGCCGTCCTCGGTGGCAGTGTTGATGCCGAGGAAGCCGTGGGCGCCGTAGGTCTTGAGCCAGTCCGCCGGAACCGGGCTCGCGTCCCGCTCGAGCTCGGCGGCGAGCGCCGGCAGCTCCTGGCTGGTGAAACGCCGGGCCGCCTCGCGCAGCGCCTGCTGGTCGTCGCTCAACGTGAAGTCCATCGCGCCATCCTCCTGTCGCCGGGCTTCACCCGGGCAGCACCAGCCGCGGTGGCCGGGTGGTCGCCCGGACGTTCAGAGCTTCTTGAAGCGCTTGAGCGCCTCCGTGAAGCTCAGGCCGCTCCGCACCTGCGCCGCGGCCTCCTGGTCCTGCTGCTCGAGCTGGCGGGCTGCTTCGGCTACCTCGGCGGCGCGCGCGATCGGCACGCGCACGATCCCGGTCGAATCCCCGATCATGATGTCGCCCGGCGCCACCGCGACGCCGTCGATCTTCACCACCGTGTCGATGGCGATGACCTTCACGCGGGTCTTGCCCGACAGCGGCACCACGTAGCGAGAGAAGACGGGAAACGCCAGCTCCATCATCTCGTCGGCATCCCTGACGCCGCCGTCGACGATCAGGCCGGCGGCGCCGTTGCGCTGCGCGGCGAGCGAGGCAACCCCGCCCCACGTCGAGACCTGCTGGCCGCCGTTGTCGATCACCACCACGTCCTGCGCGGTCACTGCGTCCACCACCGCGCCGAGGCCGAACTCGTCGGCGCGATAGGTGCCGTGCACGCCGCTGATCTCCTTCACCGTGAGCGCCGCGCCGACGAACCGCATGCCGGGCGCCACCGGCTTCAAGTTGAGGATGATGCCGCCGAGCCCCAAATCGTCGAGCACGTTGCCGATCGTGCTGGTGCCGATGCCGGCGAAGGCGTCGATCAGGGCCTTCGACGTTGGCGGCCGCTCCCCGCGCGGGATCACCATTGCCACACCCCGGTGTCGGTGATCTCCCACACGTCCGCGCCGTCCTGGCCGCGCGAGCGCGCGATGCTGAGGCGTCCGTTGATCATGCGCCCCACCATCTTCTGGAACTCGAACAGCGAGCGGCGCCGGTCCTCTGAGATCTCTCCCAGCGGCCGGAAGCTGCGCACCGTGAGCCGCGATGTCTTGGCGTTGACTTTCTCGAGCGCGAAGTCCTGTCCCTGCGCCCGCAGGATGCGCGCGAACAGGTCGGCGACCGCTTCGACCGAGGACCCGTCCACGCCCACCAGCTTGCGGATCTCCGGGGTGAACTGGATGCCCATGAACCGCATCGTGCGCGCGATGATGTGGTTGGTGATCAGCTCGCCGTACATGCCGTCGAGCACGTCGATGGTGACGCGGAAGTAGCCCGACGAAAAGTTGCGCCGCGCCTTCAGCATGCGCATCTCGGGCCACAGAGTGGGGTCGAGCTTCGGCGCCTTGTCGGGATCGAACTCGGGCGTCTTGTGGGCGATCTCGAAGCGCATGATCTGCGAGGGCGCCAGGTCGTAGTCGTACTCGTAGAAATAGCCCTCGTCGCTCGGATCGGCCTCGCTCGAGAACTTGGTGCCGACGTAGCCGAGCCGCGGGCATCCCATGTACTGCCCGTTGCGCGGATGCCAGGACGAGAAGACGTGCCGGCGCAGGTTGGACGGCATCGCCATCACCGCGACGCCGCCGTACATCCACATCGGCGCCAGGTAGCGGATCCACGCCTTGCGCGGGCTTTCCTCCACGTACTCCATCGCCAGGCCGCCGATGATGTTGGTGAAGTAGTGGTACTTCGCCGCCGCCACCGCCGGCGGATCGTTCTCGATGCCGAGCTTGCGCAGGCCCTCGTGATACTTCTCCCCCTGATGGGTGGTCAGGAACAGAAACCACAGTTGATGGAGCGCATCGGCGCCCTTCTCGCCGTAAGTCACCGCGGTGAGCCCCGAGAACATCTTGCCCCACACCATCGTCGAGATGGCGCACTCGTGCCTCGTCTCCTCGTCGGATTGCCGCTTGGCCATGGCTCTCTTCCTTCCTGTCACCTAGACAACATATCGTTCCAACTGGTCGCGGCGCACCAGCGCCGGATCGCGTTCAGTGGCGGGCCCGTAGCCGCCGCCGCCGGCGAGGCGGATCTCGACGCGCGCCTCCGGCGGCACGAGCTGCTCGGATTTGGCCTTGTCGATGAGCTTTCCGTCGACCCAGATCTCCGCCTTGGCGCCATCCGCACCGCCGAACAGGCCCCGCGGTGCGGTCTTCGTGCGATCGCACAGGATCGAGCAGGTGAACGGTTTTTTCGTGCGCACGCGAAACCGGAAGCTCTGGCCGAGGCCGCCCCGGTACTTGCCATCGCCGCCGGAGCCGTCGATCAGCGCACGCCTCTCCACGACCAGCGGCGAGGCGGCCTCGACCACCTCGATGGGCGTGCTGAGCAGCGAGGACGGGAAGCCCGTCGCCGACAGGCCGTCCGCATTCGGCCGCGCGCCGGTGCCACCGGCCAGGAAGAAGACATAGGTGAACGGACGGTCGCGAAGATCGCGCCCGCGCACCTGCACACCGCAGATGCTGGCCGCACCCTCGGCCATCGCCCGTTCGGGGAGCACCGGGCTCAGCGCGCCGATGACCGCGTTGGGCAGGAAATGGCCGATCACATGCCGGCCGGCGACCGGGGCCGGCGGCTGCGCGTTGAGGATGGAGCCCGCCGGCGCGCGCACCTGCACCGGACGGAAGGCTCCCTCGTTGTTGGGCACGTCCGGCGAGATCAGCGCCTTGAGCCCGTAGGTCGCGTACGCGGTCGTATAGTTGAGCGGCACATTGATGCCGTAGGGGCTCTCCGGCGATGTCCCGTCGCAATCGATCGCGATGGCGCCGTCCCGCAGCGTGCAGGCGACCTTGATGCGGATCGGCGTGTCAAAGCCATCGGAGGTGATCTCGTAGTCGTATCGGCCCTCCGGAAGCGCGCGCAAGGCGGCACGCAATGCGCTTTCCGTACGCGCGATGATCTGATCGGACAGGTCCTCGAGGTCCGGCAGGCCGAACTCGTCGAGGAACTCGCGCAGCCGCTCCCCGCCGACCGCGCCGCCGACGATCTGGGCGTCGATATCCCCCAAGAGCAGGTCGGGCGTGCGCGTGTTGGCGCGCAGCATCATCTCCAAGAGTGGGTCGGGCTTGCCGCCGTCGGCAAAGCGCATGATCGGGAGAAACAAGCCCTCCTCATAGACGTCGCGGGCTTCCGCCGACAGCACCCGGCCGCCGATGTCGGAGGTGTGGCAGCACGAGCAGAAGAAGCCGACGAGGCGCTCGCGGTGGAAGATCGGCGAGCAGGTCGTGACGTCGTTGAGATGCCCCGACGAGTTCCACGGGTCGTTGGTGATGAACACGTCGCCCGGCTTGCAGCTCTCGATCGGGAACCGGGCGAGGAAGGCACGCATCGCCTGCGCCATGGTGTTGATGTGGCCCGGTGTGCCGGTCACCGCCTGGGCGATCATCCGGCCGCGCCGGTCGAAGAGCCCGGCGGAGAGGTCGCCCGCTTCCCGCACCACCGATGAGAAGCTCGACCGCTGGAGCGCGTTGGCCTGCTCGTTGACGACGCCGATGAGGCGGCTCCAGCACACCTCGAGCGTGATCGGGTCAAGTGGCATGGGAGCCCCCCTCCGGCATCTCGACGACGATGGCACCGTCCTCGGCGACGTGGCCTCGGCTGCCTGGCCCCACGACGAACGTCGATTCGCGCTCCTCGATGATCGCCGGTCCGGCGAAGGTGACGCCCGCGGCCATCGCATAGCGGTCGATGACAGGTGTCTCGACGGAGCCGTGCGGCCCGCCGAAATAGGCCGGACGGTGTCCTTTCACGGCCGCGGCGAGCGCCACTTTCGCCGGCAGGCCAGTGGCCAACATCCGCCAGGGGCTGCCGCCGGGCTCCGGGCCCACCACCGACGCTCGCCAGTTGGTGGCCTCGATCCCGACCCGCTGCGGCACGTGATTGTAGATCTTGCGATAGGCCTCCTCGAACGCCGTCGTCAGTGCCGGCACGCTGCTGCGGTCGAGGGCGGCCGACGGAAGGTCGATGGTCACCTCGTGGCCCTGGCCGATGTAGCGCAGATCGACCTTGAAGCGGACCTGGACCGCGCTGGCCTTCAGGTCGCGCGGCAGCATGGCGCGCCCATCGTGCTCCATCTCGCGCAGAAGGCCGGTCACCGCCGGCCAGTCCATGTCGCCGAGCGCGCACTGATGGGTGCGCACGAAATCGAAGCCGACTGGCGCGGTCAGCAGGCCGAGCGCTGACAGCGCACCGGCCCCGCCGGGCACGATGACCCGAGGAACGCGCAGGACACGGGCAAGGTCCCAGCAATGCACCGGCCCGGCGCCGCCGAACGCCAGCAGGCTGCAGCCCCGCAGGTCCTTGCCGCGCTCGATCGCATGGTTCTTGGCGGCCGCGGCCATGTTCTCGTTGACGATGCGGTGGATGCCCCACGCCGCCTCGGCCACCGTGACACCGAGCTTCGAGGCCACGTGGCGATCGATCGCGGCGCGCGCGGCCTCGGGGTCGAGCGTCATGGCGCCGCCAAGGAAGAAGCGCGGGTCGAGGTAGCCCAGCACCAGATCGGCGTCGGTGACCGTGGGGTGCCGCCCGCCGCGACCGTAGCACGCGGGACCAGGAACCGAGCTTGCGCTCTCCGGCCCGACTTTGAGCAGGCCCATCTTGTCGACGCGCGCGATCGAGCCGCCGCCGGCGCCGATCTCGACCAGCTCGACGGATGGGACGAGCAGCGGCAGGCCGGAGCCGCGCTTGAAACGGTCGACGCGCGCGACCTCGAACTCGCGGGCAAAGACCGGCTCGCCGCGCTCGATGATGCAGGTTTTGGCGGTGGTGCCGCCCATATCGAAGGACAGCACCGCATCCTCGCCGTGCTGCTTGGCGAGGTGGGCCGCGGCGAGTACGCCGGCCGCCGGGCCCGACTCGACGAGGCGGATCGGAAAGCGCTTGGTCGTGTCCGCCGTGGCAAGCCCCGTCGAGGACAACATAAAGTACACCGCCTTGCCGTAGCCGAGGGCGGCAAGGCGTCGCTCGAGGTCATCCACATAGGTGGCGACCACCGGCTTGACGAAGGCATTGGCCGCCGCCGTGGAGGCGCGCTCGAACTCGCGGATCTGCGGGGTCACCTCGGCGGCGAGCGTCACCGCCATGTCAGGATCGAGGTCGCGCACGATGGCGCTGATGCGCTGCTCGTGGCGATCGTCCACGTGGGCGTTGAGCAGCGACACCGCGATGCTGGTCGCGCCGCCGGCCAGCAGCTTCTCGATCGAGCGCCGGGCGTCGGCTTCCTCGAGCGGCTCGGCGATGGTGCCGTCGGAAAGCACCCGCTCGCGCACCTCGGCGCGGCGGTGCCGCGGCACCAGTGGCTCGGCCCGCTGCAGGAAGAGATCGTACATGTCGTAGCGGTCTTCCCGGCCGATCTCGAGACTGTCGGCAAAGCCCGCGGTGGTGACCAGCCCGACGGTCGCGCCCTTGCGCTCGATCAGGGCATTGGGAACCAGCGTGGTGGCATGGACGATGCCATCGAGCTGGCCGGCCTCGCGTCCCACCCGTTGCAACGCCTGCCGCAGTCCCGCGATGACCGCATCGGCCGGCTGCGCGGGCGTGGTCAGCACCTTGACGATCTCGATGATCTGCCCCGCGTCGTCGCAGATCACCAGGTCGGTGAAGGTTCCGCCGATGTCGATTCCGATGCGTGTGGTCACTAGGGTGGCTTCGCTCACGTTTGGCTTGGGGCGCGCCGCCCGACGCGCGCCTGGATCAGGTGTCCGAGCAGGGCGCCCACCACGACGGCGAGAAGGATCAGCGTCGAGACCGCGGCGAGCGTCGGCGTGACCTGGAGATAGATCTCGTCCCACATCTTGCGCGGCAGGGTCTGGCCGGTGCCGCCGGCGATGAAGATGGCGATGATCAGCTCGTCGAAGCTCACCACGAAGGCGAACAGCGCGGCGCTTAAGAAACCGGTCTTCAGCGTCGGCAACGTGACGCGGCGGAAGGCGCCGAGCCGGGTGGCGCCGAGCGTCATCGCGGCATGCTCGAGGCGCACGTCGAAATTCTGCAGGACGGCCGCGATGGTGATCATCGCCACCGGAATGGCCAGCACCGTATGCGCCACCACGAGGCCGAGCTCCGTGCCGACCAGGCCGAACTGGGCGTAGATGCGGAACACCGCAATCGCGATCACCATGCGCGGTAGGATCATCGGCGCGAGCAGCAGCCCGCTCACCGTCGCGGCCGCGGGGATGCGCCCGCGACCGAGCGCGATGGCCGCCATGCCGCCGAGCAAGGTGGCGAGTAGCGCGGCCGCGATGCCCACCCTGAGGCTGCGCAGCGTCGCGCCCACCCACTGCGGATCGGAGAAGAAGGTCTGATACCAGCGCAGCGACAGCGAGGAGGGCGGGAACTCGATGTAGTCGGCGCCCGTCAGCGAGATCGGAATGACGATCAGGATCGGCACCAGCAGGAAGGCGAGGACGAGGCCGCTGAAGATCCACTGGATGGCGTGGCTGAGCAGCGGGCGGTCCTGCTTGCCCCGCACCAGCTCAATTCCGCCGTCGATCAGCGCGAGCACGCCGTCCCACCCGCGGCGCAGGCGGCGGGTCAGCCACTGCGTCCCGGGCTTGAATGACGAGAACAGCCCGCGTCGCGCCGCCGTGGCGTTGGCGGCCGGCGTTCCGACCGACACGATCGAGTCGAGCCCGAAATAGCGAGCATAGACGAAATAGCACAGCAGCGTCGTCGCCAGCAGGACGAAGGCCAGTGCCGCGCCGAAGCCCCAGTTCAGGATGGTGTTGATCTGCGTCGCGATGAGCTGCGAGATCACCGTCTCGCGCGGGCTCCCCAGCAGCGCCGGTGTCACGAAGAACCCGAGGCACATCACGAACACCAGCAGCCCCGCCGAGGCGACGCCCGGCAAACTGAGCGGAAAGTACACCTTGGCGAACGCCAGGAAGGGAGACGCGCCCATGCTGCGGGACGCCGAGACCAGGCGCGGATCGATCCGCTCCATCACGCCGAGCATGCTCAGGATGGCGTAGGGCAGCAGCATGTGGACGGTGGCGACGAGGACGCCGAACAGATTGTAGATGAGCGGCAACGGCTGCTCGATCAGCCCGAGCGACCGCAGCGTGGAGTTGATCACGCCGCTGTTCTGGAGCAGCAGGATCCACGCGAAGCTGCGGACCAGGAAGCCCGTCCAGAACGGCAGCACGACGAACAGCAGAACCCGGCGGCGGTTCACCTCCGACAGTCGGGAGATCGCATACGCCACCGGGTATCCGACGATCACGCAGACGAGGGTGACGTACAGCGCGATCTCGAACGTCCGCTGCAGCACCGCCCGATAGACCGGGCGCGTCAGAATGCGATCGTAGTGTGCCGTGGAGATCTCGCCGGCCGGCGACAGGAAGCTGAGCTCGAGCAGGTTGAGCAGCGGCCAGAACAGGAAAATGGCGAGTAGCACCAGCGACGGCACCACCAGCTTGCCGGCCGTCAGGCTGAACGCGCCGCGCAGCAGCGTTCCGGCCGACCCGCGATCGGTAACGGTGATCGTCATCCGCGGCGCGCCTGCTCGTCGGGGACGACGACCGCGTCGGCCAAGGCCCAGCCGACCCGGATCGCCGCGCCGGGGCGGACCTCGGGTCCGAGCTCGGCCGCACCTTTCACCCGCAGCTCGTTGCCGTCCCGGGCGCGGGCGCCGATCTCGGTGAACTCGCCGCGGAAAAGCGCCTGATCGACCGTCGCCTGGATCTCCTGATCGGCGCGCTCGCCCGTGCGCAGGACGCGCGCCCGTTCCGGCCGGACCATCACGCACACGGCGTCGCCCACGGCACCCGATGCACCGGTGAAGTGGCCGGCCATCGCCCCGAGGCCCGTCTCGACGCGCGCCTCGCGACCGTCGAGTGCCGAAAGACGACCCGTGAACAGGTTGGAATCGCCGACGAACTCGGCGACGAAGCGGGTCGCCGGCCGGCGGTAGACGGCGTGCGGGTCATCCATCTGGACGACGCGGCCGTCGTTCATCACCGCGATCATGTCGGACATCGTCAGCGCCTCGTCCTGATCGTGCGTGACGTAGACGACGGTGATGCCGAGCCGCTGCTGGATGGACTTGATCTCGAACTTCATCTGGTCACGCAGCTTGCGATCGAGCGCGCCGAGCGGCTCGTCCATCAGCAGCACGCTCGGCCGGTAGACGAGCGCGCGCGCCAGCGCGATCCGCTGCTGCTGGCCGCCCGACAGCTCGGCGATGCGCCGCTCGCCGACGTGCGGCAGCCCGATCATCTCCAGCGCGCTCGCCACGTGCCGGTCGATCTCGCTGTCGGCAAGCCGCCGCAGCCGCAGCGGGAAGGCGATGTTCTCCCGGATGGTGAGGTGCGGGAACAGGGCGTAGCTCTGGAACACCATGCCGATGTCGCGGCGATGCGGCGCCAGGTCCGTGACGTCCGCCTCGCCGATGTGGATGCGCCCGCTCTCGGGTGGCAGCAGGCCGGCGATCATCTGAAGCAGGGTCGTCTTGCCGGAGCCGCTGGGCCCGAGCAGCGTCAGGAAGCGGCCGGCCGCGATCGAGATGTGGGCGTCGTCTACGGCAAGCACCGAGCCGAAGCGGCGGGACACGTGCTCGATGCGCACACCGCGCGGCGCGCCCGCTTTCTCCGTCGCTCGGCCTGCCGCCGCGCTGTCGTTTCGTTGGGCCATCGGTGCGGTCATGGGAAGCGTGCTTTAAAGTATCCACTGAAATTGTCAAATCGACCAATTCTCATGAGAGAATTGGTCGATTTGACCAAATACGAGGCGAAGAGCCGAGGTAGCCGAGGTATGAGCCTCGGCCGGGCAGCGCCGCAACCGTCAGGTCAGCAGCCACTCGTCGAACTTTTCCTGCACCGCCGACAGGTTCTTGGCCCACCAGTTGAAGTCGGTCGCGATCAGCCGCTCGGCGTTGCCGGGCGCGGTGGCCAGGCTCGAGAAGCGCTCCTTGGGCACGAACTGGAAGGCGTTGCGGTTGGTCGGCGCGATCGACGTGTAGGCCGTCCACGCCGCCTGGTTCTCGGCCCACGACGAGAAGCAGATGAACTTCTGCGCGTTCTCGGCATTGGGTGCGCCCTTCGGGATGGCGAAGCCCTCGACGCCCGAGAAGGCCTGGTTCCATTCGATCGCCACCGGCGCCTTGCTGTCGATCGCGCCCTGCGCGCGCGTGTTCCAGATCGCCATCAGGTCGACCTCGCCCGACTGGATGAGCTGGGTCGCCTGGGCGCCGCCGGTGTACCACACGTTGATGTTGCGCTTGATCGTGTCGAGCTTCTTGAAGGCGCGCGCGACATCGAGCGGATAGAGGTCCTTGGGCGCCACGCCGTCGGCGACCAGCGCTTCCTCCAGTGTCCACACTGGGTTCTTCCACATCGCGCGGCGGCCGGGGAAGCCTTTGACGTCGAAGAAGTCGGCCCACGATTTGGGCTCCTTGCCGCTGGCGAACCGGTCCGTGCGATACGACAGCACGGCGGCGAACAGCCAGTTGCCGATCCAGTCGGGAGCCACCGCCTCGGGCAGCAGCTCGGCCTTGGCGAACGGCAGCGAATCCCACTTCAGCGGCTCGAGCAGCCCGAGCGGCGACAGCACGAGGCGCGCCTGGCTGGTCAGCGTCGTGGAGTCCCAGAACACCGACTTCGCCTCGACCATCGACTTCACGGTGGCGATCGGCTCGGCCTCGCGCGCGAGCTGCTTGACGTCGATGCCGGTATACTTGCGGAACGGCTCGTAGAGCGCCACCGCCAGACCCTTGGTGAGCGCGCCGCCCGGGTCGGCGATGGTCGCCGTGCCCGTGCCCTTCAGGGCCGGCACGCGGGGGTCGGTGGCGGGCACCTGCGCGAGGGCCGGGCGCGGGCGATAGCCGAGCATCACCGTGGCGGCGGTGGCCCCGACCACGCTCCAGCCGATCGACGTCAGCAGGGATCGCCGGGAAAGGTATTCTTCGCTACCCAGCACTTTGAACTTCTCATACATCTGCCTTCTCTCCTCAGCCGGCTGCGCGCCACGTAAATGGATACAATGAGGATTGCCTCTGTAGCAAAAATCGTCAACCTCAATCGTCAAATCAGCAAGATTACCCGCCTCGTTTCGACTTAAGTGACAATTCAACGCGATTGGACCAGCGACGGCGTCAATTGGAGACCGCAGCGATGCCTCAGGGATTGAAGATTGAAGAGATCAAGATTCTGCGTTGCCTGCGCGAGGACGCGCGCATGTCGGTGTCGGATATCGCCGCCAAGACCGGCATGCCGATCTCGACCGCCCGTCACCGCCTCAATCGCATGCTCAAGGACGGGATCATGGAGGTCGGCGCCCTCATCGACCCCTTGAAGATCGGCTACCAGATCTGGGCGATCTTCGAGATCCAGGTCGAACTGAAAAAGATCGACGACATCGCCAAGCGCCTCGCCGAGGAGGACAAGCTTTATTTCATCGGCATCACCACCGGCCACTACGACATCTGGGCGGCCGGGATTTTCAAATCGAACGACGATCTGCTGGAGTTCATCGCGAACCGGCTGGCCCGTATCGACGGCATCAAGAACACCTCGACCGCCAGCATCCTGAAGCTCGTGAAGCGCGAGATGGCGTTCGAGCTGGCCAGCCCCGAGATCGAGCCGCCGACGGCGCAAGCTCCAAACGGCGCCAAGCGCCCCCGCCCACGCCGCGCCAAGGCGTCGTAGACCGCGGCAGGGTGCGCCCTACCGCCAGACCTTCTCGGCGGCGTCGTAGCTCCCGGCGGTGAGGTCCGGCTTGGCGGCGATCAGCGCCGACTTCTTGATCTTGAGGCTCGGCGTGCGCGGGAACTCGGTCACATACTCGAGGTAGCGCGGGATCTTGAACTTTGCGAGGTTCTTCGCGCAGTGGCCGAGCACCGCGTCGGGCGGCACGTCGTCCTTGCTGCGCCCTTCCGCGAGCAGGAGGTAGGCTTTCACCTCCTCGCCGCGCAGCGGGTCGGGAACGGGAAGCACCGCTGCTTCCATGATGCCGTCGACGCCGCGCAGCACCGCTTCCACCTCGGTCGCCGACACGTTCTCGCCGCTGCGCTTGACCATGTCCTTCATGCGGCCGAGGTACCAGAGCCAGCCTTCCGGGCTGCGCCGGCCGAGATCGCCGGTGCGGAACCACCCTCCGGGATGGAACGCCTTGGCGGTCGCCTCCGGCTTCTTGTAGTAGCCCTGCAGCATGCCGATGCCCCGCACGCACAGCTCGCCGAGCTCGCCGTCGGGAACGGGGCGCCCCTCCGGGTCGGCCACCATCGCCTCACGGAACGCGGCGGGCAGACCGACCGTGCCGGTGCCGGTCATGTGGTCGGCCTCGAACGGCACGTACATGCCGATGCCGATCTCGGTCATCGAGAAGCCCTGGCGCGCCAGGCAGCCGTAGCGCTTTTCGTACCACCGGTAGTTCGGAAGCTGGTGGCTGTAGCTGTAGAGCACCTTGAGGTCGTTCTGGGCGTCCTCGGGCGTTTCCGGCGCGCGCGAGACCACCTCGGGGAAGTTGCAGAAGTGGATTCCGAACTGCTTCACCCAGCCGAAGAACCGGGATGCGCTCTGCTTGCGCGCCACGTGCGCCGTCCCGCCTTGCAGCACCGCCATCAGGAACATCCACTGCGCGTCGACGTAGTAGAACGGCTGCGCGATCAGCACCTCTTTGACGTCGTCCTGGATCTGCGCCGCCCCGACGCGGCCGAAGGTCAGCCAGTAGCGTTGCGGCAGCATCGCGCCTTTCGGCATCCCGGTCGTGCCCGACGTGTACTGGATGTTCATCAGGTCTTCGATCACGGGCTGCTTCGGCACGCGGAAGGCCGGGTCGCCGGCCGCGAGCAGCGCCTGCCAGCTCTGGCGCCCCTTCGCCGGCGCGCCGCCGACCACCACTACGCGCGCATCGGGCACCGAGGGTGCCGCAATCGACTCGAGCAGGGGCACGAGATCGCTCTCGATGACGAGGTACTCGGCATCCGAGTCGGTGAGCATGTACTCGAGCTCACGCGGCGTGTAGTTGAAGTTGATCGGCACCGTCACGGCGCCGAGCCGGCCCAGTGCGAGCCAAGTGATCGGATAGGTGGCGCAGGTGTAGACCATCACGCCGACATGCGTGCCGTGGCCGATGCCCAGCCGATGGAGGCTGCTCGCCAGCCGCGTCACGCGGTCGTCGAGCTCGCGGTAGGTCAGCACCTCGCCGTCGTCGAAGAAGTTGAGAACCGGCGTATCGGGAAAGGAAGCCGCCCGGTCCGCCAGCAGCGTTCCGACGTTGACCGGCAGCGGCGTCGCCTCCACTTTGCGCATCAGACGCTCGGAGGCGTAGTCGGAGAACGGACGGGACTGGTTGGCATTCACGGGAGGTGTCTCCGGAGCGAGGCGAGGGGCGCGCGGTGCGTGGTCGGCGGAGCCGACGGCGATGCATCGCCGATCAGGCAATCCGATTGAGCGGGTATTGTCGATATATGAATTGCGCGGGACTGCCAATCACGATGCGGCAATTTGGAGACGATCGCCTTGTCTCGCGCGTGCTCCACGAACGGACGCCGCAATTGTCGGGCTCGGCCGGATGCGATGGATCATCGGACGCGCTACGGTGCGGGGCGGGCGCGAGAGGCACGCTCGAGCCCGCGCTGCCAGGGCTTGAGACGCACGACGCAACGGAGGAACGATGAGCGCCGCACGCGATCTGACCGGCAAGACGGTTCTGGTGACCGGCGCCTCTTCGGGGCTCGGCCGCCAGTTCGCGCTCACCCTGGCCAAGGCCGGAGCGCGCGTCGCCGTCGCCGCCCGCCGTACCGATCGGCTGGCGGAGCTGGCCGACGCCATACGCGCGGAGGGAGGATCGGCGGTTGCGGTCGCCATGGATGTGATGGACCACGCAAGCATCGCCCCGGCCATCGATCGGGCGGAGGCGGCGCTGGGCCCGCTCGACATCCTCGTCAACAACTCGGGCGTCTCCATCCAGCGGCGGATCATCGACGTGACGCCGGACGACTACGCCCAGGTGATGGGCACCAATGCCTTCGGCAGCTTCTTCGTGGCGCAGGCGGTGGCGCGGCGTATGATCGAGCGCGGCACGGCCGGGCGCATCGTCAACATCGCCTCCGTGGTCGCCCACAAGGTGGTGCGCGAGCTCTCCGTCTACGCCATGTCGAAGGCGGCCGTCGTGCAGATGACCAAGGCGCAGGCCCTGGAATGGGCGAGATACAACATCAACGTCAACGCGATCTGCCCGGGCTACATTCGAACCGAGATGAACGCCGCCTACTGGGAGACCGAGCGCGGCAAGAAGTTCATCGAGAGTTTTCCGCGCCGTCGCGTCGGCGAGCCCGAGGACCTCGACGGCCTACTGCTGCTGTTGTGCTCGGGCCAGTCGGGCTTCATCACGGGGGCGTCCATCACGGTCGATGACGCCCTTTCGCTGGCCTAACGGCCGACTGAGCCGTTCCATTGCGCAGGAGGCGCACGCATCATGACCGACGCCGTCATCGTCTCGACCGCCCGCACCCCGCTCGCCAAGTCCTGGCGCGGCTCGTTCAACATGACACACGGCGCCACCCTCGGCGGCCACGTCGTCCAGCATGCGGTGGCGCGTGCCGGCCTCGATCCGGCCGAGGTCGAGGACGTGATCATGGGCTGCGCCAATCCGGAAGGCGCGACCGGCTGGAACATCGCGCGCCAGATCGCCATCCGCGCCGGCCTGCCCGTGACGACCTCAGGCATGACCGTCAACCGCTTCTGCTCCTCGGGCCTCCAGACCGTGGCCAGCGCCGCCGGCCGCGTCCTCCTCGAAGGCGCCGACGTCGTCGTCGCGGGCGGCGTCGAATCGATCTCGTGCGTCCAGAACGAGATGAACCGGCATATGTTCGAGGACGAGTGGCTGGCCAAGAACAAGCCCGCGATCTACTGGCCGATGCTGCAGACGGCGGAGACGGTCGCCAAGCGCACCGGCATCACCCGCGAGGCGCAGGACCAATTCGGCGTCCAGAGCCAGCAGCGCGCCGCGGCGGCCCAGGCCGCTGGTCGCTTCGATGCCGAGATCGTGCCGATCACGGTGACCATGCTCCAGGTCGACAAGGAGACCAAGGCCACCAGCCACCACGTTGTCACCGCCAAGGCGGACGAGGGCATTCGCGCCGACACCACCTACGAGGGTGTGGCCAAGATCAAGCCGGCCGTCTTGGGCGGCTGCATCGCCGCCGGCAACGCCAGCCAGTTCTCGGACGGCGCCTCCGCCTGCGTCGTGATGAGCGACAAGGCCGCGGCGCGGCGCAACCTCACCCCGCTCGGCATCTTCCGCGGCTTCGCCGTGGCCGGCTGCGAGCCCGACGAGATGGGCGTCGGGCCGGTGTTCGCGGTGCCGCGCCTGCTCGAGCGCACGGGCAAGAAGGTCCACGACATCGATCTGTGGGAGCTGAACGAGGCGTTCGCCGTGCAGGTGCTCTACTGCCGCGACAAGCTCGGCATCCCCGACGATCGCCTGAACGTCGACGGCGGTGCCATCGCGCTCGGCCATCCCTACGGCATGAGCGGCGCCCGGCTCGTCGGCCATGCGCTTCTCGAGGGCAAGCGCCGCGGCGCCAAGAACGTGGTGGTCACCATGTGCATCGGCGGCGGCATGGGCGCGGCCGGCCTGTTCGAGATCATCTAGCCCGGCCTCGGGCGCGCCACCGGAAGGCGCGCCCGTTCCGCCATCCCCTAGGCTACCGATCCTTCATTTGCAGATGCTGCAGTGCGGGGAGAAAATTTCCACAAGCGCGATCGGATAGATTGGAATTCCCTTTTTATTCGTTTGCAACCCGATAATTGGAATATTTTGCCGGTATAGTGCCGATCCGCAAGGTAAACCGGATCGGACGCTACGCCGTGGGCCAGGGGAACGCGAAAAGCTTCAGTGTCGACGCGCCGGCCGTGGCCGCCGCGCTGGCCGGCCGTCTGGCTGGGATCGCGGCCCTCCCGGACCGCATCGCCGAAATCGCGCGCGCGGTGCCGGGCCGGATCACCTTCTCGACCAGCGTCGGCCTCGAGGATCAGGCCATCCTGCACGCGATCGCCGAGAGCGGCGCCGCGATCGACGTGTTCACGCTCGACACCGGGCGCCATTTTACCGAGACGCTCGAGACCGTGGAGCGGAGCGAACGGCGCTACCGCCAGCGCATCCGCATGCTGGCGCCCGCGGCCGACGAGGTCGAGCACCTGGTGGCGCGCGACGGCGTGCTCGGGTTCAGGCTTTCGATCGAGGCCCGCAAGGCCTGCTGCGAGGTGCGCAAGGTCCGCCCCCTCGCGCGAGCGCTGCAAGGGGCCGGCGGCTGGATCACTGGGCTCCGCCGCGGGCAGTCGGCCGGCCGCGGCGACGTACCGTTCGCGGGCTGGGACGCCGCGCATCGCCTCATCAAGATCAACCCGCTCGCCGATTGGTCGCTGGCCGAGCTCGAGGCCTACATCGCGGCCAACGACATTCCGGTCAATCCGCTGCACGCGCGGGGTTTCCCCTCGATCGGCTGCCAGCCGTGCACCCGCGCGGTCCGGCCCGGTGAGGACGTCCGCGCCGGACGCTGGTGGTGGGAGAACGAGGACGGCAAGGAGTGCGGGCTGCACGCCTCTCCGGCGGCCCGCGCCGAGGCGGCGTCATGACCGCGCCGCTCGCCCATCTCGACCTGCTCGAGGCCGAGAGCATTCACATCTTTCGCGAGGCGGCCGCTCAGTTTCGCCGCCCGGTGCTGCTCTACTCGATCGGCAAGGACTCGACCGTCCTGCTCCATCTGGCGCGCAAGGCCTTCTATCCCGCGCCGCCGCCGTTCCCGCTGCTGCACATCGACACCACCTGGAAGTTTCGCGACATGATCGCCTTCCGCGATCGCACCGTGCGCGAATTCGGGCTCGATCTGATCGTGCACGTCAACGAGCAGGGGCGCGCGCAAGGCATCAACCCCATCGACCATCCGCCCTCGGTCTACACCGACGTGATGAAGACCCAGGGGCTGCGCCAGGCGCTCGATGCCCACGCCTTCGATGCGGCCTTCGGCGGGGCGCGGCGCGACGAGGAGGCCTCGCGCGCCAAGGAGCGCGTCTTCTCCTTCCGCTCCGAGGGCCATCGCTGGGACCCGCGGCGGCAGCGGCCGGAGATGTGGCGGCTGTTGAACGGGCGCCTTGGGCCCGGCGAGACGGCGCGCATCTTTCCGCTGTCAAATTGGACGGAGAAGGACGTGTGGCGCTACGTCGCCCGCGAGCAGCTCGACGTCGTCCCCCTCTACTTCGCCGCCGAGCGGCCGACCGTCGTGCGCAACGGCAGCCTGCTGGTGCGCGATGACGAGCGCATGCCGCTGCGGCCCGGCGAAGCGGTGGCGATGCGCCGGGTACGCTTTCGCACCCTCGGCTGCTGGCCGCTGACCGCCGCCGTCGAATCCGACGCCGCCGACCTCGACGCCGTGGTCGCCGAAACGCTGACCGCCCAGGCCTCCGAGCGACAGGGCCGGCTCATCGATCACGACGAGGCCGGCGCCATGGAGCGCAAGAAGCAGGAAGGGTATTTCTGATGGTGGCCCTCGCTGTCGCCCGCACCATCGAGCCGCACCCGGCGGCGACGCGGCCCGCCTCGCGCCCGGCGCGAAGCGGCCGGTTGAGCGCCGCGCGCGACCTCGCGGGCAGCCTGCACGTGCTGACTTGCGGGTCCGTCGACGACGGCAAATCCACGCTGATCGGCCGGCTGCTGTGGGATACCGAGGGGCTCCACGCCGATCAGCGCCAGACGCTGGAGCGGTCGGCCCGCACCGCGGCCGGCACGCCGGATTTCAGCCTGCTCGTCGACGGCCTGGCGGCTGAGCGCGAGCAGGGCATCACCATCGACATCGCCTGGCGCTATCTCGACATGCCCGCGCGCCGCCTGGTCATCATCGACAGTCCCGGCCACGAGCAGTACACGCGCAACATGGCGACCGGCGCCTCGCACGCCGATGTCGCCCTCCTGCTCGTCGATGCCCGCAGCGGCATCAAGGAGCAGACGCGGCGCCACGCCGCCATCCTCGACCTGATCGGCGTGCGCCGCGTGGTGCTCGCGGTCAACAAGATGGACCTGGTGGACTGGTCGCAAGCGCGCTTCGAGGCGATCAGAGACACGTTCGTAGGGCTGGCCGAGCGTTTCGCCTTCGAGGATGCCGTGGCCGTCCCCGTGTCCGCCGTCCTCGGCGACAACATCGCCCACCGCTCCGCCGCGATGCCTTGGTACGATGGCCCCGTCCTGCTGGATCATCTGGCCCGCAGTCCGGGGCGCGGCGCCGTGCCGGATCGCGAGTTCCGCTTCCCGGTGCAGCTCGTGGTGCGCGCCGGGCAGGACTTCCGCGGGCTCGCCGGAACCGTCAGCTCGGGCGAGATCGCGGTCGGCGACGAGGTGATCGAGCCGGTCGGCGGCCGGCGCGCGCGGGTGAGCCGCATCGCGACCATGGGGCGCGATCTGGAGCGCGCCCGCCAGGGCCAGGCCATCGTCCTTCAGCTCGACGCCGACATCGACGTCTCGCGCGGTGCCGTACTCGCCTCCCCAGGGCTCGAGCCGCCGGTGACCCGCGGTCTCGACGCCCGGCTGGTGTGGCTCTCCGACGAGCCTTTCCAGTCCGACCGCGGCTATCTGCTGCGCACCGCCACCGATCTCATCCCGATCGCATCGATCGGCATCCAGGCGCACCTGGATCTCGAAACCCTGACCGAGCGCCGCGCCTCCGCCTGCGCCGCCAACGATATCGCCGTCGCGCGGATCCATCTCGGCCGCCGCGCCGCCGTCGATCTGTTCAGCGACCAGCGCGAGACCGGCAGCTTCATGCTGATCGACCCGATCACCGGCGCCTCGGTGGCCGGTGGCGTGGTGACGGCGACGCAGCTCCCCGAGAGCAAGCCCCGCACCGATGCGTTCCGCCTCACCCGCGATGTGCTGGCGCGCGGCGTCGGCGCCGATCTGCCGCCCGACACCACCTCCGAGGGCGAGCTGCGCCGCCGCGCCAATGAAGTGGCGATCCTGATGCGCGAGGCGGGCGTCGCCGTCGAGATCGAGGAGACGTGGGGACGCGCCGGCTTCGACCCGGCAGCCGCGTGGTTCGGCATCCTGGCCGCCCTCTCGTTCGGCTTCGTCGCGGCCGTCATCTCGGGGCTGGTCACGGTTTGAGCGCGCTTCGCCGGGCGGCGGCGCGCGCGAGACAAGAGGACTGGAGCAGTGCCATGAACTTTCAGCAGCTTCGCATCGTGCGCGAGACGGTCCGGCGGAATTTCAACCTGACCGAGGTGGCGAACGCGCTGTTCACCTCGCAGTCGGGCGTGAGCAAGCACATCAAGGACCTCGAGGACGAGCTGGGCATCGAGCTGTTCGTCCGGCGCGGCAAGCGCCTGCTCGGCCTCACCGATCCCGGCAAGGAGCTCATCGGCGTGGTCGAGCGCATGTTGGTCGACCAGGCCAACATCAAGCGCCTCGGTGAGCAGTTCTCCAACCGCGACCAGGGCCAGCTCGTCATCGCCACTACCCACACCCAGGCGCGCTACGTGCTGCCGCACGTGGTCGCGTCCTTCCGCAACACCTTCCCCAAGGTCCGCCTGACCCTGCATCAGGGCAGCCCGACCGAGATCGCCTCCATGCTCAGCGCCGGGGACGCCGACATCGGCATCTGCACCGAGACGCTGCGCGAGGTGCCGGCGCTCACCACCTTCCCGTTCTACACCTGGCATCACGGCGTCGTCGTCCCGCGCGGGCATCCGCTGGAGAAGGCCGTGCCGCTGACGCTCGAGACGATCGCCGAATGGCCGATCATCACCTATCACGAGGGCTTCACCGGTCGCGGCAATGTGGACCGGACATTTGCCGCTGCCGGGCTGGCGCCGGACGTCGTGATGTCGGCCATGGATACCGACGTCCTCAAGGCCTACGTGGAGCTGGGCCTTGGCGTCGGCATCATCGCCACAATGGCCTTCGACCCGAAGCGCGATTCCCGCTTGAAGCTCATCGACTCCGCTCATCTGTTCGCCTCCAACACCGCGCTGATCGCGGTGCGCCGCGGCGCCTATCTGCGCAACTACGCCTATCGCTTCATTGAGCTGTGCTCGCCGGCCTTGCCCGAGGCGATGGTGCGGGCGGCGGTGCTGGAAGGCCAGGGCAAAGGCGAGGCCGCTCCTCCCTCGCGCCGGGTGCTGGATCAGCCCTGGCGGTCGAGCGGGAATGCTCTGAGCCGCGACGAGGTCAAGCGCACCGGCTGACCGGCCTTGAGGTCGAGCTCGGCGAGCCGCTGGCGGGTCAGCTCCACCTCGAAGTGCTGGGGCGCGGCGTGGCCGTTGGTGCCGACGGTGCCGGCCAGCTCGACCCGGGCGACCGCCCCGCTCAGCAGAACGCGGGTGACCCGGACGGCGATACCCTGCGTCGCGTCGCCGGCGACGAGGATGTCGAGCTCGTGCGGGCGTGCATAGGCGATCACGTCCTCGCCGCTGGCCGCGCCCGGCTCGACGAGCGGCACCGTGTCGTCACCGATCCTCAAGCACTGCCCGTCGACGCGTCCGGTGAACCGGTTGACGGCGCCGAGGAAGCTGTAGGCGAACGCGGTCGCCGGGTGCTCGTAGACATCCTGGGCGGTGCCGGCCTGCTCGACTCGGCCCTTGTTCATCAGCACGATCCGGTCCGCCACCTCGAGCGCCTCGTCCTGGTCGTGGGTCACGAAGATCGAGCTGATGTGCAACTCGTCGTGCAGCCGGCGCAGCCACTGCCGCAGCTCCTTGCGCACCTTGGCATCGAGTGCCCCGAATGGCTCATCGAGCAGCAGCACACGCGGCTCGACCGCCAGCGCGCGGGCGAGCGCGATGCGCTGGCGTTGGCCGCCCGAAAGTTGGGCCGGGTAGCGGTTCGCCAACCAGCCGAGCTGCACCAGCTCCAACAGCTCCGTGACGCGCTTCCTGATGTCGGCCTCGGACGGCCGCACGCCGCGCGGCTTTACCCTGAGCCCGAAGGCCACGTTCTCGTAGACCGTCATGTGGCGGAAGAGGGCGTAGTGCTGGAATACGAAGCCGACCTGCCGGTCGCGCACGTCGCGCTCCGAGGCGTCGTGACCGTCGAACAGCACGCGGCCGCGATCCGCCCGTTCGAGGCCGGCAATGATGCGCAGCAGTGTGGTCTTGCCGCAGCCCGAGGGACCGAGCAGCGCAATGAGCTTGCCCGCCGGGAACTCGAGCGAGACGTCGTCGACTGCAACGAACGCGCCGAAGGTCTTGCGGATGCCTTGGACCTCGATGCTCATGGCGTCACATCCCGGTCGTCGTGCTGCGATGCCCGCCATTCCACGTAGGTCTTGATGACGAGCGTCACAAGGGCCAGCAAAGCCAGCAGCGAGGCCACCGCGAAGGCGGCCGCGAACTGGTACTCGTTGTAAAGAATCTCGACGTGCAGCGGCATGGTGTTGGTCTGCCCGCGGATGTGCCCCGAGACGACGGACACCGCGCCGAACTCGCCCATCGCCCGGGCATTGCACAGAATGACGCCGTAGAGCAGTGCCCACTTGATGTTGGGCAGCGTCACTTTTCTGAACATCTGCCAGCCGGATGCGCCGAGCACCAGTGCGGCCTCTTCCTCGTCGCGCCCCTGCGCCTGCATCAGCGGGATCAGCTCGCGCGCCACGAACGGCGAGGTGACGAACACGGTCGCCAGCAC
>JAESFN010000318.1_pt1 | contig 54443 bp, 62 predicted proteins | sample 9269411 | NCBI WGS metagenome assembly JAESFN01 (sample SAMN14505399, study PRJNA617100) | algae metagenome | isolation source: Iphinoe sp. HA4291-MV1 and co-occurring heterotrophs from trail next to... | place: USA: Maunawili Falls, Hawaii | collected 2009-07-25
AGGTAAGTGTTTTTGGTGCTAATCGTACCACGTTCTCGTTCCTTTTATGCGCCCTAACTACAATTTTTCTGTGTTGACTCCAGTCTCGCATATTATGGGTACATTATTTCCGCCGTGTTGTACTAGTTAAATCTTTGAGGAAACATACAGATGCTCAGAAGCGCGGCTATAGGCAACATACAGTAGTTGATTCCTCAGCCGGTTCTCTCGGCATCCGAAGATGTTTGCAGTGTCTACAAAAACATTATTGAAGGTACTACCTTGGCTTTGGTGAACAGTCAATGCATATGCGTACTGGAGGCGATGCATCATAGCATTACCATGAAAGCTAAGATTATATAGCTCAAGCATTTCGTACCACTGCCGCCATAGTTTCTTCTTTTCTTGAAGATCATCTTTTTTTGTAATGCTTTTGCGGAAATCCAGCAGGTAAGCCTTCATATAATCCCAATTGTCAGGGTGAATCATCACAAGCTCAATTTCTTTGCCTGTATCTGTCTGGACTTCCAGGCTAAAGATATCAATCGGCGTACCAGTAAACATCATCCTGATGTTACCTGGTTTAACGCTGATCACTTCGCACTCCTGGCAACTGTGCATTACAATTGATTTTTTCTCCCTCTGGTCTACCCACTTGAGGATTGCATCTTTAGCCATCAAAATTTCACCTGAGACAAACGGATCTGAGTTCCATCCATAGAGATCATCACGAACAATTTTGTTGATAACCTCGACCCGTTTATTTGTCCACGCCAATGCACGTAAATGATTGGGGTTGGGGCGTTTTTCCTCTGAGTACATTCGTTGGAATCGATTAATTAATTCTTGCAGCCAATCATCAGGCTGCATTTTTGTGATGTTGCCCTTTGTGTAAAGACGTGGTGGAAACTGTTTGTCGATGTTATTCCGCAGTTGTGTGACGTATTCTGCGATCGCACCCTCATAACGCATCACCTGTGTCAGTTCAATTCCAACGGGCAAGCTAAAGACTGGTGACTCTGGCAAGGCATCTTCTACTGGTGGTAGCTGGGCAGGATCGCCCATAAGCATCGTTGGTGTGACTTGCCTTGAGATCAGCTCATAAAGCTCCACCCCAACCATTGAAGCTTCATCAATAATTACCAAATCAAATGAACGGTAATGCAGCTCGTTTGTCCAAGTGTTAGGAATAAGTTTTCGTTTACCATGCTCATCGTAATCCCCTGGCATTACGTGCAACAAAGAATGCAGGGTAGATACAGAAACATTTTTCAGACTCGCTTCATGAGCGCTGGTTTCCAGAACCGCCCGTGCTTTGTGAGTAGGAGCGCACAGCGCAACTCTTAGCTCTTTAATTTCTACTTTTTCGTCTTTAGAGTCAAAACAATCATCGTCATATTCATCGTATTCGTCATCTTCAACAAGTGCAGAATCTACCTGTCGCTTGACAAAAACTTTCTGCAACATCTGGATAATTCGGTGAACGCAGAATGTCTTCCCTGTGCCAGCAAACCCGCGCAAGATAAAAGGCTCCCTTGGGTTAGAGGTAAACCAATCGTGAGCAAGAATGACAGCTTGAAGTTGATCGCTCGACAATGAGTTAGCGGCATCTCCTAGTATCTCTAAAGCAGGGTGTTTGCGTTTAGCATGTTTAGATGTTAACGTCCGCAAATTATGCAGTTGAGTTCTTTTTAGCTTTACAAGCATGGTTTAAATTAGGTATTAGTTTGATTCAAGATTTACGTTCAGCACTTGAGCAAGAAGCCGATTAACGGCATCCTTTTCAGACTCACCTTCTAATTGGTGTTGCGATCGCAGGACTTCCAGAAGTCGCCTATCTATATCAACTTGCTTGTACTTTTCTCTACGCTTATCTTTCTTTTTACTTTTTACTTGTTTTGACAATTGACGCCTTCGTACTTTCTTGGTCAACCAGCATATTATGTACTGAAGAGCCTTTATTCTTTTGGTGTCGTAATCTCTTGTTTTTCTTTGGTCAAACTGAAATGGTAGTAAAATAGTCCAATACCCGATAAAACAGCGATCGTAAAGATAATTGGTATTAACTTCAGATTCAGCCCAGACGTGCCAGACTTGGTAGCAGGAGGTCGCGTTGGGATAAAATTTACCGTATTTGGGCTACTAATCGAGTGCGATACATTCTCTGGATTAGAAATGTCCTCATAATCATTCAATCTAGATGTAGTAACAGGGGGCTGTATCGAGTTCAAGTCTGCTGTGGCTGAGTTATTACTTGACCAGACTTTATTCTCAAATTTAAGAGTTTCTTTATGAGACTTTGCTCCTTCCAGCATTAGGTTGACTATCTCTGTATAGGCATCTGTCCATACCTGTTTAACTTCTGGAGTCCAGTCCGTTCCTAAATATTCTTCTAAGGTTTTCAACAGCACCTCACCTATCATTGGATACTGTTCTGGTGTGACAGCATACCTTACATGTCTTTCTCCCAGATCCTTCAGTATACTTGATAAGTGAGCAAGGTTGTCTGCATTATAGATTACTAACACCAAAGTTTGCATTAACTTCTGGTCTTGCTTCTCCATATCGGTGTTGGCAAATAGGGGCATCAACTGGGGATAGTCATTAAACAGATTGTAATAAAATCTAGATGCAAACTTTGTTCCGTAGGGTCTAATTTGTGCAAAACTTTTTTGTAAAATTTTGAAATTCAAAGACATGGCTTAAGGTTTTCTGAGGCTTAGATATAGTGAACAAATCCTAGTAAATGGTTGTGCTGTGGATTTGTCGTTAATGACATTAGAATCTCACTAAATTAGGTAGTTACAGAAGTAGACTAAGCAAATCTGTAAATAAACCTAAAATACAAGCAGAATCAGCAAAAAAGTAGCATAGTCAGATTGTGAAATCCACGCTCACGTGAATTTTCCATAGTTTCTTTGTTTATCATTATTACTTTTGGAACTAAAATTTTTATTCAAGCTCGTAGCACACCCTTTTGCCCACCAACAACAGCTATGGCTCAAACTATTAATTGTTTTTACCATGTACTTCTAAAATTTTAGCTAGGTTTACATAACCTTCTTGCAGTCTTTATTAAAAAAACAAATTTTGGATGAAGTAGGCGGATAAACTGTATGGTGCAGTTAGGCTGTATTTAATACCAATTCTCTAAAAGCCAGCTACAGATAAAGTGTAGAGGATGTCGTACCGTCCGGTGATAGAGGTAACGATGTAGTTGGTGAGTTCATCAAGAATTGTACTCAGATATTGACTTGACACTCCCACGGCTTGAAGCCATGGGACTCTTGGCTCAATGAGCGCTCTTGTCCAGACTTGGTAAGCAAGGAATACTCTCTGCCCATTTGCTAACACTTCCTCTCGTTTTACACTTAGTATCTAACATATGAAATACCACTCCATTCCAGAGAGAAATACGGGATAAAAGAGCTTTTTGAGCAGCTATAGTACTCTGTTCCCATTTTTCGTCGTTATCCTCACATAGATTCTTAAGGAGTTGTTCACCCATTGGTCGATGAACGTCCTCGTCAAGGTGAGTATGACGTTCTAGGTAGAGAGATAACTGCTTACAATCTAATTTTGAATGATCTAAACTTTGAAGAATTCGTCGAAACATAGATGGAATAATATCTTCCCTACCAAATAAAAAGGTAGCTGCTACCTCGTGGATGGACTTAGAAGTTGCTTCCATTGTAGAGAGAACAAATGCCTTAGTCGCGGATGGAATTGTGACATTCTCTAGCGCATATTGTACAGATTTACCATTTTGAAGTTGTTGGATAAAGCTTTGAATAGGAATGGTATTGGCACCAATTTCATACATTCCAGCAAGATAAAGGTCAAAATGACTGATAAATCGACCAGGTGAAACTTCATCAGTTTCTTCCGCCAAAACAATATCGTTAATTAATCGAGCTGAAAAAATATCTTTTGGTGGTATCCAAGGTATTGTTACACAAGTAAGTTTAGTTTGTAATGTTTTTATTAAACTCATAAAATCCCAGACGGCAAAACTATGAGATTCCATAAAAATTTGTAGAGAGTACAAGTCGCAAAGCTCAGTATAAATTGGATGGTTGACTAGAGTATTTTTAAGGTAAGAAATACACTCTATCAGTCGCGAATAACGGTCTGACATATTCAAGCATCCTTGTTTTTTAAAAAACTTATCTTTGTTTTTTCGGTGTAATTAGTTGGAAATTTAAGCTAATCTAGCTAGAGCTAAAACATCAATAGTTTGATGTGTACTTGGTATATTTATCCAAAATACTAGCGATAAAGCTATCTTAGTTTTTCCTACAGTTCAAGCTATATTTTTATGAATTTCAACATCCATGATGACAAGTATATATTGAACATGATTGAAACATACTAGATATAAGAAATCCTAAAATTCAGTATTGACACAATTTTTTTTAATAAGTATGAATTGCTACTTTTTTTCAAAAACTAATTAAATTTTATATAAACGTAGGGTAACTATTCTGGCAATTTTCTTCACTAGTCTATTACCTTATAGAGATGCATTTTTAACTTATCATATGTATTTATCTTAACAAAACGATCTATAAGATAAACTAAGACAAAAACTAAATTTATACTGTTGCTCAGTATAACTAAACTCAAATTTGACTATTAAAAATTAGCTAAACCAGTGGAATTACAGTACTAGCATTTGCTATGCTTGGTATCCAAGACTGTAATACTGAAACAGTTTATGGACCTTGCTTGACAAGCGCACTTTTCTTAACTTGTCACGAATGACTTCACAACGCATTAGAAAACCGCATGTGTGTTAAAAGAAATAACACAACAAGCGGTTTTTCACTAATATTGAAAGGGAAGTTCTTAGTAGCTAATAGTAAAAACAACTAACAACTAATACCAATTCAAAAAATGTTTGCGACAGATACCCCACCCGCACTGACGCGCACCCTCCCCTTAGCAACTATCCATTAGTCACATCTTTCTTAACACTAAAAATTAACCATTAGCGCCAGAAGCAGCGAGTTCCGCTAAGCGTTCTTGCTGATCTTGAGAAATACAAGCTTGAATAATGTCCTCAAGTTCGCCTTCTAGGACTGTGTTGAGCGAATAGTTTTGATTTAAGCGATGGTCGGTGGCGCGGTTATCTTTATAGTTATAAGTGCGAATCTTTTCAGAACGCGATCCTGTACCTACTTGCGATCGCCGCATAGAAGTGACAGCTTCTTGTTGTTCGCGCAACTTCATTTCATACAGCTTTGCTCGCAGGATCTGCATTGCCCGTTCTTTGTTTTGCAACTGGCTGCGTTCTTCCGTGCAGAAAATGCGAATACCAGTGGGTTTGTGGAACAAGTCAACTGCTGTTTCCACCTTGTTGACGTTTTGTCCACCTGCACCACCAGAACGAGCAGTAGTCATTTCGACATCCTTTGAGTCAATGTGAATTTCTACGTCATCTACCTCTGGCATGATTGCTACAGTTGCGGTAGAGGTGTGAACCCGTCCCCCGGCTTCAGTGACTGGCACCCGCTGCACGCGATGCACTCCAGCTTCAAACTTTAACTTGCTGTATACGCGATCACCCTGAATTTCTAAAATGGCTTCTTTGAAGCCGCCCATTTCCGCCAAGGACTCACTCACCATCTTCACGCGCCAACCTTGGCTATCAGCATAGCGTGAGTACAATCGTACTAAATCACCTGCCCAGATACTTGCTTCATCACCCCCAGTACCCGCACGAATTTCTAACATGATGTTTTTATCATCGTTCGGGTCACGAGGTAGTAGTAATATCTTCAAGCGATTTTCTAATTGTTCTATTGTTTGCTCAAGTTCTTGAACTTCCAGATCTGCCATTTCTTGCAGTTCTGGATCACCTTGAGCTTCTTTTAGCACCTGACGCGCCCCTACTAATTCTTCCTGGGCATTTTTCCAGGTTTCATAGGTATTTACGACTTCTTCCAAAGAAGAGCGTGCCTTTGCTACTTTTTGATACTCATCAGGGTTTTTTGCAGTATCGGGGTCAGCAAGGCGACGAGTCAATTCATGAAAAGTTTGTTCAACGGATTTTAATTTCTCCAGCAGATATGTTTCAGCCATGACGAATGCAGTCACTCCTTAAAAATAGCAAATTGGCTTGAGCATTAAATACAACAATCGACCCGGCTCATGCAGGGTCGTTGTTAACAGCTAAAGCCAGCCCGCTACTTTTTCTTTCTACCGCTGCTTTTGGGTTGGCCTTCCATCATACCGTATTTACGCATGAAGCGTTCTACGCGACCTTCGGTGTCGATAATCTTTTGAGTTCCAGTGTAGAATGGGTGGTTTCCAGACCAAACATCTACGTGCAATTCTGGCTTAGTAGAGCCGACAGTCATCACTAGTTGACCATTGCAGTAAACTTTTGCCTCTGGGTACCACTGGGGATGAATCTCTGGTTTAGCCATTTTTCCTTTCCGTGGTCTATCTATATATATTATAACTTTCAGGTTTTCAGGGGTTGAGTGAATTTTAGATTTTAGATTTTTAGGATAATCCAAAATCTGAAATTGCAACCGCTGATAAAAGTTGATGCACGCGGATATAACAGAAAATTATCTGCGTCGAGGGTGCGGTTAAAATCCAAAATTGCTTAACGCTTGGAGTACTGAGGTGCTTTGCGAGCTTTGTGCAAACCGTATTTTTTGCGCTCTTTTGCTCGTGGATCACGAGTGAGGTAGCCTTCAGTTTTTAAAGGCGGACGGTTTTCTGGGTCGAGTTGGCACAGAGCACGAGCCACTCCCAAACGAACTGCATCTGATTGTCCCGTTAAACCACCGCCTTCAGCTTTTACGAGAATGTCATATTCATTTTCCAAACCTAGAGTTTCTAGGGGTGCTTTGGCGACAGAAAGGTAATTAGGGTTGAATTGGAAGTAAAGGTCTCCTGGTTTGCCATTGACAATCAATTGTCCGGTACCAGGAACCAACCGAACCCGCGCGATCGCGGATTTACGACGACCTGTACCCCAGTACATGGCACGACCGCTATTGTTCTCTGTTGCTTGCATTAGTTTTGTGCTCCTGGAATTGTCTGAATTTTCAACTCTTTTGGTTTTTGTGCTGCATGGGGATGAGCTGGTCCAACGTAAACTTTTAGCTTAGTAAATAAATGCCGTCCCAAGCTATTTTTCGGTAGCATACCTTTGACGGCATGTTCCACAATTCGTTCTGGCAAACGTTGTTGCAGCTTGGCAAAGGTTTCGGTCTTCATTCCGCCGGGACGACCGGAGTGACGACGGTAAACCTTTTGTGTGCGCTTTTTACCTGTGACTTCCACTTTTTCAGCATTCACAACGATGACGAAATCACCTGTGTCCATGTGAGGGGTGTAGTGGGGTTTATTTTTTCCTCTGAGAATCATGGCGATTTCGCTTGCTAAGCGACCAAGGCGTTGGTTGGCAGCGTCTACAACGTACCAATCGCGCTCAATAGTATCCACTGGAGGAAGGTATGTTTTGTTTGTTGTCATTTATCTTTAGTCCTTAGTCATTAGTCATTAGTCATCAGTCATTAGTATTAACCAAAGACTAATTTAGGTTGGGTATCAAACCAAATCTCTTGGGGAAAGGGGAAATCAGGATAGCCAACTCGCAACAAGCATAAGCCATAAGGGGGTGCGGCATATTTCACTTCTTCACGCCGTTGATTTTTCCAAAGGTCGGTGAAGTTAGCAAGTGTCATTTGTCCACAACCAACCTGCACCAACATCCCCATCAACAACCGCACCATACCATACAAAAACCCATCTGCCTGAATTTCAATATGGAGAAATGACCCGTTGCGATAACACTCTGCTGCTTGTACTTCTACCCAGGAATGCTGGCGTCTTGAGTTCGAGCGGCGAAAAGCAGCTAGGTGATGGTGTCCAATCAAAGGTTTTAGTGCCGCCTGGATAAGAGATTCGTCTAGGTGTGCGTGATAATAATGCCAACTAAAGGTTTTGGCAAACAAGTTTGGTCGTTTTTCAGTATAGAGTGTGTAACGATACCGTCGATATGTAGCACTGAAGCGAGCATGCCAATTGTGATTCACTTTTGCTGAAGCTCGAATCAGTATGTCTTTGGGTAAATAATTGTTAATAATTGTTGCCCATTTGTGATCTGGTATCATACTTGTGGTGTTAAAATGTGCCACTTGAGCAGCCGCATGAACTCCAGCATCAGTTCGCCCAGCGCCGTACAGTGTCACTGGATGACCTAGTACATGAGAAATAGCTGTTTCTATCTCTTCTTGGACAGTACGTTGTTGCGGTTGCCGTTGCCAGCCATGAAAATGAGTGCCCAGGTATTGAATGACCAGGGCGACTCGATAGGTTTGTGTAGGCTGGTGGCTACTTAACATAGAATCAACTAGAGGGATGCACTAAAAGTCGTTCCTCTGCCTTCATCTGTTTAGACGAGTTCGATAATTGCCATCTCAGAATTATCACCCCGACGCCGTACGGTATGCAAGATGCGGGTGTAACCTCCTTGGCGGTTAGCATACCGCGTGGAAGCTTGCTCAAACAGAGCATGAACCAGTTGTTTGTCGTATATATAACCGAGAGCTTGACGGCGTGCTGCTAAAGAACCTTCTTTAGCAAGAGTAATCATTTTGTCCACTTCGGAACGTACCACCTTAGCTCGGACTAAAGTGGTAGTGATCCGTCCATGACGAATCAGTTCAGTAGTGAGCGATCGCAACAGAGCGTGACGCTGATCAGCTGGTTTGCTGAGTTTTTTAACTCCACAACGGTGACGCATAATCTTTCTGTTAGTTATGAGTTGGTGGTTGTTAGTTGGTGGTTGTTAGTTGGTAGTTGTTAGTAGAACTAACAACTACCAACTAACCCAACGGGAGAGCCAGTTGCTCATGGGGGAAACTATGCCAGATATACTTAAGCGAGGGAACCTCCAAGGGCGCACTGGCTCATCACTAACCAGTTTTAGGTGTGTTTGGAAGCTCTTTCGGTTGGTAGGGTGATTCCCAAGCGTCGCTGTAAAGCTTCAACGACTTCTTCAGCTGACTTCTGACCAAAGTTTTTTATTTCTAACAGGTCTTCTTGGGTGTAATCCAATAAATCAGCGACAGAGTTGACTTGTGCCCGTTTGAGACAGTTATAAGCTCGTACAGACAGTTGCAACTCTTCGATAGGAATCTGAGCGGTTGGATCGTCTGGAACTTCTGTACCTATGTCTGGTGTGTCGAGAGATATATCTTTCAACGGGTTGAACAAATCCACCAGTATAGTAGCAGCAGAGGAAAGTGCTTCTTGGGGGTTCAGACTACCATTTGTCCAAATTTCCAAAAGCAGTCTGTCTTTTGGTATTCCACTTTCTCCACGGGTTTCTTCAACGCTGTAGTTCACTTTCCGCACTGGCATAAATACCGAGTCGATTTGGAGAAAGTCCAAGGATGTGGCTTCTTCACGACCTCGTTCTACAGTGCGATATCCTTTACCTCTTTCAATCCGAAATTCCATTTCTAGCTTGCCACCCTCAGCTACAGTAGCTATGTACTGGGTCGGATCGATAACTTCTACTTCACTAGGCAAATCAAAATGTGCCGCTGTGACTGTTGTTGGACCTGTAACGAGTAACCGACCAATCTGGGGTTGAGAGGAATAGCTTTTGAGGATAACTTCCTTCATTTTCATCAAGATTTCCAGCACATCTTCTCGTACACCCGCAACGGTGGCAAACTCGTGTGTCACGCCCGCAATCCGAACTGCTGTGACTGCTGTACCCTCTAGGTTGGAAAGTAATACCCGTCTCAAGGCATTGCCAACTGTTGTCCCTTGACCACGCTCCAGAGGTTCCAACACAAATTTACTGTGGTTGCTCCTATTTTCCTCAGTACTTGACTCTACACATTCAATTTGAAACTGCACCATGGAGTAGCCTCCCTTGATATAAGGTCCTACTAGCAGGCAAATTTCTTGCCTTGACTGACACTCAGTTGCGGTGAAAACCGTTTTTACTTGTGTCCTCAACAGACAGTCCGACGGTACTCGCACACCACTTGCACCGACTGCCGATAAACCATGCACGGCAGTTCCTAATGGGGGGGGTCCAGTGGTTGGGGAGGCACTGCGTGAGGGGTCCAGTACGAATGACGGCTTTCCCGACAGAGGCGACTGCGTTAGCGCAGCGTGACCGTTGGCTCACCTGTTCCGACAGGAGAAGGTCATACCCGTCCCTTGCGCGTCTCCCTTAGGAGAAGGGCTTTTCCTCACGCTTGTTCTGGCGTCTGGGTTTCCCGACTTGTTGCACTCTTCGTCTGGTGTCAGGAGAAGCATGTGCCGTCGGCGTGCCGTTTTTGTTACACAAGAGCGTGGAAATACATAAAACCGGACTGCCTCAACGGACAGTTACGCGCCAGTCCCCAAGGGCGGAACGGCAATAGTATTTTGTTTTTTTGAAGTTTTGAGTTTTCAGGGGGAAGTTGCTTGATGCGAGGGAAGAAAACTACCTATAGTAGGGATATATTGTCATCTTCTGCAAGCAAGCATTGCTCACTCAAACTTCTCGCCCTTACCGCCTCACAAGTTGTATTTATACTCGGCGGCGCTTGGGCGGACGACAGCCATTATGAGGAATTGGGGTAATGTCCCGAATCAAGGTAATTTCCAGTCCTGCTCCTTGGAGTGCTCGAATAGCTGTTTCTCGACCAGCTCCAGGACCGCTGACCATAACCTCTATTTGCCGCATCCCTTGGTCGATCGCTCGACGTGCTGCACTTTCAGCAGCGGTCTGAGCCGCAAAAGGAGTTCCCTTTTTTGCTCCTTTAAAACCGCTAGAACCTGCGCTTGCCCAGGAGATGACATCTCCATTTTGATCAGTAATGGTGACAATGCTATTGTTGAAAGTAGACTGGATGTAGCCAATCCCATTTGGAACATTACGCTTTTGCTTTTTGCTCCCGGATTTCTTACCACTTTGTTGTCGCGCCATATCGTACTTAGTTAAATTAAGATAAGGTGTTGCTGTAGGTTAGCGTAGTAAAGAATTACTTGGATGGGGCTTTCTTCTTACCAGCTACTGTTTGCCGTCTTCCTCGACGAGTTCTGGCATTAGTACGAGTTCTTTGTCCTCTCACTGGTAAACCCATACGGTGGCGACGACCCCTATAGGTGCCAATTTCAATTAAGCGCTTGATATTCAATCCTTCCAAGCGCCTCAGGTCACCTTCAACTTGGTAGTTGTCCTCTATTTCTGCCCGCAGGGATGCTACGTCAGCATCGCTTAGGTCTTTAACACGGGTATCAGGGTTGACACCCGTGGCTGTTAAAATCTCTTTCGATAGAGATAACCCAATTCCGTAGATATAAGTTAGACCAATTTCAACGCGTTTGTCACGTGGAAGGTCTACTCCGGCAATACGTGCCACAACTCGTGTCTCCCTATTCCTTAAAGCTAGTATTGTCATTCTTGTCAGTCAGCAGTTATGAGATGACTTTCCCTGATGACTGTTCACTTTTTCGTTGTGTTATCCTTGGCGCTGCTTATGCTTGGGATTTACACAAATCACCATAACGCGACCACGACGTCTGATCACGGTACACTTTTCACAGATTTTCTTGACAGAGGCTCTAACTTTCATGCCTTTTATCTTGACTCCAAATAGCGAATTATAACATTTTAAGGTTAATTAATCAGTAAAATTCATTATCAAACCAAAAAAGGTTTTGTGGTATTATTTTCTACATAAATTGACCTATTCCACATTTAACCTGTTTGAGTCACATCTTGATCATCAATAATTAACTGACCTCCTGTAAATAGTTTGAGAATGACCTATTTTTTACGCAGTCGATAAGTGATCCTGCCTTTTGTTAGGTCGTAAGGTGTTAACTCCACTTTGACGCGATCGCCAGGTAATATTTTGATATAGTTACGGCGAATCTTGCCAGAAATGTGAGCCAAGACGTTGAAGCCGTTATCTAAGTCAACACGAAACATCGCATTTGGCAGGGACTCGGTGACCGTACCTTCCATTTCAATCAAATCTTGCTTAGACAAGTTTTTTCCTCAATTCAACAGTCTCCTAGTTTGTTGCAGCTATTCTCGTCTGCATAAAGAACATATTTTGGAGAATATATCAACACTTCATTAATATATCTTATCCAATATTGACATACATCTGCTAAGGAGGTAGGGAACAGGGTATTGAGTATGAGGGACTAGGAAAAACTTGCCACCTCAACTTTGTAACCTACTCCCTTGTTCTAAGAGGCAATGACCTTTTTTAATTCAACAGTGACTTCTTCTAAGGACTGATTACCGTTAACACTGAGGAGATTGTGGCGACTACTGTAAAAGTCAATCAAGGGCGCTGTTTGGGAGCGGTAAACTTCTAAGCGACGAAGAATCACCTCTTTGGAGTCATCTTTTCTGCCTCGCTCCAACAACCGCGTTACCACAATTTCATCTGGTACTTCCAGATTGACTACCTTTTCATCATGCTGGTTTAGCTTTCGCAGTAATTCCTCTAAAAAAACTGCTTGATTAACAGTGCGGGGAAAGCCATCAAGAATCCAACCTGATTTAGTATCAACCTGGCTCAAACGTTCCTGCACCATTTCTTCCATGAGCTTGTCGGGAACCAACTCACCTTTATCCATATAACTTTGAGCCTTAACACCCAAGGGAGTTTGGTCGCTCAAGGCTTGACGCAGTATGTCACCCGTAGAAATATGAGGAATATTCAAATCGTCAGCTAACGTTTTAGCTTGAGTTCCTTTACCAGCTCCTGGCGGTCCCAAGAAGATTACTCGTGTCACTACTGTTTCACCATTCCTTCATAGCGCTGAGATATAACGTAGGTTTGAATTTGCTTAGAAGTATCAATTGCCACACCAACCAGAATTAACAAAGAAGTCGCACCTAGTCCTCTAAAGGTTCGCACATTTAAAGCACTCTCAACGGCGGTAGGGATAATAGCAATCAAGCCCAAAAAGATAGCACCTAAAAAGGTTAATCGATTCAACACTCGCTCAATGTACTCGCTCGTTGCCTTTCCAGGACGAATACCAGGAATGCTAGAACCCATTTTCTTCAAGTTCTGCGCTACATCAACTGGGTTGACAATCAATGAAGAATAGAAGTAGCTGAAGAACACGATGGAAACTAAGTAGACGAGGGCATAGACCCAAGAGCCAGAACTCCCCGGAACGAGATAGGTGTTAACAATCCTCGAATATTCTGGATTCCTAATGAAGTTTTCTGTCAAAAGGGGTAAACTCAGAATCGCAGCAGCAAAGATGATTGGCATCACACCCCCTTGATTGAGTCGCAAGGGTAGGTAGTTACGTTGCTCTGCAAAAATTCGTTTACCAACTTGGCGACGCGCTGAAATAATTGGAATACGGCGGATTCCTTCTTGCACAAACACAATACCAACAATCGTGACTAGGAAAAGCAGCAATAGCACAACAACGCGACCTACTGTTTCGCGGTTTCCGCTTTGTACAAAATCGATTGTGTCGCCTAAAGCTTTTGGCAGTGTTGCCACAATATTGACAAAAATCAACAAAGATGCACCATTGCCAACCCCACGTTCTGTAATCACCTCTGATGCCCACATGACAAACATCGAACCAGCAACAAGAGCCAGCGCTGTCTGAGTCACGAAAATTGGTCCGTAGTTTAAGGCAAAGGGTTTCAGCCAGAAAGCTGCCAAGAAGACACTTTGAATAATCGCCCAACCCAAAGAAACATAGCGTGTAATCTGGGAAATCCTCCGCCGTCCTGCTTCGCCTTCATTTTTCTGTAAATTTTCTAAAGCTGGGATGGCAGCGGTAAGCAATTGGATGATAATCGAGGCGTTGATGTATGGCAAAATACCCAAGGCAAAGACTCCTAAAGCAGAAAGTCCACCTCCAGAAAAGATATCCAAAAAGCTTAATATCTGGTTATTACCTTGGATGGCTCTGGCAAATTCATCTCGATTAATGCCTGGTATGGGCAAATGTATGCCCAGACGAATCAAAAATAAAATACCTAAAGTCACAAGCAGCCGACCTCGCAGCCCTGCTGCTTGCGCCATCTGCATAAAAGTTTCTTGAGCCGTTGGGGCTTTGTCTCGACTAATCATAAAGGGCTACCTTGCTAATTAAGTAAGGCGCTGAACTGGGGTAGGACCTGTTCATCGGTGTGCACTTTGTGGCTCACTCTAAAACTTCACAACTCCCACCAGCTGCCTCAATTTTGCTACGAGCTTGCCTCGTGAAAGCTGCCGCTTGTACCTTGAGTGGAATACCCAATTCCCCATTCCCTAAAATCTTCAAAGGTTCTCGACCAGCAGTAATGATACCTGCTTCTTTTAACGAGGTCAGTGTGACTTCTGTATTTGCAGGGAGGGAGGCTAGCTTTTCTACATTAATCGTAGTGTACTTCTTCCGATTAACGAGGGGAAAGCCCTTCAACTTGGGTATACGCTTGTACAACGGATTTTGACCTCCTTCAAAACCGGGTCGAGTACTGCCACCGGAACGTGCTTTTTGACCACGCATCCCTTTCCCAGCACTAGCACCTTGCCCTGCAGAAACACCCCTACCTAAACGACGAGGGCGTTTCTTAGAACCTTTTTGAGGACGAACATCAGTGAGTCTCATAAGCAAAACCTTGTGTAAAATTTTGTCACTTGTTGTCACTTGTCATTTACTAAAAACATGTCATTTACTAAAAACAAAGGACTAATGACCAATGACTAAATGTAAAGATTTTCAACAGGAATTCCCCTGTCTTCAGCGACTTCTGCAAAGGTTCGCAGGGTAGATAGAGCATGGATTGCAGCTCTGGCATTATTGAGAGGATTGTTTGATCCGAGTTGCTTAGCCAGAATATTACGAATCCCTACCAATTCCAATACTGTACGCACAGCACCACCAGCAATAACCCCAGTACCAGGAGCAGCAGGTCGCATCATCACCTTAGCGCCACCACCAATACCATCAATAGGATGGGGTATGGAATTGGATTTGGTCATGGGGATTTCAATGAGATGCTTTTTGCCATCAGCGACGCCTTTTTTCACAGCGCCAATGACATCTGAGGCTTTGCCTACTCCTACGCCAACTTGACCGCGTTCATTACCCACAACAACGATCGCCCGGAAGCTTAGTTTTTTACCTCCTTTGACGACTTTACTTACGCGTCGGATTTGGATCACCCGCTCTTGCCAGGTGGTTTCTTCTTTTTTTGTACGGTTAGCTTTACGACGACCAGTTGCCATTTATTTTATGTACCTCTTGTTACAAGTCAATTGTCATGTGTCCTTCTTTACTAATGACTAATGACTAATGACTAATGACTAATAATCAATGACTCATTTAAAAATCCAAACCAGCTTCGCGAGCGGCTTCTGCCAGTGCTTTCACGCGACCGTGGTAAAGGTTACCACCTCGGTCAAAGACAACTTTGGTAATACCTTTTTCTAAAGAGCGAACTGCAAGCAATTTGCCGACTTCTGAGGAAGCGTCACAATTTGAACCCGAAGCTAATTTAGATTTCAACTCTGGTTCTACAGTTGAGGCTGCCACTAAGGTGTGATGCTTGGTATCATCAATTACCTGAGCATATATATGTTGATGGGAGCGAAATACGGCTAACCGTGGACGGTCACAAGAACCATCAACTTTGCCACGAATGCGTCTATGACGACGCTCTCTTGAGTCTCTACGATTATGTTTCATTTTACTTCTTACCACCCTTACCACCAGTTTTACCAGCTTTACGTCTGACCACTTCACCGGCGTAACGAATACCTTTGCCTTTGTAAGGCTCTGGTGGGCGCACAGCACGAATTTTAGCTGCTGTGTTGCCTACCACTTCTTTGTCATAGCCGCTGACAATAACGTTAGTATTATTTTCAACTACAAACTGAATTCCTTCAGGTGGAGCAATTTGCACTTGATGGCTATAGCCCATGTTCAAAACCAAGTTCCGACCTTGCACTTGTGCTCGGTAGCCAACCCCTTGAATTTCCAAACGACGTTGAAACCCATTGGAAACTCCCTCAACCATATTGGCAACCAAGGTACGGCATAAACCATGCATTTGGCGGGATGTGCGAGATTCATCACGACGATTGACCTGCAATATTTCTCCTTCTTGGGAGACTATGACATAGGGAGGCAAATCGCGAGAAAGTTCACCCTTAGGACCTTTGACTAACACTTTTGTGCCATCAATGGTCACTTGCACCTTGGCGGGAATTGTAATTGGGCGTTTACCAATTCGAGACATAACTTTTTGTCCTTTGTTACTTGTCTTTTGTTATTTGTCTGTTGTCTTTCACTAATGACAAATGACTCATGACTCTCAACTACCATATGTAGCACAGTACTTCACCACCCAAGTTCTGACGCCGCGCTTCTCGGTCAGTCATAATGCCACTTGATGTAGAAATAATGGCAATACCGATACCGCCTAGTACTCTTGGTAGTTCTTTTTTATTGGAGTAAACGCGCAAACCAGGTTTACTCACCCGCTTGAGGGCGGTGATGAGAGGCTGACGATTTTTACCCTTGTATTTCAAGGCAATCACCAGATTGCGCTTCACTCCTTCTCCTGCTTCTTCAAACTCACCAATAAAACCTTCTTCCCGCAGCACTTTTGCGATGCTACGAGTCATTTTTGTGGATGGCACTTGTGTCGTTTGATGCCGCGCCATGTTCGCATTGCGGATGCGCGTGAGCATATCTGCAATTGTGTCGTTAACCGCCATCGTTTCCTCTTTAGATGAACTTATTGATCCCGAAAAGGCATTCCCATTTCTTTTAGTAAGGCGCGACCCTCTTCGTCAGTCTTTGCTGTGGTGATGATAGAAATATCCATACCACGGATTTGGTCAATGCTGTCATATTCAACTTCTGGAAAAATGAGTTGCTCTCTGACACCTAGAGTATAATTGCCGCGACCATCAAAGCTTTTGGGACTAATACCGCGAAAATCCCGGATTCTTGGTAGTGACAGATTGATGAGACGGTCAAGAAAGGCATACATCCTTTCACCTCTTAAGGTCACCATAATCCCAACTGGCATACCTTGACGAATTTTGAAGCCCGCGATCGCCTTTTTCGCCCGCGTCACTACAGGTTTTTGACCAGTAATCAACGCAATTTCGCTTAAAGATGCTTCTAGCGCTTTCGCATTTTGAGATGCTTCCCCCAAACCGCGATTGACAGTAACTTTCTCCAACTTCGGTACTTGATGAATGTTGGTGTACTGAAACTGTTGCATCAGTTTGGGGACAATTGTTTCTTTGTATAGAGTTTTCAGTCTTGTTGTTGCCATAGTTTTTGGTTCTTTTTATCCCTGGGCTTGGTCAGGGATGATTGTCCTTAGTCGTTGTCTATTGTCTTTTGTTTTTCTTGTTTTTCTACTAATGACTCATGACTAATAACTAATGACTACTTATCTAGGATTTCGCCAGTTTTCTTAAGCATTCTAACTTTCTGACCTTCTGCGGTAAAAGTGTAGCAGATGCGACTGGCAACGTTTTGCTTGGTGGAATAGAGCATAACGTTGGAACTGTGGATTGGGTATTCCTGAGTTACAATCCGCCCAGATTCACCTTCTTGCTGAGGTTTGACGTGCTTAGTTTTAATATTTACACCTTTGACAATGACTTTACTTTCTTGGGGAAGTGCTTTGATAATTTCCCCAACTTTGCCTTTGTCTTTTCCAGCAATGACTTGCACGGTATCTCCGGTTTTGACGTGCATTTTGAAAAATCTCGGCTGTTCCTTCTTCTTGTTTGCCATTAGAGCACCTCCCATTACAACACCTCCGGAGCCAGAGAAACAATTTTGGTAAAGTTTTTCTCACGTAGTTCTCGTGCAACTGGTCCGAAAACCCGTGTTCCTCGTGGGTTACCGTCTTTGTTGATGATGACTGCGGCATTATCGTCAAAACGAATACTCATACCGCTGTCTCGATGAATGTTATGACGAGTGCGGACAATAACTGCTTCTACAACATCAGACTTTTTTATAGCCATGTTTGGCTGAGCGTCTTTAACTACGGCGATAATCCGATCGCCTATGAAGCCATAACGGCGGTTACCTGCTCCTAATACGCGAATGCACATGAGTTTGCGGGCACCGCTATTATCTGCGACATTAAGGTAAGTTTGGGGTTGAATCACAATTGTTCTCCCTTTTTGTGTTGTTAGCTACCTAACAACTAAGCAATTCAAAATTCAAAATTCAAAGTTCAAAATGAAGAAACGAGTGTGCTAGCAATTAGTTGAGTCAATAGCTGTATGCAAATGAAATGCCTAACAGCTAATTATGTTTAGCTAAGTTTGGTAGTCAGAATTTCTGTGACTGTCCAGCGCTTAGTTTTACTAAGAGGTCGCGTTTCTTGAATGCGAACGCGATCACCTACTTTGCACTTATTTTCTTCATCGTGCACCTTATAGCGCCGGGTTTGCACAACAATTTTGCCGTATTTAGGATGGGGAGCGCGGTTTTCGATGGCGACGACCACCGTTTTTTGCATTTTGTCGCTCACAACCAAGCCAACTCGTTCTTTAACTGCCATAATCTCCTACTCTGATTCTTTTGCGGGTTGACTTGAGTCAGCGCGTTTGCGTTCTGCTTCCACAGTCATTAATTGAGCCAGACGGTGGCGAGTGTGTCTGAACTGGTGGGATTTGTCTAGCTGTCTGGTTGCTTGTTGCAAGCGCAACTGAAAAAGTTGCTTTTTGACAGCGATAATTTCCTGAACTAGTTGTTCGTCAGTTAATTCTCTTGCTTCTGCAATTTTGGGAAGAGGCATAACCTACACCTGCTGTTGCTCTTCGGAGCGTGTGATGAACTTAGTTTTAATGGGTAACTTGAAAGCTGCTAAGCGCATTGCTTCGCGAGCAGTTGTTTCGGGAACGCCTGCAATTTCAAACAAAATTCGTCCTGGTTTGACAACTGCAACCCAGTATTCGGGTGAACCTTTACCGGAACCCATCCGGGTTTCTGCAGGACGCATAGTCACTGGTTTATCAGGAAAAACCCGAATCCAAATTTTGCCACCCCGGCGGATGTAACGAGTCATTGCTCGACGAGAAGCCTCTATTTGACGAGAGGTAATCCAAGCAGGCTCCAACGCTTGCAAAGCAAAATCCCCAAAGCTTACGGTGCTACCCCGATGGGCTAGACCATTCATCCGTCCGCGCTGTTGTTTGCGGAATTTCGTTCTTCTTGGACTGAGCATGATTAGGTACAGAGATTAGGGAATTGGGCAATGCCATTTATCCTTCATTTGAGCGGTCTTCAAATTGCTGGCGACGGCGTTGTTGACGACGAGAGGGAGGGCGATCGCGAGTTGTTTGTGGGGGAGGAGTTTCTTCCTGTCCGGGAATGATTTCTCCTTTGAACACCCACACTTTAATGCCAAGAATGCCGTAAACAGTTTTTGCTGTGCAGTATGCGTAATCAATGTTAGCCCGTAAAGTGTGTAAAGGAACTCTACCTTCACGAGTCCACTCTGTCCGGGCGATTTCTGCGCCGTTGAGCCGTCCACTGACTTGAATTTTGATGCCTTGTATACCAGCACGTTGAGCACGCTGAATGGCTTGTCGTACCACCCGCCGGAAGGAAACGCGGCGTTCTAGTTGTTGGGCAATGTATTCAGAAATGAGGTAAGCATCAGCATCAACTCGTTGGACTTCAACAACGTTAATGCGAATCTGGCGATTGCTCCCTAACAGTTGTTGGAGACCAGTACGTAAAGCCTCAATGCCCTGTCCACCTCGACCGACGACGACACCAGGTCGAGCTGTACGTACCTCTAAATCAATTTGGTCTGCCTTGCGATCAATGCGTACCTCAGAAATTCCAGCGTTGTTTTGAGCGTATCTACCCAGTTTTCGTTCTATAAATTGACGAAGTTTGTGGTCTTCTTGTAGAAGTTCTGGATAGCGGCTAGGGTCAGCAAACCAACGGGATTGATGTTCTTGGGTCACTCCCAAGCGAAAGCCTACTGGATGTATCTTCTGTCCCACAAATGCTTCCTCTAATAAATAAAAATTCTTCTCGTGTCCCTGTAGGCAATTTTTTACTGTGCTGTGGCGACAGCCACAGTAATATGACACGTCGGCTTGCGAATTTGGTAAGCACGACCTTGCGCTCTAGGTTGGAACCGTTTTAGCACGGGACCTTGATCCGCGTAGGCTTGAGTGATGATAAGCTCAGCTCGGTCTAGTCCAGCGTTATGTTCAGCATTGGCTGCTGCACTTCTGAGAACCTTCAACACTGGTTCACAGGATCGGTAGGGCATGAATTCTAGGATAATGAGCGCTTCCCGGTATGACCGCCCCCGAATTTGGTCAAGTACACGACGTACTTTATAAGGAGACATACGTACGTAACGGGCGATCGCTTTTACTTCAGTCGTGTCTGTTGCCATAGTTTTCTCCGTCTTAGTCATTAGTCATTAGTCAAAAGTCGTTAGTCATCTGCTAAGGAGTAATGACCAATAACTCATGACTACCTACCTGTTTTTCTGTCACTCTTAGCGTGACCTCTATAAGTGCGCGTGGGGGCAAACTCGCCCAGTTTGTGTCCCACCATCTGGTCAGTGATGAAAATTGGGACGTGTTGGCGTCCGTTGTGAACTGCGATGGTATGACCAACCATGACGGGTAGAATTGTCGAAGCTCGTGACCAAGTTTTTATAACTTCCTTTCTGTTGGCATCATTGAGCTTTTCAATTTTTGTTAGGAGATGATCCGCAACAAAAGGACCTTTTTTTAGAGAACGACCCATAACTAGAAAATTTTTTAGTTTTCAGTAAGTAGTAAGGAGTTAAAAAGGCAAAAGTTAAAAGAGATTTCTTTTTACCCTTACGGGTTCGCCAGTTGCTCCACTTAGGGAAACCTCAAGACCGCACTGGCTCACTTTCTACTTTTTACTTTTTATGATTCACGACCGCCACGACCACGCTTAGAAGATCTGCGGCGACGACGCACAATTAACTTGCTACTGGATTTTTTGGGTTTGCGTGTCTTCATACCCAAAGCAGGTTTACCCCAAGGTGTGACAGGTCCTGGTCTACCAATGGGTGCCCGACCTTCACCACCACCGTGTGGGTGGTCTACTGGGTTCATCACACTACCTCTAACTTGAGGACGGCGACCCTTCCAGCGAGTTCTACCTGCTTTACCTGCGCTTAAGTTTCTGGCATCTAGATTACCGACTTGTCCCACAGTGGCGTAGCACTCACGACGGATCATCCGGACTTCTCCAGAAGGCAACTTGAGTGTGACATAGTTACCTTCTTTTGCCACAACTTGAGCAGTCGCACCAGCAGAACGAACAATTTGACCACCCTTACCAGGTTTCAATTCCACGTTGTGAACGCTGGTTCCTAAGGGAATGTTGGACAGGGGTAAAGCATTGCCATTTTCGATAGGAGCTTCTGGACCAGCTACAATTGTTCTGCCTACTTTTAAACCGTTGGGTTGAAGAATGTAACGCTTCTCTCCGTCTTCGTATTGCAAAAGAGCAATCCGTGCGTTGCGGTTAGGATCGTATTCAATTGCCGTCACTGTGGCACGAATACCACGCTTATCGCGTTTAAAGTCGATGATACGGTATAGACGTTTATGTCCACCACCTCTGTGGCGAACAGTGATCCGCCCTTGATTATTTCTACCTTTGGCGCGATGCTTGGATACGGTGAGCGATTTTTCTGGCTCAGTTTTGGTAATTTCCGAGAAGTCAGAAATTGTAACTTGGCGAGTACTAGGGGTATAAGGTCGATAAGAACGAGTACCCATTTTTCTAAACCTCTGGGAATAGAACTTGTTTAATCTTGTCTACATCAGGTGTCGCCACTGTGACAACGGCTTTCTTATATTGGGGTTTATAACCAAGAAACTTACCAACGCGTCGCTTTTTACGTGGTGGTTTCATAGTGTTTACCTTTTCGACCTTGACGTCAAATAAACCTTCTATCGCCGCTTTGATTTGTGGCTTTGTTGCTTTTGGAGTCACTTCAAAAGTATATTTGTTTTGCTCCATCAGGATGGTCGCTTTTTCGGTAAGTATTGGGCGACGCACAAGGTCGGGAAGATAGCGGGGGTCAAATTTATTCACCGTAGACCTCCTGAATTTTTTCGAGAGCTGATGCCGTCATCACAATCTTGTCGGCATGCAACAAATCGTAAACATTTAACTGGTCAGCGGCAATCAGCCTTAAATTTTCTACGTTACGAGCTGACAAATAGACGTTTTCCGTACGCTCAGACAAGATTAACAAGGTTTGATTTTCTGGATCTGACCCCCAACGCGCGATCGCTCCCACTAACTCTTTCGTCTTGGGACGCTGGATCTGCTCGCTAAATTCTTCTACCACAATCAAATCATCAATCCGACTGGCAAAAGCTGTTCGTAAAGCTAAACGCCGCTCTTTGCGATTCATTTTTATGTTAAAATCTCGCGGTTTCGGTCCAAAGATGACACCACCACCACGCCACAATGGTGAACGAATAGAACCAGCACGCGCACGACCAGTTCCTTTTTGCCGCCAAGGTTTGCGACCGCCACCTCTGACTTCGGAACGGGTTTTGGTACTAGCAGTTCCTTGGCGAGCATTGGTCATTTGTCTTACCAAGGCTCGATGTACGACATGAGATGCCGTTTCCTCTTTGGCAACCTTGAAGTCGAACGTTTTTTGTCCGACTTGTTCTCCTTGCCAATTTTTGACTACACACTCAAACATTTTTCATCCTTAGTCATTAGTCATTAGTTATTAGTCATTAGTCATTAGTCCAGAGTGAAATATCCAATGAGTTACGACTTTTTACCAACCACTTTTGCTGGGACAATATCTACTAAGGCACCTGGCTTACCAGGAACACTTCCCTTGATAAGTATCAAGTTACGTTCCGGGTCTACTCGTACCACACTTAGTTTGCGGATTGTGACGCGGCTACCACCCAAACGTCCTGCCATCTTCTTACCTGGATAAACACGACCGGGAGTTGTACCAGCACCAATCGAACCAGGCGCTCTATGGTTTTTTGAACCGTGCGCCATCGGTCCTCGAGCAAAGTGGTTGCGTTTTTGGTTACCAGCAAAACCACGACCAATACTTGTACCGATGACGTCTACAGTTTGACCTGCACTAAAAATATCCGCTTTAATCTGTTGACCTAAAGCATATTCGCTCTCGTTATCTATGCGATACTCCTGCAAATGACGCAATGCTGGGGCAGATGATTTGGCAAGGTGTCCCAACAGTGGTTTGTTCAGCGCCTTTGGCTTGACTTCGCCATAACCTACTTGGATGGCGGAGTAACCGTCGGTCTGTTTTGTTTTGACTTGGGTAACTGTGCATGGTCCCGCTTGAATGACGGTGACAGAAATAGCTATTCCTGCTTCGTCAAATATTTGGGTCATGCCCAGCTTGGTGCCGAGAATACCTACAGACACAGTTACTGGCTCTCCTTATTTATTTGCTTGTTGTTGGACATCGGATTCTCAAGGACAAACTTCGTGAATGTCTATTACGACGACTTTCAACTTTTTGCTGACTGACTAGGGTGAAGTCGAACTGTTTAGGTAATAACAGCTGCAACTTCTTTTGGTCTTCACCAAGGGTCCATACTATTTGATGAATCCGTTTACTTTGTACTCGCGACCAGAACACCCAAAAGCGACTTCCTTTTTGGAAGGGACAACTCCTGAATTTTGTGCAATGCAAAAGAGCGCTTAGCACTTTGTGCAACAATGCTTTTATCCAAGCAGTCGCTCTGGCACGTTTTTGTTGTAGTAGGACTTAGGCAGCTTGCTGCCCAGTATCCGTTGGCTGAGATTTATGCAATGCTACAAACCAACATGACTGCTCAGTTCCTACTTCACCAATAACCTGAAACAGTCGTGTGAACTTGTTCAAGGTTTTACCTCATTGTTTTGAGGTTCACCGAGTGAATGCAGTTTATTCTCAAGGCTGGCATTGATTTTTTTGCCAACCACTCCTAATTTGTCCTCGTAGCCTTTTCAGTCTACCAGTCTCTTATCAACTTTTACTAGTTTATTCCATATGGAACTTTATTATCAGCTTTTGATGCTAATACTAGCGAGAAACAGTAATAAGGTGGTAACCTAATCTAATTTTTTGGTCACAGTCTCATAGTATAGATCATTGATTTATATTTGTCTACATTTGTCTACAACTTTTTAAAGTGGTAAAGGTTGCGCGTTTTGTTTAAATAAATGCGACGTCCGCCCTCAATCAAGGACAGTTCGTGTCGCTCAGAACGCAAGTGCGTGTCCGTAAGGACTTAGGACATAAGCTGTTGATCTACAATTTTCCTGCCAGAACTCGCGCCTGTAAGGACTTCAGACTACAAAAAGTGCAAATTGTAAGCGCAACAGCTTAGTTCTGTACCGTACGACCTCCAACAGGAGGCTCGCCGGAAGCCTCCGAGTTATGACTTCTCTCCATCCCACAAAAGAATCAAATTGTCATCCGTTCAATTGAAAACCGCTATAAGTTAATTTGTAGAACTTAATCTATTGTCTAAGAGTAAATAATAGAGATATCGAAGTGGGATAGAACAAAAATCAAATTATGGCACTAATTACCACTGGCAACGCTTTCATTCGAGATTTGGAGAAAATTGGCGCTCTTGGTGTTTACGTACCTCTAGAAGGAGGTTTTGAAGGTCGCTACAGACGCCGACTGCGTGCTGCAGGTTATGTCATCCTCCATATAACTGCAAAAGGATTGGGTGATGTAGCTGCTTATCTTACAGGAGTTCATGGTGTTAGACCTCCTCACCTTGGCAAAAAAAGCACTGGTAGTGGTGCGGCAGTAGGTTATGTTTACTATGTGCCGCCCGTTGTTAGCTATCAACTCGAACAGCTCTCACCCAAGTCAAAGGGCTTGGTGTTGTGGCTCATTGAAGGGTATACTCTTTCAGATGAGGAAGTTGAGTTTTTGGCGACTTTACCCAGCTTGGAACCACGAGTGAAAGTGGTCATTGAAAGAGGTGGCGATCGCGCCTTCCGTTGGACGCCTTTGCAAAAGACCCTTTTAGCTAGTTAAGACAAGGTACAAGGGACAGAAGATGAGACAAAACTGTCATCTGTCCCCTGTCATCTATCATTTATCAACTGCAATACCATTCAGCGATCGCTCGACCAACTTCATTTGGAGCATCTTCTTTTGACACTCCCACGGCTAAAAGCCGATAGCGTTCGCGTAGCGTCCCGGAGGGAAGCGGTAGCGAGTCCTGCCGAGCGTCTGGGCTTTCTGCTTTGATTACTGTAAGAAGTGCATACCCGTTAGAGTGACTTCGGTTTGGTTTGGCAAAGTACGGCAGAATTCGCGAATTCTGCTTCGGATGAATACACCAGGTTCCGCAGACAATGAGATTATCAAAGAATTGGTAAAATTCTGTACTGTCTTTGGACTGTCTTTGGGCTGTTCCAGTTTTAGGAATCCTAAACTGATTGCTTATACTAAAATGACTAGTACATGCCAACAACTGATGGATTGGCGAATTTGAGATTTTAGCCATGACCTTCGCTCAAGTCCAGTCAGGAGTTCCCCATCTAACCTATCAGGTAAGCTGGCAGAAACTTCCAGAGGATTATCCGTTATCAGATGAACCTGTGGAGAATACCAGTCAACCTCTGTTAGCCGCAGCCTTACGCGAGAGCTTGGAATTCATTGGATTTTTAATTTCTGAACGATTGGTTGCTTCCAACCTAGGCATATGTGCCACAGTTAATGGAAAAACGATTGTCAAAGCGCCGGATTGGTTCTATGTGCCTAGAGTTTTACCTCTTGAGCCTCAAAGGACGCGTCGAAGCTACACTCCGCGTGTAGAGGGAGATATTCTGGCAGTTGTGATGGAGTTCTTGTCAGAAACTGATGGCGGGGAATACTCGGCTCGCCCATTCTACCCATACGGTAAGCTTTGGTTCTACGAACGGATTTTGCAGGTGCCCCTTTATATCATCTTTGAGCCAGAGGGAGGTACGCTAGAGATACGACAATTGGTGAAAGGTCTGTATCAAGTGCAACAGTTGGATGAGAATGGGCGCTATTGGATAGCTTCAATGAATTTATATCTTGGGATATGGCACGGCACTAAGGCAGAGCGGACAGGCTACTGGTTGCGTTGGTGGGACGAAAATGGGAACTTGCTGTTGTGGGGAACAGAACAGTTGGAGCAGGAACGTCAACGTGCAGAGCAAGAACGTCAACGCGCAGATAGATTGGAACTTTATCTTCGTTCTCAGGGAATTGACCCAGACGAACTTCTGTCCAACAATTGAAAGTATTGAGCGATTAATCTTGCTGATGGGAAAATATGTAAGCACTCTACAGGGAAAGAGCGATTGAGTTAGCGCTTGCTGGTTTAAAATTTAAATAACATAAAGAACTCAGACTATATAGAACATTCTACCTTCAGCTATCCAGGATACTAAAGTAACTGATTTCTTAAATTTTGAATTTTAAATTTTGAATTTATTATGACTGCTGACCTTGCCCAAACCCTGATCCGCGCCGTTGAAAAGGCAGATTCTTCTGCCCGTCTACTGGAAACTGTCCAACAATTGTCAGCCGCTCGTTTGGAAGCAGCGATTCCGACCCTCATTGCGACGTTGGGCTACAACAATCCAGGGGCGGCGGTTGCAGCTGTTGAGGGACTGATTTTGATCGGAAAGCCAGCAGTGACGCCCCTAATGGAACTGCTGGATGGCTACAACTATGGAGCTAGGGCTTGGGGAATTCGCGCCCTTGCTGGAATTGGTGACCCACGAGCATTGGAGATGTTGCTTGATGCAGCAAAAAATGATTTTTCTTTCAGTGTCCGACGAGCAGCCGCCAGAGGGCTAGGTACGATCGCTTGGGAGGATTTACCACCAGAACAAATCCAACCCGCACAAACTCAGGCGCTAGAGGTTCTGCTGCAAGTGTCCCAAGACCACGAATGGGTGGTGCGTTATGCAGCGGTGACTGGGTTGCAGAAATTAGCGATCGCCGTCGCCATCTCTCACACCGATTGGGCAATGCAAGTCCTGACACATTTTGATCGCCAGGTTGAATCAGAGGACAATCTGGCAGTTATTGCTCGTATTTGGCTGGCACAGAAAGAGATTCAGGAGTACGCCGTCGAGGTACTGGACAAGCCAACTGCTGCAACTGTTAGCGCCTTCGACATTAACTGGCAAGCAACCGTTGAAAAGCTCTATGCCCGTAAGCGTCAAGAACAACCCTTGCCAGAAGGCGACCCGCGCAAGTTTCGTGAAGTAGCAGCTGCCATTGCTAGAGCGAATGCTTAGTTTAACAAGGAAGAAAGTAAAATCAATAGAGAAATTTTGGGTGCTAGGCGGTTTGTTATAGCGACAAATATTTTAGATGAGAGTGAATTAAGTCACGAGGCGATGATTGTGGAATATAAAGCACAGCAATCAAGTGAGAGAGGATTTGCTTTTCTCAAAGACCCGTTATTTTTTGCAGATAGTATTTATCTCAAAAGTCCTGAAAGAATTAAAGCATTGGCAATGATTATGAGGTTATGTTTGCTGGTATATACCTTAGGACAAAGACAAATACGTGCAGCTTTATCTGCGGCGAAATCAACAGTTAAAAACCAGTTAGATAAAGCAACAGACCGTCCGACCTTACGGCAGTCAACATAGAAATTTATTTATCCAGCAATACTCAGTCTGACTAGCATTCTTATTGATCTTTATTGACAATAGCTTTTTTTAGTACAGCCAGAGGTTGATAGCTTCTCAAATGCTTTTTTGATTACAGATGTTTGATTTTATCCTTTTTTATTCCTTGATTTCAGTAATTACCGATTGTGACACTATTGGGTGCGGAATGTGGGTTAAAAGTCTACTTTCATCCTGACTTGTGAGCTAATGCTCATGGAGTCAGATTGCAGAAATCTTTCCAGCAGCTAGCAACAACTTAAAATTGTAGAGTGCAGCAATCAAGTTGAAGAGATTTGAGTTACTCTAGATTTCCTAGCTAAGCGTGCAGAAGTTACTCAGCGAATCAATGAACAAATGCAAAGTATTGCTATCATTGCTGCTATTTACAGCAATAATAGTAATTAGTACCATCATAGGGTATAGCAATCCCCTATTAGCAGTTTCGTCAGTTGGCTTTGACACGCTGACGATGATGACCTCGCCGGACTATCCCCCCTACGAGTATTACGACACTCACAGCGGTGAAAGGAAAATTGTTGGCTTTGATATTGATATCGCCAATACCATTGCCAAGGAACTGGGGTTCAAACTCAAGGTGGTGGAGTCGGATTTTAACGGCTTGATTCCCGCACTTCAGGCAAATCGCGCTGACTTTGTCATGGCTGGGATGAATCCTACAGCCCAACGGCGCAAAAATGTCGATTTCTCCATCATCTATTACAAAGCAAAAGATACTATTGTTGCTCCCAAGAGTAGTAACCTAAAAAAACCAGAAGATTTATCTGGGAAAAAAGTTGGCGTCCAACTGGGCACAATCCAGGAGCAAAATGCTCAGAAATTAGCCCAAAAAATTCCTCTGATTCAGCTCAAGCAACTCAACAAAGTCCCTGAAGTCATTCAGGAAATTAAGTCTGGGCGAATTGATGCTGCTATCGTCGAAGATACCGTTGCTAAGGGATTTGCTCAAGCTAACCCGGATTTAGAATTTAACGTTATTCCCTCAGCACAAGAGGCTACAGGTTCGGCTATAGCCTTTCCCAAAAGCTCTCCCCTGCTAGAATCCTTTAATAAAGTCCTTGGGCAAATGAAGGACAGGGGCGAACTGGAAAAACTCGCGACGAAGTGGTTTTCCCTCAACACCGCAGCCAACGCCGCATCTTCAACAGCACCCGCTCCTGGTGGTGGACTGAATTTAGACTTCAAGAGAATCATTCCAGAGATTCCCTTTATTCTTCAGGGAATTCCTTTGACTTTGTTGTTCACTGTGATATCAGTATTACTAGGTTTAATTTGGGGAACATTACTATCTCTATTAAAAATATCCGGTATCAAGGCACTAGGCTGGTTAGCCAACGCTTACACCTCTGTATTTAGAGGTACACCATTGCTATTGCAGTTGGCGTTGGTTTACTATGCAACACCCCAGCTGAGTGGTTATAATATACCAGCATTACAGGCAGGAGTCCTCACATTTACTCTCAACTCTGGGGCTTATATGTCAGAAACTATCCGGGGTGGGATTCAAGCAGTAGATAAAGGACAGAGTGAAGCAGCAATGTCTATGGGTATTCCCTACGCGTTGATGATGTGGGACATTGTTTTGCCCCAAGCATTGAAGAACATTCTCCCCGCTTTGGTGAATGAAACGATTGGACTTTTGAAAGATTCCGCTTTAGTCTCAACGATTGGTGTGGTGGAAATTTTACGCAGTGCTCAAATTGTTGGAGCTAATCAATATATCTACTTTGAACCCCTGCTGTTTGCTGGGTTAATCTACTACATATTGGTCATGGGTCTAACTAGGGGCGCATCCACACTCGAAAGGAGACTGAGGCGAAGTGAGTGAAGCTGTCATTCGCACGGAGTTCTTGTGTAAATCTTTTGGCAAGCTCGACGTACTCAAAGAGATTTCCACTGAGATATACAAGGGTGAAGTCGTAGCCATACTAGGTCCAAGTGGGTCGGGTAAGTCAACTTTCCTGCGATGCATGAACTTGTTAGAACGCCCCACCAAAGGACAAGTTTACTTTAAAGAATATGAAATTACCGCTTCTAGGGCAAACATCGCCAAAATTCGCCAGCGCTTGGTGATGGTGTTTCAACACTTCAATCTGTTTCCCCACATGACGGCGTTGCAAAATGTTACCTACGCCCCCATTAAGGTGAGGGGAATGAATCAGGAACAAGCAACGCAAAAGGGGTTAGAGTTACTTAGTAAAGTAGGTTTGGAGGAAAAAGCCCATGTCTACCCGGCAAAATTATCCGGTGGACAAAAACAGCGAGTCGCTATAGCCCGCGCACTCGCAATGGAACCGGAGATGATTTTGTTTGATGAACCAACCTCTGCCTTAGATCCAGAAATGGTTAAAGATGTGCTAGAAGTGATAAAAGCTTTGGCACAAACTGGGATGACGATGGCAATTGTGACTCATGAAATGGGATTTGCCAGAGTCGTCGCTAGTCGAATTATGTTTCTTGACCAAGGGCGTTTGGCAGAGGACACTACACCCAGTGAATTTTTCAGTTGTCCGAAGTGCCATCGCGCAAAGCTGTTCCTCGAAAAAATGCTGTAGCTTTCAACCTTCGTGGTGATTGCGATTCGGGGCACTGCGCTCTCTTGCATCGCCCGGAGGCGGGCAAGAGAGTGCCATCGCGTCGCGCCGAGACGTTGTTATTGCGCTCGCCGCCTTTTCCCAACACGAACTGCACGATTAAGATTGAGAGATGGCAACTCGCCGCCTCAAAACTTCAAGCAGAGTCGTAAACGTTTGGGGAGGAGGTGCAGTTACTTCAATCAAATTTTCAGAGACTGGATGCTGTAACCTCAGTCGCCAAGCATGGAGTGCTTGACCTGGTAAATTCACACCAACGGAACGACCGGAACTATAAATAGGATCACCAACAATAGGATGACCCATATGGGTACTGTGAACGCGAATTTGATGAGTGCGTCCGGTTTCTAGTTGGAAGTGCATGAGTGTATAGTTACCTAAACGTTCTTTCACTTTCCAGTGCGTAACTGCAGGTCTTCCCCTCTGTTCTACTAGAACAACTGCCATTTTTTTGCGGTCAACTGGATGGCGACCGATGGGTAAATTTATCGTACCGCTTTCTGTTTTGGGTGCGCCGTAGACAATGCCAAGGTATTCTCGCCGTGCAGTTTTTGCTTTTAATTGAGCTTGTAGATTTTGATGGGCATGTTCTGTTTTAGCAATTGCGATCGCTCCTGTTGTATCCTTGTCCAATCGATGGACAATTCCAGGACGTTGGACTCCCCCAATTCCTGGTAGGTTAGGGCAGTGAGCTAAGATAGCGTTGACTAAAGTACCGTCTTGATGACCTGGTGCAGGATGGACGACTAATCCTGCTGTTTTGTTGATGATAAGCAGGGAGTCATCTTCATAAAGAATGTCGAGAGGGATATCTTCTGGTTGGAGTTCTAAAGGTTCTGCTTTTGGTATTTCTATGGAAATGCGATCGCCTACTTTGACAGTTGTTTTCTTTGATGTACAAATTTTGCCATTTAGTTGGACGTGACCTTGTTCAATGAGCTGCTGGATGCGCGATCGCGATAACTCTAGTACTTGTTGACAGAGGTAGCGGTCTAGGCGAACGCCGTCTTGTTTGACTTCTAGATGAAATTCGTTCACACTTGGTCTGGATGAATTCCTCGTTCTTGAAGTAAAGCACGGAGTGCTTGTAGTTCAGCTTCAGCTTGTTCTGCCCTAGCTTCAGCTTGTTTTGCCCTAGCTTCAGCTTGTTCTTGTTCTTGAGCTAGTTCCAAATAAGTAAGAAACCGTCCTCCATCCGGACGATAAATCTGAAGTTCGCCGTCTGACAATTCAAAGCGTATGTTTAGATGGGGACTAACCCAACTTATCATTTGCTCAATTTCTGCTAATTCATCACCAGAGCGTAGCCAGCCAGTCAACTCGCCTGTGTCTGGGTCATATAGGTAGTATTCTTCCACACCATAGCGCTCATAAAACTTGTATTTACTAATCATCTCTTTGGCGCTATTGCTGGGAGAAAGGATTTCAAACACCACTTGCGGGGGAATGTTGTCTTCTAGCCACTGTAGATAAGAACCTCGGTCTCCTTTTGGTCTGCCAAAAACAACCATAACATCAGGCGCTCTGCGAGTAAGGTTATCGCCCTTGACGGGATACCACAGTAAATCTCCAGCAACGAACACATTGGGGTCATTGTCAAACAGCAGATCCAAGTTTTTTTTAATGAGTATAATCAACTCAAATTGCTTTGTGTTCTCTGCCATTGGCTGTCCGTCGCTTTCGGGGTAAATGATATCTTTTTGGTTGGAAGATGGTAGCTGAGTAACCATTGCTATAAGTCCTATTTTTGCAGGTAGCATTGTTAATTTTAACGAATGCGAATGCGTGCGCTGTCTTCGCATAGCACCAAGACAAGAACATCAAGATAATGACATCGAAAAAGGAATTGAACTTTATAGGCTACCGTGTACACACTGGATCGCTCAAAACCTCACCCTCGCTTTTAGCTATGCTAAAATCTTTCCCTCTCCGAAGTCGCGGAGAGGGATGCCCGATAGGGCAGGGTGAGGTTCCGAACACGAGTGCGTTTCGTAGAGAAGGAATTAGGACTTACGCACCATCTGCTGTGAAACCCGGTTTCTTCGTTCGTATTTGGTTGCGAAACAGACGATTTTTGGTAGAAACCGGGTTTCTTTGCGTGCGTCTCGTAGAGAAGGAATTTTGAGCAATTCGATGCAACTGCCAAATTAGCTCAAAGAAAAAACGCTACGAATTAATGCAAAGCTGTACTAAGTACAAAATTGCATTAGTTCGTAACTTTTTTAAACGCACCAGGTAGCGAAGGAACGCGCATAGGCGCTTCGCCTTCCCGCAGGGTAGGGACGCAGAGTCTCGCCAAATTTAGTCCGCTACGAATTAATGAAATGCTGTACTAAATATGCTGTTGATGAAGTTTTGTAAAGAAATAATAGGTTTTGCATAAAACTTGCTACTTAAGACTGAGAAGTAAGTAGAGGTGGCTTCGACTACCAAGGAGGAGATAGTATACTGGATTTCAATTCCGTGTTAATCGTAACCAGTACAGTTTGTGAATTGAGGTTTTTACAATGCGTCTTCCTTCTAAAGTGCAAATTTCTGATTTGAAGTCTACCGAATCATTTGTTGAGGAGGAACTCACACTTGAGGAGGCTGAAAAAATTGTAGGTGGGTTTTTTGACTTTCATGCTTGGCCGCCCAACCACCATGCTTGGTCAGGCGACGGCTATATAGGGAGTAATTATTCTTATAAGAATGACCAATGCGGTGATGATGGGCTTCCTCATTGGCCACCTAACAAGCTCTCTGTTTAACCTTAAATTACTTATACTACTTTGCACCTAAAGATTATCTCTTGCTGATCTAAATCACAACTAACGGTGACGTTTTATAGTTAGGTATTTTACACCGGGGTTGCATTCATCTGATGCGAGGCTCAAAGGCTCATCACTTAACTTAAATCAGTACAGCTTGTCAATTGAGGTTTTTACAATGCATCTTCCTTCTAAAGTGCAAATTTCTGATTTAAAGCCTACCGAATCATTTGTTGAGGAGGAACTCACACCTGAGGAGGCTGAAAAGATTGTAGGTGGGGGTCATCCTCAATGGCCTCCTCATTGGCCTCCCAACAAATCTGCTTGGGTTGAAACCACCATACTACTTTGCACCTAAACGCTGCCTGTTGGTCGTCTGGATCACAACTAACGGTGACTTTTACGCCAGGGTTGCATTTACCAGATGCTACTGCTCATCCACCCAACTTGAAAGAGATTGCAACTACTAACAAGCATTGTTTCTTTTGTCGAGGTAATTTTACCAGATGGCTCAAAAATTGAACGGTTGGTGCTGGTCGTTAAGGCTAGCAGGTTCTTTAGCAATTGGTAGTGTGTGCGCTTTCTCTTGGGATAGCACTTTTGCTCAGCAGATTATCCCCGATCGCACTCTACCCAATAATTCCACCGTCAAATTAGAGGGTGACATCAGAAAGATTGAAGGTGGAACCCCAGCTGGAAGCAACTTATTCCATAGCTTTAGGGAGTTTTCTGTCCCTACTGGTTCTACGGCTTTCTTCAATAACACTTCAGATATTCAAAACATCATCAGCCGCGTAACGGGTGGGTCAGTTTCTAACATTGATGGGTTAATTCGTGCTAATGGAGCTAATCTGTTTTTGATTAATCCCAATGGGATCATTTTTGGTCCTAATGCTCAATTAAATATTGGCGGCTCTTTTATAGCGAGTACAGCGAGTAGCCTGAAATTTGCTGATGGCAAAGAGTTTAGTGCCAAGGCTCCGCAAAACACACCCCTGCTAACGGTAAGCGTTCCCATTGGTTTGCAGTTTGGGCAAACTCCGGGAGAAATCCGTAATCAATCCCGCGTGTCCCTAATAGACCCCAACACAGGTAATCCGGTTTTGGATAATGAAGGTATGCCGTTGCCTGGTGGTTTGCAGGTTGCTCCTGGCAAAATCTTAGCACTGGTGGGTGGTTCAGTCAACTTTCCAGGGGGAGTTCTGACAGCTCCTGGAGGACGGATTGAGCTAGGTAGTGTGGCTGGCGTCGGAGAAGTTAGCTTGAACCAGACAGATAACGCTTGGGTTCTTGGGTACGACCGAATTAATACTTTTGGGAATATCCGACTTGAAGATAAGGCGTTTGTCAATGCTAGCGGTCCTGGTGGCGGTGACATTCAGATCCGGGGCAATCAATTGGATATGACACAAGGAGCACGCATTTATGCCGACACAGAAGGTACAGAGGCTGGCGGAGAAGTGCTTGTTCACACAACTGAAGCGATTAATCTAAGTGAAATTTCGCAGATTACAGCTAATGTTACACCAACAAAGACTGGGACTGGGGGAAACGTGACGATTACCACTCAACGGTTAAGTCTTCAGGAAGGGGCACAGATATCAACTGGTACTTATGGCTCAGGTCGTGGGGGAGATTTGTCTGTGAACGCCTCCGATTTCGTGGAAATGAGAGGAATAGGAATATTAAATGGGGAGCCGATGAGTTATAGTGGCTTAGTGAGCCAGACGGAAGGTGCTGGAGATGCTGGAAACTTAACGATTACCACCAGACGCTTGAATGTCTATAATGGAGCACAAGTATCAGCTTCTAGTTTCAGTACGGGGAAAGCCGGACATTTGACAGTTAACGCTTCTGATGTAGAACTGATTGGCACAACAGCAGATGATGCTTCATATGTAAAAGTAGTTGGAACAACGGCAAACCTTCAATATCCCAGTGGCTTGTTTACTCAAACTCAAGGTACCGGAGACGCTGGAGATTTAACGATTACCACTAGACGATTGAGTGTCCGCGATGGAGCACAAGTATCAGCTGCCAGTAGGAGTACGGGGAAAGCCGGAAATTTGACAGTTGACGCTTCTGACGTAGAACTGAGTGGAACAGATGGTGAATATTCCAGCGGTTTGCTTGTTCGGTCTCTAGGGTCAGGGGATGCAGGCAAGCTTGAGGTACAAGCGAGATCCATTAAGCTAGATGACCAAGGGAAAATCTCAGCCGAAACCAAATCAGGTCAAGGAGGAGATATTGACCTACAAGTGGAGGATTTCTTGCTGATGCGCGGTGGTAGTCAAATATCTACCACTGCAGGCAGTAATGGGGATGGCGGCAATATTAATATCAACACCAAATTCTTAGCCTCTGTCCCTTCGGAAGATAGCGATATCACCGCCAATGCTAATGAGGGTAGAGGTGGTTTCATCAAAATTACCGCTCAAGGACTCTTCGGGATAGAGCGCCGTGAACAATTAACTTCGCTGAGTGACATCACTGCTATTTCGCAACAGAACCCTAAATTGAATGGTCAGGTGATTATCAACTCACCTGATGTTGACCTCAGTCGAGGGTTTATCAACTTGCCAACACAGCCACTTGACACCAAATTAGCTCAAGGTTGCAATAGTCCAAATTACGCTCAAAGCAGTTTTATCATCACCGGACGTGGTGGTTTACCTCCCAGTCCCTTCGATATATTGACACCTGACGCTATACAGGTAGATTGGGTGACTCTCAACCCTAACATTGACAACCGTAAGACTTCATCTGTTTCCACAAATCCACCTCAGCCCACACCAGAACGCATAGTAGAAGCTACTGGATGGGTGATAAATGCTAAAGGTAAGGTCGTCTTTACTGCTGATACACCCTCCGTTACACCTCATAGTTCCTGGCAGAAATCACCTGATTGCAGTTCAGTTTATTCGACTCAATAGTTATGGGGGTGGTAGTAAGCAATTCAAAATTCAAAATTTCTTATTTATGCAAATAACTCTCGATAAGAAAAATGTAGATAGCAGGTATCAGCAGTAAAAATATAGACCAAAACCGTAAGATTGTTTAACATGGTAGAAGACCCCCACTTAATTGTGTGTGGTTGTGTGTTGTAGAACTTGGTAAATCCATGGTCAGGAGGTGAGACACCTCGTGACCGTTTTGTTTTTTGTTGAACTCAATTTCAGTCCAAAAGCAGACAAGGTTTGATTTTTTGACGATGCACTTTACGTATCAATATTTAAATATTCTTCCAATGTTTGTATTCATAGTCATTTCGCTTTTTGGTAGGTAAGCTAATACGCATTTAACTTGGCCTTTGTTGATTTTGGAGAAAAAGCGCGGAGCCGGAGACGCTCCGCCTCCGGTCAATCCTTCTCCCCTGCTCCTGGAGCCCCTCTGCCCCCCTGCTGTCTAAATGTGCAAATTAGGTGTTTAACAGCTTAGGTAGCTTGCTTGATTTATCCATATCTCGAAATGGAGGTGTCATATCATGTTCGGTTGAATACTTATCATTCTCTGGTGAACCCCTTTCCCCCTATCCCCACTACGGTGTACACACAAGTCCCAAAAGCTGATTGAGATTGGCTTTCATCTGGTAGCGACTGTGTTGAAAGTCAAGCGATCGCTCTTTGGAGTAACTGGAACGCGGTACGGTATATAAAGTCTAAAACTTTGATTTATATTTTTTTATATACAAAAATTGCTCAAGCTGATATACTTTTTTTAAAGCAAATACGTACTATAACGTAAGCATACAGGTTTGCATCCAAATCTCTAAATTTCGCAAGTATCTAACTTTTTGTGGAGATACTTGTTTTTGCTTGCTTCATTGTGAATAAAGCGAATGAGCAAACCGCTTCCAGTGTAGCGGTTCCGATAACTACAAAATACCCTTGCAAGTCAACGTTCTGCCTTTCGGGTGTCTCCTCCAACAGAGGCTGCGCCAACGCCCTTCTCCTAAGGGAGACGCGCAAGGGACGGGTTCGCCAGATACCTACGGTTCGCGTAGCGTCTCCGTCAGGAGAGGAAAACGTCGGTGCAGTACTGGTCTCACCAGTCGCCTCTGTCAGGAAACGTCGGTTCAGCGCTGGTCTCACCGTCATTCGCGCTGGCTCACTTTTAACTTTTAACTTGAAGCTTCATACTCTGCTACAGGCAAGTGAGATAGGCATTCACCCTTTACTTAGCCCTCGTCAGGTTTGCTTCTACCAAAAGTAGTAGCAGAATTGTTACTTCTGCTGAGTTCATGTAAACAAATCTTTACGAGGACAAATTGATGGAATTAAACAACGCAACATTCGAGCAGCAGGTCTTGGAACTAACTAACCAAGAACGAGTCCAGAATGGTCTTCCACCTCTGAAAGCAAATGCTGAACTGAACTATGCTGCTGACAAGTATGCTGAAGAGATGTCACAACGTGGTGTCTTAAGTCATACAGGACCAGATGGCTCTAAACCGTGGGATCGAGCCGAGACAGTTGGCTATGAAGCTCAAATGATGGGAGAGAATATAGCTGCAGGTCAAAGAACACCTCAACAGGTTGTTCAAGATTGGATGAATAGCTCTGGACACCGAGCTAATATCCTCAACCTACGATATGCTGATATAGGTATTGGTTTTTATAATAACTATTGGGTTCAGGACTTTGGTAGTGGTGATACAAATCCCATGAGCTACATACCCAACTCTACATCTAACTCAGGGATTGCATCCGAATCAACTCTTACCCCACAATCTCTCTCCACGCGTACAGCCACATTGGACAGTGTTTCTCCTTCAAACTCTGTTTCTGAACCTACACCTCAATCTGGTTCTGACACTGGTCAAGGAACTGGTAGTGATAAACTCATAGACAACCCGGCTGATGACTGGTTGCTCAACGGTGGTGTGAGCAACAACCCGCTCTCAAACACTCTTGGAGGTGATACTTTCATCGTAGGTCAGGATGAAAGCTTTGACTGGATTGGGAACCTTCACAAGAGCGAAAATAAACCTGTTGTTGATGGGAGTAGAATCCTTACATTACCAGCGTCTCAAATAGATAACAACACTCCAAGTGGGGATAGGAATACAGGGACTTTGTTTGCACAACCACAAGAGATTAATCCTAATGCTTTGATTACAGAAGCACAAAACACTCTCCTATAGAACCACTTTGCTCTTAACGCTCACTCTATAAACATTTTTGCTGTACTCCATTTCGTGGTTCTGATATCTGCTAATTGACTTTAGCAGATATCAAATCAAGACTTTTCGGTTAAGAAATTCCGAGTGGTTTTCACTCACGAAGTTTCCAAAATCTCGGCTATGTCTTCTGTTCAAAATTCTAATAAACGCTAGAAGCATTGATTAAACATCATTGGGATATACCCACTTTGGAGGTTCCATAAGTTTTTTCAGTCGCGCTGCTTCAGCTATTTCGTGCATTTTTTCTAAAGAAGTTTCTTGAATGAACTTTGATGCAGCCTCTACATGCGATTCTTCATTAGAAGCACTGTTATCGGTTTTGGTTTCAGCATTATTTACCTTATCCTCTTCCACGTAAACCTCCTCATTGGTTCACAGCAATTCATACTGGAAAGCAAAAAGACTTGTGTTGCTCTAGTAAATTTTAACCTTGTGACTGCCTCTGTAAACTACCATGCAACATTTCTAAAATCTAAAATTTTGCCTAGGCTACTTATATGGAATCTCTACAATCAAGAAGAGATTCAATGTCTTGGGTAAAAGGGCGCAAATGTCAGAAATTTTTGCTACTACTGGGGAATCATCACTGCGATCGCTACTGCTGTTGTTCCTCAACAGAGTAGTCCCAATTATGGATTTAAAATAATAGTCAAATCTAAAACAAAACCAGGTAAAACGTCTTCACCGGAAAGTTGAGGAGGGTTATCAAAAGAGAAATTCAAAACTTCTATATCTTGTCCCAGTCGATAAATTTCTACTAAAGGCGTTTGCGGGTCAATTAACCAACCTAAACTCGCACCATTCTCTTGATATTCTCGCATTTTGGTGCGTAATTTATCTAAAGCATCACTTTCAGAACGCAGTTCAATCACAAAATTAGGACAAAGAGGTGGAAAACGTCGTTTTTCATCTTTGGTTAAAGCTTCCCAACGTTCTAACTTCACCCAAGCAGCATCAGGACAGCGATAAGCACCACTAGGTAATTTAAACTCAGTGGAAGAGTCAAAGACTTTTCCTAACTTGGTTTTACGATTCCATAAACCGACTTGTATGTTAATGTCTGAGTTTCTAATTCCGCTTTCTCCGCCTGTTGGGGGCATAATAATTAATTCTCCAGTCTGGGTAAGTTCTAATTGCCAAGGTTCGTTAGCAATGCAGAGTTGATAAAACTGCTCATCGGTTAAACCTACAGCTGGAGGTATGTTTAAGGTGAGGGTTTCCATCATGATTTTTTACACGAGGGGTTAATTCTATGATCGGATTGCCCTATCATTATAGTAAGCTGCTATATAAAATCTAAACAAGCTAGACATTCACTTCTTACTTCATCGAGAGCATGGGAGCGGCTATCTCACTGGTTTGCTTTCACGATGATTGCCTTTGGCACTGCCCGTTGAGCAATCGCCAAACGCGGTAAATTGACGCGATAAATTGATTGCTGCGTATCAATCCCTATTTATCGATGTTCCACAGTTTGAATATTGATCCAAATCCATCAGGATTGTTTACGGAAGGGGTTAATTCTATTATTAGATCGCCTGTCGCTACCATACGGAGTCTCTACAATCGAAAAGGAATTCAAAATCAATTCCATGTCTTAATTAAAAGGGCGCAGATGTCAGAAATTTTTGCAACAACTGGAACCATCGCCGCGATCGCTACTGCTGTTGTTCCCCAACAGGGTAGTGTCGGGATTGTGCGCGTCTCTGGTTCACAAGCAATGCACATCGCCCAAACTCTTTTCTCTGCACCAGGGCATCAAGTTTGGGAAAGTCACCGCATCCTTTACGGTTACATCCACTATCCCCAAACGCAGCAATTGGTAGATGAAGCACTTTTGCTGATTATGAAAGCACCCCGTTCTTACACCCGTGAAGATGTGGTGGAATTCCACTGTCACGGGGGAATTATGGCGGTACAACAAGTTTTGCAACTGTGTCTAGAAAATGGCGCAAGACTTGCACAACCAGGAGAATTTACCCTGCGGGCGTTTTTGAATGGGCGACTGGACTTAACTCAAGCCGAAAGTATTGCTGATTTAGTAGGAGCGCGATCGCCTCAAGCAGCACAAGCCGCACTCGCTGGTTTACAAGGGAAATTAGCTGCTCCTATTAGTCAGCTACGCGCTAGCTGCTTAGATGTTTTAGCAGAGATTGAAGCCCGAATAGATTTTGAGGAAGACTTACCTCCGTTGGATAATAAAGTCATCATATCAGAAATCGAGAGAATTTCAGCAGAAATTTCTCACATTCTCGCAACTGCTGATAAAGGGGAATTGCTCCGTACTGGTTTGAAAGTGGCGATCGTCGGGCGTCCGAATGTCGGAAAATCAAGCTTATTAAACGCTTGGAGCAGAAATGACAGAGCCATTGTTACCGATCTGCCTGGAACAACCCGCGATGTTGTGGAGTCGCAGCTAGTTGTCGGCGGAATTCCCGTGCAAGTACTGGACACAGCAGGAATTCGAGAAACACAAGACCAAGTAGAAAAGATTGGGGTTGAGCGATCGCGCCGCGCAGCCAATGCAGCTGACTTAGTGCTTTTGACTATTGACGCTCAAGCAGGTTGGACAGTAGCAGACCAAGAAATTTACTCTAAGGTACAACATCGTCCTTTAATTTTGGTTATTAATAAAGTTGATTTAGCATCTCCAGAAAGAGTGCAATATCCAACAAATATCAACCATATTGTCAAAACAGCAGCTGCTCAAAACCAAGGTATTGATGCTCTAGAAACTGCGATTTTAGAAGAAGTCAACTCAGGCAAAGTGCAAGCTGCAGACTTGGATTTAGCAATTAACCAAAGACAAGCAGCAGCATTGGTAAAAGCGAAAACATCTCTAAAACAAGTGCAGATTACAATTACCCAACAGTTACCTCTTGATTTTTGGACAATTGATCTACGAGGAGCAATTCATGCTTTAGGGGAAATTACAGGAGAGGAAGTGACAGAATCAGTTCTCGACCGAATTTTTAGTAAATTTTGTATTGGGAAGTAAACCGCCAAGTCTGCTCTTGAGCGAAGCGAAGAGACACCAAGGACGCAAAGAAGAATTCTCTTGACGACGGACATTAGGATCTTGAGAGGTTCTCAAGGCTTTATCGCATTATCTATATCCTCAAGACTCTGGGGCTTGCCTTGATAATTGAAGCAACCTGCGACATTATCCAATGTAGTTTCTGGAAAAGGTTTTTTCGGCTTGAGAAGAATTCCATCACCCATATCAATAGCGATGAGTTCCTGACCAACTTCCCAGCGATGAGCTTCCCGCAAAGACTTGGGAATAATGACTTGTCCTTCACTGGACAATTTTGTGATTTCCATGCGGTTAACCAGCCAAAAAAGTAAAACGATGTGAAAATTCTAGCTTTTCTTGTCCATTTCAGGCAAATGTACCTCCTGAAAAGTTATTTTCAGTGGAACGCACAGTTAGTCAATTGGTCTCTGTCATCGAACAACTTCAGGATAGCGATCGCGGGCAGTTTTTCTCTTGGGATGGTAGCCGCTTGCCTTGGTAAAAATAGTGAAAAGAAAAGAGTTTTTTTTAGAGTTTATCAAGATATCAGGTTAATTTTCTAGGCAAGAAAGGTTAAGAAACGGTTATTTATAAAAACTCTAAAACTGTTTATCTCATTGTCTGAAATGAGCAAAAGCTTTTTCCAGCCTTTTTGACTATACGCTTCATTATTTTTAGAAGTTCAAAAAGCGAGAAAAGCTAAGAAATACTTATGATTTTTTGCATTGACTAAGTACTGTCAATCGAATTATTGTGAGTATCAAGCAATTCCATTTGATATGAGTGAGGATGTATTAATGATAAATTAATCATTTATTAATCTGGTTTAAAGTATTACCTGATATTTTTCTTGAGATTGATGCTTGTTTTTCTTCTTTCGCTTTCAGTTAGATTTTGAAGTCTACACTAAATAAACTTTGTAGGATTGGAGGGCAAAGTGTGTAGACATATAGCAGCTTGTCGTTAGATATAACCCTCAAAAGTTCACGAAAATTTCTTCGTGTCCTTTTTGTCTTTGCTGTAGTTCGTTGCTTGGTGTTCATTCAATTCCACATAGCAATTTTAACCAATTCTTAATTTTATGAAATCTAACTTTCCACTTAAGCTCAACCGTCGCCAGTTCTTAGTACGTTCAGCCCTCACTAGCGGTGGGATTATTGCTACAAACCTTTTATCAAAATCAACAGGTTTTGCTCAAGCACCTGCTATCATCACATCTGAGAAAGCACGTCCCTCCATACCTTATGGAGTAGCAAGTGGTGACATCAATGGCAATAGAGCAGTTATTTGGAGTCGTAGCGATCGCCCGGCTCGAATGATTGTAGAATATGCAACTGATGAATCTTTCCGTGGCGCACAGCGTGTTCTCGGACCAACAGCCCTAGAAACCAGCGACTATACGGCACAAGTTTATCTCAAAAACCTGCCATCAGCTCAGCAAATATTCTACCGAGTGACATTTCAAGACGCAGCCGATAGAAAAATTTACAGCGCTCCTGTCGAGGGTACTTTCCAAACTCCCCCTGCATATCGGCAAAATATATTCTTTGCTTGGTCAGGGGATACTGCTGGTCAAGGATGGGGTATTAATCCGGATTTTGGTGGTATGAAGATTTATGAAACTATGCGGAATCTCAAGCCAAACTTTTTCATCCATTCTGGTGATAATATATATGCTGATGGTCCAATCCAATCAGAAGTCAAGCTAGATGACAGTAGTACTTGGAAAAATATTACCACACCAGAAAAATCAAAAGTTGCCGAAACCCTTGCAGAGTTTCGTGGTAATTACATATACAATTTATTAGACGAAAATGTCCGTCGTTTTAATGCCGAAGTTCCTATACTAGCCCAATGGGATGACCACGAAACCCGTAATAACTGGTATCCTGCACAAGTAATTGTGGACGATGACCGCTACACAATTAAGGATGTTTCCTTGTTGGCACAACGGGCAAATCAAGCATTTTTAGAATACTTACCCATTCGCATTGATGCTGACGATCCAACTAGAATTTACCGATCCTTCAAGTATGGTCCTAACTTGGAAATTTTCATGCTAGATGAGCGCAGTTACCGGGGACCAAATACAAGCAATCGTCAGACAGAACAAAGTGTAGAAACGGCATTTATAGGTAATGCACAGGTGCGTTGGTTGAAAAACCAATTGCGGAAATCAACAGCAACATGGAAAATTATTGCAAGTGATATGCCCATTGGATTGGTTGTTCCAGACGGCTCCACCAACTTTGAAAACTTCGCTAACGGAGATGGTCTAGCATTGGGACGGGAACTAGAACTGGCTGATTTACTGAAGTTTATCAAACAAAGAAACATCAGTAATGTCGTCTGGTTAACTGCAGACGTACATTACGCAGCTGCACACTATTATGACCCCAACAAAGCACAGTTTCAAGACTTTAAGCCTTTCTGGGAGTTTGTTGCAGGTCCTCTCAACTCTGGTACATTTGGACCAAACAAACTCGACAATACCTTTGGTCCAGAGGTGAAGTTCCTAAGTATACCTGAAGATTTGAAACCAAATCGACCCCCGAGTGAAGGTTTTCAATTTTTTGGTACCGTCAAAATTGACGGTTATACAGAGGTGATGACAGTTGCATTGATTAACTTAGAAGGTAAAACTCTCTATAGTGTAGATTTACCGCCGGAAAAAGGGTAAGACATACAACGGTGTGTAGAGACGTTACATGTAACGTCTCTACTGTATTAGACGCAATTGCAAACTGCTATCAAATGCATTGATTGCCGTTTAGCAATGAGAAATTTGCATTTCTCTATTACCCACCCATATACCGACTAGCCATTTGCATTGCATCAGAAATATCAACATCGCCATCACCATCTGCATCAAGAAAAGAATTTAGTACCGGATTTCCCCCTCCTTGAGGATTTTGAGCGTTGGCTCCAAATTTCAACAAATTCAGAACCAAAGGAACCAAAGTTGGTAGTAATTGTTGAACCATTCCTGCATTTAACCCTGTACGCTGTGCAACAGTATCAGCTACCTGCTGCTGCAAAAAAGGAGGTAACAGTGAGTCAACAGCTTGAGGATTAGGGGAAGTATCGCCAAATTGATTCACCACCTCTTGCGCTGCTTCAGCACCTTCTGTGTCTCGTTTTTCTTGTAAAGCAGAGCGCACATAGCCACCAACAATCCCCAAAGCGGATTGCATTGTGGAGGGATCTGTACCAGTATTGTTGCTTAACTGTTGCACGGTGTTAAGGATATTGCCAATCTGACCGATATTGCCTTGCTGACTAGGATTGCCAATTGCACCGATAATTTGGTCAAAAAGTCCCATGAGCTTTTTCTCCCTGTTTACTCATGCCAACAAAACCAAATTTTGACACATTAGTGACAACTTGTTTTTAAGTGTTTAGTAAAAATAAACTTTTTCTATCTCAAGAGCGCTTCTTTAGTTTTATGATCTGACTGCAATCAGCAATGGATGATATTGTCATCCCTATGTCAGAATTGAGGAAAATACTATCAATCCTACAGTTAAACAAGCTCTTGCCTGCGTGCGAGTTTGCCAGATGTTATCCAATTTTTACCAAGACATACACCTATTTCGTTTTGATGCTCACACAGAAAATGTCTTTATTCTTGCTGGCGCAGACGATGAGTTTCAAGTTGTTGTACCCCCGAATGGAGAATGGTATTTCCTATGAAGCCGAACTTTGCACAAATGAGTAAAGCAGAACTCAAGGCTTACGTACTAGCAAACAGGGATGATATTGAGGCAATTCGTTTCCTATTTCAGATTCCATTAGGTATGGAAGTGAAACGGTACCCTCCCATGTATGATGAGGATGGTTTGCCCATTGAAGAGAACATCCGTCTTGCGGAAGAGGCAATCAGAGAGCGAGTAGAAGAAGTTAACAGGAACCGTCAGCAGAAGTCAGAATTTGAGGAGTAAGAGATAACTTTTTTCAGTACTGACTTCTATCAATAGGTAGAAAAATTGTGAATTGTGTACCTTGGTGCAACTCAGATTTGAAAGCTATTTTGCCGAGATAACTTTCTCAAAACTTGGGCTGAAAAATACTGAAACTATTAAGATGAGAAGCATCTGGGTACGTTTCCACGCTTTGTTTACCAACCATGCCTCTATCACGTATTATCACGCTGATTGTTGGTCTTATCGTTATTTTAGGACTATGTCTTTGGCTGATTGATTCTTTCAGTCGGCTTTACTGGCAGTTTTCCTATTCTGCGCCGTTACTGGGTAATCTGCTGCTGTTGTTGATGATTCTTTTTGTAGGAGCTTTAATCGCCGCATTTGTCTATTATGTGTTCGTGATTCAAGCTGGTGAAAATCGTCGGCGCCGCCGTAGAGAACGCCCAAGTGTACAAATCCCTGCGGCTAAATCTGAGGCTGCATCTTCTACTCTAGAAGCTGTCAGACAACAAGTCGCGCAAATTCAAGATGAAGTTACACGCCAAGCTTTACTAAGTAAGTCGCGAGAGATAGAGACTAATTTGACTCGCGGCGAGATTCAAGTTGTCATATTTGGTACCGGGAGTGCTGGTAAAACCTCTCTGGTGAATGCGGTGATGGGACGCGTGGTGGGCAAAGTTAATGCACCAATGGGAACGACTCGGGTTGGAGAAACTTATTGTTTGAGGCTCAAAGGACTAGAGCGCAAGATTTTAATAACCGATACACCAGGTATTTTAGAAGCAGGAGTGGCGGGAACTGAGAGAGAACAACTCGCACGAGAGATGGCGACGGAAGCAAACTTACTGTTGTTTGTGGTGGATAATGACATTCGACAGTCAGAATATGAGCCGTTACGAGCATTGGCAGAAATTGGAAAACGCTCCTTGCTTGTCCTCAATAAAAGCGATTTGTACACAGATGAGGACAAAGAAGCCATTTTGGCAAGGTTGCGTCAGCGAGTGCGGGGATTTATCGCACCGAGTGATGTAGTAGCGATCGCAGCGAATCCCCAATCTGTCAAACTAGAAAATAGTGAAATTTTCCAACCAGAGCCAGAAATTTTCCCCTTACTCCGGCGAATGGCAGCGATTTTACGAGCAGAGGGTGAAGATTTGGTAGCAGATAATATTCTCCTGCAATCTGTGCGATTGGGAGAGGAAGCGCGGAAACTTATCGATGCTCAACGTCGCCGTCAAGCTGATAAAATTGTGGATCGGTTTCAATGGATTGGTGCTGGTGTGGTTTCGGTGACGCCTCTACCAGTCGTTGATTTGTTAGCAACAGCGGCTGTCAATGCTCAAATGGTGGTGGAAATTGGCAGAGTTTACGGCTGTGAGTTGAATATGGAGAACGCAAAGGAATTAGCGCTGTCTTTGGCAAAAACTCTTGCTAGTTTGGGGATTGTCAAAGGTGCGTTGCAGTTACTGACTACCGCCTTGCAGCTTAATGTCGCTACTTTTATTGTTGGTAGAGTTATTCAAGGCGTGACAGCCGCTTATTTGACGCGGATTGCTGGAAAGAGTTTTATTGAGTATTTTCGTCATGATCAAGATTGGGGTGATGGGGGAATGACGGAAGTTGTGCAGCGACAGTTTCAACTCAATCGTCGGGATGAGTTCATTAAGATTTTTATTCAACAGGCGATCGCACGAGTGGTGCAGCCGTTAGCAGATAAAGCAGAGGTGGTTGAGTACGATGAAGAGGTTGAGAATTGACCAAATTTGATATTAGTTAGAACTTACAAAATAAAATCTTATCAGGCAAAGCTCAGCATCAAGAATAGGAAAATAATCCTCCTGCTACGCTAAAACTAAAGGTAGCCATCTTGCCTCTAACTGCCATGACTGCTGCTCAGAATTCACAAACTACTGATCAATTAACTGCATCGACCCAATCAGAAGATATTATTATTCCACCATGCGATTTGTGGAGTGATGAACCTTCTTTGGAAAGCGATTTGCATCGAGAGCAAATAGAACTGCTACTAGCTTGCCTAAAGTGGTGGTGGCGAGAGCGTACTGACTTTTATGCGAGTGGTAATCTCACAATTTATTTTAGTCCCGAACACATTACTACGCGAGACTTTCGAGGACCAGACTTTTTTGTGGTGCTGGGTGTAGAAAATCGACCCCGCAAAAGTTGGATACTATGGGCAGAGCAGGGCAAATATCCCAATGTCATTATTGAACTGTTGTCTGACAGCACTGCCAAAGTTGATAAGGAGTTTAAGAAACAGCTCTACCAGGATACCTTTCGCACGCCGGAATACTTTTGGTTTCATCCGAATACTCTGGAATTTAAGGGATTTCGTCTCATGGGAGGTAAGTATCAGCCTATAGAAGCAACGACTTCTGGGTGGCTGTGGAGTCAGCAGTTAGAACTGTTTGTGGGCGTGCATGAGTCAAAGCTACGGTTTTTTAGCCCAGAGGGGCAGTTGATTCCCACTCCAGAAGAGAGAGCGATCGCAGCACAGCAACAAACTGAACTGGCGCAACAGCGAGTGGAGGAACTGCTGGCTAGACTGAAAGAACTAGAGGTTGAACCGGATGTATCACAACAGTAGCACTTCGTTTCCCACGGCTATCACAAAGCGATCGCTCCTCTGATTTTTCACATCATCCAATAGAGGCGATCGCTTTGCTCTATCGCACGGATGGTGAAACTTTTGTAACAGAGTCTTGAGGTGGAAGAAGATGAGGAGACTAGAGACTAGGCTGTTTTCATGCCTTATCTTAAACTATAACTACCGTCGTCAAATCGATAAAGCGCTTGATAATGACACAAATCACATACAAGGTTGAAGCATTTTGGGATTGGGAAGCCGAAGTTTGGGTTGCAACCAGCGAAGATGTACCGGGATTGGTAACAGAAGCTTCTACCATTGAAGCTCTAACGCAGAAGCTGAGGCAGATAATTCCAGAACTCATCCAAATGAATAGAATCATACCTCCTGACTATGTAGGTTCTATCACCTTTGAGTTAACTAGTCATCGACAGGAATTGATTGAGGTGGCTTCATAGATGAGTTCATCATTGACTCCTGAGTTGAAAAAGATTCTTCAGGAGGCAAATTGCTACTTTGAACGGCAAGGCAAAGGGGATCATGAAATCTGGTATAGTCCAATCACAAATCGTCGCTTTGTGGTTGATAGCTTTATTAAGTCGCGTCACACAGCTAACGCCGTTTTAAAGCAGGCGGGACTCCCTAAAGCCTTTTAACAGAACAGAAAGATTAACTGTGAGCAGTGTCTGCCTACGGTGATCGCTCTGCGCGAACGCACTTTTTCACCCTCAAGCTTAATAAGCGCGATCGCTATTCCTCGCTCCTAGAATACTTCTTGTCTATGACTTTCCTTCTGAATCATTATGCAAGTTAAATAAATAGCAATAACGTTAGGAGTATAAACAAGAGGAATTGGTGCTGGGTACATACTAGCAGAAAATAACGTAAGAGACAGCGAAGTGAATAATTTTGTTAGTAGCCGTTTTAGTAGCCGTTTTTGTATTAGTTGGCGCTCTTCTATTGCTAATTGGAACTTAGGATTGAGGAAGAGCGCTTGGTTGTAAGATGCGATCGCTTGCCTGTACCTTCTCAAACTGTTTAATACCAAACCACGACTATACCAAGCATCAGGATCATCCCGTTTAATTTTAATTGCTTTATCAAATGATGCTAGACTCTCCTTGTACCAGTACCAGCCCAATCGATCTAGCACTAAGCCGCGATCATACCAAGTTTCATAGTAGCTTGGTTGAATTCTTATTGCTTGGTCATATGATGCGATCGCATTTTCATAGCGTTCCAACTTCTCTAGTGCATTACCACGATGATACCAAGCATGAGCATGAGAAAAGAGCAGTTTCGTGGAAACAGTGGGTAGATGCTCGCTTCGGCGTCTTCTAAACATTGCAGAACCCACTACTATAGATTTTGACACAGCCTAATGAGGGGTTAATAATGAGGTTTGCAATTTAACAAATAAATCTGAGGTAGAGTAAGAAGAACCTAACAAGAATTTTTTACAGTATAAATACTGTTTATACCAGATACACTAACTGGTACACAGAGCAAGCTAGTAATATTGCTAGTGCTTGGCAGCAGTGGCGATATTCCATACTTTTAGCTAACTGCAAAATAAATGTTGTTTTAAATACACATATTAATGATATCATTCGTAATAACAACTATCAAAAGAGAGCTCTTATTTAACAACGCAGCGCTTTATTCAACACTCCTTTCATTTAAGTTTGATAAGGGATTCCGGAAATAGGGGGCAATGTTAGAAAACCTAATAAGCAGTGACTAACGTAACTAGCTAATGACTAACTACATGATCGGTAAACTACTACAAGGACGTTACCAAGTCGTCCAAACCTTGGGTGCAGGGGTGTTTGGCGAAACATACGTCGCTGTAGACATTGAAAATCCAGAGAATCCCAAATGCGTTGTTAAACAGCTCAAAGTTATCAGTTCCCAACCAAGCTACTTACAAACTCTTAGGTTAAGATTTCTTACAGAAACAGAAACACTGAAGCAATTGGGACACCATGAGCAGATTCCTAAACTGATATCCTGCTTTGAAGAACATGAACGCTTCTACCTAGTGCAAGAGTTTGTAGAAGGACACGCACTCACTGCAGAACTCCCCATCAATCCCAATTTGGGTTATCTCTGGAGTGAAAGTGAAGTTACCGACTTTTTACAAGATGTTCTGTCTATTTTAGACTTTGTTCACTCTCAAGGTGTCATTCACTGTGATATTAAGCCAGAAAACTTAATAAGACGCGCTAGTGATGGTAAGTTAGTTCTCATTGATTTTGGTTCAATTCAACTAATCGATTTTGAAATCGTCGATGTTGATGAGGTATTGCCTTTAGACAGAATCCCCGTCACTTCGCTAGGTTACATACCACCAGAGCAGTTTATTGGTCAAACACAACCTAACAGCGATATTTATGCTTTAGGAATGATTGCTATTCAGGCTTTTACAGGACTGACACCGCTGCAATTGAAAGTAGATCCCCAAACTAATGAGATTCTCTGGCGTTCTCAAAACACATCAGTGAGCGATTATCTAGCTGCTATTATCAGCCAAATGATTCGCTACAACTACAAAGACCGCTTCAAATCCGCAGGTAAAGCATTGCGGACTCTTCAGCAAATATTTTTGGAAAGTCAGCAAGCACAAATCATAGATATAAAGTATACCCTTTCTTCAGAGCAAGATGGAAAAAGTCAGCAAAAAGATAAGCTAAATGCTGACTTCTTCCATCCGACATCTCCAAACTTCTCTCCACTATTAACAGGGATGAAGGTTGGGTTGGTGGCTAATTCTTTAGTCATGGGATTTGGAGTCTATTCTGTCATACATAACACTCCAGCTTATTCAGAAACAGAAACACTATACAAAGCAACTGAAGAATATCAAGCGGGAGATTTGGACGAAGCAATTGCTTTGGCTAAATCAATTCCCTTGAATAGTAATGTCTATCCTGACGCACAAGCTAGTATCGAAGAATGGCAAAAGCAGTCGCAAATTGCTGCTGAACAATATAAAGCAACAGAAAAAGCTTTTCAAGAGGGTCGTTGGTCAGATGTACTGCGTACAGCCTCTCAAGTTCCTGATATTTTACATTGGCAATCAAAAACAGATAAATTAGTTGAACAAGCACAAGTAAACATTGAAGCACAAACGAAAGATTTATTAGCCAAGGCTTATGAAAAAGCATCATTAAAAGATTTCAGCGGTGCTTTAGATTATCTTAGTCAAATTCCTGAAGAAAGCTCTGCAGGGGTAATAGTTCAACAAAAGTTGGCTGAGTACAATCAGAAAAAACGCATTAAAGCAGCTTACTTATTACAAAAAGCTTATAACAAAGCAGCAGAGCGAGACTTCGGGGATGCAGTTAAATTTCTCCAGCAAATTCCTAAAGATACTCCTGTATATGCCACAGCTCAAGTTAAGCTAATTGAGTATACTCAAAAGCAGCGCATTGTGCAAGCTGAAGGTCAAAAAATAGCTTTATCAAAAGCACCTATCTCTACGAACATAAGAAAACCATTTATCAGTAACCGTTCTACTACAAGCCTAAAATCCTTTGACCCAGGTAACCAATTGCAAGAGGTGAATATAAGATAGTTACAAGTCAAGAATTAAGAGTTAAAAAACTTTCTTTGGATATGGACTTTTAACTGTTGATTCAGGACTTGGAACTGGCTTTTGTTGTACTTGTTGTTGTGCTTGATTACGAGCGCTTATTGCTGGTTGATAATCTGGTTTTATTTTAATAACTTTATCGTATGAGGCAATGGCTTCTTGATAACGTTTTAGATTAAATTGAGCATTGCCTCTACTATACCAACTTTCGTAATGTTCCGGTTCGTAATTAATTGCCTTATTATAGGATAAAATTGCCTCTTGGTATTTCTTTAAATTGTACAGTGAATTTCCTCGGCTATACCATACTTGATAATTACCCCGCACTAATTCAATTGCCTTATTATAGGATGTAACTGCTTCTTCGTAGCGTTTTATTTGATGCAAAGACCATCCACGACCATACCACGCTTGATAATTTTTAGGATTGTATTTGATGACTTGCTCAAAAGATTCAATGGCTTCTGAAAAACGTTGCAAATTGATAAGTATATTACCTCTAGATAACCAAGCTTGGTAAAAATTTGGTTTGTACTGAACTGCTTTTTCATATGCTGCAACTGCATCTTGATAGCGTTGCAAATTCACGAAAACATTACCTTTGTTATACCAAGCTTTTTCATGGTCTTGCTTCAACTCAAGAACTTTATCATATGCCGTCATTGACTCATCGTAACGTTTTAAATTTTGTAGCAACAATGCTTTATTGTACCAAGCTTCATAATATTCTTTATTTAATTCAATAGCTTTGTCATAAGATTTCAGTGCTTGGTCATATTCGTTTAATTTAGTGAAAGCTTCTCCCTTAGCATTCCAGACTTCTGGATAGTTATTTTCTAATTGCAATATTTTCTTAAAAGAAGCAATTGCTTCTTGGTATCTTTGCAATTGATTCAATACAAATCCACGTCCACTCCAAGCTTCTAGATAATTTGGTTCTATTTGAATTGCTTTGTCATAAGCAGCAAGTGCTTCCTTATATTCTTTCAACTCATACAAAGTTTTACCTTGTCCATTCCATGCTTGAGCATAATTTGGTCTAATGTTAACCGCTTTTTTATATCCTGATAAAGCATCTTGATAACGTTGTAACTCGTATAGTGTGTTGGCTTGCTTATACAATTCAGTGGCATTGACAGAATTGATAGCATGAGCAATATATAGAGATGCTCCTACACATATCCCTATTAAACTTATGACTGCTAAAAACTTTATCAGTTTATTTTTTTTCGGTTTCTTGATTGTTTTTAAATTGTTGTTTAAATTATTGTTTGATATGGGTAAACTTAATGTCATTATGCGAGATTGAGAGTTTTTTAAATCATTTAGTGCTTGTAGGGTAACTCCTGCAGAAGGATAACGTTCCCGGAAATCATAACACACCATTTTATTTAAAACTTTGGCAAAATCATCACTGATTGAGGAATGGTTTTGCCATATAATCTCACTCCTTTCTGCATCTTTTTCTAGTTCTTCAGGAGATAATCCAGTGAGCGCTTGTATACCAAGTATCCCTAAAGCATAGATGTCACTACTGAATTTTGGATTTCCTTGTGCTTGTTCGCTTGGAATATACCCCGGAGTCCCGATCGCAACGGTAAATTTTGTTTTTCCACTAGGAGTAATGACTTGGGTTGTGATTTGTTTTACGGCTCCAAAGTCAATCAAAACTAACTTGTCATCCGGCTTGCGTCTAATGATATTTCGTGGATTGATATCACGGTGAATAACCTGCTGCTGGTGGACAAACTCTAAAATATTTAAAATTTCTTCTAAAAGGCAAATAACTTGGTCTTGATTTAGAGGTTTTCCTAGTATGATTTCTTGGCTGAGGTCATGACCTTCTATGAATTCCTGTACGAGATAGAATTCTTGGTTTTCCTCAAAGTAAGCTAGAAGTTGAGGAATGCGGTCATGAATGCCTAATTTATACAGAACTTGAGCTTCTGTATCAAATAAGCGTCTGGCTGTTTGCAAAGTATCGGGATCGTTAGCTTGAGGCTTGAGTTTTTTGACGACACATTGAGGTGAACCAGGTAATTGAGTATCACAAGCAACAAAGGTTTCACCAAATCCCCCTCCTCCCAAGTGACTAATAATTTGGTATCGTCCAACAAGTATGTTTCCCAACATTTGATTAGCCTAGTTTAATGTAGTACACTCTGATTCCAATCTTGCCACAGCTTTTGTGAAGGGGAGATGGAGAGATGGGGGACAAGGGGACAAGGGGACAATAACTAATGACTAATGACTTATTAATATGATTCCTATTAGCGATCGCATTTTCTTTTTCACACGCAGAAAGCCAATAATTATTTACTGTCTGATTGGTATTAATATTGCTCTGTTTTTATGGGAATTGAAACTTGAGCTTGATGGTGAATTGGGCAATTTTGTCAATAGCTGGGGTGTCGTTCCAGCACAAATCAGTGCAGCCTTTGCAAATGCGCTTGCTGGAAATGCAGCTGCTTGGATAGTTGTGCTGATGCGTTCGACTTCACTCCTTGTGGGAATGTTCCTTCATGGTAGTTTTAGTCAAATTTTAGGGAATTTGATATTTTTGTGGGTTTTTGGCAAAACTATTGAAAGTGTTTTAGGATACGGACGATTTTTAATATTTTACTTAGTTTCTGGCATCTTGACTGGATTCGTACAAATTATAGCAGAACCGAGTTTGACAGTACCATTGATTGGGGCTAATGGGGCGATAACAGCTATTTTAGGAGCTTATGTCTTTAAGTTTCCTAAAGCAAAAATTGATACTATTTTGCCTCTTTTGATTGTGTTTATTCCTGTACAAGTACCAGCCACTTTCTATCTATTTTGGTGGTTTGTACAACAGATTTTTTACGGAATTGGTAGTTTGAATATTCCTGGTGGCGTTAACCCAGCAAGTACTGGTTATTTGGCGCAATTTGCGGGCTTATTTATTGGTGCAGCTTTCATCAAGCTACTACAGAGATTTTAGCATCTTCGCGCCCTTGCCCCGCACCATAACTGTACTCAGTTTGGTGACGGGATATAAGGCGGGTGCTCAAAGTGCGTCCCCTGACTTATTTTCCTCATCGAGGTTAGAGGGAATGGGGATAGC
>JAESFN010000319.1_pt1 | contig 54158 bp, 48 predicted proteins | sample 9269411 | NCBI WGS metagenome assembly JAESFN01 (sample SAMN14505399, study PRJNA617100) | algae metagenome | isolation source: Iphinoe sp. HA4291-MV1 and co-occurring heterotrophs from trail next to... | place: USA: Maunawili Falls, Hawaii | collected 2009-07-25
GCCAAGGAAATCTGGGGTGTCCCGGTTGTCGGGGGGTAGTGGGGTTTGACCAAGTCCAAGTGGCAGGCAGCTGACAGCGACATCCGGGCGATCGTCGCGGGCCGCCATTCCGATCCGTTCGGCATTCTGGGCCTCCATGAGGTCGATGGCGCCTGGGTAGCGCGCACCTTCATTCCGCATGCGGAATCGGTGTCGGCGCGCACCATGGACAACCGGATCCTCGGGGAACTGGAGCCGCGTGGCGACGGCTTCTTCGAGGGCATTGTCAAGCTGACGAAGCTCCAGCCGGTGAACTACCACGCCCGCAATGACGGCGGGGAATGGAACGTTCTCGACCCCTACAGCTTCGGGCCGGTGCTCGGGCCGATGGACGATTACTATATCGGCGAAGGCTCGCACCTGAGGCTGTTCGACAAGCTCGGCGCCCACGCGATGGAGTTCGAGGGCGTCAACGGCACGCATTTTGCGGTGTGGGCGCCGAACGCCAAACGCGTCAGCGTGGTCGGGCCGTTCAACGATTGGGACGGCCGGCGCCACCCGATGCGGGTGCGGATCAATACCGGCGTGTGGGAAGTGTTCGTGCCCAATGTCGGGCCGGGCGAGGTCTACAAATACGAGATCGTCGGACCGGATGGGAAGCTGAGGCCGCTGAAGGCCGATCCGTTCGCGCGGCAGTCGGAACTTCGGCCCAAGACTGCCTCGGTCATCACCGACCCCAAGCCGTTCGAATGGACCGACGCCAAGTATTTGAAGGAGCGGGCCAAGGTCGACTGGCGGCGTAAGCCGGTGTCGATCTATGAGGTGCACCTGGGCTCCTGGCGGCGGCGGGCCGATGGCGCGTTCATGAGCTACGAGCAACTCGCCGAGCAACTGATCCCCTATGCTGCCGATAGCGGCTTTACCCATATCGAACTGTTGCCGATCACCGAGCATCCGTTCGACCCGAGCTGGGGCTACCAGCCGACCGGGCTCTATGCGCCGACGGCGCGCTTCGGCGACCCCAAGGGCTTTGCGCATTTCGTCGACAAGGCGCATGCCGCGGGGCTCGGCGTCATCCTCGACTGGGTGCCGGCGCATTTCCCCACCGACGAGCACGGGCTCGCCCGCTTCGATGGCACCGCGCTCTACGAGCATCTCGATCCGCGCAAGGGCTACCACCCGGACTGGAACACCGCGATCTACAATTTCGGGCGCAAGGAGGTAGTGAGCTTCCTCGTCAACAACGCGCTCTACTGGCTCGAGGCCTTCCACCTCGACGGGCTGCGTGTCGATGCGGTGGCCTCGATGCTCTATCTCGATTACTCGCGCCAAGCGGGGCAGTGGATCCCCAACCAGTTTGGCGGCAACCACAACCTCGAGGCGGTGGAATTCCTCAAGCGGGTGAACGCCGAGGCCTACAAGCAGCACCCGGGCGTGATGATGATCGCCGAGGAATCGACCTCATGGAGCGGCGTGAGCGCGCCGGTCGACGAGGGCGGGCTGGGCTTCGGGTTCAAGTGGAACATGGGGTTCATGAACGACTCCCTGCGCTACATGAGCCGCAATCCGGTGCACCGGAAGTACCACCACAACGACATGACGTTCGCCTCGCTCTATGCTTACGCGGAGAACTTCATCCTGCCGCTGAGCCACGACGAGGTGGTGCACGGCAAGGGCACGCTGCTTTCGAAGATGGGCGGCGACGACTGGGGGCAGTTCGCAGGCCTGCGCGCCTATTACGGCTTCATGTGGGGCTGGCCCGGCAAGAAGCTGTTGTTCATGGGCCAGGAGTTTGCGCAACGCGACGAGTGGAACGAGGCCAAGGGGCTCGACTGGTGGCTGCTCGATGCGCCCTCGCATGAGGGCATCCGGCGCCTCGTCACCGATCTCAATGCGCTCTACCGCGAGTTGCCGGCGCTCTATGCCCGCGACAACGAGCCCGAAGGGTTCGAGTGGCTGATCGGCAACGATCAGAACAACTCGGTATTCGCCTGGGCCCGCAAGGCGCCGGGGGAGCATCCGGTGGTAGTGATCTCGAACATGACGCCGTCGCCGCGCGAAAACTATCGCGTGCCGATGCCGCTGGCCGGACGCTGGGTGGAGCGGCTCAACACCGATGCCGGCTGGTACGGCGGAACCAACAAGGGGAACCAGGGCAGGGTGCTGGCCAAGGCGAGCGAGGTGGAGGGGCTCGGACCTTATGCCGACCTCTATCTGCCGCCGATGTCGACGATCTACCTGAAGTATGACCCTGCCTAAGGCGGCGGGGTGACTGAATACGATCCCCAGCGAAGGGGACGTAGAAGTGCTTTGTGTGTGTCGCGTGATCGGAACTGATGATCACGCCCCGAGGGGAGGGAAGCATGGCAGACTACCGGACACCATCGCCGCTGGCGCGTGAGGCGATGGCTTATGTGCTGGCGGGCGGACGAGGGACCCGCCTGTTCGAATTAACCGACCGACGTGCCAAGCCGGCAGTGTATTTCGGCGGCAAGTCCCGCATCATCGATTTCGCGCTCAGTAATGCCCTGAACTCCGGCATCCGCCGCATCTCGGTGGCGACGCAGTATCAGGCGCACTCGCTGATCCGCCACCTGCAGCGCGGTTGGAACTTCCTCCGCACCGAACGAAACGAGAGTTTCGACGTGCTGCCGGCAAGCCAGCGCGTCTCGGAGACACAGTGGTACGAAGGCACTGCCGATGCCGTGTACCAGAACATGGACATCATCGAGGATTACGGCCCGCGCTACATCGTGCTGCTGGCCGGCGACCACATCTACAAGATGGACTACGAAATCATGCTCCGGCAGCATGTCGATACCGGGGCGGATGTCACCATCGGCTGCCTCGAAGTGCCGCGCATGGAGGCCACCGGCTTCGGCGTGATGGCTGTCGACGGGCGCGATCGGATCGTGGATTTCGTCGAAAAGCCGAAAGACCCGCCAGGCATTCCCGACAAGCCGGATTACGCGCTGGCCTCGATGGGCATCTACGTGTTCGAGACGCGCTTCCTGATGGAACAGCTGCGCCGCGACGCTGCCACCGAGGGCTCGTCGCGTGATTTCGGCAAGGACATCATCCCCTATATCGTCAAGAACGGCTCGGCCTGGGCGCACCGCTTCCCGCGCTCCTGCGTCCGCTCGGCCAATGAAGATGTCGCCTACTGGCGCGACGTGGGGACGGTCGATGCCTACTGGAAGGCCAATATCGACCTTTGTGACGTGACCCCGCAGCTCGATCTCTACGATCGTGACTGGCCGATCTGGACCTTTGCCGAGATCACCCCGCCGGCCAAGTTCGTGCACGATTTCGACGGGCGTCGCGGCTCGGCGGTGAATTCGCTGGTCTCAGGCGACTGCATCATCTCGGGCGGCGCGCTGGACCGCACGCTGCTGTCGACCGGCAGCCGGGTGCACTCCTACTCCGAGCTGCACGAGGCGGTGGTGCTGCCCTACTGCACCATCGGCCGCGGCGCGCGACTGAAGAAGGTGGTGGTGGATCGCGGCGTGCATGTGCCTGAGGGGTTGGTGGTTGGGGAGGATCCGGCGTTCGACGCGCAATGGTTCCGCCGCACCGCCGATGGGGTGACGCTCGTCACCCAGCCGATGATCGACAAATATCTGGCGAGCAAGTAACTGGCGGAGCAGATGATCGAAGTTCTGTCCGTCGCCTCGGAGGCCTACCCGTTGATCAAGACGGGTGGCCTGGCGGATGTCGTCGGCGCGCTGCCGGCGGCACTGGCGCCGCACGGCGTCTCCATGCGCGTGCTGCTGCCGGGCTATCCCAAGGTGATGGCCGGGCTGGCGGACGGGCGCCAGGTGCTGTGGTTCGACGATTTCTTCGGCGGCACAGCGCGGTTGGTGGCCGGGCGGGCCAATGGGCTCGACGTTATCGCCATCGATGCGCCGCACCTCTACGATCGGCCGGGCAACCCCTATGTCGGTGCGGACGGCAAGGACTGGCCGGACAATTGGCAGCGCTTCGCGGCGCTGAGCTTTGTCGCCTACGAGCTGTCGCGTGGCGCAATCGATGGCTACAAGCCGGATATCCTCCATTGCCACGACTGGCAGTCGGGGTTGGCTCCGGCCTATGTGGCGTTCAATGCGCCGACGCGGGTGAAGACGGTGATGACCGTTCACAACATCGCCTTCCAGGGGGTGTTCGGCTGGGACGTGTTCAACGGGCTGAGGCTCGACTACCAGGCGGCCAATACCGGGGCGATCGAGTATTTTGGCAATATCGGTTACCTGAAGGCCGGGCTGCAGGTGGCCGACGCCGTCACCACGGTGAGCCCGACCTATGCGCACGAGATGCGCACCGCCGCCTATGGCATGGGCCTCGAGGGGCTGTTGCAGAGCCGCGCCGACACGGTCAGCGGCATCCTCAACGGCATCGACGCCAATGAGTGGAACCCAGGCACAGATCCGGCGCTGGCGCAGGTCTACAACCCCTCCAACATCTTCGAACGGGCCACCAACAAGCGGGCGCTGGAGGAGCGGTTCGGGCTGGAGACGGGTGATGGCCCGATCTTCTCGGTGGTCAGCCGGCTGACCTGGCAGAAGGGGCTCGACATGCTGCCGGGCGAGATCGACAGTCTCGTCGCGCATGGCGGGCGGCTGATCGTCCTCGGCTCAGGCGATGCGGAAATCGAGAAGGGCTTTGCCGGCGCGGCACTGCGGCACCCCGGCAAGGTCGGAGTGGTGATCGGCTATGACGAAAAGCTCAGCCACCTGATCCAAGGCGGCGCCGATGCGATCCTCATTCCGTCGCGGTTCGAACCCTGCGGGCTGACTCAGCTCTACGGCTTGCGCTACGGCTGCATTCCGGTGGTGAGCCGGGTGGGTGGGCTCGCCGATACGGTGATCGACGCCAATGAGGCAGCGGTTGAGGCCGGGGTCGCCACCGGAGTAGTATTCTCGCCGGCCACCGAGGAGGCGCTTGGCGAAGCCATCCGCCGGACCATCGCGCTCTATCAGCGCCCGAAGGTGTGGCACAAAATGCAGCGCCGGGGGATGAAGTCGGACGTCTCCTGGGAACTCAGCGCCGAAAAATATGCCGACCTCTACGCGTCACTCTTGGGGCACAAACTCGATGACGATTCTGACGATTGAGACCAAGCCGTTCGCGGATCAGAAACCCGGCACGTCCGGGCTCCGCAAGCGCGTGACCGTCTTCAGCCAGCCCAACTATGTCGAGAACTTCGTGCAGTCGATTTTCGACTGCCTCGAAGGGATCAAGGGGAAGACTTTGGTGCTGGGCGGCGACGGCCGCTTCTACAACGACGTCGCCATCCAGAAGATCATCAAGATCGCCTCGGCGAACGGCTTCGGCGCGGTGCTGGTGGGGCAGGGCGGGATCCTGTCGACGCCGGCCGCCAGCCACGTCATCCGCCATCATAAGGCATTCGGCGGGCTGATCCTGTCGGCCAGCCACAATCCGGGTGGCCCCGAAGGCGATTTCGGCATCAAATACAACGTCTCGAACGGCGGGCCGGCGCCCGAAAAGATCACCGATGCGGTGTTCGCGCGCTCCAGGGAAATCGATCGCTACCTGATCGTCGACGCGCCGGATGTGGACCTCTCTCGCATCGGCACGCAGCATTCGGCCGGCATGGTGGTGGAGGTGATCGATCCGGTCGCCGACTATGCGGCGCTGATGGAGACGCTGTTCGATTTCGACAAGATCCGCGCCATGTTCGCTGCGGGCTTCACCATGCGCTTCGATGCCATGCATGCGGTGACGGGGCCCTACGCACACAAGATTCTCGAGGGCATCCTCGGGGCGCCCAAGGGCACGGTGGTCAACGGTACGCCGTCGCCGGATTTCGGCGGCGGGCATCCGGACCCGAACCTCGTCTACGCCAAAGAGCTCTACGACCTGATGATGAGCGACAACGCGCCCGATTTCGGCGCGGCTTCGGATGGCGATGGCGACCGCAACCTGATCATCGGCCGCAACCGCTTCGTTACCCCGTCGGATTCGCTCGCCATTCTCGCCGCCAACGCGCCGCATGCGCCTGGCTATGCGGCGGGGATTGCCGGGATTGCCCGCTCGATGCCGACCAGCGCGGCGGCTGACCGGGTGGCCGAGAAGCTCGGCATCGAGATGCACGAGACGCCGACCGGCTGGAAGTTCTTCGGCAACCTGCTCGATGCTGGCCGCGTCACCATCTGCGGCGAGGAATCGGCCGGCACCGGCTCCAACCATGTGCGCGAGAAGGATGGGCTGTGGGCCGTGCTGCTCTGGCTCAACGTACTGGCGGCGCGCGAGCAGAGCGTCGACCTGATCGTGCAGGACCACTGGGCCACCTATGGCCGCAACTACTACACGCGGCATGACTATGAAGAGGTCGAGGCCGGACCGGCAAATGCGCTGATGGATGACCTTCGCGCCAAGCTCCCGAGCCTCATCGGACAGTCGCTCGAAGGCCGCCCCGTGGCCTATGCCGACGACTTCACCTATCACGACCCGGTGGATGGCTCGACCAGCGGCAAGCAAGGGGTGCGGCTCGGCTTTGCCGATGGCAGCCGGATCGTCGTGCGGCTCAGTGGAACCGGGACCGTCGGCGCCACGTTGCGTTTGTACCTTGAACGGTATGAGCCTCCGCATGGACAGCACGATCTCGATACCCAGTCGGCGCTTTCGCCCCTCATTTCCATCGCCGACAGCGTTGCTGGCATCAAGACCCGCACCGGCCGCGACGCGCCCAGCGTTATCACTTGAAGGCCCGGTAGCCGTGAAACCAGTATTGGTGCCGGGCGCTGGCAGCCCGGACAAGCTTGGCGCGACCCTCACCGCCGAGGGCGTGAACTTCGCCGTCTACTCCGAGACGGCGACGGTGATCTGGGTATCGATCTACGACGAGCTCGACCAGGAGACGGCGCGCATCGCGCTCGACGGGCACGCGGACCACATCTGGTTCGGGCTGATCGGCAATATCGGGGCAGGGGCCAAGTATGGGCTGCGCGCTGACGGCCGCTACGATCCCGACCAGGGCTATTTCTTCGACCCGCATAAGCTCCTGGTCGATCCCTATGCCCGACGGCTCGACCGGCCCTTCGTGCGTTCGCCGCGCCTGCGGTTCAACCGCGACGAGGCGGTGGATACGGCGCCGCTGATCCCCAAGGCGATCGTGCTTGCCGCCGACAACAAGAATGCGGTGCCACGGCGCAAAACGCCTGGGCTGTTCTATGAGCTCAACGTGCGTGGCTACACCATGCGCCACCCCTCGGTGCAGGGGCCGCTGCGTGGCACGCTGGCCGGCCTCACTACCAAGCGGGTGGTGGACCACCTGCGCTATCTCGGGGTCGATACGGTCGAACTGATGCCGATCGCGGCGTTCATCGACGATGGCCACCTGCCGGCGATGGGGCTCACCAACGCCTGGGGCTACAACCCGGTCAGCTATTTCGCGGTCGATCCGCGGCTCGCGCCGCGCGGGCCGCAGGAATTGCGCAACATGACCGATGTCTACCGCAAGGCGGGCATCTCGGTGATCCTCGACGTGGTCTACAACCATACCGGTGAGGGCGACGCCAACGGCCCGATGCTGAGCCTGATGGGGCTCGACGCCATGACCTACTACCGGTTCGTCGATGCCGGCGGCAAAAAGGTGCTGGTCAATGACGCCGGTACCGGCAACACGCTGCGCGCCGATCATCCGGCCACCCAGCGGCTGGTGATCGAGAGCCTCCGCTACTGGGTGGAGGAGATGGGGGTTTCCGGTTTTCGCTTCGACCTGGCGCCGATCCTCGGGCGCGAGCCGGGGTTCAACCCCAATGCCAAAATGCTGCAACTGATCAAGTCCGATCCGGTGCTGGGCAAGTCGATCCTCGTCGCTGAGCCGTGGGATCCGGGTCCGGGCGGCTATCAGCTCGGGCAGTTCGGCAAGGAATTCCGCGAGTGGAACGACACCTATCGCGATGACGTGCGTTCGTTCTGGCGCGGCGACCAGGGGAAGATCGGGGCCCTCGCCGGCAAGGTTGCCGGCTCGGCCGAGATCTTCGATTTCGCCGGCCGGAAGCCGAGCGCCGGGGTCAACATGCTGGCGGTGCATGATGGCTTCACGCTGGCCGATCTCGTCTCCTACCTCGACAAGCACAACGAGGCGAACGGCGAGGGCAACCGCGACGGGCACAACAACAACCACTCGTGGAACTGCGGGCACGAGGGGCCGACCGACGACGCGCAGATCAACGCGGCGCGGCGCCGCGACGTGCGGGCGCTGCTGGCGACGCTGTTTCTGAGCCGCGGCCTGCCGTTGATCCAGCAGGGCGATGAGTTCGGCCGCACCCAGCGGGGCAACAACAATGCCTACGCGCAGGACAACGAAATCACCTGGGTCGACTGGGAAGGTGCCGACGGCACGCTGGTGGATTTCGTCTCGGCGCTGAGCGAATTCCGCCGCATGCACCCGGCGCTGACGCACGATCACTTCCTCACCGGGCAGACCAAGCACGGGGTGCGCGACGTGGCCTGGTTGCATCCGGACGGTCGCGAAATGAACGAGGGCGACTGGAACGATGCCGGCGCCTCGGTGCTCGGCATGCGGTTGCAGACCGCCGAAGAGGAACTGATCGTCTGGTTCAACCGCCGCATCGATCCGGTGCTGGCGCGGCTGCCCGAGGGCTATTGGACCGTCGGGCTGGTCTCGGACGACCAGGCGGTGCTGCCGGTTGCCGACCGGGCGGCGACGTTGCCGCCGCGCTCGGTAGTGGTGCTGCTCAAGGGGCAGATCCCGCCGGCCAAGCCGGAAGTGCCGCCGCCACCGCAGGAAATCCCGGTGCAGCCGGATATCCCGCAGCCGCCGCCGCAACCCGACAATGTGCCGGGTGTGCCGCCGGAGGAGTTGCCGGGTGACGAGCCGCCCGAGGTAACGCCGAAGGAGTAGGGCGGCCGGGGCTATCCAGTACTCACAAGGCCCTAAGTTACGATGGTGCCACACCACCGGCTGTCATCCCTGCGAAAGCAGGGACCCATTCCACCTCCCGCGCCGGCTGCGCGTTGGGTCCCAGCTTTCGCTGGGATGACACCGAGTGTGGGGCGCTGGCGGGGGCGAGTGCACCGGAGCGGGTGTAGTCCGAGTTTGGTCGGGACGACGCCCGGCGGACGCATTCAGACCAACGCAAATCCCAGACGCTCATAAAGCCGCCGCGCACCGGCATTCGCCGTCACCACCTTCAGCTGCACCTCGTCCATCCCGCGTTCCCGCAACGCCACCATCGCCGTCGCCAGCAGCGCTGCGCCCAGCCCATGCCCCTGCCATTCCGGCGCCACCACCAGATCCTTGACGAAGCTCGAGGTCCAGCAGAGGCAGAAGCCGACGACGTCGTCGCTGCCCCTGGCGACGAAGCAGAGACCTGGGTCGAACTCACTGTCGGCGCGCAACGCCTCCCACCAGTCCAGCCAATCCGGCGGGACGTCGCCGAAGCCGTTGGCGTAGGCACGCTGCAGCAGGGCGTGGATGGCCCTGACGTCCCCGACATCAAAGACGGTGAGGCGGACGCCTTCGGGCCACGACGGGGCGGGGATTGGTGCTGTGAGGTCGCGCCGCAGAGCCACGAAATCCGCGACCGCCAAGTCTACCATGATGACACTCCGTCCTTCATCGTCGCAGTTCAGAGAGCCCGGAATCCGGCAAGAGTCGAGCATAATGGTTCCGCGACCACCAGCGCCCCCTACTGCCCGGCGGCGATGAGCGGACAGACGTCGCTGAGCCGTCCGGCCAGGTCGTCTCGCAGCACCTGCAGATCGCCGATGCGGGCATCAATGACGGCGATCTTGCTGCGGAGGATGGTTTCCACCCTCGCGGCAGTTAGCCCCTCGGCCTGTAGGAGTGGAAGTTCCGCCTCGATCTCGGCGAGAGTAAAGCCGAGGCGCTGCGCGGTGCGCACGTAGTCGAGCAGGAACAGCGTCGCCTCGGGATAGTGGCGGTAGCCGTTGGGCCGGCGGCGGGCCCGGATGAGGCCGCGCTTCTCGTAGAAGCGCAACGCATCGCGGCTCAACCCGGAGCGTTCCGACAACTCGCCGATCTGCATCGCCGTTTCCCCTTGACCGTGGAGTGCACTCCACGGTTTAGGGCAGGTGCATCCAAAGCACAAAGGAGATTTCCATGTTGGATGCACACACCTATGCCCGCATCGTCCGGGTCAGCGCGCTCTACGACCTGATCGTCACGGCTCCTTTCGCCACGCCCTGGACGTTCGCGCTGCTGGGCTCGCTGCTTGCCGGGATCGATGCAGCGCTCGGACTGCCCGGCAGCATCGAGGCGCCACAGGGATTGGCGTTGCTGATGGGCAACCTGATGGGGTCGGTGGTGCTGGTGTGGTCGGTGGCGCGCTATCGCCTCGGCCTGCCGGTCCTCGGGCGCTACGATGCGGTGGCGCGCTTCCTGTTCGCCGCCTGGCAGATCCATGCCCTCGCTAATGGCATGAGCTGGGTGGTGCTGCCGTTCCTTGCAGTGGAGATCGGCATGGGTATCGCCCAGAGCCTGCCGGTGCGGCGGAGCGTGCCGGCCTGATCGTTGGACCCGGCGGGCAACTGCCGGGCCTTGCTTGCTTTGGCGGGAAGCGCGGGCCAAGTTCGCTCGGCAACTTTCGCGAGTCCCGCTCATGCTGATCGCCCAACTCAGCGATATCCACCTCGATGGCGCCGCGTCGCTGGAGCGCCTCGACGGGGTGCTGCGCTGGGTTGCCGAGCTGCGACCCGATGCGGTGGCGGTCAGCGGCGACCTCGCCAACAACTCCTACGCCGCCAACTACACCCTGCTGAAGGGACGCCTCGAGGCGTTCGGCGTACCCGTGCTGGTCGTGCCGGGCAATGTCGACAGCCGCGAGGCGATGCGTGAGGTGTTCGGCGGGCCGGCAAACGGGCCGCTCAACCGCGTGGTCCAGGTCGGCGACATCAGGCTGGTCGGGCTCGATGTGATCGTCCCCGGCGCGGCGCATGGCGACGCGACGCCCGTCCTCGGCTGGCTCGAGGCGGAGCTCAGCTCGGGCGGCGGGCCGGCGCTGATCTTTCTGCGTCAGCACCCGTTCGATTGCGGCATGGACCAGTACGAGACCATCGACTGCCGCAACAAGGAGGGGCTGGCCGCGGTGATCGAGCGGGCAGCCGACAAGGTGCTCGGCATCAGTTGCGGCCACCTGCACCGGCCGATGTTTGCCCGCTTCGCCGGTGTGCCGGCAACGCTGGCGCCGGCAATTGCGCGGATGGGTGGCCTTGCCGCCGACGGCCGCAAGATGCCGGCCACGGATCCGCCGGGCCTCCTGGTCCATCACCTCAAGGGCGACAACCTCGTCACGCACGTGATCTCGGTGGGTGGGTAGCATTTCACGGGCGGAGGAGCAGCTGCTTACCCACGGTGTCATTCCCGCGAAGGCGGGAACCTAGTGGGGTGCTGCTGCATTCGCGGAAGCTGAGAGATCCCACTGGGTCCCCGCCTTCGCGGGGATGACGCCGGTGAGAAGCTCAAAGTCGAGTCCAAACAGCATCCGGGTGGGCAGAGCGGCGTCAGACCTTACTCCGCCGCCTCGGCTGCAACCAGCCCGCCCTGCTGCTCGATGAAGCCGATGATCTGGTCGAGGTTCTCGCGGCGCAAGAGATCGGCGAAGACGTAGGGGCGGCCTTCGCGCACGCGTTGGGTGTCGGCTTCCATGACCTCGAGGCTGGCATTCACATACTGGGCGATGTCGGTGTGGGTGACGATCAACAGATCCGAGCGGGTGATGGCCGGGCCGCCCTTGCGCGGGATCTTTTCGCCCTGCGCCACGGAGATGACGTAGAGCGTGATGTCGGCGAGATCGGGTGAGAAGGTCGCGGCGAGATTGTCACCGCCGGATTCGATCAGGATGATGTCGAGGTCGGGGAAGTTGCGGTTGAGGTCGGCAATGGCCGCGAGGTTCAGCGAGGCATCTTCGCGGATGGCGGTGTGCGGGCAGCCGCCGGTTTCGACGCCGACGATACGGTCCTCGGAGATCGCCTGCACCCGGTTGAGGATCAGCGCGTCTTCCTTGGTGTAAATGTCGTTGGTGACCACCGCCATCGAATAGCGGTCACGCATCGCCTTGAGCAGCATTTCGCAGAGCGTGGTCTTGCCGGATCCGACCGGACCGCCGATGCCGACGCGCAGGGGACCGTTGAGCGATTTCATATGAGCCTCATGATGACGAGGAGGAGGTAGCCGACGCCGAGTGCGATGCAGAGCGGCGAGTAGTTCTTGCGGTCGAGCGTGGCGAAGGGCTCAGCCGAGAAGGTGGCGCGCCAGCGCTCGGTGTAGCCGATGGCGCCACGGCCGAGGAATACCGCGGCGAGCGCCACGCCGATCAGCGTCAGCCACCAGCCACCGGCGGTGTGATCGGCGAGCGACAGGGCCAGGATGCCAGCTGCGAGCACCAGCAGCGAGACGATAAACGACGCGAACTTGGGCACCCGGGTCACGCCGGGCTTGCCCACCACGGTGCGCGCCAGCAGCTCCGGATCGCGGATCGGCCAGCGGCTGCCGATCGACCACAGGAAATGCGCAATGGCCACCGCCAGCAGCACGACGAAGATCAGGGCGGCAATCAGCATGCTCATGAACGGAAAATCCTCGGTTCCAGCGTCTCGTGGCGCATCTGCGCGATATCGGCGGCGTAGGCGATTGCGCCGAGGTCGGCAAGGGTCGCCGTGGCCGCGGTAGCCGCCAGCGCAGCGACACTGGGTTCAAGCGCAGCGAGGACGTGCAGGCCGTCGGATTGGCCGAGCGGCACCAGGCGCACCGCCACCGAGATCTGGCCGTGCACCGTGGCAGTAAGCCAGGCGAGGAGGGTGTCGAGGAGGTCGATCGCATGGGCCGCGGCGATGGCGCCGACCGCCACGGGGTAGGGGCAGGGTTTCGGCAGCAGGGCGAGGATCTCGGCGGGCCAGTGTTTGGCCGCCAGCACGTAGTTGTCGCCGGTGATGGTGGTTTCCATCCAGCGTTCACGGCTGGCGGTGAGCGCGAGGCTGAGGTCGGCGAGATCGGAGAGGGCGGTCGTTACATCCTGAGGGTCGGTGGCTGTGGCCCCCCACCCCTGTCCCCTCCCCGCAAGGGGGAGGGAGACGCTCCCATCACTTTCGGTGCCGGCGGGACGAAGACTCGTGAGCGCCGGTCTCCCTCCCCCTTGCGGGGAGGGGGCAGGGGTGGGGGGCGGCTCGCTCCGGCTGTTCGGTTCAGCCGTCTCGATCTGTGTCACCACCCGCCACGCCTCAGCCAGCAGGATCGCATCCGTGCGTATCCCGCCATGTGCCAGCGCGCCTGCAATCCAGTTCTCCAAGCGTTCGGAGCTGGTTACGCGACGATCTGCAATTGCCGTCTCAAGTCCGGCCGACCAGGCGAAGGCGCCGACGGGGAAGGCGGGCGACAGCCAGGTGACCAGTTTCTGCAGGCTGGCGGGGTCGGTCATCGGTTGAGGAGGGCGTGCTGGGGCTCGCCGTGGCTGTGGGCGTAGGCGCCGTCCTCGGGGTGGAAGGGTTCGGAGATTTCCGTGACGCTGGCGCCGAGGCCGCGCAGCATGTCGCGGATCACATGGTCGCGGAGGATAAGCACCCGCTCATCCTCGATCTGCGTCTTGAGATGACGGTTCCCGAGGTGCCAGCAGAGCCGCATCAGGTGGATGCGGTCGCGGCCGCGGACCTCGTAGAGCGGCTCCTCGCCGGCGATGATCTCCACCAGGCGCCCGTCCTCGAGTTCGAGCACAGAGCGGTCGGCGAGGGTGATGGGGTCGGGGAAATCGACCAGCACGTTGTCGCCGTGCACCAGGGTGAGCATACGCCGACGCACACGACGCTCGTCATGCAGCAGGATCGCGAGATCGAAGGGGGTACCGGCTGCGCCGGATGGCAAATAGCCAACCGCGCGAAAGGTTTGCGGCATCATCAACTACCGAGTCTTCGAGGCTTCCCAACCTTGGGGCAAGCTTAGCCGGTCACCCGCGGGTTTCAAAGTAGAAGCCGATCGACCAGGCCTGATAAATCAGGTGCACGATGACGAAGCTCAGATGGTAGCGCCGGTTCGGAGTCCAGATGGCGATGGCTGACAACACCAGCCCGAAGGGGATCTGCGCCAGGTAGAGCAGGTCCATGGTCTGGAAGTACGGCGCCCCCTTGATCAGCGTGTCGGTCAGATCGAGCAGGAAGGTCAGGCCAAAGATGCCGAAGAACCAATGCCGGCGCTTGATGAAGAAATCTTCGTAGCCGTCATATTCGCTGAGGTTGTCGGGGAACAGCAGGGCGGCCAGCGCGAACAGCGTCACCGCATAGCCGATCAGGAAGATGAAGATGCCGAAGTTCCAGCTCGGCAGCCGCGCCAGATCGTATTCCCACCACCAGAACAGGATCAGCTCGATGCTCATCGAGGCCACCCAGAGCAGGTGGATGAGCGACAGCCTGGCGCGCTTGGGATGCTGGATCAGCCCGGCCGCCCCCATCAGCAGGCGCGTCAGGCCGAGCCCGATAACCGTCCCCATGACGATGCGCACATGCACGAACACATCGTGGGCGGTGCCTGTGTCCATCGCGGCCTCAGGGCGTGTCGGTGGCTTCCGTGCAGGTGACCGATTGCGGCTCGGCCTGCAGGTCGGTCAATGTCGCCTCGCTGCCCTTGGTCCAGAACTCATACTGGCCGGCGACATATTTGGCGCCTGAAGCGGCAATGACGTTGACGAACACCAACTTCTGCGGCCCCACCGGGACGATGGCGAGGAAGTTCGGTTTGGCGTTGATGAAATCCACCGAGAAGGGTTCGAGGCCTTCACATTGATACTGGTGGGTGGTGCGCTCGAAATCGCCGGCGAGGTTCAGCACGACCTGTGCTGAAACGTCGACGTTCTGCATCATGGCGGCAGTCGCAAGAGCTTCCATCGTCCTGGTCCTCCTCGGAGCTGCCGAAGCGTAACCGATTCGCTGTGGCGGATTTCAGTCGGCTTCAGCCGGCGCGGGGAGGGAAGTGCTTCGGCGATGACGCAGCACCAGCACGGCGAGGCTGATCAGGGCGCAGAGCGACAATGCCGAAGCCACCCACAGGGCCGCGTCGCTGCCCGGGCCAGCGAGGAGCGCGGCGAACAGCGGTGGGGCGCAGGCGAAGCTCAGGTTGAGCGGCAGCGCCAGCATTGACGAGGCGCGGGCGTAGGCAGCGGGTGGAAACAGGTCGAGCGGCATGGTCGAGCGGGCGACGGCGAGGACGCCGCTGGCGAGGCCGTAGACAGCAACGAAGGCGATGGCGGCCGGAGCGCCGGTGCCGACGATCAGCACGGCAAAGCTGCACGGCAGCGCAGCGGCCGCAAGAAGACCGGTGATGAGGCTGTTCCAGCGTTTTCCTGCGGCGAAATCAACCAGCCGTGCCAGCAGTGCCGTCACTCCGATGAACGAGGCGACGAGCACAGCCGTGCCGTGCTCGAGCCCGCGTCCTTCGAACAGGGTGATGATGGTCAATGAAAAGCCCCAGGTGACGATGCCATTGGCGGCGCTGGCAAAGGCAAGCAAGCCAAAGGCGACCCGGTCGAGCGGCGGGACAGTGCCCTTGCTGGCCCGTTCCGCCACGCGGGCCGGGCGCCTTGCCAACAGCAGCCAGTAGATCGGCGCCGCGATGACGAGGAGCAGCGCCGCGCCCACCAATGTCGTCGTCCGCCAGCCGAATGCCCCCTGCAGCGCCCCCAACAGTGGCCAGGAGAGGGTGGTCGACAGCCCACCGAAGATCAGCAGCGCGCCGATGGCCTGCCGGGCCCGCGGTCCGGCCCATTCGGCAACGCCGATCTGCATGGCGGTGGTCAGCATGCCGGCGCCTGCCACGCCGACCAGCAGCCAGCCGGTGACGTACGTCCATGCCGCGCCGGCGACAGCGATGGTTGCGAGCCCGAACGCCGCGACGACCGTAGCCGAGGTCATCACCGGGCGCGCGCCGTAGCGTTCGAACAGGCGCAGGCACGGCACGGCGGCGAGCGCCATCGTCACCAGCATCACCGTCGGTCCGGCCATTACGGCGGGGTAGGGCAGTCCCAAAGCCTCGGCCATGGCGGCGCCGGTGATCGCCGGCAGGTTGAACGTCATGCCCCAGCACACTGCTTGGGCCAGGGCAAAGGCCGCAACGGTCAGCGGCAGGCGGAAACGGGACTTTAGCAAGTATCACCCACGGGAAACGCCCTACCGAGCACGCCGAGGTTGCAGCCATGTGACGGCGAACTAGACGGTGGCGAGTGTGTTGGGGCGTGGCTGGTAGCCGTCGATATCGGCATAGCCATACTCGAGGGCGAGGTCGGCGCTGGTGAATATCCTGCCGGACTTCTGCATCAGCGTGGCGTCTGCTGCGAGATGGGCGACGGCGCGGCCCTGGAATTGCGGGCTTTCCGAGTTCGACATGTCGAAATACTGGGCGTGCTTCAGCACTTCCTCGGTGCGGACAAGGCCAGGGTAGAGCGCAATTGCGGCAACGTCGAACTCGCGCATCTGGTGGGCGACATCGGCGGCCATCTTGTCCATGGCGGCTTTGGAAACACCGTAGACCACGTTCTGCATGAACTTCTGCGCCGCCCAGAACGAGATGTTGACGATCAGCCCCGAGCGCTGCCGCGCCATGGCTTCGGTGGCGACGCGAATGGCGCACCAGGCGGAGCGGGCGCCGACGCCGATCATCGCATCCCAGCGCCACATCGGCTGCTGCCAGATCGGATCGACCCAGGTGAAGCGGTTGTCCTCTTCCATCCGCTCGTAGCCGGGCCAGGCGGAGTTGACGAGGATATCGAGCCGGCCCTCGTCAGCAAGCACGCGGCGAACGACGGCCTCAGTTTCCATGTCATACGCGTGGTCGACGCGGTGCGCGACGCAACGGCCGCGGTACTTGCCGGATTCATCGAGCACCGAGGCCAGTGAGCCGGCCCGGTCGAGGCCTTCGGGATGTTCGCCGTCGCGCACCGTGCGGCCGGTGATGTGCACGGTGGCGCCGGCTTCGAGCAGACCCAGCGCGACGCCGCGCCCGACGCCGCGGCTCGCCCCGGTGACGAGGCAGACCTTGCCCGTGAGATCGACCGTCATGCTTGTTCCCCCGACTCAAATATGGAGAACATAGCATGAACAGAGACGTAGAATAAGTTGCTTGGCCGGTTCGCAAGAACTTGGCAGGGTCACAGTCTCACCCACGCAAGTCGAGGTGCATCCCATGCCACAGTTCAAGACCTACGCCCCCGGCGGCTGGGGCCGGAAGTCGCTTGAGGACTACACAGCTACTCCATGGTGATGGAGGTCGATGGGCGAGTCGAATTGTCGGGGCAGGGTGGTTGGGATCCGGTCACGCTGGAGTTTCCGACCGGCCACGATATCGAGGCGGAAGTCGCCCAGGCATTCGACAATGTGACTTTCATGCTCGGGGAAGTCGGGCTCGACTGGAGCAATGTTGGCCACGTAAACTCCTACCATACGGTCGAACCGGACGGGACGATCCTCGCTGCCACCGCCGAAATGCGAGGCAGTTCCGTCGGCGCTTCCCCGCTCAAAAGCCAATCTGGACCTGCCTTGGGGGCGCCGCATTGGGCGACCCCAGGATGAGGGTTGAAATCCGCGTGACGGCTTTCCGTGGGTAGGCGCTAGAACAGGAAATACCGCTGGGCCATCGGCAGCACGGTGGCCGGTTCGCAGGTCAGCAACTCGCCGTCGGCTCGTACCTCGTAGGTCTCGGGGTCGACGTCGATATCCGGTGTGGCCGAGTTGTGGATCATCGAGGCCTTGCTGATGCCGCCGCGGGTGTTTTCGACCGGCAGCATGCCCTTGGCGACGCCGAGCGTCGACTGCAGGCCGTTGTCGTAGGCGGCCTGGCTGATGAAGGTCACCGAGGAGTTGGTGCGGAGCTTGCCGTAGGCGCCGAACATCGGGCGGTAGTGCATCGGCTGCGGGGTGGGGATCGAGGCGTTGGGATCGCCCATCGGGGCGGCGGCGATCGAGCCGCCCATGATCACCATCTCGGGCTTCACGCCGAAAAAGGCCGGGGTCCACATCACCAGGTCGGCGCGCTTGCCGACTTCTACCGAGCCGATATGGCGGCTCAAGCCCTGCGCGATGGCCGGGTTGATGGTGTATTTGGCGATGAAGCGCTTCACCCGGAAATTGTCGTTGTCGCCGGTTTCTTCGGGCAGCCGACCGCGCTGGCGCTTCATCTTGTCGGCGGTCTGCCAGGTGCGAATGATCACCTCGCCGACGCGGCCCATGGCCTGGCTGTCGGACGAGATCATCGAGAAGGCGCCGATATCGTGGAGGATATCCTCTGCCGCGATGGTTTCCTTGCGGATGCGGCTTTCGGCGAAGGCGACGTCCTCGGCGATGGCGGGGCTCAGGTGGTGGCAGACCATCAGCATGTCGAGATGCTCGGCCAGCGTGTTGACGGTGTAAGGCCGGGTCGGGTTGGTCGAGGAGGGGAGCACATTGCTGAGGCTCGCCACCTTGATGATGTCGGGGGCATGGCCACCGCCGGCGCCTTCGGTGTGGAAGGCGTGGATGGTACGGCCCTTGAAGGCGCGCACCGTGTCTTCGACAAAACCGGACTCGTTCAGCGTATCAGTGTGGATCATCACCTGCACGTCGAAGGCATCGGCGACGGCGAGGCAGTTGTCGATGCTGGCCGGGGTGGTGCCCCAGTCCTCGTGCAGCTTCATCGAACTGGCGCCGGCGAGGATCATTTCCTCGAGCGGCGCCGGAAGCGAGGCATTGCCCTTGCCGGCGAGTCCCAAGTTCATCGGGAAGGCATCAAAGCTCTCGATCATCCGGTGGATGTGCCAGGCGCCGGTGCAAGTGGTGGCGAGCGTGCCGTGTGCCGGGCCAGTGCCGCCGCCGATCATCGTGGTGATGCCCGACATCAGGGCTTCCTCGATCTGCTGCGGGGCGATGAAGTGGATATGGGCATCCATGCCGCCGGCAGTGATGATGCGCCCCTCCGAGGCGATCACCTCGGTCGAGGGGCCGATGATGATGTCGACATTGGGCTGGGTATCCGGGTTACCGGCCTTGCCGATGGCGTGGATCTTGCCGTCGCGCAGGCCGATATCGGCCTTGTAGATGCCGGTATGGTCGATGATCAAAGCGTTGGTGATCACCGTATCGACGGCGCCGGCGGCCCGAGTGACCTGGCTCTGGCCCATGCCATCGCGGATCACCTTGCCGCCGCCGAATTTCACCTCCTCGCCATAGGTGGTGAGATCCTTCTCCACCTCGACGAACAGCTCGGTATCGGCCAGCCGCACCCGATCGCCGGTGGTCGGCCCATACATCTGGGCATAGGTCGAACGGGAGATGCGAGCGGGCATGATGGTCCTTCCAGGCGAAGCGGAGGACCCTATTTGAACCGCCTAATAGTTAGGCTGTCCAGCCATCTGACGCGAAAATCGGCAGTCAGTTCGGTTTCGGAGTTGCCGCCTGCGCCTTGCGGTAGGCCGCGATGAGAAAGCCGAGCATTTCATTGAGCAGGTCATCGCCGGCCCGGACTTCCGGGTCAGCCTGGGTGCGGGCGATCAGCGAGATGGCGAGCACCTGGACGGCGTAGGCGTGCTTGGTCTTGCCCTCGCGATGGAAGTCGTTGCCCTGCTTCTGGAAATCGCCGAGCAGCTTGTCGTAGACCTCACGCGCCATGCTGGCCTTGTAGGCGGCCCAGCTGGGCTGCCCGGCGCGATCGACGAGGCGCGCCGCGAGGCTGCCGATCAGGAACATCGCCTCGGGATCCTTGCCGCCATTGCTGCGCAGGTCCTGCAGCACCGCCACGAAGCGCTCTTTGAAATCTTCTTCCTTGGTGGCCATCGCCGTCCTGCCCATTGAAACCGGCGCATCCCTAACCGAAATCTCTGGCGATTGCCAAAGCAGAGTGGCCACCTGTCCGGATTTTGCCACAGGCTGCCGTTCTACTGGCGCTGGCTGTTTGGAGGCTCACATGAAATCCCGATTCGTTGTCGCATTCGCCGCCGCCCTGCTGACGGCTGTGCCGCAGGTGGCGCAGGCGCAGCACATGGAGATCAACGCGATCATTTCGGGGATTGGCGACAGCAAGTTCCTGCGCTCCGCCGAGCGGGCAGACGATGCCGCCGGATTGCGCGTCGTGCGGCTGTCGACGCTCGCCGGTGCAGAGCAGTCGGCGTCGCGGCTTTACTCCGCGATCGACCTGAAAGAGCGGGATATCCGCTATCTGCAGGGCAATCTGGTGATCAACCCGCTGGCAATGAGCGCGATCCGTAATTCGGGCGTCTCGCTGCAGCAGATCGTATCCGCCGACATCGCGCGCGATGGCGGTGGCGTGCTCTACGCCAACGATCTCTGATCGTAAGGTTTCGCACGATCTCTGATCTCGGGGTTGCGCCAGCAATCCCCGGGGTTTCGCACGATCTCTGATCTCGGGATTGGGCGAGCAATCCCCCCCTGGGTTTGCGCCAGCAATCCCCTCGGTTGCACCGGAGCAGCGCAAAATAGTGTGAACGGGGCAGGGGAAACCTCTGCCCGCCTCAAGCGTATCCCCATCGTACTTCATAACGATGGAGATAAAAGATGTTGAATCTCAAGGCTATTGCCATCGCCGCCGCGCTTACGCTGTCGACCGCCGGCCTTGCCGTTTCGGCTGAAGGCAGCGCGATGGATGCGCTGACCTCGGCGACGACCGTCAGCTTCAAGACCGTGACGGCGGCAGAGATCACGCCATCGAGCCCCGGCTATCAGGAAGTTGACCTCGACTCGCTGAAGGCGCGCATCCAGGGCAGCCCGGCGCTGCTTGCCCAGCTCGAGAGCTATGGCGCAACGCTGGATGACGTGGTCGGCATCACCGGTACGGATGCGACCGACGTGACCATTCTGGTTCAGGGCTGATTTCCCTGACCAAACAAGCGGCCGGGCACTGTGGTGCCCGGCCGCTTGTTTACTGGGGCGCTGTCAGAGCTTGCCCATGACCTTCTGCTGGAAACCGTAGACCGTCCGGCTCCCTGACAGCGGCACCAGCCGCACCTCGCGGGCCTGGCCCGGTTCGAACCGCACCGCGGTGCCGGCGGCGATATCGAGCCGCATGCCGCGGGCCTGTTCGCGATCGAAGCTCAATCCGGCATTGGTTTCGTAGAAGTGGTAATGCGAGCCGACCTGGATCGGGCGATCGCCGGTATTGGCCACTTCGATGGTCAATTGCAGCGCTCCGACGTTCAGTTCGATATCGCCGGGGACCGTATAGATTTCACCTGGGATGAGGGCCATTTCGCTCACCTGATCGGTTCATGGACGGTGACCAGCTTGGTGCCGTCGGGGAAAGTCGCTTCGACCTGTACGTCGTGGATCATCTCGGCGATGCCTTCCATTACCTGGGCGCGGCTCACCACGTGGGCGCCGGCCTCCATCAGGTCGGCGACCGAGCGACCGTCACGAGCGCCTTCGACGACATAGTCGGTAATCAGCGCGATCGCCTCCGGATGGTTGAGTTTCACCCCGCGCTCCAGGCGCTTGCGGGCGACGATCGCAGCCATGGCGATCAGCAGCTTGTCTTTCTCGCGGGGCGTCAGATTCATGCGATTTCCTAAAGGTGCCAGAGGCGCGGCAGGGTGCCGGCGCCCGAGAGTTTTGCGATTATTGGGGTGATGATCCGGCGCAGCGCAAGCCCTGATGGCGCCATGGCGCGGATGACGAGGCGCTCGCCGATGACACTGGCGCCGGACTGACCGGTGCAGAGGGCGCGGACCGGGTCGAGCTTTCGCTCCGCGTCCCCGCCGACATAGAGCAGGGTGGCGAAGGCGCCGGCGCCGGCAAGCAGCGACAGGCCGTCGCGCTCCTGGCTGCCGGCGCTGAGCCGGGTTGCTTCGGCATGAATCAGCCGGCCGCCACGGCGGATTCGCCAGTTGTCGGTGAGCCGCGCCCCGCGAGCGGCTTCGCCCATCGCCTCGCGGCCGAGGATAATGGCTTCGATGGCGAAGAAACTCGCGTCGGGAGCGAGATCGACCTCGAGGCTGCGATGCAGCCGGCCACCTTCGTAGAGGATGGTCTCCTGTGGCAGCCAGTCGAGATGCGCGCCGGGGCCGACCTCGAGCCGGGTGCTGATGCGGGCGTCGTCGCCGAGCGAGCGATAGACCCGCTCGCAAGCCTGGGTGGTGAGCACCAGCCTGGCGCCCGGTGCGGCTTTGGCTTCCCAGGCGACGTCATCGCCACCGGTCAGCCCGCCGGCGGTGTTAATCAGCACCGCCTGCAGGCTCGGATCGTGCGTGTGCGGCAGGCGGATCTTGGCGCAGCCTTCCTGGAACAGCGTGGTCAGCCGGGTGCGGCCGTCGAGCACCTGGGTGGCGATGCGGCCGATGCCGCGGGCGCGCTGGTGGCGGGGAAAGGTAGAGATCAACGCAGCATTCATGCTTGTGGCCCACCCCTCATCCGGGCTTCGCCCACCTTCTCCCACGCTTGCGGTTGGCGTGCGCCAGAGCGCAACGCAATTGGGAGAAGGGTCCTCCACGAGCATCTCGGTCGGGCCTTCTCCCTTGATGGTCGGCGGACGAGGGCGTTTGCCCTCGCCGCGAGGTGGCCGAAGGCCGGATGAGGGTGGGGCAGCACGCGCAAAAATCGGTCTATACCATCAAATGCCGGCGGACCTCGGGCAGGTCGAGGTCGGCGGCGGGGCCGGAATGCATGATCTCACCGCGATCCATGATGTAGATGTCGTCGGCGATCTCGCGGCAGAAGTCCAGATACTGCTCGACGAGCAGGATGGTCATGCCCTTCTGGTCGCGCAGGAACTGCAGCGCCCGGCCGATATCCTTGATGATCGAGGGTTGGATGCCTTCGGTGGGCTCGTCCAGCACCAGCACTTTGGGGCGTGTCACCAGCGCCCGGCCGATGGCGAGCTGCTGCTGCTGGCCGCCCGAGAGGTCGCCGCCGCGGCGACTGAGCATGGATTTGAGGATCGGGAACAGCTCGTAGATATAGTCGGGCACGTTGCGCTCGGCAGGCTTCAGCGGCGCATAGCCGGTCTCGAGGTTCTCTTTCACCGTCAGCAGCGGGAACACCTCGCGCCCCTGCGGTACGTAGCCGATGCCGAGCCGGGCCCGTTTGTAGGGCGGCGCCTTCTTCAGCACTTCGTCATTGAAGACGATCTCGCCTGAAGAGACGTTGTTGATGCCGGTGACGGCGCGCAGGGTCGAGGACTTGCCGACGCCGTTGCGGCCGAGCACGGCGGTGATGCGTCCGGGTTTGGCTTCGATGGAAATGCCGCGCAGGGCCTGCGCCGCGCCGTAGTGGAGGCCGATGTCACGGATGGAGAGGGCGGTGGTCATCAGTGTGCTCCGATATCATCTGGGATGTTGCCCGGAGGCCGGTTGGGGGATCTGCTTCTGCGCGCCCGATCGCTCGTCGCATCCCTTGCGGTCGCGCAGCCCCTGGTTGCAGATCCCCCGTTGTCCGCCAGCGCCGTCTTCTCCCACAAAGGCGGCCGGCATGGCGACGAGCGGATAGCGGGTGACGAACTGCATCATCGGCCGAGATAGCGCTCGATGACGATGGGGTTGGCGCTCACCTGGTCGAGCGTCCCCTCGGCCAGCACCGAACCCTCAGCGAGGCAGGTGACACGGGTGCCCAGTTCGCGCACGAAGCTCATGTCGTGTTCAACCACCACCACCGAGCGGGTTCTGGCGATCTCCTTGAGCAGCTTGGCCGTTTCGACGGTTTCGGCGTCGGTCATACCGGCCACCGGCTCGTCGACGAGCAACAGTTTCGGATCCTGGGCCAGCAGCATGCCGATCTCCAGCCACTGCTTCTGGCCGTGGCTGAGGTCGGCGGCGAGCTCATGCTTGCGTGCCGTCAGGCGCACGGTGGCGAGGATTTCCTCGATCCGGGCTTCATCCTCGACGCTCGGGCTGTAGAGCAGGGCGGCGAACACGCCACGGGGCTTTTTCAGCGCCAGCACCAGGTTGTCCCAGATGGTGTGGCTTTCGAACACGGTCGGCTTCTGGAATTTCCGGCCGATGCCGAGATTGGCGATCTGCGCTTCGTCGAGCCTCGTGAGATCGGTGCGGCCGTCGAAATAGACCTCGCCATCGTCAGGGCGGGTCTTGCCGGTGATAATGTCCATCATGGTGGTCTTGCCGGCGCCGTTGGGGCCGATGATCGCCAGCATCTCGCCGGGGTGGACGATGATGGACAGGTGGTTCAGCGCCTTGAAGCCGTCGAAGGAGACGGAGACGCCGTTGAGATAGAGCATGGTGCCGGATTTGTCGGTCATTCGGCGGGCTCCGGCACGGGCTTTGACTGGGGCAGGGTCGATGGATCCTCGCCGGCTTCGGCGGCGGAGCTCGCCTCCTTACCCTTGCGCGGCCTGAACTTCTGGAACAGCCCGACAATGCCCTTGGGCATGAACAGGGTGACGAAGATGAACAGGCCACCGAGGCAGTAGAGCCAGAAATCGGGGAAGGCGCCGGTGAAGATGGACTTGCCGGCATTGACCAGCACAGCGCCGATGATCGGGCCGATCAGCGTGCCGCGACCGCCAACGGCGACCCAGATTACCGCCTCGATCGAATTGGCGGGGTCGAACTCGCCCGGGTTGATGATGCCGACCTGCGGTGTGTAGAGCGCGCCGGCGATGCCGGCCAGCACCGCCGAGACGACGAAGGCGAAGAGTTTGACGTTCTCCGGCCGCCAGCCGAGAAAGCGGGTGCGGCTCTCGGCGTCACGCACCGCCACCATCACCTTGCCGAGCTTGGAATTGACGATGGCCGAGCAGATGATCACGGCCAGCGCCAGGGCCAATGCCGAGGCGGCGAACAGCGCTGCGCGGGTGGTTGCCGCCTGCACGTTGAAGCCGAGGATATCCTTGAAGTCGGTGAGGCCGTTATTGCCGCCGAGCCCGAGATCGTTGCGGAAGAAGGCGAGCAGCAGGGCGTAGGTCATCGCCTGGGTGATGATCGACAGGTAGACGCCGGTGACGCGGCTGCGGAAGGCGAACCAGCCGAAGGCGAAGGCCAGCAGCCCCGGTACGAACGACACCATCAGGAAGGCGAACCACCACAGGTCGAACCCGTGCCAGAACCAGGGCAGCTCCTTGTAGTTGAGGAACACCATGAAATCGGGCAGCACCGGATTGGCATAGACGCCGCGGGCGCCGATCTGGCGCATCAGGTACATGCCCATGGCGTAGGCGCCGAGCGCGAAGAACGCGGCATGGCCGAGCGAAAGAATGCCGCAATAGCCCCAGACCAGGTCGAGGGCGAGCGCCAGCAGCGCGTAGTTCAGGTACTTTCCGAGCAGCGGCACCATGTAGTTGGGCAGGTGCAGCGGGTTGCCCTCGGGGATCACCAGGTTGGCGACCGGAATGGCGATGGCAATGAAGACCAGCGCGGCGACCAGCCAGATGGCTTTCTTGTCGAGGGCGCGAAACAGCATTTGGGTCAGCATAGATAGGCACCGCTAACTAGGAAGGCCCCCTCACCCGGCGCTGCGCGCCGACCTCTCCCCCCAGGGAGAGGTGGTGGGTAGGCGAGATCGTGCCACAGCGACACCTCTCCCTCTGGGGGAGAGGTCGGCCGAAGGCCGGGTGAGGGGGCCTTTTGAGCAAGCACCGCTCTCACGACTCCACCGCCCGGCCCTTGAGGGCAAACAGGCCCCTGGGGCGCCGCTGGATGAACAGGATGATGAGGATGAGGATGGCGATCTTGGCCAGCACGGCGCCGGCATAGGGTTCGAGGAACTTGTTGGCCACGCCCAGCGAGACCGCGCCGATCAGCGTGCCCCAGAGGTTCCCGACACCGCCGAACACCACCACCATGAAACTGTCGATGATGTAGCCTTGGCCGAGATTGGGGGAGACGTTGTCGATCTGGCTCAGCGCCACCCCTGCCATGCCGGCAATGCCCGAGCCGAGCCCGAAGGTCATGGCGTCGACGAATGGGGTGCGGATGCCCATGGCCGAGGCCATGCGACGGTTCTGCGTCACGGCGCGCATCTGCAGGCCCAGCGGTGTGCGGTTGAGGATGATCTGCAGGGCGATGAACACCGCGATCGCGAACACGATGATCCAGAGCCGGTTCCAGGTGAAGCTCAGGTTCCACAATTCGAACGTGCCGCTCATCCAGGTCGGCGGCTGCACCAGCTTGTTGGTGGGGCCGAAAATGGTGCGTACCAGCTGCTGCAGCACCAGCGACAGGCCCCAGGTGGCGAGCAGAGTCTCTAGCGGTCGGCCATAAAGCCAGCGGATGATGCCGCGCTCGATGCCGATGCCGACCAGCGCGGTGATGAGGAAGGCGGCGGGGACGGCGAAGGCGAGGGAGTATTCCATCAGCCCGGGTGCCAGCGACTGGATGACCAGCTGGGTGACGTAGGTGGTGTAGGCGCCCAGCATCACCATCTCGCCATGAGCCATGTTGATGACCCCCATCACCCCGAAGGTGATGGCGAGGCCGATGGCAGCCAGCAGCAGCACCGAGCTCAGGGAAATGCCGTACAGGAGGTTCTGGCCGACATCCCACACCGCGAGGGTGCGGCCGATCGAGTCGATGCCGGCTGCAATGGTCGGCTTCAGCTCCTCGGGGGCGGTGTCGAGAGTGTTGCGCAGCACGGTCTGGGCGGCGCGGTTGTTCTGGGCGACGACGAGATCGACGGCAGCGCGCTTTTCCTCGATCGAGGCATCGGTCTTCAAGACGATGACGGCGCGCGCCATCTGCATGGTGCCCTTGATACCAGGATCGGCTTCGGCCGCGATCGCCTGGTCGAGCAGTTCGAGCATCGCCGGATCGGCGTTCTTCAACACGCTTTGCGCGGCGGCGAGGCGGACCGGCTGGTCCGGGCTCAACAGCGTCATCTTGCCGATGGCCGTGCGGATCTTGCCGCGCAGGCCATTGTTGGTCTTGATCTTTTCGAGTTCGCCAGTTGCGAGCGTGCCGAGGTCGGCGCCATCGACCGGATCGGTCAGCGCCAGGCCGCCGGCGGCCTTGCTGGCGAGCACCACCTTGCCGTCGGCTTCGCGGACGTAGAGGTTACCGTCGCTCAGCGCCTGCAGCACTGGCGGCACGCGCTCATCGCCGGTTGCGACCAGCGCGTCCATCGCCTTGGTGCGGTCGGCGAAGCTGCCGGGACCAAGCGCATCGATCTGCGCGGCAAAGTCCGCCTGCGCCAGCGCAGGCAGGGAGGCGAATGCACCAGCGATCAGGAAGGCAATCAGAGTGAGAATTCGGGTGGCCATCGTGGTCGCTCTATCGCGGAAGGGGCGAGAAGTTGGCGACGGCGGAAACCGCCGTCGCCGGAGTTCGCGCAGGGCCTACATGGCAGCCGGAGCGACTTCGCAGGTGTTGGTCGCGGTGTTGAAGCGACCGCAGCCGGTCAGCGGATCAGTCCAGTCGGCTTCGATGCCCTTGTCTTCCGGCAGCACATCCGACCAGGCGTCGCCCGGGACATCGCCCTCGGTCTGCCAGACGGTCTCGAACTGGCCGTCGGCCTGGATCTCGCCAATCAGCACCGGCTTGGTCAGGTGGTGGTTTGGCAGGACTTTTGCCGTGCCGCCGGTGAGGTTCGGCACTTCGAGCCCGACAATGGCCTTGAGCACCGCGTCAGTATCGGTGGTGCCGGCCTTTTCGACCGCCTGCACCCAGAGCTGGAAGCCGAGATAGGCCGCTTCCATCGGATCGTTGGTGGTGCGCGTGTCGTTGCCGATATAGGCGTGCCAGTTCTTGATGAACTCGGCATTGGCCTCGTTCTCCACCGACTGGAAGTAGTTCCAGGCGGCGAGGTGACCGACGAGAGCCGAGGTGTCCATGCCGGCGAGCTCTTCTTCACCGACCGAGAAGGCGACGACCGGGATATCCTCGGCCGAGATGCCCTGGTTGCCCAGTTCCTTGTAGAACGGCACGTTGGCATCGCCGTTGATGGTCGAGACCACGGCGGTCTTCTTGCCGGCCGAGCCGAACTCCTTGATGGCGGCGACTTCGGTCTGCCAGTCGGCGAAACCGAACGGGGTGTAGTTGATCTTGATGTCTTCAGGCGCCACGCCCTTGTCCTTGAGATACTGCTCGAGGATCTTGTTGGTGGTGCGCGGGTAGACGTAGTCGGTGGCTTCCAGCACCCAGCGCTTTACGGCGCCGCCTTCCTCGCTCATCAGGTAGTCGACGGCGGGGATGGCCTGCTGGTTCGGCGCGGCGCCGGTGTAGATGACGTTCTTCTCGGATTCTTCGCCCTCGTATTGCACGGGGTAGAAGAGGATCGAGTTCAACTCCTTGAACACCGGCAGCACCGACTTGCGCGACGACGAGGTCCAGCAGCCGAACACCGCAGCAACGCCATTGACGGCGATCAGCTCGCGGGCCTTCTCGGCGAACAGCGGCCAGTCGGATGCGGGGTCGACGACCACTGCCTCGAGCTGCTTGCCCAGCACGCCGCCCTTCTTGTTCTGCTCATCGATCAGGAAGAGCATGGTGTCCTTCAGGGTGGTCTCCGAAATCGCCATGGTCCCCGACAGCGAGTGGAGCACGCCCACCTTGATGGTGTCCTGCGCATAAGCAGTAAGAGGCGCGAGCGCCCCGGCAGTCATCGCGACCCCCAGGCCGATCCCGGCCATCATGCGACTAATACCTGTCATACTTACCTCCGACAGTTTGGTTGTTTGCACCGGGGAGGAAGTTGCAATCGCCGTGCCAGCAGCGAAAACCGTCGCCAAACCGCTGAGTCTGTTGGAGTCTTTCCGGACGTCTCGGTTTCGCGCCGTGGAACGGCTGCATACCGGTGGGGTCGCGCTGCCGGTTCTCTGAGCAGTGTTATTGGCGTCTGCTCAAGATTTGAGCACTGATCTGGCGTGCCCAAGAACCGGGCGGCGCATTGCACCGCATCAGGGCGAGCAGAGGGGTGACCCCGCTTTGCAGCACTGCTAAAAATCGGACACCGGAAGTTCGCTTCCGGCAGAGGTTGTTTGCACCACACCCTCGGCCCCGCGTCGGCAACGGCGCGGGGCTTTGCATTTCTTGACGTGCGATCAGCACATCGCCCCGCAACCATCCGGGCGGTTCGCCGTTAAGCCAGCAAGCCGCCGGCGATGTCGTTTCCGGCGCAGAGATATCGGCCGATATTGCGAGGGCTGACGCTCCCTCGTTGTTGACGCCGGTGGGGCGCGGAGCTTCGGCTTCGCGCCTTCTTTGTTTTGGTGAGTCGGTGCCTCATGGCGGCAGATCTACGTATTTATCTTGATGTCGCTAGGCGAGGGTACTGAGCGGGGCCGCAACCTGGCGTTCTACCTAACTCGAAAGCGGGCTTCCGGCTGGTCCGGCAGGGTGGGGAGGCAGGCTGCACAACGTTGATCGGCGCGCCGGCGGCGCTTGTTCATAAGTCGCGAAAAGCTGTCAGCGTGCTGTCATCTTGCGCGGGCAAGTGCAGACAAGCCAGTCGCAGGCGTTACCAAAACACTTCCAAGCATCCAAAGGTCCGCGCCAGCTGTGCTTTTCGAGCAGAGCAGCAATGATCCCCCAAGCGGCTGGCGGAAGCGATGACCCGGAGGCTAAGTGGTGGCGCGTAGATGGGGGAGGAGGTTCCGGTGACATCTTGCATTGGACTCAAGGTTCAAGAAAATTGTCTGCGCTGTAGGTGTTTTTGCGCATAAATATACGCAAAGCTTCTGTGTAAGTGTCATTGCGTAATAGTCGCAATTGCTGAAGATACGGAATATATTGGCCAACCAATCACAAGTTGATCAGCTATCGCGCCGAAGCTTTACAACGGCCTCATACGTGCATATTCATCAGCCGACGGGCGGCGGATGGAGCGGAGAATGGTCATGAGAAGCAACGTTTTTGCGGCCTTGGCGACGTTCACAATCGTCGCAGGAATGAGCGCGGCTCCCGTTAGGGCGCTGGATCTTGGCGGCGCGCTTGGCGGCGTTGTCGGCACTGTTACCGATACCGTCACAACGGTCACCGATACGGTCGGCCTGACCAACAGTGGCGGTGGTGGTGGCAGCGGCGGTGGTGGTGGCAGTGGCGGCGGTGGTGGCAGTGGTGGTGGCGGCGATGGCACCAATGTCGGTGGCCTGCTGTCGCTAAACGACGCCGACAACGATGCACTGGTCAATCTCGACGTCGGCGGCGGCAACAACAACCTGCTGAATGCCGCGGTGGGCAAGGGCAGTAAGCCGCTGGTCAATGCCAACGTGTCGACCACCGGCCTGCTCAACAGCACGACGGTGACGCTCGACCTCGCAGGCCTCGGCCTCGATCTGACAGTCGACCTGGGGATTCTCGATCCGGACAATCCAAACAACCCCGGCGGCCCGAACAATCCGGGCGGCCGCAACAATGGCGGCGGTCGGGCGGTGCTGGTCGGCAGTCTTGGCGGCGGCGGAACCTTCGTGATCAACTGCACGGTCAACAACACCAAGCAGTTGCTGCAGGTGGCGGCGGCCGGCAAGATCAGCGGCGCCGAGATCAAGGCGTGGATGCGTGCCGCCAATGTGCAGGTGGTGCCGATCAAAATCTGCCCGGCAGCCAAGAAGCAGGTCGCGGCGCTGCTCGCCAAGAGCCAGAAGATCAATCTGTTGCGCCGGGCCGTCATGTCCGATGCGCTGATCACTGCATCCCTGGGGCGTACTCGCTATGACGCTGGCGATGTGGTCGCGGTACAGCGCAAGGGCGGGCAGTTAGTGGTGTACGTCTACTGATCACTGCTCCAGTTGGAGGTCTTTTGAGGGCGCGACCTGCGGGTCGCGCCCTTCGCTTTTTGCCGTAAGTGTCGTTGTGGGTGGATATAAGTAGTTGTTGGCATCTGCCGCCATCTGTCTCATACCGATCAGATTTTCGATAACCAGAAATCTCCTTCGGCAAACAACGTGTAAGTAACTGACAGCGTCCTGTCAGCTTGCGTGGCGCAAGTTCGCCGTCATGTTTTGCAGAGGAGAAGCGTGATGCGATCCAGAAAGATAACAGTACTCGCAGCAGTGATGCTGCTGACAAGTACGAGTCTCGTACCTGTCCATGCCGAAGGTTTGCTCGGAAGCGTCCTAGGTGATGGGGACGGCGGCGGCGTGCTCGGCAATGTCCTTGGCGACGGTGATGGTGGCGGCGTTCTTGGCGGCGTTCTCGGTAACGGCGACGGAGACTCTGTTCTCGGCGGCGTCCTCGACGTGGATAGCGGCGACGCCGGCAGTGACGCGCTGGTCAATGTCGGTCTCGGTTCGGACGAGAATACCAGCCTCGGTGTGAACCTCGGCGATAGCGACGGCGATGGCCTGCTCGGCGGTCTGCTGGGCGGCGATGGCGACGGCGACGGCGATAGTGACGGGCTGCTCGGCAACGTTCTGGGCGACGGCATCGGTAACGGCGATGGTCTGCTCGGCGACGTGCTGGGCGATGGCGTCGGCAATGGCGATGGTCTGCTCGGGGATATCCTGGGCGACGGCGTCGGCAATGGCGACGGGTTGCTCGGTGACATCCTGGGCGATGGCGTCGGCAACGGCGACGGTCTGCTCGGTGACATCCTGGGCGATGGCGTCGGCAACGGCGACGGGTTGCTCGGTGACATCCTGGGCGATGGCGTCGGCAACGGCGACGGCCTGCTCGGTGACATCCTGGGCGATGGCGTCGGCAACGGCGACGGGCTGCTCGGGGACATCCTGGGCGATGGCGTCGGCAATGGCGACGGGCTGCTCGGGGATATCCTCGGCGATGGCATTGGCAACGGTGACGACGGCCTGCTCGGGGATATCCTGGGCGACGGCATCGGCAATGGTGATGGCCTGCTCGGCGATATCCTGGGCGACGGCGTCGGCAACGGCGAAGATGGCCTGCTGAACGGATTGCTCGGTGACGGGATCCTCAATGGCGAGGACGGCCTGCTCGGCGATATCCTGGGTGACGGTGTCGGCAACGGCGAGGATGGCCTGCTGAACGGCCTGCTCGGCGACGGCATCCTGAACGGTGAGGACGGTTTGCTGGGCGACCTCGGCGGCATCGCCAATGGCGATGACGGTTTGCTGAACGGTCTGCTCGGTGACGGCATTCTCAATGGTGAGGATGGCCTGCTCGGCGGACTCGACGTTGGCGACGTGCTGGGCGATGGCGTTCTCAATGGTGAGGATGGATTACTCGGCGGCGTGCTCAACGGCGAAGATGGCCTGCTGAACGGCCTCAACGTCGGCGGCATCCTCAATAGCGACGATGGCCTGTTGGGTGGCCTCGACATCGGTGACGGTATTCTCAACGGCGAGGATGGCCTGCTTGGTGGCCTCGACGTCGGTGGTATCCTCGGGGACGGCATCCTCAACGGTGAGGACGGCCTACTCGGTGGTCTCGACGTCGACAGCATCCTCGGCGACGGCATCCTGAACGGCGAAGATGGGTTGCTGGGTGGCCTCGACATCGGCGACGGGATCCTCAATGGCGAGGACGGCATCCTGAACGGGCTCAACCTGCTGGATACCGACGACCTGCTGCAGGGCCTCGACCTGAGCAATCTCGGGCTCGACCTGGCCGATGGCGGCGTACTGAACGGCGTCACCGATGTGCTCGAGCTGGGTGACCTCGGTCTGCTGGACCTCGGCGACCTTGGTTTGCTCGATCTCGGTGATATCGGCGATGTCGGCCTGCTCGATGGGCTGGCAGTGAGCGATATCCTGACCGACACCGACCTCAGCGGCTTGCTGTCCGACCTGGATCTGGGTGGCGTGCTATCCGATCTCGACCTGAGCAACCTGCTCGACCTCAGCAGCCTGCTCAGCATCGGCGACATCAATATCGACCTGGGCGGCGGCAACGGTCCTGGCGGACCGGGAGGCCCTGGTGGTCCGGGAGGTCCTGGCGGCCCTGGCGGCCCTGGTAATCCTGGTGGTCCCGGCGGTCCCGGCGGTCCTGGTGGCCCCGGCGGTCGGGTGATCGTGGCCGGCGGTGGCGCCGGTGGGTTCGGCATGAACCGTGCCTGCAACCCTAACGATGCCAAGCAGGTGGTTGCGCAGGTCAAGCAGACGCAGCTGAACCGCGCCGTGCTTGCCAACGTCAAGGCAATCAAGGTGGTCAAAGTCCGCCTTTGCGCCGACATCAAGGGCAAGGTTGTGCAGGCGGTGAGCGCGAGCAAAAAGGTGCAGGTGCTGCAGCGCGTACTGGGTGGCAGCGGCAAGCTGGTCGCCGAACTGCAGCGCTCCGGCGCCGGCGTCAACGATGTTTATGCCATCGGCCGCAGCGGCGGACAGCTGACCGTGTACGCGTTCTGATCTCGCCCCGATCAGGACCCGAAGGAGGGCGCGGCCTGGATGGCTCCACCGCGCCCTTCGACTTTTGCGCTAGAGCATGCCGCTGTTTTGAACCGGAAGTTGCTCCACCGACCTTCCCCCTCCACGGTGACGCGGCTTGGTGCGCTAAGCTCGGCCCCGCTACTCCGCCGGAGCCGGTTGCGCATCGACCTCCGCAGCATCCGCAGCCGCCAACTCCCGCCGCAGTCGTTCTTCTTCCACCGCCTTGGGTTTGCTGAACCGTGCCAGCAGCAAGTAGGCGACCGGCGTCAGGTAGAGCGTCGCGACGGCCGCGAGACTCAGCCCACCCACCATGATCCAGCCGAGCGCGGCGCGTGCCTCCGAGCCGGCGCCGCCGGCAATGATCAGGGGCACACCACCAAGCACCGTAGCGATCATCGTCATCACCACGGGCCTCAACCGGATGTTGGCGGAGTTCTCCACCGCCTCGCGCACCGATTGGCCGCGGTCGCGCAACTGGTTGGCGAACTCGACGATCAGGATGCCGTTCTTGGCCATGATACCGACCACCAGCACCAGGCCGATCTGGCTGTAGACGTTGAGCGTTACCCCGGTGAGCAGCATGGCGAACACCGCACAGGCCAGCCCGAACGGCACCGTCGCCATGACGATGATGGCGCTCCACACGCTCTCGAACTGCGCCGCGAGGACGAGCAGGATGACAATCAGCGCGAAACCGAAGGTGATGAGCAGGCCATTATTGCTCTCGCCCAGCGTTTTGGCCTCGGCCATCGGCACGATGGTCGCGCCATCGGGCAATAGCGGCTGGGCGATGGCGACCGCTTCGTTGTAGGCATCGCCGAGCGCGAAGCCGTCGGTGAGCGCTGCGGTGACGGTCACCGCACGGCGTTGCTGCTCGCGGCCCAGTGAGGGGGCGATCGGCGCCTCGGTGAGCGAGGCGATGGTCGACATCGGCACGTAGCGGCCATCGGTGGTCTTGATGAAGATCGACTCGAGGTCGCCGGGGTCGTTCACCGGACTCGAGGTCGAGAGCATCCGCACCGAGTAGCTGGCATCGTTGATGAACACGGTGCCGACGTCAGAACCGTCGATCATCGCCTGCATGGTGTTGCCGAGGCCGTTGATGTCGATGCCCAGCTGGGCCGCCTTCTCGCGGTCGATGGTCAGCGTCATCTGCGGCTGTGTCGTCTCGTAGTTGACCGAGACGCGGCCCCATTTCTCGTCCTTTTCCAGCTCGGCCTTCACCTTGTTGGCGGCATCGGAGAGCGTCGCATAGTTGTCGCCGAGCAGGGCGAACTGCAGGCCCGAGCCACCGCCGCGGACCCCGAGGCTGTTGCCCTGGCGGATATTGGCGCGGACGCCCGGCACCTGCACCAGTTGCTGGGTGATCTCGGCGGCGATCTGCTGCTGCGAGCGGGTGCGATGCTCCCAATCGGCCAGCGTCATGATGATGAAGCCGGAATTGGTGTTCGAGCCAAAGCCGGAAATCGAGAAGATGCTCGTTGCCTCGCCGCTGTCCTTGTAGGGCTGCAGCATGTCTTCGATCTTCTGCATCTGGGTGCGGGTGAAATCGAGGCTGACCGTTGCTGGCGCGCTGACATTGATGGCGACCTGGGCGCGATCTTCGGGTGGGGTCAGCTCCTGCTTCAGCGTGCCGAACACCGCCCAGGCGGCGCCGGCGAACAGCAGGGCAATGACGATCACCACCAGCGGATTGTCGAGCGCCAGCTTGAGGGTGCGCCGGTAGAGGCCGGCCAGCACGCCGCCGAAGCGTTCGAGCAGGTTGGGCGGCCGCTCGATATGCGGCTTCAGCATCCGCGACGCCATCATCGGCGCCAGCGACAGCGCCACTACGGCTGAGAGCCCGACCGAGATGGCGAGGGTGAAGCCGAACTCACGGAACAAGAGGCCGGTCTGGCCCGGTAGGAACGAGATCGGGATGAACACCGCGGCCAAGGTCAGCGTGGTCGCGACCACGGCGAAGAACACTTCCTGGGTGCCGAGCACTGCCGCGGCGCGGGGGCCGAGGCCCATGCCGCGCCGGCGGGTGATGTTTTCCAGCACGACGATGGCATCGTCCACGACGAGGCCGGTGGCGATCACCAAAGCCAGCAGAGTCAGGATGTTGAGCGAGAATCCGAAAGCATAGATTCCGGCGACGGTGCCGATCAGCGCCACCGGCATGGTGACTGCCGGGATGATGGTGGCGCGCCAATCGAGCAGGAAGAGGAAGATGATGACGATGACGCCGACCACGGCGATCAGCAGCGAGCGCTCGACCTCGTGCACGGCACCGGCGATGAACACCGACTCGTCGGAGGAGATCTTGATGTCGACGCCGGGGGGTAGGGTGGTCTTCAGCTCGGCGACGGCGGCCTTCACGCCCTCGGAAATCTGCATGGTGTTGGATTGAGCCTGCCGGACGATGCCGAGGCCGATGCCGGATTTGCCGTCGCTGCGGAGGCCGGAATTGGCGGCAGCCGGCGAGAACACCACGCTCGCCACATCGCCCAGCCGGGTGGTGCCCTTGATGACGATGTTCTCGAATGCCTCGGGCGTGTTGACCTCGGCAATGGCGCGGATGGCGATGTTCTGGTTGGTGCCATTGAGCGAGCCGGCCGGGCTGTCGAAGGCAATGGTCGAGAGCGCGCTGCGGATGTCGCCGACCGTAAGGCCCAGGCTCGCGAGCTTCACCTGATCGACGTCGATCTCGAAACTGCGGTTCTGCGTACCGTTGACCTGCACGTCGGCAACGCCGGTCACTGCGGCAAGCCGCTCGGAAATGGTGTTCTCGACCAGCTCGGTGAGCTCATCCTTGCTGAGCGTGTCGGAGGTCACCGCCAGCTGGATGATGGCCTGGGCGTTGGCATCGGCCTTGACGATAACAGGGGTTTCGGCGCCATCGGGCAGCCGGTTGGTGATGCGACCGAGGGCATCGCGGATGTCGGAGGTGGCGTTATCGAGATTGGTGCCGTCATTGAAGGTCATCGAGACGCGGCTGCGACCGTAAGACGAATCCGACGAGATCGACGCCACGCCCTGGATGCGCGCCACCACACCCTCGATGGCCGAGGTGATTTCTCGATCGACGGTCTCAGCGGCGGCGCCTGGGAAGCTGGTGGAGATGGAGAGGGTAGGGCGCTCCACGCTCGGCAACTCGCGGATCTCGACGCCGAAGAAGGCAGCAAGGCCGGCGACGATGATCAGGCAGCTGACGACGATGGCCAGCACCGGGCGCCGCACGAACAGCCCGGCAATCGCGCCACCACGCTCGTTCTGGGTCTGGATGCTCATGCGTTCGCTCCCAAGTGGTCGACTGATAGAGACGGCCCCCTCCCGGCCTCCCCCATGAAGGGGGAGGTGAAGAAAGAGAGTTGTGGCTCGATCGTGCCCAAAACTCGGTGCGGCACCTCCCCCCTTGTGGGGGAGGATGGGAGGGGGCCGTCTCTATCAGTCGTCGGCGTCACGACGGATTCCCCTGACCCTGGGCCGGCCGCTTCCGTCCTTCACCCTCGCCGCCTGCGGGATCATCGAGCAATCGCACGCTCGCCCCAGCGGTGAGCTGCTGCACACCCTGCGTGACCACCTGGTCGCCTTCGGCCAGTTCGGCTTTCACCAGGACGCCGTCGGAATTGCGCTGGATGATCTCGACCGGTACGCGTTCGACCTTGCCGTCGACGAACTTCCACAAATAGCTGCCGGCGCTCGACCACTGGATGGCCAGCGGGTCGACCGAGGGGAACTGTTCGCCGGCAAAGGTCATCGACACCGAGAACGACATGCCGGGCCGCAGCCGGCCTTCGTCGTTCGGAATGGCGGCTTCGACCTTCAGGGTGCGGCTGGCTGGATCGATGCGGTTGTCGACGGCGCTGACTTCGCCGGCAATGGTCTGCCCGGGCAGCGCCACGGCCGCTGCGGTCAGCGGCATGCCGGTCGTGATGGCCGAGGCATAGCGCTCGGGGACCCAGAAGCTGACGAGGATGTGCGAGGTGTCCTCGATGGTGGTGACGACGCTCTGCGAGGTGACGGTGTTACCGGCACTGACCTGAAACAGGCCGACGGTACCGGCGATCGGCGTTGAAATGGTGCGCTTGGCCAGCGCCAGGTCGGCGTTCTGCAGCTCCAGCCGGGCGTTGTTGAAAGCCAGTTGCGCCGCGGCGACTTGCACGCTGGTAGTGTTGCTGGCCTTGGCGAGCTCGTTGGTGCGGTCGAGCGCCGTCTGCGCATCGTCGAAGCCGAGCTTGGCGCGCTCCTGGGCGATCCGCTCGGCATCGGCGTCGAGCCGGCCGATCACCGCGCCGGCCGTAACCGCGTCACCCGGGCGCACCGTCAACTCCGCCAGCGTGCCACCGGCAGGCGACACCACGGTCACCGAATGGGCCGCGGCACCTTCGCCGATCGAGGTCAGCTTGTCGTTGATGGTAGCGAGCAGTACCGGCGTGGTGACCACCACCATGGTGCGGTTGCCGCCACGACCGCCGCCACCCTGACCGCCGCCGCCTGGGCCACGCTGGCCGGAGCCGGCAGCCTGCTGCTGGCCCTGGGCTCCCGCTGGTCCGGTCGCCGCTTCCACCGGCTGGCCGAAGGGGAGGGTGATGCCGAAGCGGGCCAGCGTCTCCGACGCACCAGGCACGAAGAAGACGTAAGCGACCGCGGCCGCTCCTATAACGACGAGCGAAAGCAGCAATTGCCTGAACAAGCGACAGAATCCTAAACGAGATGTGCCCCAGCCGGATCAGGGGCAGAACGGCGCGAACGATAGCATCGGCATCCGACGCTTCACATTAAATCGCCGTAACGTTGGGGTGAGCGTAATCCGCCCGCGCGTGGGGCGCGGATGCGCTCCCCCTGACTAGTGCGGCGCAAGCTGCTCCAGCCGAGCGGCCAGCCACTCGTGGCCGCCTTCGCGCGCGTAGCTCGCGGCCGAGCGATCCTTGCCACTCAATTGCATGGGGTCAGCGCCGAACAGCAGCAGCAGTCCAACAATAGCTGCGTCGCCATGCATCGCTGCCGCGTGCAGCGGAGTGAAGCCATCGGCCTGCACCTGGTTGGGGTCGGCGCCGGCGCGCAGCAGTTTCTCGACCATCACGGCGTTGCGCTTGGCGGTCGCGGCGTGAATGGCGGCCACCTGCTGCGGGTTCTGCGCTGCTTCGTTGACGTCGCGGGTCAGGGGCAGCAGCAGCTCGAAGGCCTCGGTGTTGTCGAAGAAGGCGGCCAGCCCCAGCGGGGTGAAGCCGTCCGCTGACAGCGCATTGGGGTCCCAGCCGCCGGCCAGCGCCACTTCCAGCCGCTCGCCATCGTTGAGGATGATCGCTTCATGCGGATCGAGTTCGATGACATGGGCCCGCACCGCAGAGATGGCGCCGACATTGCCCATATAGGCGGCCCAGGCCACCAGCGAAGCGCCGCTCGGATGCCGGGCATGGGCAAGTTCGGGGTCATGCGCCAGCTCGGCGCGGAGACGATCTAGATCGTTGCCGGTGATGAGAACGAAAGGATCGCTCATTGCGACAGCATACCGCGATGCATGACGGCCGTTAAGCCGCTGCCGCTGGAGCGGCATGGGTGGTGGAAGCGGCGTCACGCTGGCCCACGGGTTCATCAGCTCCTCCTGGGGAACGGATGACAACGTGGGGCGGGGCGAGGCGTTCCCCGTCAGTGCGTGCGTGCGGCGCTCGGCGGTGTCGCATTGAGCCGGCCCCAGGCACGGCGGAGCTGGCGGGACGAGGCGAAGCCGGTGCGTTCGGCGATGCTTTCCATGTCGAGGCGGGTTTCGCTGAGCAGTTGCTGGGCCAGCGCCACACGCAGCCGGTTGACGTAGTCGGGAATGCTCATTCCGGCATGTTCGTTGAACAGGCGGGAGACGTGGCGCGGGCTGGCGAAGGCGATTTCCGCCAATGCCTCGAGCGACCAGTCGCGCGCCGGGTCGGCTGTGATGGCATCCTGCACGCGGTGGATGGCGGGGTGGATGTGGTTGCGCCCCTCGAGCCAGGGCGAGAGCTGCGGGTCGGTGCCGGCGCGGCGCAGGTAGACGACGAGGAAGCGCGCCACGGCGGCGGCGGTGGCGGGGCCGGCGAGCTGGCCGATGATGTGCAGCATCAGGTCGATCCCGGCGGTGATGCCGGCGCTGGTGTAGCGCTCGCCGTCTTCGACATAGAGCCGGTTTTCCAGCACCCGGGCGGTGGGGGCGGCTTCGGCCAGCAAGGCGCAATCGGTGAAATGCGTGGTGCAGGCGCGGCCATCGAGCAGGCCGGCGCGGGCAGCAAGCAGAGCGCCCGAGCAGATCGAGACCAGCCGGATACCGGGGCGGATGTTGCGGCGCAGCCAGCCGACGATCTCGTCAGAACCCTGCAACGGCGCCTCGATCGGGCCCAACCGCTCGGCTCCAAGGATCACCTCGGTATCGCCTGACAGCACCACCATGGCATTGTCCTCGATCGCCTCGGGCAGCGGCGCGATGCCGCTGACCATGAGGCCGATCGAGCTGGTGACCGAGGGCAGGGTGCCGACATAGCGGACATCGAACGCCACTGCCGACTGCAGCTGGTTGGCCTTGCGCAGGGCCTCCATCGGCCCTGCGACATCAAGCAGGAGCGTTCGCGCCGGCAGCACGACGTAGACCGGAATGTTCCACGGAGCGGCAGTCATGCCGCCGCGGACTTCGGGGCGCCGGCCAGGGCTTCGGCGATGGTGCAGACGCGGGCGAAGCGGCCATCGAGCACCGCGGCGGTACGGGCCTTCAACTCGTCGACGCTCCAGGTGCGGCCGGTCTTGTCGGTCAGCGCCATGGTGTGGGTCGCCTCGGTGACATAGTCGACCTGCCAGCCGAGATCGGAGGCGTGTCGGCTGGTGGTTTCGCAGCACTGCTCGCTGCGGATGCCCGAGACGATCAGCCGGCGGATTCCGTTCTCGGTGAGCCAGACGTCGAGGCCCGACCCGACCAGCGCCGAGTGACGGGTCTTATGAAACTCGGCATCGGGCGTCAGCTGCAGCTCGGCAAGCGGACGGACGAAGCCAGAGGCCAGGGAGAAGATGCCCTCAGGCTCGACATGCAAGATGCGGATCACCGCATGGCCCTTGGCGCGGGCGCCATCGATCAGCGCCTGCTGGTTCCTGAGGTAGGTGGCGTAGTCGGTCTCGAACCAGTTCTGACGCTGCCGGAATGACTCCTGGGCGTCGATGACGAGCACGGCGGTGTCGGACATATCTGGACCTCATGGGCTGGATGATGGCCGGAAAGTAGGTCGCAGCGAGAATGCCCGAAAGACCGTGGCGGGACAAGGAGCGGACAGAAAAGGACATGATGTGGTTAAACTGCTTGCGCCACAGCGGTGTGGCTGTCGCCTATGAGCGACGACCGCTGATGGGGGCCTTCTCCCCTTGCGGTCAGCGGACGAGGGCAAAGCCCTCGCCGCGAGGTGGCGCGTAGCGCCGGATGAGGGGTACGCGAAACGAAGTGTAGCGCGATCCGAGCATAGCGAGGAGCGACCCAGTGCGCGGAAAGAAACCCCTCATCCGGCCTTTGGCCACCTCGCGGCGAGGGCTTTGCCCTCGTCCGCTGACCGCAAGGGGAGAAGGCAGGCGGTGGATGCTACGCCATCCAGGAGGAGTTGACCGCCCGGTGGCCGGACCTGCTCAAAGCCCCAGGAACTTGAACGCCGGCGTTTCCACGAACGCCTTCGTCGCATCTCCTGCGAAGGTGTTCGCCTGGTCCGGCCCCAGGTCCAGCTTCCGGGTGGTGCCGGTCTCGGCTGAGAAATCCACCGTCTTGAGGTCGACCCAGAAGGTGTTGGGCGTCAGCGCCGACTCGAAGACGTAAAGCCCGCGCTTGTGGTCGACGATGGTGCGCCAGCGGGTGGAGGAGATGTTGGGCTGGTCGGGCGTGGTGATGCCGAAGGGCACGGAGGTGTTGCGGATGACGCTGACGACGCTCGCCAGGGCGCGGTTGGGGTCTTCATCCTTGGGGATGGCGTTGACGTAGAAGCTGGCACGGGCAAAGCGATCCGAGGCGCGGTTGGTGCCCGGCAGGAACACGGTGCCGCCGATCTCCTGCCAGTAGCTGTTGAGCGCCAGTTGCTCGTCGAAGGTCGGCGAGTTGGTCATCACCTGATATTGCGAGCCGTGGTGGATCACCTGCTTGCCATCGATGTACTCGACGATGGCGCTGTCGCCGGTGGCGTCGGAGAGCGACAGGTGCACCGTTGCCATCCGGTCCTCGCCGGGCATCCGGTCGGTCACCAGCACGAACGGCTCCTGCTCCAGGGCGGTGACCGCCTCGGCCACGGTGGCGAAGTTATCGAGTGCGTACTGGGCCCAGAGCGACACCGCGAGCCCGGGCCGGGTGCCGTCGAAGGCCGGGTACTCGGACTCCACCAGCCAGAGCAGGTTGGCCATCAGGCCTTTCTCGTTCACCCCGTCGGTGGTGGCGATGTCGTAGGCGGTGGCGACGACGCTGCCGTATTTCGAGGTCCAGCTGACGGTGTTCGGCCCAGTCTCGCCGGTGCGTTCGGCGCCGCGCGGCAGGATCCACAGGTTGGTGCCGATGTCGGTCTTCCAGTCCATCGAGCGGGCGGTGATGACGTTGTCGTTGGGGCCGAGATAGACCAGCCGGGTGCAGGCAAGCGCCTGGGTCAGGCCGATCAGGCCGGTCAACGCGGTGGTGGCGAGGATCAGGCCGATGGTGGGGAAAGCGGTGGACATGCGGGCGCTCCGTGCGGGTTAGGCGACGTGAGGCCGGGGCAGTGTGCGGGGAGGTCCGGCATCGGCCGGTTTCCGCCGACGCCGGCATTTGTCGATAATGAGACAGGTGTTTGATCGGCCGGCCGCGTGATATCCTCGCCGGCACGAGTGAGGATTTCGATGACTATCGACGACAGGCCGCGCATCGTCGGCGGCGGCCCCAAGAAGCTGCTCTATACGGTCGACACCATCCGTCGCATGGGCGTGGGCAAGGCCGCCAAGGCGCTGACCGCGCACAATACCTGCAAGGCCTGTGCCTATGGCATGGGCGGGCAGAAGGGCGGCATGACCAACGAGCTGGGCGAGTTCCCCTCGGTCTGCAACAAATCGGTGCAGGCGCAATCGACCGACATCCAGCCGGCCATCCCGAACGAGGCGTTTCTCCACCCGCTGAGCGACCTGCAGCAGCTTTCGGGGCGCGAGATGGAAAAACTCGGGCGGCTCAATACGCCGCTGTTCAAGGCGGCTGGAGCCGACCGGTTCGAGCCGGTGAACTGGGATTTCGCCATCGCCCACGCCGCGGCGCAACTGAAGGTGACCGAGCCCAACCGCAGCTTCTTTTATTCCTCCGGCCGCTCGTCGAACGAAGCCGGCTTCGTGTTCCAGCTGCTGGCGCGGGTGTACGGCACCAACAACGTCAACAACTGCTCGTATTACTGTCACCAGGCGACCAGCGAGGGGCTGGCCACCACCATCGGCAAGGGCACGGCGACGGTCGAGCTCGAGGACCTGACCGGGGCGGACCTGATCTTCGTCATCGGCGCCAACCCGTCGTCGAACCACCCGCGCTTCATCCACATGTTGAAGCATTGCCGTGACCGCGGCGGCCACGTGATCGTCATCAATCCGGCGAAAGAACCGGGGCTGGTGAAGTTTGCGGTACCGAAATCGCCGACCTCAATGCTGTCGGGCGGCACCGAGATCGCCTCGGACTATTTGCAGCCGCGCATCGGCTCCGACATCGCGCTGTTCAAGGGGTTGATGAAGGCGGTGCTGGCGATCGGCGCCGAGGATACGAGCTTCATCGAGAGCCATACGGTGGAGTTCGAGGCGCTGCGCGCCGACCTCGACGCCGTTGCATGGTCCGAGATCGAGGCGATGACCGGGCTCAAGCAGGCCGAGATCGAGCGGGTTGCTACCCGCTATGCCAACCGGCAGAACGTCGTCTTCGCCTGGGGCATGGGGATGACGCACCACCTGCATGGGGTGGAAAATGTCGAGGCGATCGCCAACCTGGCGCTGCTGCGCGGCATGATCGGCAAACGCTATGCCGGGCTGTTGCCGCTGCGCGGGCACTCCAACGTCCAGGGCATCGGCACCATCGGGGTGAAGCCGATCGTTTCCGCCGAGGTATTCGCAGCGATGGAGCAGGCCTTCGGGATCACGCTCGGACGGACCAAGGGGCTCGACACCATGGCCGGGCTCGAAGCGGCGGAGCGCGGCGAGATCGACAGCGCGGTGATCATGGGCGGGAACCTGTGGGGGGCGACGCCCGACACGGCCTTTGCCGGCCGCGCCATGGGCGCCATCGGCTTCAAGCTGTTCCTCACCACCACGCTCAACCGCGGGCATGTGCATGGGCTGGGCGAGGGCGAAGTGCTGATCCTGCCGGTCACGGCACGCGACGAGGAATGGTCGCCGACGACGCAGGAATCGATGTTCAACTTCGTTCGCCTGTCGGATGGCGGCATCGAGCGGCTGGACAATGTGCGGCCGGAAACGGTGATCCTCTGCGACCTCGCCGCGCAGCTGCTGCCGCAGAGTGCCGTGCCCTTCGAGCGATTCAAGGAACACCGACAAGTCCGTGAAGTCATTGCGAAAGTCGTGCCGGGGCTGGAGCAGCTGGCCGATATCGATGTGGCGAAGCGCGAGTTCCACATCAAGAACCGGGTGATGCACGCGCCTGCGTTCGGCACGGCAGACGGCAAGGCGCATTTCGTCGTGACGCCGCTGCCCAAGGCACCGGCGCCGCTGACTCTCGCCACGGTACGCTCCGAGGGGCAGTTCAACACCATCATCTATGAAGAGCAGGACAGCTATCGGCTGAAAGCCGGGCGTGATGCCATCTTCCTCAACCGCGACGACATGGCGGCGTTCGGGGTGCGCGACGGACAACGGGTCACCCTCGCCTCGGACAATGGCCGGATGGAAGGAACCGCCACGGCCTTCGACCTGCCGCGCGGCTCGGCGCTGGCCTATTACCCCGAAGCCAATGTGCTCTGCGGCACGGCGGTCGATCCGCGTTCGAAGACACCGGCGTTCAAATCGGTGCCGGTGTGGATCGAGGGGTAGGGGGGGTCGGAAACCGCCATTCCTGACGAGGCGGGCCACAAAATCTCCTCCCCACCGGTGTCATCCCTGCGAAAGCAGGGACCCAACTCACCACCTGCACCAGCGGATAGCGGACGAGGGCAAAGCCCTCGCCGCGGGGTCCCAGCTTTCGCTGGGATGACATCGAGTCGGTTGGACCTGCGGCGACCCACTCAGGTGACCTTGCCGGACCTCTGAACTCGGATAATGTCCCAGAGGGGTTCGGGGACGACACGATGACCGACGACAAGCAGCAGCAAACGGCGCCGGAGGTGGATCGCCCCGGCCAGCGCGCGCGGGCCTTCAACGCTGCCATGGCGACCTTCGGTATCGCGCTCGTCGTCTTCATCGTCGGTGTGGTGGTCGGCTTTCCGCTCGCGACGTTCGGGGTGGAGTTCGTCACCTCGAATGGCGGCGTGGTGTTCGGGCTGCTGTTCGGCTTCCTCGTCCTCGTCCTGGTCGTCACTGCAGTGCTGATGATCTTCCGTCGGCAGATCTGGGAGAGCCTGTTCAAGCGTGGCGAAGTCGAGATGGAGCGGTTTGCCCGGCCGCTCTCGGAAGTGGCGCGCTTTGCGGCGCTGCAGAAGGTCGCCGAGGCGACCGAATCGGCCCGCGATCTCGCCGAGCTGGTGCTGGCGCGCTACGCCTGGGTCTCCACCCGGCGCTGGTTGATGGCGACGATCACCGCGTTCATTGCCGCCATCGCCGCACTGGCGGGTTCAGCATTGCTGTTCCAGCAGAACCAGTTGCTGCGCACCCAGATCGGGCTGATGCAGGATCAGAACGGCCGTATCGAGGAGCAGAACCGCTTCATCCAGAGCCAGATCGAGCTCGGCGAAGCGCAGCGCTCGACCTCGATCGTGCCCGAAATCCTCGAGATCGGCGCGCAGGTGGCGCAGGAGGTGGCGGCGGTCAACACCTATGCCGGCGACCAACCATCGATCGCCATGCTCAGTCCGGGCCTTCGCGCCCGCATCATCGCAGCGACCACGGCGGCGCGGCCCTACCGCTATCTGCGCAACCCGCTGACCGACCTCGACGAAAACCTCCTGATGTCGTCGGGCCTGCTGCGGCGGACCGACCTTGCCGCCTCGGCGACCGTGCGCCAGCAGCTCGATGCGGCCAGCGGCGCCGTGCAGTTCGCCGGCGAACAGACCGGGGTGATGTCCGACCGGCCGCTGTCGCCGGAGCGCGGGCAGATCATCGGGCTGCTGATCTCCAACGGCCTCACCGATTTCTCGACGCTGAACGGCGCCGATTTCAGCTTTGCGGAGGTCCGTTCGGCCAGCACCGGCAGCCAGATTCGCTTTCACTTCGCTGCGCTGCGCTTTGCCAATTTCGATCGGCAGTTGCTGGTCGGGGCAGAGTTCGACGGGGCCTATCTCGAGCATGCGCGCTTCCGCAATGCCAACATCAACTACGTCAGGTTCACCGCTGGCGAGTTGCCCTCGATCAGTGGTGGCGAGGGGCTGAAGCAGGGGGCGCAGCTGTCGGGCGCCGACTTTTCCGGCGCCATCCTCAAGCATGCATCGTTCGATGGCAGCCGCGGTTTTGGCATCAATTTCGATGGTGGCGTCGTGCACAACAGCACCTTTGCTGGCACCTCGATGGCAGGCAGCACGTTCCGCAACACCATTTTTGGGGCGGTGGATTTCACTGGCGCCGATTTGAAGAGCGTCGATTTCGACGGGGCCATTGTATTCGACGCCGGCTTCCTCGATACCGTCGCCAAACAGGCAGCACCCGAGAGTTTCGTGCGTGAGCGTTTCGAGATCGCGCCGCTTGCCGCCGAGGAATTTGCCCGTCACCCGCGCTGGTCCGATGCGTGGCTGGATGGGCTGGAAGCCAAGCAGGCGTATCGGATCACCCGTGTCGGAGCATTTGAGTGAGCGGCTTTCCCAAACAGACTTTCGAGTTCCTCGCGGGGATTGCGGCGCATAACGAGAAGGCGTGGTTCGACGCCAACCGGCCGCTCTACGAGGCAGGTTATGTCGAGCCGGGCAAGGCCTTCGTCGCCGAGATCGGGCCCAAGCTCAAGGCGATCTCGCCCGAGGTACAGTTCGACCCCAAGGTCAACGGCTCGATCTCGCGCATCAACCGCGACATCCGTTTCTCGAAGGACAAGCGGCCCTACAAGCAGCACCTGGCGCTGTGGTTCTGGCACGGCGACAGGCGTGGCTGGGACCGGCCGGGCTTTTACGTGCATATCGAAGCGGAGCGGGTGTTCCTCGGCACCGGCATGTATGGCTTCGACAAGGACACGCTCGACAGTTTCAGGCAATCGATCATTCACCCGCGCTCCGGCAAGGCGCTGGTCGCGGCGGTGGCCGAAGTGAAGGCCAAGGGCGCCTACACCATCGGTGAGAAGACGCGCAAGCTGATGCCGCGCGGCTTCGAGACGGATGCCGATCGCGCGGAGTTCCTGCTCTATGAGGGCCTGACCGCCGGCATCGAACTGCCGGCGAGCGCAGCCGCGCAGCCGGATTTCGCGGAAGTGTGTCTGGAGCACTTCGCCAACACCGCACCGATCGCGCGGTGGTTGATTGCCGAGGTGGCGGGCTAGGGCATTTCACCTCTCCCGTGGGGGAGAGGTCGGCCCGCAGGGCCGGGTGAGGGGCCTTCTCCATGCTCAGCGTCTGCGGCAAGGCCCCCTCACCCTGACCCTCTCCCCCAGTGGAGAGGGGGCGCTTGGGCCGCTGCTTCGGGGCAGTTTGGGCTGGCCCCCAGTTCACCCGTTCCGGAACGCATACCCATAGCCATTGAGCGCCGGTGCGCCGCCGAGATGGGCGTAGAGCACCTTGCTTCCCCTCGGGAAGTAGCCGGTCTCGACCAGGTCGATCATCCCCTGCATGGATTTGCCCTCGTAGACCGGGTCGGTGATCATCCCTTCGAGCCGGCCGACGAGGCGGATGGCATCCTTGGTTTCGGCCGATGGCACGCCGTAGATGGGATAGGCGTATTCCTCGAGCAGCACGACGTCGTCACCGACAATGGGACGGCCGAGCTCGACCAGTTCGGCGGTGCGCTGGGCGATCTCCAGCACCTGGGCACGGGTCTGCTGCGGGGTGCAGGAGGCATCGATGCCGATGACGTTGCGGGCGCGGCCATCGGCGGCAAAGCCGACCAGCATGCCGGCATGGGTGGAGCCGGTGACGGTGCAGACGACGATGTAGTCGAACTTGAACCCAAGCTCGGCTTCCTGAGCCCGCACCTCCTCGGCAAAGCCGACATAGCCGAGGCCGCCGAACTTGTGCACCGAGGCGCCGGCCGGGATCGGGTAGGGCTTGCCGCCCGCTGCCTCGACTTCGGCAATGGCGTTCTTCCAGCTGTCGCGAATGCCGATATCGAAGCCGTCATCGACCAGCCGCACGTCGGCGCCCATGATGCGGCTCAGCATGATGTTGCCGACCCGATCGTAGACGGCATCCTCATGCGGCACCCAGGCCTCCTGCACGAGCCGGCACTTGAAGCCGATCTTGGCGGCGACGGCTGCCACCATGCGGGTGTGGTTGGACTGCACGCCGCCGATCGACACCAGCGTATCAGCGCCCGAGGCGATGGCATCGGGGACGATGTACTCGAGTTTCCTGAGCTTGTTGCCGCCGAAGGCGAGCCCGGAATTGCAGTCCTCACGCTTAGCATAGAGCTCGACGTTGCCGCCGAGATGGGCGCCGAGACGCGTGAGCTTCTCGATCGGAGTCGGGCCGAAGGTGAGGGGGTAGCGGGGGAATTTTGCGAGGTTCATGGCGTAGCTCCTTGAGCTTCAGATTGACTCAAGGCTAGCAATTGTCGCGCGAGGGGTGCTTTCAATGTTGACGGTAGAGTTGCTCGCTGTGGCTGCCTACTCGCGCCAACTTGTGTGCTTTCCGCCGACGAGGAGGAGCAGAATGAAAGAATCTTCCGACACAGTTCTCGATCGTATCGACCTCAGGATGCTGCGGGCGCTGCAGCGGGATGGCCGGATCAGCAATGCCGACCTTGCGGCAGAGGTCGGCGTCAGCGCCGCGACCTGCCACCGGCGGACCCAGCACCTGGTGGAGGCCGGCTACATCTCGGGCTTCCGGGCCATGGTGGCGCCGCAGCAGGTCGAACTCGGAACGCTAGTGCTGGTCGGCGTGGTGCTCGATCGCTCGACCCCCGAGAGCTTTGCCGCCTTCGAGAGCGCCGTGCAGAAGCTGAAATTCGTGCTCGACTGCCACCTGGTGGCCGGCGACTTCGATTATTTCCTCAAGATCCGGGTGCGCGACATGGCCCATTTCAACCATCTGCACGGCACGCAGCTGATCGGCTTGCCCGGGGTGAGGCAGACCCGAACGTTCTTCGTGATGAAGGAAGTAGTGGATGGAAGGGCGTTGGAGTTCTGACGGGTCGCTGGGCTATGGTTTTGGCATCGCGGCGAGACCGGCCTGGTCCTGCGACAGTCGCAGCAGTTCGTCGCGCACGGCGTTGCGCATCAGCTTGCCGTTCTCTGCTGTGGGCAGTCTTCCAAGCTGGAACAGGCGGTCCGGTGTACGCTCCCGCAATCGCGCGCGGACCGTATTGAGGATGCCCTGAGCATCCAGCTGTGCCGACGGCACGACGGCTGCCCAGATCTCATCGACACCGCTGGGTGATCGTACGCCGACCACCGCCACCGCCTCGATCCCCGGAAGGTCCTGCAATACCTCTTCGATCGCCTCCGGCGCCACCACGACGCCACCGCGGTTGATCACTTCAGTCGTCCGGCCAGTCAATACCAGCAGTCCGTCGGTCTCGAAGTGGCCGATATCGCCGGGGTAGAACCAGAGGTCCTCGGCGGCCATGGACCTGGCATGTCCGGCTTCATCGACGTAGACCGCAAGTTCCTCCGTCCTGACCCGGATGATGCCGTCCTGTCCCGCCGGCAGGCGTTGCCCGCTTTCGTCCACGACTTCTACCGTCACGAAAGGCGACACCATTCCCGCGGCGCCGTCGTTGCGTTCGAGGTCAGCGGGCTCGGCGTTGCTCACTCGACCCATCTCGCTTGAGCCGTAGACGCTGATCACGTGGTTGCAGAGCCTCGTTCGCATTTCGCGAAGTTGCGACTGGGCGATACGTGCACCGACAATGCGCACGGTCCGCAACGAGGGGGGCGGCGAGTTTTCGCCTAGCGCCCTAACCACACCTTGCACCTGGGCCACGCTGCCCATCAGGTAGCTGACCGAGAAGGTCCGCACCATCTGCAGCACCTCGCCGCCCGATTCCGCATAGCAGAGCAGTGTCCCACCGGCAGGCGCGTGGAACGGCATCATCGTGCCGATGATGGTCGAGAACGCCATGGTGTTGAGGATGCTGCCGATGCCGCTGCGAAACGGGGTTTGCAGCGCAGCGCGCGCGATCCTCAATGCCAGCGTGCGATTGGACAGGCCGACACATTTGGGGCGCCCGGTGGTGCCTGAGGAGTAGATCAGGCGGAACACATCGTCCGTGTCGCCGAACCCGGGTTTTGCCAACAGCGCCCGGTAGTCGACCGGCCGGTCCTGATCATGTGCAAACCAGCGGGAATCGATGCGCCGCACCGCCGGATCCGCTGCCGGCTTCAGGTCGTCGCGGTCGGTCAGCACCAGGTTCGGCTTTGGGCCGGCGGGCTCCGGCGCCCCGGCATTGCCAATTGAGGCCGACAGGTGCCCGCAAAGCGCCAGCGCATAAAGCAGCGCGGTATGAAACACCGGGTTGCGCACGTCGAGCAGTACCACCGAACGCGGGGGCAGCCGCAGCGTCTCGATTGCCTCTGCCGCCGCCGCGGTCGCCCCCATCAGCGCCTTGTAGGTGACTACCCCACCGGAGAACGCGATGGCTGGCTCCGCCTCGTAGCGGCGTGCGCTGTAAACGACGAGCTTGGCGAGATCCATTGGACCAGATGCTCGTCAATCAGAAATGGAAGTTGATACCTGTGCGCAGGATGATGCCGGCGGGATTGTAGGTCGCGGTGGAGTCGCCCTTGCCGGCGTAGCCGGTACCGTCGAGAGAACCGAGCGAGTATCCCAAGACTTCGGCCTTCACCGTGAGGTTCTGCTTGATCGCGTGTTCGACGCCGACGCCGCCGATGATTCCGACCACGAAGCCGGACATCGAAGCCGCCTCCGGTTCATCCTCGGAAAACTCATCAGCCAAGAATGCCGATGCCTTGACGTTGCCACCCGCAAGGCCACCCGTCACGTAGAAGAGGGTATTGTCGTTATTTGTCAGCACGCCGAACCGCCCTCGCAGGGTCAGCAGCGACCGAAGCTCTTCCTCGAACTCTCCAACGAAGAACTCCCCCTCGCCAATGCTCCCGCTGTTCTTGAGCCATGCGGCGCTGGCATCACCCTCGATACCGACGAGGAGCTTGTCATCGAGCCTGAAGTTGATGCCCGCTGTCACCCCTGCCAGGGCACCGAGGCCACTGAACTCGAAGGTGCCGGTGACGGGGTCACCGGGGAACTCGAAATTGCTGAACGTCCAGTCGATGGTGCCGGTGCTGTTCACCACTCCGACGACGCCGCCAACATAGGGGCCGTCCCAGTCGAACGCCTGAGCTCCCGGCACGAGGAACAACATCGAACCGACAAGCGCCGTGGTGGCGAGCAGAGGCTTGAACACGGAATCGATCCCCCGGGCGATATAACAATAGTGCGACAGTATACCCGGTCGTCGCCAGGCAGGGTGCCTTTTGCGCAACAATCATGGACCATTCCATGAGCCGCGCGATGAGCCTAAGTCGACAGCATCTCCCGGCACTTAGCCTCCCGGCCTGCCGTCAGCCGGTCGGATACGCCACATAAGCAAACCGCCGGCTGTCCGGCGCCCACGAATTCACGTTGATCGTGCCCTGGCCGCCGTTGAAGCGGGTGATGTCGCGGGTGCCGGTGCCGTCGGGGCGCATGAAGCGGAGGATCACGTCCTTGTCGGCGGGGTGGCCTTTGGTGCCGGGCGGATAGCTGAGATAGGCGATGGAGTTACCGTCGGGAGCGAAATGCGGGAACCAGTTCACCCGCTCGTCGAAGGTGATCTGGGTCAGGTCCGAGCCGTCGATGCGCATCTTGAAGATCTGTGCGTGGCCGGGTGAGCCCTGCTCGGAGTTGAACCAGATCCACTCCCCATCCGGCGAATACTCGGCGCCGTCATTGGGCACCAGCACGTCGGTGAGCTGGGTGTCGGGGCCGCCGGCGGCCGGGATGGTCCAGATGTTCACCTTGGCCCACTGGTTCTCGCCCACAGCGTTGATGCCGACATAGGACAGGGTTTTGCCGTCGGGCGAGATGCCGTGGAGATAGTAGTGGTGGCGGTGCGGATAGGTGTTCGACACCCGCCGCGGCGTGCCGCCTGAGATCGGCACGGCATAGAGGTGGCCATCGTCGGAACTGACATAGACCGTCGAGCCATCGGGCGACAGCACGTGGTCGTTGTTGAGGTCGTTGAGGCTGCCTGTATCGAGCTTTTCGATTTCGCCGCTGCCGTCGGCGGCGATGGTCCACAACTCGCCGCCGGCGTTGAACACCAGCGTCCTGCCGTCGGGCGTCCAGTTCGGCGCCTCGATGATCTCGTCAGCAGTGAACAGCACCTGCCGGTTGCCGCCATCGACGTCGATGATGGTCAGTTCCGACACCTGGCCCGGCAGCAGGCTGCGGCCGCGGCGGGCGAAGTTGGGTCGTTGCGGCACGTCGAATCCTCCCGGTCTATGGGCAGATAGTGGCAGTGGAATCGCCGATAGCGGAATGGTTCCTGCGGCGATTTTTCTTTTTCGTGATGCTCGACCGAGCGACGAAGCACGTTATGCATTTCGCGTACGGAGGCCCGACCGCATGACATTGCCGCAGATGCTGTCCTTCGCGGTGGTCGGCCTGATGATGGTGGCCTTCGTCTGGGGCAAGCTGCGCTACGATCTGGTGGCCGCCCTGGCGCTGCTGGTAGCCGTGCTTGTCGGCGTGGTCCCCGCGGAGAAGGCGTTCTCCGGGCTCTCGGACGATATCGTCATTATCGTGGGCAGCGCGCTGGTGGTGAGCGCCGCTGTGTCGCGGTCGGGCATCATGGATATCGCGCTGGCGCGGGTGGCGCCCAACGTCACTGCGCCGCGGGTGCAACTGCTGATCCTTGTCACCGTGGTCGCGGTGCTCTCGGCCTTCGTCAAGAATATCGGGGCGCTGGCGATCATGATCCCCATCGCCTTCCAGATGGCGCGGCGCTCGGGGGTGTCGCCGTCGCGCTTCCTGATGCCGATGTCGTTCGCGGCGCTGCTCGGCGGGCTGATGACACAGATCGGCACCTCGCCCAACATCATCGTGTCGCGGGTGCGCGAGGACCTGACCGGCACCAGCTTTCACATGTTCGATTTCACCCCGGTCGGGCTGGCGCTCGCCGTCGCCGGGGTGATCTTCCTCGTCTTCTTCTACTGGCTGCTGCCGGAGCGAAAGCGCGAGGGGCTGGCGGTGGGCGAAGCCATCGAGATCAAGAACTACACCACCGAGGCAACGGTGGGTGCCAACTCGGCGGCGCTCGAAAAGACGGTGAGCGACCTGCACAAGCTGGCGGGCGGCAAGGCCATGGTCACCTCGATCGTTTCGGCCAAAGGTGGGAGACGCACCCCGTTCCCGGACGCAGTGCTGCGCGAGGGCGACCGGGTGATCGTCGAAGGCGAGCCCGAGGCACTTGACCGGCTGATCGAGCGGGGCGGCTTGTCGCTGTCGGACCGCACCCATGCGCCGGGGCTCGACCTCGTCACCATCGAAGCGATCATCGGGCCGAACTCGCCGCTCGAAGGTACCACGGCGCGCGATTTCGCGCTGTTCGAGCGGACCGGCCTCAACCTCCTCGCCGTCAGCCGGCGCGAGCGGCGCTTCTCCGAGCGGCTCGGGCAGATCCGGCTGGAGGAGGGGGATGTGGTGCTGCTGCGCGGCAGCCGCACCCAGATGGGCGAGCAGCTGCGCGATCTCGATGCGCTGCCGCTGGCCGAGCGCAACCTGCAACTGGGGAGCGTGCGCAACCGGCTGCTGCCGATCGGCATTCTCGGGGTGGCGATGCTGGTGACGGCACTCGGCTGGGCGCCGGTGCCGATCGCCTTCTTTGCCGCGGCCGTGCTGATCGTGGCCAGCGGGGCGCTGCCGCTGCGCGATATCTACCGGCAGCTCGATGGGCCGATCCTGATCATGCTGGCGGCGCTGATCCCGGTGAGCGACTCGCTGCGCGAGACCGGCGCCACCGACCTGATCGCCGCCTGGCTGGGGCAGGTGTCGATGGGGCTGCCGCCGATCGGGGCGCTGGCAGTGATCCTCATTGCAGCCATGGCCGTGACGCCGTTCCTCAACAATGCGGCGACGGTGCTGGTGATGGCGCCGATCGCCGCGACCTTCGCCACTGATCTCGGACTTCGGCCGGAAGCATTCCTGATGGCTGTGGCGATCGGTGCCGGCTGCGACTTCCTGACGCCCATCGGCCACCAGTGCAACACCCTGGTGATGGGGCCGGGCGGCTATCGCTTCGGCGATTACTGGCGGCTCGGGCTGCCACTTTCCATCCTCGTCATCGTCATCGCGGTGCCGCTGCTGCAACTGGTCTGGCCCTTAGCCTGAGGTGGTGTTGCCCCGCGCGCCCGCTTCCCCTACATACGGCGCTCGCAATTCAAGCTACCAGCGGCGGGAGCAGTGCCCTCATGGCGCGCCAGTTCATCTATCACATGCACGGAATGTCCAAGGCCTATGCCAGCGGCAAGAAGGTGCTCGACAACATCCACCTGAGTTTCTACCCCGACGCCAAGATTGGCGTGCTGGGTCCGAACGGCTCGGGTAAGTCCACACTGCTCCGCATCATGGCCGGCATCGACACCGAGTTCACCGGCGAAGCCTGGGTGGCCGACGGTGCCAAGGTCGGTTACCTGGCGCAGGAGCCGCAGCTCGACCCGGCGCTCGACGTCAAGGGCAACGTCATGACCGGCGTCAAGGAGAAGAAGGACGTCATCGATCGCTAC
>JAESFN010000321.1_pt1 | contig 53816 bp, 41 predicted proteins | sample 9269411 | NCBI WGS metagenome assembly JAESFN01 (sample SAMN14505399, study PRJNA617100) | algae metagenome | isolation source: Iphinoe sp. HA4291-MV1 and co-occurring heterotrophs from trail next to... | place: USA: Maunawili Falls, Hawaii | collected 2009-07-25
CATCACCGCTTCAAGGAAGACGCCCCCAGCGGCACCGCGCTACGTTTCGGCCAGATCATCGCTGATGCGATGGGTCTCACGCGCCACCAGCATGGCCGCGAAGGCCGCCCCGGCCAACGCCCGCACGATGAAATCGGCTACCACGCCATTCGCACGGGTGACAATCCCGGCGAACACACGATCGTGTTCGGCCTGCTCGGGGAAACGCTCGAGCTCACCGTCAAGGCAAGCAATCGCGACTGCTATGCCCATGGCGCACTCGCCGCGGCCAAGTTCGTCGTGAAGCAGCCGGCAGGGCTCTATGGCATGCAAGACGTGCTGGGCTTGTAGGCGGGAGCGCGAAACTTAGTTCCACCGCGCCTCGGCGTCGGTTCCGGGGACCGGCACGGGCGAGGCCGCCGGCAGAGTGTAGCGTCGCTCGATCAATCCCTTGATCAGCTCCCGGCTCTCCGCTGCGCCCAGCGTTTCGGTCTGCTCCACCTGCCGTGCTTCGCCGGCCAATTCGTCGTCCTTGATGCGATCGGCGAACCACACTGAATAGTCGCCGCGGCGCAGGTGGTAGAGCCACGTTTCGTCGTCGACGCCTTCGGCCATTTGCAGGAAGACCAGCAGATTCTGCGCGCGCAGCTTGAGCTTGCCTTCAGGACCGCGAAAGTAAAAGCTGCGGTCGGGTGGCAGCTCGCCTTCGGCATACTTGCGGCTGTGCCGACGCCGCTCGGTGCGGCCGGGCGCAAGGGTTACTTCGCGCGGTGCGCCTTCGCCACGGAGCCAATACAGCATCTGGCCCGAGGCCAGCGGTTCCTCGGGCAGCTCAGGCGTTCGTTTGCCGAGCGCGTGGCAAAACTGTCGCACGCTGTCGGCGGCCGAACTGCCCACGGCCAAGAGCGCGTTGACCCCTTCCAATAACGACGGCGCTACCTGATCGGGGTGCACGGTGATCAGCAGCGTTTCGCTCATGCCGGCGGGCACCGCCTTTTCGGCTGGCGCCCAGGCGACCGGGGCCAAGTGGTGCGTCTCATCAAGCACGATCCAGTGCGGACGTCCGGTGCGCACGCGCATTTCGAGCAGCCGTGGCGCGAGTTCGGCGAAGAAGTTCGGCCGGTCGGAGATCCCGAGACCAATCAAATTCACCACCACGCTCTGCGACGGGCGGGCCAGGGCATGCAGCACCTCTTCGACCTTGGGCGCTCGATCGCTAGCGCCCAAGACCACGGCCTTTTCGAACGTTTCGTAATCGCCTTCAGGATCGAGGATGCAGAATTGATAGCCTTGCTCGGCCAGCCGCTCGAGCAGCGCCGTGGCCGCGGTCGACTTGCCGCTGCCGCTTGCTCCGGTGACCAAGAGCGTGCGCCCGAAGGGCTCGACGCCGAGCGGTTGCTCTTCCGAGGTTGCGCCGAGCAACAGATCGTGCCGGCGCACGTTTCGACTGAGCTCCTTGAGGTCGTCGGCCAACATCAGATCGATGAGTTCGGCCACACCTTCGCCGCGGGGCAGCGAGGTCGTGAAGTCGGCAGCTTTCTTGACGGAGTCGAGCGCATTCTCCACGGCCGTCGAAAACTCGCAGGCCTCGAGAAACGCGTGGTCGTTTTCCGCGTCGCCTACGCCCACCACGTTATGGCGCGAGAGGCCCATCTGCTCGAGCGCGGCGGCGAGGCCGCTGGCTTTGTTGACGCCGGCCGGCAGCACCATAACTGCGCCCTTGTTGAAGATCACCTGCAGCTCGAGTCCGAGTTCGCGGATCACTTCGAGCACCGTTTGCTCATGTGGCTCCCAGGTGGCGACGATCGTTGATCCCGTAGCCACGGGGCCTACACCACACTCGGTAAGCCGAGCGACGAATTCCGGCTTGGGGGCGTCGGCCAGCGGACGCACTTCTTTGGTCGCCGGCTTATAGAGCAGGCCGCCATTCTCGGCGACGACCCATTCGAAGAGGCCAATCTCCGGAAAGATCTCCAGAAGCTCGTTGAGCTGCCGCCCCGTCACCATGATCAGCCGGCGGCCACTCGCCAGCAGACGCTCGAGCGCCGCCAGCGTGTCGCGCGGAACCTGACTGTCGTGGGCAAGGGTGCCGTCGTAGTCGCAGGCGAGAGCGAGATAGCGCATAAGTCGATTGAGCGGGTGAAGATAGAATCGATCATGAAGATCGCTATCCCCACTGTTAGCACGCCGCGTGCCAGAAGGGCCGCGTGCTTTCCGCCGCGCGAACTAAGCGGAAAGGTCGACCTGTTGGCCGCGGTCGACTGCGCGGCCCAGATTGGCCGCGGCCTCAAGCATGGCGAGCAGCGCCTGACCTTGGGCGTCGGCGGCGTCGAGCTGCTTTTTGGCCACGGCGACGGAGATCTTCGTGAGCAAGGCGCCCTGCTGCGCTGCGGTTACGCTGCTGACATCGCTCATCGGTCGATCGCTCGCTGCGAGCGGAGTGAGTGGAAACTGGCGTCGAAAACAGACGCCGTTTCGCCCTTTATCGGCACTCGGTTGCCGACGCTCGCAGCCAATGCGCAAGCTTGCCGGTCACGCCGTTTCTGCCGGATGTGCGCGGCGGCGACGAAGCTGGCCGGCAGCCACCAGCGCTGCCCCCAGCGCCGTGCCCACCGCAGCGGCGGCAAGCCAGGTTTTCGGCAAGTGCGTCTGCTCTTCAACGCCCCAGCCGCGGGCGGTCAAGGCCGGCTGATAGTAGGCCAGCATCAAGAGCAGACCATTGTGGACCGCGTGCAGCAGCATCCCCGGCCACACGCTGCCCGAAGCGTAGAACACCCAACCGAGCACGAGCCCGAGAAATGTCGTGGCCACGAATCGTTCCGGCGCCAGGCCGTCGGTGGTGAACAAGTGAAAGACCCCAAAGGCGACGGCCGCCAGCACGATCGCCCGCCTCGCACCGTATGCCCGCGCCAGGCTGCCCTGTAAGAAGCCGCGGAAGAACAGCTCTTCGCAAGACGCCGGCAACACGGCCATGCCCAACAGCACGGCCCACGGGGGCAGCTCTCGCCATTTGACCAGCATCTGCTTCACTTGCTCGATCTTTTCGGCCGAGATCGAACTGAAGCCCAAGTCTTTCAAGCCGACCACGATCTCATGGGCCCAAGGCCAGAGCGAGACGCCTAGGCAGGCCGCGCCGAGCAGCGCGAGAACGGGCGGCCGGTGCAGGCCTAGTGCCTCGGCAATCGGCGCCTTGATCCACGCGGCCACCGTGAGCGGCAACACGGCGAACAGCAGCCCGGTGGCCAGCCCGGCGATGAGCAAGCGAGTGCCGAGTTCGAGATCGCCCGACAGCGAGATTGCGCCGTTGGCGAAGAAGTAGGTCGGAAAGAGCACCGCCAGGGTCAGCAGCGCCGCGGTGGGCGTAACCGTGGACCGCCCGATCGCGGGCCGAGCAAACCATTCCGACCAGCCGGCGTGCGAGGAGTAGAGCACCGCCTCGGCCCCAAAGATCTTCGCGGCCACGCAGATGGCCGCAAACGCATAGGCGAGGGTCGAACCCACGACGAGCGCGGCGGCAAGCGGATTCGGACCGCCCGTCAGCAGGTCGCGGCCGAGGAGCGTGATGTTGATCAGTGGGGTAATGGTCAGCAGCCCACGTAGCGACACCGACGGCAGCAAGCTCAGCATGCCCGGCGCCAGCGAGATCAGCATCAGCGGCACCAAATACGCTTGCGCCTCCTTGAAGCTGCGGGCGAAGCTGGTAATGCACAGCAGTACGGCCGAGAAGAACGCGGCAAACAGCAAAAGCAGACCAAAGACCTGAGCCACGAGCGCCAGCGATAAGCCGCCGCGGCCGAGAATGGCCGACCACAGTCCGCTGGCCGAGAGCGTGATCGTCATCGCCGTGAGGTTGATGGTCGCCGTGAGCGTGGCGACCGTGAGCACGGCGATGTATTTGGCGAGCAGCAACGAAACTCGCGGCACCGGCGCGGCAATCAGAATCTCGAGCGTGCCGCGCTCTCGTTCACCGGCGGTCAGGTCGATCGCCGGATATACGGCGCCCGTAATGGTCATCAGCAGCAAGACGAGCGGGATCACCGTGGCCAACGAGGCTTGGCCCGTATAGTCGTCCGCGCTCAATACGTCGCGCTCGACAGCCAGTGGATCGGAGCGTTGCTGCACCTTGAGCGCTTCCAGGCGGCGGGCCAAAAATCCGGCGTTCGCCTGGGCGATTCGACGTTCCAGAAACTCGAGCGCCTCGCGCCCGATGACCGACGTTTCGGCCACGAGCAGCTTGCAGTTCACCGCCAGTTCTTGGCCGGGGCGCCGCGGAAAATCGCGAAAGTTCTCGAGCATCACGCCAACCGCAATGTCGCCCGCGCGAACGCTGTCTTCCAGGTGCCCCACCAAGAACGATTGCACGAGCGGCCCATCCGGAATCCGGATCGGCCCCTTGGGATCGGCCAGGCGCTTGTCGTCGAGGCTCAGATAGGCCCAGAACCACGAGGCTTCCTCCTCGTTGCGGAAACCTAGCCGATACTCGCGCTGCGTTTCGATCGCCAGGCTGGTGAGAAAATACTGCCGCAGGCCGATCGAGAGCACCGGATACAGAAACAGCGGCATGAGCACGAGCGTGACAATCGTGCGGCGATCCGAGATCGTCTCGCGCAGTTCCTTGCCCGCCAATCGCAGCACGCGCGCCACCCCACCGCTCGAGACCGGCTTGCCGGGCCGCGGCGCGCTGGCAGACTCTTCAGGCGTGGCGTCTCTCGAATTCACGCGGCCGACTCCTCACGATCCGAGGTCAGCGCCGAGCCGATTTGCGTTACGTCGAGGAACATGTCGACGAGCGTCTCGCGGCCTGTTTTGGCCCGTAGTTCCGCCAGCGTTCCTTCGGCCACGATCTGGCCGCGGTTCATCAGGCCAAAGCGATCGCAAAGCCGCTCGGCTTCATCGAGCCGGTGAGTACACAGGATGACCGCCTTACCTTCGCTGCGGAGCAATTCGATGTATTCAGCCACGGCCTGGCTTCCGAGCACATCGAGACCGAGCGTCGGCTCGTCGAGCAGCATGGCCGGTGGCCGATGGATGAGCGCCCGCGCCAAGTTGACTCGCTGCCGCTGCCCGGTGCTGAGGGTCGCGGAGCGGCGGTCGAGAAAGTCCGCAAGACCCAGCGACGTTCGCAACCGATCGATTTCGCCGCGGGCTGCCTCGGGGGCAACGCCATAGAGGTCGGCAAAGAACATCAACATTTGCCGAACCGTGAGCCACTGGTAGACGCCGGCGCTGGAGGAAACCAAACCGACCCGCCGCTTCACCTCGTCAGGCAGTTGGTCGGACTGCATGCCGTCGATGCTGGCGAAGCCGGCGGTGGGCCGCAGCAGCCCGAGGATCATCCGCAGCGTGGTCGTTTTGCCGGCGCCATTGGGCCCCAGCAGGCCGTAAACCTCGCCCTTGGCGACGGCAAAGGAGATGCTGTCGACCGCCATCAGCTCGGACCCATGGGGCAAGCGAAACCGCTTTTCGAGCTGCTGCACGGAGATCATCGATAGGAACAGCCGGCGCGTCGATCGTGGGGTGGAACACGCTGCCCATACCCAAAAAAGGTTGGGCAAGCTCTTCGCGGCGTTCCTAGCAAACGATTTTAACCTTTGGCGGCCGCGGTTCCAATCGGCTGGCCAAGGCGAGATAAGCCGTTTCGAAGATTACCGATACGGCTTCCAAACCGGGCGGCCCTGCGCGGGCTTTGCTTCCCCCTCGGGCTGCTGCGGCAACTGGCGGGATTCGTCAGCCTGTTCGTCCAGCGGGCGAGGGCGTTGCGGGGCGCCTTCTCCAACTCCGCGCGACTCTTCAGAGCTGCGGGCGGTCCAGATTGAAGGCGGATTGAGGTCGATCGTGCGCTGCGCGGCGAACACTCGACCCGTGCGATCGGTGAAGCGGGCAATCAAGCGCAGTGGGCTCGTGTCGGGGGCGCGGCCCGGCCAGGGCAATTCGAAGTGCAGGCCGCCGCCGAGCGCGGTCTGACGATAACGCAGCGCCAACTCTTGGGCGGTAAAGTCCCACTGAGCAACGGGGCTCGCCTTGGCGCCGAGTCGCGGATCTTCGAGCAGCAACTTCAGGCGGCCCGGCGACTTGATCAGGTTGCCGGCGCCGTCACGCAGCTCGAGCACTACGGCCAGGCCATCGTCGCCAGCATGGCCGTCAAAGTCGCGGCCGCCCGAGAGTTGCCGGTGAATGGCAATGCTGGCCAGGCCCTTGGTCGACGTGCGACGGCCCGATTGCAGCTCGATCTGGGGAGGCGTTAGATCTTCGGGCGCGGGGCCCGGCAGTTCGTTCGGATCGAGCGGCGCCGCAGGCGCCGTTCCCAGGTCGACGTTCGGGGCCGTCGTGGGAGTCGACAAATTTGCTGGCGGTGCGAGATCAGCGTTTGGCGCTGGAGAGCCAGGCAAGATGCGAGGCGCGGCTGGGGGAGTGGCGGGGCCAACTTTTACGCCGCCAGGTTCCGTTTGTGCCCGCAGGGTGTCGTTTTCCCGCTGGGCGGCTTCGAGTTGCGACTGCGTGCCCTGCAGTTGATCTTCGAGCTCGTAGATCTTGTCTTCTTGCAGCCGGAGTTCGCGCTCGAGAATGTCGATCTCGCCGCGCGAACGGCAACCGGCCAGAACAGCCAGCAGCAAGCTTGCAGCAAGAGCGAGACGCATGCTCATCCGTGAACGACCCTGGTACCGAGCGCGCAATCCGTGCGCAAGGTGGCTAAATACCCGCTAGGCCCCCCAGACGCAAGGGAGATTTGGCGGCGGTCGGCCCGTCGGAAGCGTCGGTAAACGGCGCCGGCGAGCGGCCGGCGTGAGCCGGCTGACGGAAGCGGTGCTCGCCGTCTCGATTCCCGACACTCGTTTGCTGTCGCGGAGCGACAACCGAGATTAGGCCCGCAGTTCACTGCGGGTTCGGCGGTCCACGGCAAATTTCATCGCGTGCCAGCCGGCACGCGGTGAAAAAAATCGGGGGCGTCTTGCAGCTCCCCCCGCGTTGAAAACGCGGGGCTATTCTCATTCTCTGCCTCCGGCAGGCTTCCTGGCGACTCTCCTCTCCTGACGGCTCCGTCCGTTGTATGGCGCGACGGACCACATCGGTTCCACCGTCGCGGCTTCGCTGTTTCTGGTCGACGTTCTCAGGCGATCTCGAACTCGAGCGTTTGAAACTGCGAAGTTTCAAGCAGGGGCGCTTCAAGCACCAGCGTCTCGAGCTTGGGATTTGCCAGCATCCGCTGGTGGACCTCGCCCCTGAACACGGTCACGTCGCGCGGCGCCTGCACCCCCAGCCGCACTCGTCCGCGGCCGATCTCGAGCACCGTGATCACGATTTGGCCGGCGACAACCACCGACTCCTCGCGCTTTCGCGTCAACACGAGCATGGCTTTCTCCCTGGGAGAAAAGGCAGATGGTGGGAGACGGCTGGGTAAGGCGGAGCGCAGGCCCAACGGAAACGGCCAAAGGCGGCCAATCAACGAAGTCGATCTTGCCGTTCCCGCAGCGGAAGGGCCCGGCCGGTCGACCGCTCCCACCATCTGCAACGGGGGCCAGTCTAGAGGGCGAATGCTAGCATCGCGTGAGCGAGCGGTGAGAAGGGGATAAGAAACCGGTGGAGTTTGGAAGACGGGGGCGTCAGAATCGGGCAGAACGGACTTCTGCTATCAGCCCCTATTCCTCCCTCTTCGAATGACACCTCCCATGACGCCCTCATCCTCCCCACTCGCTACCTATCGGGAGCGAAGTCCCTATCTGCGAAGGGACTTTGCCCTCTACGAGGACCGAGTGATTGTGACGGGCTCGAATCGACGGACATCATTCGAGACGCGTGTTCCGCTCGAGATCCTGGCGCCGCTGGAAAGCCGCATTTCCTATCGACGCTGGCCGCTCCTGGGCCTGCTGCTGTTGTCGTTCGTCTTGCTGGGCTTCGTCGGGCTATTTGTCGGAGTGTTCCACATGGCCCCGCTCTCGCCGCGCGTACTAACGGCCGGTGGTTTGGCGTTGGTCACCGCGGGACTCGCTCTTGGCTATTGTCCGAGGTTCACGGCCTACCGGTTCCTCGGCCAGGCGGGCGTCGTCGTTCTCGACGTGATCGAGGCTGGCCCCGACCGCGGGCGTTGCCGCGAGTTCGTGAAACAGATCAGCGCCGCGGCAGAAGCAATTCGTCGAAACAGCAAAGCGATTTGAAACGCCCCCCGCATTCACGCCCTATGAACATCGATCCCGCAGTCTTTTGGCGAACAGAAACAGTAACAGCCTTTCGGCGGCTGGGTTGGGCCTTTCCCTGGCTCGTCCTCGATTTCCGCCTGAGAGTCAATGACCTGCACGTCGACCTGCTGGCCGATGTGGTGGGCTGGTGGCTCTGCATCTCCGCGTTTCAGCAGTTAAGAGATCTGCATCCCTCGGTATCCAGGGTCTCTCGCATCTGTTGGCTAGGCCTCGTGCTGGCGTTGCCCTGGTTGGCTACCTACGGAACGAACTTTCCGGGAGAGCCACAGCTCCCTGGGTACGCAGTGACCCAAGTTTGGATCCTCGCCCGGGCGCTCGTTTGGATTGCGTTCATTTGGCTGCTACTGGGAATCGTTGGCGACGTGGGCATGTATCTCGAACGGCCTGAATTGACCGTTCGCGCTCAGCAGGTGCGTGTCGCCAGCGCTGCGTTGACGATTGTTGGGACGCTCATCGCCTTGCTGCAGCCGTTCTTCCCGTTGCCAGGGCCATTGATCTTCCTTGCCGCGCTGGTCGGCTTTGTTTTGGGGATGGCACTGGCCGTGTTGATCGTGCTCATGCTGCGCCGAGTGGCGTGGTTGATTGAGACCGCAACGCCTTGAGGACGCTGAACAACCGCTTGATCCGAGAGCGCGGGTGTCGCAGTGGAATTTCCCCACGTCATTGACGAGGGGCTAATGAGCCGGGGAACGCCGCAATTAGCCCCCGGCGAGTCGCCGGGGGGACAAGGATCGCTGCGGCGCGCAAGCCGGTAGAAATCCTATTTAGTTGGGCTTCGACGCGATCAATCGCCATTGCCTCCGAAGCCCTCCAGGTACTTCGGATTCGTGCTCAGATCGGGCGGCCCGCCATCAACGCATCCAAGCAGCCCCAGCCGAGACGCCGCGTCGTAAAACGATTCATGCTCCCCGCGCGTAGAAGTCTGAGTTCCCGATCCATAGACCGCGAGCGCGGCGTCGAGCACTTGGGAGCGGGGCTGCCCCAATTGCTCGGCAAGGTTCGCCAACTGTGCCTGTTGGTCGCCGGTCAATTGATAGGGATCAGGTAGCGTGCTCATACACTTAGACTACCTCCAGCGAGCTGAAACTCGCGAGCTACGCCGCCGAATCGGCCGTCCTAAGCCCGATTCGCCCCAAACGCCATCACCCCGGCAACCGAGTCCACCTCCAGCGCAATCATCGCCAAGCGATCAAACCCCAGCGCCACGCCGGCGCAGGGCGGCAGGCCATGGTCCATCGCGGCAAGCAGCAGGCTCTCTTCCGGCAGTGTCGCCAGTCCATCAGCCGCGCGCGCGGCGTTCGCTTCCCGATTGCGGGCCCGCAGAGTATCGGCGTCGAGCAACTCGTGGTAGCCGTTGGCGAGTTCAATTCCGTCGACGTAGAGTTCGAACCGCTCGGCGACCGCGGGCGGACCCGGTCGTACCAGGGCCAGCGCAGCCTGGCTGGCGGGGTAGTCGTAGAGCAGCGTCGGCCGCTCAGCGCCGAGCTTGGGTTCGACCAACTCGGCCAACAGCAAGTTCAGCCACAAGTCGCGGTCGTCGAGGTCGAGGCCCTCAGGAATTGTCAGTGAGTGGCGCAGCGCCGCCGCGCGCAGCTCTTTGGCCGAGGCACGGTGCGCGTCGACCTCTACGTAGCGAGTGAACGCCTCGGCATAAGACAGCCGTTCGGCCGGCCCACGGCCGAGCATCGTCTGCGCGAGTTCATCGAGCAACTGCATGCCGGCCGCCAGATCGTCACCCGTGCGATACCACTCGATCATCGTGAACTCGGGATTGTGCAGGCGGCCGACTTCTTCCGCACGGAACACGCGGGCAACCTGGTAGATCGCGGTCGCCCCGGCGGCCAACAGCCGCTTCATGGCAAACTCCGGCGATGTCTGCAGCCACCGCACCGTAGGGGCCGCTGTGCGGACCAAATCATCCACGGCGGAGTTGCTCGCGAGCGGTGCGTCTGCGCTGCGCTGGACACACCCTACGGGCGGACTCTTAGCCCAGTCGTTTGCGCCGAGCGCTACCCAGGGTTGCAGATGCCGCTCGATGACGATATCGGCCGACAGACACGGGGTCTCGACTTCGAGGAAGCCGCGCTCGTCGAAGAAGGTTCGCAGCTTGCGCAGGAGCTCCGCGCGTTGGCGCAAGACTGGCCAGGTGGCGGTGGGGCGGAAGTCACGGTCGTCAGCGGTCAAATTCACCATCGGCAGGCCCGGCATTCGAAAGATATGATGGAGTGCCGGACGACCGACCTCACGCCCAAAATCAGACGCTCCTAGTATGTGGCCTGCAAGCGGTGAAACCCAAGAGCTGTTGAATCAGGCCCGCGCCGGGCAGCCGGCCGCGGTCGAGCAACTGCTCGACCGGCATCGGGCAGCGCTACGGCGGATGGTCGACTTGCGGATGGACGGCCGGCTGCGCCGCCGCGTTGACGCCAGCGACATCGTGCAGGATGCGCTGGTCGAGGCCAACCGGCGATTGACGGCCTATTTGGCCGATCCGGCGATGCCGTTCCACCTATGGCTGCATCAGATTGCCCGCGACCGCCTGATCGACGCGCATCGCCGGCACCGCGTGGCGGGACGCCGTAGCCTGGACCGCGAGCAACCGCTGGCGACCGGCGGCGAAGGCAGCCTTTCCGCCGCGGATCTCGGGGCCTTGCTGGCCGATCCGGAGCTGACGCCGGCCGCGGCCGCTACCTGGCACGAACTCGAGCGCCGCTTCTCCGAGGCGATCGAGCAGCTCGACGAAACCGATCGCGAGATCGTGCTCCTGCGGCACTTCGAACATCTCGGCAACAGCGAAGCCGCGGCGCTTTTGAATCTCTCACCCCCTGCGGCCGGGATGCGCTACCTACGAGCGATGCGTAAGCTCCGCGACCTGCTCGGCGGCAGCGATACCTCGGCTGCAGAGTAAAAGTAGGGTGCGTCAAGCGAAGCGCGGACGCACCAACGCTTCCTGCAAGAAGATGCGCCATCAAGCCACGACCGCTGGTGCGTCTGCGCTTCGCTGGACAGCACCCTACAGACGGCGGGCAGCAGCCGCGGCCGAATAAGGCGAACCACGCTCGGCGTCACGCGCGCGGCAACGATAGCGCCGCCGGCGGCGGCTTGCTTTCGCCGTTTACGAGCAGCGCTTCGCGCGGGGCCGGCAGCGTCACGCGGGCCCGACTCCCTTCGCCAACGCGGCTGTCGATCTCGATTGTCCCCTCCATAGCCGCCACGATCCGTTGCACCAGCGGCAGCCCCAAACCTGCGCCCGATTGCCACCGCATGCGGGCTTCGTGCGAGCGGAAGAACGGCTCGAAGACTTTGGCAAGGTCCCCCGCGGCGATGCCTTGCCCGAGGTCCTCGACTTCGACCACCGCCTTGCCGTCGACTGTGGCCGCACGCGCACGAACCGGTTTTCCCGGCTCACTGTACTTGAAGGCGTTGTCGATGAGATTGTCTACGACTTGCCCGAGCAGCGCTTCGTCCGCGCTGGCGAAGCGAGCCTGGTTCGTGTCGACGGTCAGGTCGGCGGCGCGGGGATGAGCCGCCCAACGGGCCAGGTGATCCGGCAGCCAACGTCTCAAGTCGATCGCCTGCTTTTCGACAGGCAACTCTCCGGCCTCGGCACGAGTCATCATCAAGAGCGACTCGGTGATCCGCTGCAAGCGGCGCCCTTCGATCTGCACACGGTCGAGCGCTTCCTCGTATTCCTCAGAGCTGCGAGGCCGCCGGCGGATCACTTCGACCAAGCTCAGCAGCCCGGCCAGCGGCGTGCGGAGTTCGTGCGAGGCGTCGCCGGCGAATCGCAACTGCTGCTCGAACGCGTCTTGCCGACGGCTGAGCAGATCGTTGAAGCCGACCGCCAGGTCGTGCAGTTCGTCGCGCGTGCCTGGCACCGGGAGCCGATCGTCGTGATGTGTGGCCTTCATGCGGCGTACGGCGATCGACATCGTCGTCAGCGGCTCGAGCGCCTTGCGGCAGAGCCACCAACCAGCCGCGGCCGCCGTGAGCCAGGTTGCGGCGGACACCACTGCGAGCGTCGCCCCGAGTTGATTCAGCGTCGCCCGCGCAGGCGTGAGCGATACGCCCGCCTTGATCGTCAGCTCTGGATACTCGATGTCGTCGTCGGCCCCGTCGTCTTCGGGATGCCCAAGGCCTCGCTTGAGCAAATCGCCCAGCCGCAGCCGCCGCGCGCCTAGCCGCCACTCCGGCAAGTCGCCAAACACCGTGGCGTCGGGCGTGCCGGTCGGCTCACCTGCCGGAGACCACTCAAGGGGAAAACTGTTCGTCAGATTCGGCGAGCGGTCGATGGCATTGCCCGCTGGATCGCAGACCATCCAGCGGACCTGCTCGAGCGCGTTTTCGAGACCGACGTTGAGCCGGCGATCCTCTGGCTCCCACTCGAGCCCCTCAGGCTCGACATCCACGGCGGCCTCGAGCGCCGTGAGCGCCGCCTCGAGTTGATTGTCGAGTTGCCGATACAGGTCCGACCGCGCAGCGAGATACGTGGCGCCCGAGAAGCCCGTCAGCACGAGGCCGAGCGCGGCGAGAAAGTACGCCAGCAAGCGCGCCGTCAGACTCACATTGCGTCTCCCGGCTGCGGACCAAACACATAGCCGCGGCCGCGCAGGGTGTGGATCAATCGGTCGCCATGGTTCTCGAGCTTGCGGCGCAGTTCCGAGACATGCACTTCGATCGTGTTCGACAGGCCGTCGTAGCGATCGTCCCAGACCTGCTCGTAGATCCGCGTACGCGAAACGACCTGTCCGTAGTGCCGCACGAAATAGACGAGCAGCGAGTACTCCTTGGCCGTGAGATCGAGCGTGGCCGTGCCGCGCTGCACGCGCTGCGTGGCCAAGTCGATGGTTACACCGGCCCGCTCGAGCACGGCGCCTGGTCGCTCTTCCGCGCGGCGCAGCAGCGCCCGCACCCGCGCGAGCAGTTCGTCGAACACAAAGGGCTTGCACAGATAGTCGTCGGCCCCGGCGTCGAGACCGCGCACGCGCTCGTTCACGCCGTCGCGGGCGGTGAGAAACAGCACGGGGGTTTGCCGTTCGTTTTCGCGGAACCGCCGCAGCAGGACGAGGCCGTCTTCGGTGGGGAGCCACCAGTCGAGGATCACCAGGTCCCAACCGCCCCGACGCAGAAACTCCCAGCCTGCCTTGCCGTCGACGGCGCGTTCCACCGAGTAGCCTTCCTCGCGCAGGCCGCGCTCCAGCGACGAACCGATGAGTTCGTCGTCTTCAACGAGAAGGATGCGAATTCCCACGCGAGTCGCCCGCCGAGGATGCTGAACCAACTTCGATAAATTGTACGCTGGACGCCGGGGCGGGGCAGCCGTTGGACCGGGGCGGGGGGAGCGGCCTGTTGATCGTTCCGCTCGGTAGTTCTTGGCGTTGCCACTGCTCGAGACAGATTACAAACACGTAACCGGCGCCGATGCCCAGCGTCACTCCGGCCGGAAAATAAAGCGCATCGAGCAGATCGCCCATGGCATGCGTCTCCAAAATCGTCCCAAATCCGTGCCCAGCCAAGGCAAGTCTAGGCACGCGGCCTGATCGACCCATGAAGGCCAGATAAACTCGGCTTAATGAAGCCTCGAGCGGCCGGCCGGCCTGAGCGACGCTTCGAAATTGGGGAAGCCGGTCGGGCCTGTTGGGACGATTGCGCCGCCGGCGATGCGGTCCGGAGACCGTGGCCGAGGCCGGGTCGGCTGAAGTGCCGGGGGGACCGGGTTATACTGAACGCACTCTTTCCCGCTTCCGGCGAACTCGCGTCCCTTCCGAGATTGCATCGACCATGTCTGCTGCCTCCGCCGGCCGCGGCGTCCGCCTGCTCTTGGCCGCCACGATTTTTCTCGGCGCGTTCCTGCTCTTTCAGGTGCAGCCGCTGATTGGCAAGGCCATCCTGCCCTGGTTCGGCGGCGGCCCCGCGGTGTGGACCACCAGCATGCTGTTCTTCCAGTTACTGTTGCTGGGTGGCTACGCTTATGCACACGCTTCCGTACGCTGGTTGCCGCGCCCCGCGCAGTTCGGCGTACACGCCGTGCTCGTGGTGGCTGCGCTCGCCTTGCTGCCGGTGCTGCCAGGGGTCGCTTGGCGTCCTACCGAAAGCGCCGCCCCCCAGTTGCGCATCTTGACGTTGCTGGCCGCTTCGGTGGGTTTGCCATATTTCGTGCTCTCGGCAACTGCGCCGCTCGTGCAAGCTTGGTATGCCAGGCTGAATCCAGTCGGATCGCCGTACCGGCTCTATTCGTTGTCGAACCTAGGATCACTGTTGGCGTTGCTCAGCTATCCGCTGGTGGTCGAACCGCAATTGCCGCTGGCGACCCAAGACCGGGCCTGGTCGCTGGCGTTTGGCGCTTTCGCCGTGCTCTGTATCGGCAGCGCTGCGGCCGCCTGGCGATGGGGCCGAGCAGATGGCGCCGTGGCGGAAACGAGCGCGGAGCCAGCAACTCCGGCCTCCTCAACACACATCCTGCTGTGGGTGCTGCTGCCTGCTGCCGCTTCGGCCCTCTATTTGGGCGCAACGAATGTGATCTGCCAGGACGTGGCGGTGTTTCCGCTGCTCTGGATCGTGCCGCTGGCGCTCTACCTGCTCACATTCATCCTCTGCTTCGAGAGTAAGCGCTGGTATCGCCGCGATTGGTTTCTAGTAGCCGGCTATGCGGTGATGATCTACGCGGCCGACTTGCTCTCGAAGCCACCGAACACGTATTACCTTATGCAGCTCATCGTCTACTTGGCGGCCATGTTCATCGGCTGCATGATCTGCCATGGTGAGGCGGTGCGGCTCAGGCCGGCTGCCAACCAGCTCACCTTTTTTTACCTGTGCATTTCGCTCGGCGGGGCGTTGGGTGGTGTACTGGCGGGGTTAGTCGCCCCACGGGTATTCCTCGGTTACTACGAGTTCCATGCGGCGCTGCTGGGCGTTTGGCTCCTCGCGCTCGCGGTGATGTTCTTCGACTCGAGTTCTGTGTTGTTTCGCGGACGCGCTCGCGACATGTGGGCGATCCTGGCCGTGATGACACTCGTCTTTGGCTGGAAGCTCTATCAGACCGAGGCCGATGCCGCGCGGGCCACGGTTGCCCGCACCCGCAACTTCTATGGGACCTTGGCCGTAACCGAGCTGCTCGACTCCGACCCCAAGCTCTACCGCCGAGAGCTACGACACGGACGGATCGTTCACGGCGCACAGTTCATTGAGAAATCGCGTCAGCATCTACCGGTCCGCTACTACAGCCAACGGAGCGGACTCGGCATGGCGTTCGAACTGTTGCCGCGCAAGGCCGATCGCAAGGTCGGCGTGGTCGGGCTCGGCACCGGCACGATCGCCACCTATGGACAAGAGGGGGACGACTTCCGCTTCTACGAAATCAATCCCGATGTCGTGAAGTTCGCCCAGCAGTATTTCACCTACCTGAAGGACTCGGCGGCCAAGGTGCAGGTCGTCGAAGGGGATGCACGCATCAAGTTGTCTGAAGAGGCGGCCGCCGAGGCCGCTGCCGCGGTAAAAGAGAAACCCTTCGATCTGATCGTGCTCGACGCCTTCAGCGGCGACGCCGTGCCGGCCCACCTGCTCACGCGCGAGGCCTTCGAAACCTATCTAAAGCTGCTGGCGCCCGACGGCATTATCGCCGCCCACATTTCCAGCCTGCACCTGGACCTGTCGAAGGTGCTTAGGGCGCATGCAGCGGATCTCGATCTCAAGGGGATCGTGGTCATCGACCTGGGCGACAAGGGGCAGTGGGAGTTCGAAAGCGTGTGGGTGTTGCTCAGCCGCGACGCCCGCTTGTTCAACCAGGCCCCCGTGCCCGAGCTCATGGCGCTGACGAAGCAAACCATCGACAACCCGACGCCCGGCAAGCAGCCCCGCGTCGGCGTCGCTCCGCTGCTCGACGACTTCAGCGACGCCAAATCGAGCCCCCGCTGGACCGACAACTTCAGTGACGTGCTCAGTATTTTGCGGGGCTTGTAGCTGATGCTCGGACTGGTCTCCCAGCTCGCATCGCGCTTGCGACTTCGGCACGTGTTGGCGCTCTTCGCGGCCTTGCTCGCGCTGCTTTTCATGCCCTTGGGAGTGCAAACGCGAACGAGCGAGGCGCTTGCCGATATGGCTCATGCCCCGGCCTTTGGCATCGTCGCGGTGTTGATCGCTGGTTGGGCGACGCGCCACTGGGCTGTCGGCAGTGCCGCGGACCGGCGTTGGTCGCCCGAGGCCGTGTGCTTAGCGGTGTGGTTGGGCGTCACCTTGCTCGGTGGCGCCACCGAGATCGTGCAGGGCTGGGTGGGCCGTGGCAAGAGCCTGCACGACGCCGTGTCGAACAGCCTGGGAGCAGCGGCATTTCTAGCCGCGTATCTGGCGATCAACTCGGCCACGACAGGGAGCCGTGCGCGCTACGCGCTGCTCGGGGTCGTGGGACTTGCCGCTGCTTGGTCGGTGCCGTTGGTTTCGCTCGCCGATGTTTGGCGGCAGTATCTCGAGGTGCCTATGCTGGCCGACTTCGAACGCGCGAGCGAACTCGATCGGTGGACTCCGCATCACGTCGGGATGGTGCGCACCCGGCGCCACGCCACGCACGGCCAGTGGTCGGCCGCCCTTGAATTCGAGCCCCATGACTTCAGCGGCGTCACGTTGCGAGTGGCCGATCTCGATTGGTCTGGCTACGACACGCTCGAGTTCGACCTCTATGTACCCGAGCCGCTTGCTAAGCCCGTGTATTTGAAGCTGGTCGACCGCCCCTACAACGGAAAACAGGACGATCGCTTCGACGTTCAACTAGCGCTCGAGCCGGGACACAATCATGTGCGAGTTCCGCTAGCGGATGTGGTGTCGGCGCCTCGCGGCCGCCCCTTCGATCTCTCGCGCCTGTGGTGGCTCGAGTTCTACGTTCTCGAAGGCCGCGAGCCGCAGCAAATCTTTCTCGACAATATGCGGCTCAGCGCCGGCGGCTAGCAGGCAACGGTCTCGACCTATTCATGCGTCCGCGGCAAGAGCCACCGCGGCATCGCGGTCATCCGGCGAAACGTTCTCGCAGGCGTGTCGTTCTCATCGTGTGTCCGCGAAACCGTGGGCGATCCGATGGCGTGCGAGCCGCGAGCGCTTGCTCGCGCTGGCGCGGTCCGAAGGATCGGCTTCGCGGCCGGGACTGCCCGTAACGCCGCCAGCAGCCGTTCGATGCCTTCATGCACTTCGCGCATTTGTGAAACCACCAGCACCGATCGTTCGTGCAGCAGACTGATTGCCCCGGGACCGCCCACTTCATCCCACAAATCCGGGGCGATGGTCGAGACAATCAGATCGACCAGCGGTTCCGTTTCAAGCAAGTCCTCCGAATGACTAGGACGTGGCGCAGTTGGATCAAGGAGGTCCGCGACCGGGTAGACTTGCACTTCCAGCCCAGACTGCTCGTTCTCTTCTTTCGTGGTGATGACGAGCGCCCCATGCTGGATTTTCCAAGCAAGTTCCTGCTGGCCAAGCGCGTGGTCGAGCGCGCCTCCCAGTGGCAAAGATTTTCCGCGCAGGGAAACAGTGGATTGCTCTGGATCGACGGCGGAATCTTCAAGAGCTTTTTGGTCGAGAAGTACGTTCAGCCCCGTTCGTTCGCTCACGAACTTTGCCAGGTCCCCAAGCGTGGCGTCCCGCAGATCGATGTCGACGCGGCGGGCGAGTTCTTCGGTCGCCTTGGTTTTCGCCTGCCGATCGATCTCAGACTGCCCCGAAATCACTGCCTGGGCATGACCGCGTTCGGCTTCCATGAGGCAGGCGCCGATCGCCGCAACGAGCGCAATCAGAGGGAACGACAGGGAGCGCATGACGGCCTCGAACCAAGCGGAAACGGCGGAGCAAAAGGATGCAAAGCTTATCGCTCAGACTACGACGGCCCTACGGCTGCCGCAACGAACCGGCAAGCTTTTTGACTCTGCGGTCCATGACAAAGCCGACAATCTTGGCCAAAGAGAGGCGGCGGCCCGCACGGCAGATTAGATTCGAGGGGCGGCGCGACGGTTGCCATCGCGGCCTCGCTAGCCTCTTCTCCGCGGAACAGGAGCCCTCCCATGTCCTTCCCTGTGCGTTTGGCGTGCGTGCTTTGCGGCCTGCTGACTCTTGCGTTGAGTGCGTCTGCACTGCCGGCGCAAACTCCGCCGCCTAAGGCAGGCGTACCTCTGGCAAAGGTCGTGCTGTTCAACTCCGGCGTCGGCTTCTTCGAGCGGGCCGGCAAGGTGACCGGCAACGCGCAGCTCGAACTCGAGTTCAAGTCCGAAGACATCAATGACCTGCTCAAGAGCATGGTGCTGCAAGACCTGGGGGCCGGCAAGATTTCGGCCGTCACCTATAGTTCGCGCGACCCGATCACCAAGACGCTCAAAACGTTTGCGATCGATTTGACGAGCAATCCTACGCTCGCGCAGCTTTTGGCGCAGGTTCGCGGCGAACGCGTCGAACTCGAAAAGCCTGACAAGCTTTCTGGCGTGATCGTCGGCGTTGAGGCGCGGACCGAGCAGACGCGCGAGGGCGGGTCGATCGATCGGGAGTACCTGACGTTGCTTGCCGACGACGGCCTCCGCAGCGTGCCGCTGGCGAGCGTGGGCCGCATCAAACTGGCCGATCCGAAGCTCGACGCCGAGCTTCGGCAGGCCCTGGCCGTGCTTGCACTCGGCCACTCGACCGACAAGAAAAGCGTGAAGCTCGAATTCACAGGCCAAGGCAATCGCGACGTAAAAGTGGCTATATCCAGTCGGCGCCTATCTGGAAAACGAGCTACCGCCTGGTGCTCGACGACGCCGACAAGCCGTTGCTGCAAGGCTGGGCGATCGTGGAGAACACGACCGAAGAGGATTGGAACGATGTGCGGCTCACGCTGGTGAGCGGCCGGCCGATCTCGTTCCTCATGGATCTCTATCAGCCCCTCTATGTGCAGCGGCCGATGGTTCAGCCTGAGTTGTATGGCTCGCTCGGGCCCGTCGTCTATGGACAAGATCTCTCGAGCGCCAATCAGGAATTCGGCCGCCTCGCCCGATCGCGCAGACGCGATCGGCAAGACGACCTGAGCGCGGGGATGGGTATGGGCGGCGGTATTGGCGGCATGCCAGGCAGAACTCGTGGCGGCGCAGGCTATGGCCGCCCTGGCGGGGAGTTCGCCTACTTGGACGAGGAGGAAATGGTTGAGGAGGCCCCCAGCCGCAGGTTGGGTGAAGACCTTGCACGAACCGCGCCAGCAGCCGCCCAGACTGCCGACATCGGCGAACTGTTTCAATACGTCATCGAGTCGCCTGTCGATCTGCCGCGGCAACAGTCGGCGCTGCTGCCGATCGTCAACGCAGGCATCGAGGCGAAGAAAGTCTCGATCTACAACCAACAGGTTCAGGCCAAGCATCCGCTCAACGGGCTGAAACTCAGGAACACGACCGACCTGCACTTGATGCAGGGGCCGATCACCGTCTTCGACGGCGGCGTGTACGCCGGCGACGCCCAAATCGCCGACCTACAGCCTGACACGGAGCGGCTGATCAGCTATGCCCTGGATCTTGATGTCGAGGTCGCGCCGCAGGCCAGCGTGGCGCCGGAGTCGCTCGTCAAGGTAAGCGTCATCAAGGGGGTGCTGCAGCTCGAGCATCTGCAGTCGCGGCAGCAAAAGTTCCAGGTCAAGAACTCCGCGGCCCAGCCACGCTCGCTGCTGATCGAGCATCCGCTCGACTCCCAGTGGCGGCTCGTGTCTCCAAAGGCCCCGGCCGAGAAGACGCGCGATCTTTATCGCTTCGCCCTCACGGCCGAGCCAGGCAAGCCGGCGCAACTGGCAGTGGTCGAAGAGCAAACGCTGCGCAAGGAGATGGCGATCACCGATCTCGACGACGACGGCGTCCTGCTCTATCGCAACGCCAAGCAAAGCAGTCCCAAAGTGCAGAACGCGCTGCAAGAGGTGATTCGCCGTCGCCAAGAAGTCGCGACGCTCACGGAGCGCCACAATCAGCTTCAAGGCGAAGCCAACGAGATCGGCCGCGATCAGATGCGGATTCGCCAGAACATGGCTCAACTCGGGCGCGACACCGATCTCTACCGGCGGTACGTGAAAACCTTTGGCGAGCAGGAAGACCGGCTCGAAAAGCTGCGCGCCGAGATTGAGGGTCAGCAGGAGCAAGAAGCCGCGCTGCGCAAGGCGCTCGATGACTACCTGATCGCACTCGACGCCGAGTAGCCGCCTCCGCCGACGCGAGGTTGCGGGTTGTTATTTGGGTAGGTGGTGGATCGTGCCGTGCAGCAGCCCCCCGACGGGCTCGCCGCCTGCGCCGACGAGGTGATAGTGCAACTCGAAGCACCAAGTTGGCTGCAACTCCGGCAGCGTAAGCCGCAGCGTGCGCCCATCGTCCGAAAGTTTCGCGGCGGTCACGGGGCTCGAGCGCTCGTTGAGGTGAGGCGACCCGTAGTCCTCCGATCGCTCGAGGTCCCAAACGTTCGCCTGGTATCGCTTCACGTCTTCGGCACTGCGATCGAGCGGTTCGCTGAACACCAGTTCGACGCCGTCGGTGGTAGCGCGCATCGTTACAGGCAAATGCACCGGTTTGCCGGTCGAGCGAATGCGATAGATTCCGCCTGGCTGCGTTTGATTGCCGGCCCAGCAGTACATGCCGCAAACGTAAAGCTGCTTGTCCTGCGGATGAAAGCGGCCGCGCATGATGCCGGTGGGGAACCGCGGGATGGGAAGCGCGACCATGCCCCCCTGCATTTGCTTGCCGCCGGCCGCCGTTTCGATTTGCTCATGCGGCACGATGAACGCCTGGCCGTAGCCGTAGGAGAGATTCAGCAGCGAGCCTGCCAGCGGCCCCCAAGCATCCGCGGGCACCCACAGCAGTTCGGCCGGCGAACGGTCGAAGCCGTTGGTGATCCAGCACAGCGGCTGCTCCATCGCCGAGTTGGTCGTGTCGGTCACATCGTGGTAGCCCCACATGTTGCCATAAAAACCCCCTTCGCGGACCCAGTTGATACGGTTCTTGGGGTTCCAGTGTCCTTCTTGGTCGGTGACGAAGAACGTGCCGTCGGGGTTAAGGCACACACCGTTGGCAGCGCGGAACCCGCGGGCCACGATATCGGTGCGGCTGCCGTCAGGCGACACGCGCAGCAGCGTGCCATGATGCGGCACGAGCGCCTTCAAGGCATGCCGCGCGCTCTTGGCGTAGTAGAAGTTGCCGGCGGCGTCGGTCTGCAGCCCCATGGCGAACTCATGGAAGTGCTCCGTCACCTGGTGGTCGGAGTTGAAGCAGGCATAGAAATCGGTTTCGCCGTCGCCGTTGCGGTCCTCCAGCCGCACGAGCTGGTCGCGGCAGGTTACGAAGATCTGGCCGCCCACGATCTTGATCCCCAGCGGCTGAAACATGCCGGAGGCGATCCGCTGCCAGGTCAGCCGGCCAGTCGTGTCGGTGAGCCCCGAGACGAGCCAGACATCGCCGTCCCACGAGCAGACCGCGGCGCGATCGGCGTCGGGAAAGAAGTCGAGGCCCGTGAGCCGCATTTGCGCAAGCCACGGGTTGTCATCCGGCGGCGTCAACACATCCACCGCCAGCGGGCCTGCATCCTCGCCGCGCTGGATCTGCGTGGTCAGCTTGTTCGGCCACCGCGGCGGGCCGCCCTGTGTGAAAGGCTCGAGCGGCTCTGGCTTCGGCGATTGCTGCGCCACGGCATCGAGCGCATCCTGCGGCAAATCCCCCAGCAACACCTTGAAGCGCACCGGCGCCTCGTGCGGCGCCACTTTGAGCAGCCAGTTGCCGCCGTCCTCGTAGGGTCCGCTGTGCGGACCACCCTTCCCGCCTACCAAGGCCAAGCTCGCCGCCGCCGGCGCTAGCCGCACGGTAAGCTCCTCGCTCGCCGGCCCAACCTCGATCGTCCGCGTAAACACCGGCCGACCGCTCGCGTCGAACTCGAGCCCCGGCAATTCGAGCACGCTCGTTTCACCGACTCGGTAAGCCAAGAGCGCTCGGTCGCCATGGTGATAGATGCCTTGCAGCCGTCCCCATTCGCGCGGCAGCGGGCCATACCGCTTGCCGTCGCGCCCCACCAGCCGCGGATCATCGAAGCCGACAGAAGCCGAGCGCGGATCAGCCCACCCGGGGCCGGGTGCTCCGTCGACATGCACGTCGCCCACCACGTGCGGATGAACGCCGTGCTGGCCGTCGAACGAAATGCCTTGCCAATCGATGAAGCCGCGGCCGCTCCAGGCGCCGGCCAAGCGGAGCGTGTCGTGGTCGTAGAGCAGCCAATACTGTCCGCGGGCAACGCCGCCTGGCCCGGCGTCGAGACGTACGGCGATGCCTTTGTGCGCGATGTTGCGGCCGCCGCTGCCGACTTCGTAGGTGCCGCAGAGGTGCGGGCCGTAGTCCATCGTCAGCCAGGGCTGCTGATCGACCGGCTCAGGGCCCAGGCTCGCGCCGCGCGGCAGCGAAGCCAAATACTCGGCATCGACCGGCACATACTGCGACGCATTGTGGGGCTTCAGAATCGCCTCGCGGAGATAGTGAATGACATCGTACTTCTGCCGCGGGACCATCCAGGTTTGGGCCGCCATCTGGCCGAAGCCGTGCGTGAGCGTGCGGTAGAGGCCGAACGGATCGGCGCCGCTCTTGAAGCGCCCGCTCGCGAACCGCAGCGACGTGGGCAGCGAGCCTGGCTCGTCGAGCGTGCCATGGCAGTTACGGCAGACGCGCGCATAGATCGCTTCGCCGCGCTTCAGGCTCTCATCATCGAGCCCGCCGATCAGGCCCGCGTGGTCGAGATCGTGCTCGTACTCGGGCAGCTTCACTTCGAGCAGGCCTGCCGGCGGCGCGAGTTCATCGCGACGGCTCGGGCCCCCTGCGGCAATCGCCAACACATAGGCCGTGAGATCCAAGAACTGCTGCCGATCCGAAAGCTGATCGACGAGCCCCGCCGGCATCAGCGAAAGCGCGGCCGCCTGGCGATGCTCGATCTCGTCCTTGGGCAGAGTGACCAATTCGCCGTTCCGCGCGGCGTCTCGCAGCACCACCTCATTGGCGCGATCCTCGGCCACCAGCCCGGTGAACGTCTGCCCAGCGTCGGTCACGATCGTGACGCCTTGATAGCCCTCGCGGATGGTCTTCGACGGCTCCAGAATCGATTCGACGATTGCCGCGGGGTTGATCGGTTGCTCGAGCTTAGCCAGATCGGGCCCCAGTGTGGATGCCGCGGAACCTTGGCCAGCCGGCCCGCCTTCATGGCAGCGGGCACACATCAAGTGTTGCTGATGAAATAGCACCGCGCCGCGGCGGGCATCGCCGCGTTCGCGAGCTTCGCGTGCCAAATCCTCACGCGGAACCGCCGCGAGCGACGGCGAAGCGGTCGACTGCGCGGCCGCCGAACCGGCGACCAACGCAAGGAAAAACGCGAACAGCAGCGGCAAGCAGCGCATCATCGGCAGGCAGGCGGGGCAGGAGGGCGGAGACCAGCCTTACGTTAGACTGCCTCCGCGAGCGCCGCTAGACCGAGCGCTGCTACACCGCCGCCTTTTCCACAATGATCTTATCCAGCTCTTGCCGCAGCCGGGGTAGGATTTCGTCGTACTTGAAAGCGCCCAGCTCTTGCGGGCCGCGCTTCAGGTTCACGTGGTTCGGCCCGCACCAGAGGCCCAGATCGGCGTCGTCGGTTTCGCCAGGGCCGTTCACGCGGCAGCCCATCACGGCGATCGTGATCGCGTGCGCTTCGGCATAGCGGGTCATTTCTTTGACCTGCTGCGCGAGGTCAATGAAGGCCTCGTTTTCTACCCGCGAGCAACTTGGGCAACTGATGATGTTCAGTGTCTTCAAGCCAAAGTCGACGAACGACCGCACGCGGCCCGCCTTGATGTCGGCCAGGATCTTGCGGCCGGCCTCGATTTCTTCGCTCTTCCTCGAGTTCGGCACGGTGAGCGACACGCGGATCGTGTCGCCAATGCCGTGGCCGATGAGCTGCTCGAAGGCGATGCGGGTCTTGATCACCCCATCGGGCGGCAGACCGGCCTCGGTGACGCCCAGGTGCAGCGGCACGTCGGGGCGCTCGGCGGCGAACCGCCGGTTGACATCGATCACCTTGCGCGGGTCGCTGTCTTTGAGCGACACGCAGTAGCGGGTGAAGCCCAACGAATCGAGCAGCTCGCAGTGTTCGAGGGCGCTGGCCAGCATGGGGCCTAGCGAATCGGCCGGATCGAAACGGTCTTTTTGGGCCGGGTCGACCGAGCCGCAGTTCACGCCGACCCGCATGGCGCAGTCGTGCTCGCCGGCCAAGTCGGCCAGGTACTTCACCTTGTCCTGCCAGGGGCGGGTGCGCTCGTGGTGATAAAGATGTCCGGGGTTGTAGCGGATCTTGTCGACGTGCGGGGCGATCGTGGCCGCCAGCCGATAGTTTTCCTGTAGGTCGACCGACAGGTTCGCCTTGGTGCGACGGCGGATCTCGATCAGCGCCTCGGCGTCTTTATTGCTGTCGATGGCGATCCGCACCACGTCGGCCCCGGCCCGAGCCAGATCTTCAGTCTGGGCAACGGTGGCCTCGACATCTTGGGTATGCGTGGCGCACATGCTCTGCACGGCCACGGGATTTCCACCGCCAATGGTGACGCTGCCGATCTTCACCGGCCGCGTGGGGTTACGCTCGATATCCACTCGCTGTTGCTCCTTTCCCCCATCATAGGGCGGAGCAGCCGAGGGGTCGATGCCGGGTAGCGGTGGAGGTAGGCTGCCTGGGGGTGAGCCAGCAAGCGAGCCCCCAGAACGGTTGACTGTTAGGGAACGTAAATCATGAGTTCCGCGTGGTTGGCTGGGGGCTCGCTTTGCTCGTCCCCAGGCACCCAGTCAACCATCCGAGTCTCCCAGAAAAGCCGGTCGGGCCGCGGAGCTGCGCTTGCGCGCCGTCCGGCGGCCCGACCCGACCCTCACGAGAACGTTGCTGATCCAGCTCCGCTTCTTCTATCCAGCCACGCGGCGGCGCGCCCGCAGCGCCAGTCCCAACAGACCGAGCGACAGCAGGCTCCACGTGGTAGGCTCCGGCACGGCGGTCGAACCCGTCTTGCCGAAGTTGTCCTTCAGAATGCCGAAATCGGTGAGATCGATTTTGGAGTCGCCGTTGAAGTCTCCCTGGGCCAGCGAGGTGCCGGTGCCGAAGTTGGACTTCAGAATGCCGAAGTCGGTGAGATCGACCTTGCCGTCGCTGTTGGCGTCGCCAAGGAGCGTCGGAGCAAGATCGATCGTGCCGTACTCCACCGTTCCAAACATCAAGGCGCCGGCCTGAGTGCTGTATTCGAACACCAGGTCGCGGCTCGCGGCGGGATCGAAGATCTTGCCGAGCGAGACGAGTTTTCCGGTGCTGAACAGCGTCGAGCTGGTCAGATTGAGTTCGGAGAGGCCCGTGGCCGTGGGCGCCGCCTCGCGCCAGCCTGCGCCCGCCGCCGAAGTATCGGCGAAGCTCGTCCAGGTCGTCGGTTCGAGGGCGCCTGAGGCCGATGTGATGGAGTAGCCGTCAATCGTAAACGGCGACACCAAGCCAGAGAGGTTGCGGATCGCGGCCTCTCCGGTCGTCGGATCGATCACGAGCACCAGATCGTTCGCCGGTCCCGTGTATTCGACGATGCCCTCGAACAATTGACCGTCGGCGGTGGTGAAGCTGAACGTCAGATCCTCATCGAGCGGCTTCACCGGTCCGCCTGCGTAGAGCTTGCCGAGCGAGACGCTCGCGCCCACGCCGAGAGAGTACCCCCCAGTCAGGTTCAGTTCAGAAAGGCCTTTCGTCGAAGGAGCAGCGGTGCGCCAGCCGGCGCCGGCCAAACCGCTCGTCGTCAGGCTCGACCACGTGTTGTTGGTCAGCAAGCCGCTGTCCGACTCGATCGAGTACCCGTCGATGACCAGCGCATTCCCAATGACGTTCGAGAGCGAAGCGTTGCCGGAGACACGGTCGACCGACAGGATCAGCGTGTTGCCGATCCCGACCGAGGCGGTGCTGGCGGTGTACTTGCCCTGAAACTGCAAGCCGCGATCGAGCGCCGGCCCGTTCACGCTGATCGAGCCGAACGGAGTGACGCTCTCGGCGCTCACAATCTGCCACGATTGACCTAAGGCCGGCGTGACGCCGTCGAAGGTCAACTCCAGCTCACCGCTGAGCGACGCCTTGCCGCCGACGGCAATCGCGCTGTGCGACGCGCCAGTGATCACGGCTGCAAGCGTGCCTGAGTTCGAGAAGTTGCCGTCGATGTCGAGCGAAACGCTCGGACCGGTGAGGCTGAGAACGCCGGCGTTTGCAAGATTCCCGGTGACCGAGAATTCAGCGCCGCCGGTCAGTTCGATGCGGCCCTTGCCGCCGATGCTGGCGTTGCCCTCGATTTGCAGATCGCCGGCGTTTTGGATCTGCAGCAAGCCGTTCGACACGCCCAGCCCGAGCACGCTGGGCACGGCGCTGTTGACGAATGCGGTTCCCCCGTTGCCGATGCCGACCGATTCATTGTACTGCCCCTCAGGCACAAGCGTGGTCGACCAATTGGCGTCGACGTTCCAGTTGCTCGCTTCCGTGGCGGTCCAGTCGACTTGTTGCTGCGCGGGAGCGCGGCTCCCCCAGGCACAGACCAGGGCGCACAGGGCGGCCCAGCCGATTCTGTTTCTCGTCTTTTTCATGGCTGTTGTTTCCGTGGTCGTAGAGCGAATTCGTGGCGTCTTCGTCGGAGTCGGCCGTTAGCCTTTCCGCCACCGTCGCCCCAGCGCCCACGCCAAGCCTCCACATGCCAACAACACTCCCGTGGTCGGCTCGGGCACCGGCAAATTGCCAGCGGCCGGATAGATCGCCTTGAAGGCCTTGAAGTCGGCCAGGTTGACCTTGCCGTCGAAGGTGAGGTCGCCTTGCGCGTATTGGTTTCCGATCAAGAAGTTGTTCGCCAAGATGTCGTAATCGGCCGTGTTGATCACGGCGTCGTTGTTGAAGTCGCCCAGCAGCGTGATCACGCTCGCCGGTTCGACCAAGATGCGGTCGAGTTCCGAGACGAACGGAATGCCGGCTCCTTGCACTTGCACCGAGGCCATACCGCCGGCGCCCCACACCGACTCATCCCATGTGCCGGTGACCGCAGACCAGTCGCCCATCCGCGTTGTGCCGTCGGTGGCAGACATCTTCCAACCGCCTGCGAACACGGTGAAGCTCACCGAAACCGAGCCCAGGCCGTCCCAAGACCAGTCCCAAGTATCGAGCGTGGTCACGCCGCCATCGGAAGTGGTGGTCATGATCGCGCCTTGAAAGGCGTTGCCATCGTTGGTGCCGAGCTTCACGTAGGCCGCGGGCGCATTGTTGGTGTTCTCGGGATTGGGCGCCGATCCGGGAAACTCAGAGCCCAAAACGCCAAGAAATTGGCGACCTGACGTATCGCCGATCTGGCTCGAAAGAATGTCCCAGGTCACCGTGGTGCCGGCGCCGGAATACCACGGGAACAGGTCGTTGCTGCGCATCGTGGAGATGTTCCAACCCCCGTCGCTCGTGAGCGTGACGATGCCGTCAGCTTCGATCACCGTAGCGCCGCCTTGAGTGCCGGTGGTGCTGAAACCCGTGCCCGCATCGGGCGCGGCCGTGGAAGCGAGATCGTCGTTGCCGAAACCATCGATGATGTACGGTTGGGCGAGCAGCGGTTGAGCGGAAAACAGCCCCAGGGCCATCGCCGCCAGGACAAACGTCGCGATTCTCATTGCGTTTGCACTCCTCAAAAGTTGTGAACCTGCGTTCCGTTTGCTGCCGATGCGCGCAGCATCGACCGCAGCGCACTTCGCGCGGCAGCAAACGGGGAACAACCTGATCGACGCAAGGGAAGCGTCGACCGACCTGAGGTGTGGAGTGCAGAAACCAGCGGGAAAACGTGGGCTGATAAGTCGCGGTCGCTCGAGCAAATCAATGCTCGGGAGCGAAGCACGCGCTCATCGTATGCAGGCCCGCAGGCAGGTGAGCGCGCAGCGCGATCCCGAAGTGGTCGAGATGAAAAACACTAAGCCAACCGCAGAGGTAAGGTGATCGTGACGGGATCACCCGCGTGTTGGGGTCGCGGGAGAAGCATCGGCAAGCAGTGCGAGGATCGATTGCCGCCGGTGAGTTATTGTCTACCTAGCGACTAGAAGTTGGTCAATAGGTTCGCACGTAAATAATTGACGCGCGAGCATTGATCGCAACAGTGCAACCTTGAGTCGCACCATTCAAGTGCTGCGCGACGCGCTCCTCTACGCACGAACACAAAGTTATCGCTTGACTCTTGGCGATTCTGTTGTGGTCGACATAGAATCGCGACACCCACCCTCCTCACCTCCCCGCGCGCCAGCCAACGTGGCTGACGCACACCAACGGGCACGCAGCGCTGCTTTCCGAGCTCTCAAACGAGCTACCTGCCTGGCTGCATTTCGTGTCCGTCTCGATCGGAACGACTCGAAAGAGAAGAGGAGGCATCTCTATGCGCGCATTCAATCGCCGCGCCGGTTTCACCTTGGTCGAACTGCTGGTGGTCATCGCCATCATCGGCATCTTGATTGCCCTGCTGTTGCCGGCCGTTCAAGCGGCGCGCGAAGCGGCGCGGCGCATGCAGTGCATGAACAACTTGAAGCAGTTGGGCTTGGCGTTTCATCTGCATCACGATCGAGCGCGGCAGTTTCCCACGGGCGGTTGGGGCTGGGATTGGATCGGCAGTCCGAGCCGCGGCAACGACCGCAAACAGCCGGGCGGTTATGCCTACAACGTGCTCCCCTACATCGAGCAGCAGGCGCTCTACGAGATGGGCAAGGGGCTGACCGGACGCGATATGCAGACCGCGCTCACGCAGCGCGTGCAAACGCCCTTGGGCATGTTTCATTGCCCGACTCGTCGTCGCGCCCGCAACTACCCCTACTCCTACAACAACCCGTTCCGCGAAACGAATCTCGTGACCGAAGTCGCCAAGATCGACTATGTGTGCAACTGCGGAGACCAGGCGGGCACCGCCGACGACGCTGGCCCGAAGACTTTGGCCGAGGGCGACCGTCCTGAATACGGCTGGCCGTCGAGTCAAGACAGGACAGGCGTGTGCTTCATTCGCAGCGAGGTGCGGATGGCCGAGATCGAAGACGGAACGTCGAACACGCTCGCCGTAGGTGAAAAGTACCTCATGCCCGAAGATTACGAGACGGGCCTTTCCTGGGGCGACGACCAGGGGCTCTTCTCCGGCCACAACTCAGACACCAGCCGCTCGACGAACCCGCAATTCAAACCCATGCCCGACACGCCGGGCGCGAACCTGATCGACAACTATGGCAGCGCGCATGCAGGCGTCTTCAACGTGGGCTTTTGCGACGGCTCGTCGCGCTCGCTCTCGTACAGCGTCGACCCGCAGATGTTCCGCTTCATGGGGCACCGGGCCGACGGCATGCCGATCACCTACGAGTGATGATTGATGTGCGCGAGCCTCGTATCGACCCCCAGTGAATGCCAGCACATGATTCGCCAGATGGACAAGAAGCTCTGGGCGGCGTGGGCCTTGTGCGGAGTTCCGCTCGGATGCTCCGGCGCTGCCGCCACGCCGCCCCCGGCCGCCGCCAAAGCAATTGCTGGAGACCAAGCCGCTGCCGTCTCCCAGCAGTTTGCTGGAGCAGCGCCCGATGCAGTGAGTGCCACGCCACCGACGCTGGCGCCACTTGCCCTAGCACCCAAGGTCCCCGGCACGCTTGCGCTCCATGCGCGCTCGCGCGATCAAGCCACGGCGCGCGAAAAGACCGTGGAATGGGCGGCGTGTGAGACGGCCATCATCATCTGCGACATGTGGCGCGCGCATTCGTGCGCGCAGGCCGCGGAGCGCGGTGATGTGATGGCGCCGCGGATGAACGCGGTCGTTTCGCGCGCCCGCGATCTGGGAGTGACGATCGTGCATGCGCCGAGTTCCGGCATGCACCACTATGCCGAAACCGAAGCGCGTCGCCGCGTGCAATCGGCGCCGCACGTGGCAACGGAGGGGCCTCTCGAGTGGTGCTCGCTCGACTCATCCAAGGAATTGCCGCTGCCGATCGACGATTCCGACGGCGGCTTCGATGATCCGGTTCCCAACGGAGAACGCACTGCCGCTCGCGCCGACCGCCTGGCCCAGCACGAGGCGATCCACATCCTCGGCTACGACGGCCTCAGCGACGACGGCCACGAGATTCACAACTTCTTTCAGCAGCAGGGCATCAAGAACGTGTTACTGATGGGCGTCCACACGAACATGTGCGTGCTGGGCCGGCCGTTCGGCATTCGCAGCCTTACCAAGCTGGGCTACCAAGTGATGCTGGTTCGCGATCTGACCGACGCCATGTACGATCCCCGCGATCCGCCCTACGTCAGCCATGCGCGCGGAACGGAGTTGGTCGTCGAACACGTCGAGCATTACTGGTGCCCGAGCATCCATAGCTCCGACCTCGCGCAGGTCAAACCCGGCTCGGCCGGGCCTCTGCATCAGCACGGGTATCGGCAGCGCGTGGCGGGCAACTTCGAGCTGTCAGCCCGCTCGCGACCGAAGGATTCGAGCGACGCGGCGGTGATCGAGAGAACACTGCGTTGGCCGGCCGCAGAAACCGCGCTCATCGTTTGCGACGTGCGCGATGCTCACTGGTGCGCCGCCACCGCGCAGCGCTCCGCCGACCTCGCGCCGCGGATTAACCGGTTGGTCACCGCGGCGCGCAGCGCCGGCGTGCAAATCGTTCACGCGCCGAGCGGGGCCGTGGGCGCTTATGCCGGCACGCCGCAGCGCGAACGGGTTCTGCGAACCGTCCGCTATCCCGCGCCGAATCCACTCGTAGCTTGGCGGCCTGTCGATCGGGCTCGTGAAGGATCGCTGCCGATCGAGCCCGGCGCCGGTGAGTGCGACTGCCCTTCGCCCTGTAAGCCGAGCGCGCCTTGGAAGCGGCAGGACCAGGCGGTTCCTATTTTGGCCGGTGATGTCGTCAGCGACGATGCCCAGGAGATCTATGATCTATTCCGGCTGCTCGGGATCACCCGCGTCATCTACTGCGGCGGGCAGAGCAACGAAGGGGTATTGAGCGCTCCGTTCGGAATTCGGCAGATGACCGCGCTGGGGTTCGAGGCGGTGCTTGCCCGCGATCTGACCGACGTTCTCTACAATCCGCGTCGCCGGCCCGAGTTGAGCCAGCGGCGGGCGGCGGAGCTGATGATCGAACACGTCGAGCGGCACTGGTGCCCGACCGTGCTCGGCGGCGAACTCTTCAGCGTTTCCAACCGCCTGGCGAGCGGTAAATAGCGGTCGGCAGAGTCATCGCAGGCCCTGCCCAGCACGGCCATTTTCGACTAGAACAAGGAGCAGCCGCCACCCGAACCGGGCGAGCACGGGGCGTGTCCGCTCCGATGGGCTTTCTTCGTCGTTTCGTCCTCGCCGCTGAGCGCCATGATCGCGATTATCGACTACCAGATGGGCAACCTGCGCAGCGTGCAAAAGGGTTTCGAGCGCGTGGGGCATGCGGCGGTGGTCACCAGCGATCCAAACGAGTTGGCCAAGGCCGACAAGATTGTGTTGCCCGGCGTGGGCGCGTTCCCCGACGCGATTGCCGAACTGCGGCGGCGAGAACTTGTCGGGCCGATCCGCCAGGCGATCGACTCCGGCAAGCCGTTCCTGGGCATCTGCTTGGGGCTGCAGTTGCTGTTCGACGTGGGCTACGAGGGAGGCAAGCACGAAGGCCTAGGCGTGTTGGCAGGCGAAGTCGTACGGTTCGAGTTGCCACACGAATACAAGGTGCCGCACATGGGCTGGAACTCGCTCGAGTTCACGCGACGAGCCCCGATTTTCAACGGGCTCGACGAAGGCGCCCACTGCTACTTCGTGCATTCCTACTACGTGGTTCCGCGAGACGAAGCGGTGATCGCCACGCGCACATCCTATCCCGCGCCGTTCTGCTCGTCGATCTGGCGAGACAACCTGTTCGCCACGCAGTTCCATCCGGAGAAGAGCCAGCAGCAGGGGCTGCGGATTCTGCAGAACTTTGCCGAGCTGTAGAAGGGCTGCGCCGCTCGCCCCTCAGAAGGCTTAACGCCGCGCCGTGCGCACGTAGTCGGCGCTCACCGAGCGGCGAGGCGTTTCGATCACTTCCGGCGCTACGTCAAACGGAATCAGTTCGGCGCCGGCCAGTTCGCCCTTCCACAGGGTCTTGCTGGCGTTGGGGAGATTCGCCGGCGTCTTGGGTTGGATATTGCTCCCCGCATACTTGTTGCCGAACTGCCGCAGATACGAAGCCTGCTGCGCGTTCTGGGGGCCACTGCGGGCAGCAAATGCTTGCGCGAGCGTCTGCACCGGCGGAGCGAGCATCTTCGTGCCGTCGGGCAGCGTTTGTCCAAACGAAGCGAAGCTGCCTACGCAGACGATGCTTTGGTCGCGATCATGGAACTCATAGGCTTCGTACCCCAGGCGGCGCAGAGCGAGCGTAAGCTGGTGGGCCTTTTCGGCGGCGTCGGCCAAGCGGCTGCGCACCTTCTTGTCGCCGTTTTCCATTTCCTCGATCTTGCGCGGATCGACCACACGGTAGCCACGGAACGTGGCGACGCGGAGCGTGTAGTTGCCCGTGCAATTGAGCAGGCTGTATTGCACCTCTTTGTTCATCTCTTCGACGAGATGATCGATCCCCTTGGGGGCGAAGTACTCGCGCGGCAAGAGCGGGTTGGTGGTGATGAACGAATGCCCGAGCGGCCCCTTTTGCCGCTTGGCGCTCGAATCGGGCAGTGCGGAGCGATAGAGGGCGCGCACCGCGGAGAGCGACTGGCTCGAGTCGGCTTCTTCGCCCGTCAGGCAGACCGGCTTGATTTCGTACTTCAGCTTATTGAGCAGCCGCTGGGCCTTGGCGTCGTCGATGCTCTCGAAGTTGCCTACGAGCACGGCGATTTCGCGGACTTCGCCATCGTCGCGAAAGCGAATTTTGCGAGCCCGGCCGCTGCGATCATGCGACTGGCCGAGGCCGGCGTCGAAATCGAAATCCTTGACGTGCGTGTAGGCGTCGAGCCGATAGCTCTTGCGCAATTCGTGGACCAAATCCTTGGCCTGCCCTTCGGCGCCTTCGCCACGGAAGGTGGCCGCGATGATCATCCACGGGCCGTTGTCTTCGCTGATGGGGTACGCGTTGCCCTTTTCGGCTTCGATGCGGCGCAGCGGCAGCAGTCGCTGCCAGGGCGGCGTGGCGCTGACCGCCTGAGCCTGCACGAGCGCTACGGAAACCCAGGAGAGGGCAACGATTCCAAGCCGCTTCAGTCGCATAACAAACCTACCCGATCAGCAAAGGACATCCATTTCCTAGGACCCTTTGCGCCTGCTGGCGCGTAGCCGGGCGCTGGGCCCCCGGCCAGGGCGGCGGGAGTCTAACAAAGCCCTGCGCGCGGTCCAAGGTCGATTGCGCTCCGCGCAGAGTGAGATCGCGGACCAGCCCGTTCACGCATCCCGCCGGCAGCGGGGGCGCGGCCGCGCGTGCTATGACGCACAGTCCGATGAGTCGGGCGTGTTCCTTGCGCCACCTCGGTGAAACCCTGAGCCTGCCGAGGGGAATGGCCCGAGACTGCTAGCGAAACAAGGTAAGTTTTCTCAGCCATACAGTTTTGCAAGCAAACGGCTTCGACTCTAGACGCAACAAGGGCTGGAATCGAATGAGCGTGACGGCGATCCTGGCGATTCTGTCGGCTGGCACGGCGATTTGCACCCTGCACCTGGTGATTGGTTATTGGCTCGGTCGCCACGCGGCCCAGCCCGGCGGCCTGGGGATCGGTCAGCTTGAAGCCCTCATGCGGCCGCAACTCAGCGCTGCCCGCCGTGTTTTCGAGCAGGCCGAACGGGTGGCGAGCGCCCACGGCGGCGTGTCGCCTGTTCCGCCCGAACTCACCGAGTCGATCGGCGACCTGATCGACGCCACGCGTTTGCTCGAGCGTCAGTTGAATGCGCTAGCAGACAGCGCCCGCCGCTCAGCTAAACGCCAGCTCGACCGACCCAGCGAGGGAACACGGGCAGCTACTTCGGCGCATGCTGCGCCGCCCGTTTCACCACAGGGCGCGGCGGCCCAGGCGCAGCTCTATTCGCCCCGCCTCGGCTTGAGCGAAGCGGAGTTGAGCGCCGTCACTCTGGCTGCTGGCGCTCCCACGGCGCTGCCCGCGACCGCCGGCCAATCACGCCGCTATCGCTTCCAGGCGGTCAAGCAGTTCGGGCCGTGCGACGGCGCGTTTCTGCCGTCGCTGCGCGACATGCACCCCGTGCAGTGCCACGAAATCAGCGTCGACGGGATCTCCGTTTTCCTCGACGAGGAACCGGAGTTCGAACGCTTCGCAGTCAACTTGGGCGACGGCGAGGCCGGCCCGATCATGCTCTGCCAAATCCTCGGCAAGCGGGCGGTCTACATGTACGGCCGGCACGGCTTCATCGTCGATGGCCGCTTCACCCGCCGCTCCTCCGCAGTCGAGGCCGATCCGCAGGACGCCAGCTTCAGCCCCGCGGAAGTAGCCCTCGGCGCCGCCGCCATCTAGAAGGCGGCGTGGGCTTCTGGCCGGCAAGGCGTACAATGGGGTATCCCATGGACGACGACCTGCCGACACCCGCCGACTTTCTGCCCGAGTCCGAGGCCAACGCCTCACCCAGCAGCGCCCCGGGCGAACACGCCTTTGGCCTACGCCGCGCCGCGGCCAAGGTGCGCGAGTTTCCGCAGACGCCGGGCGTCTATCTGATGAAGGATCTGGCCGGCCGCGTGATCTACGTCGGCAAGGCCAAGAACCTTCGCTCCCGCGCCGGCAGCTACTTCTTGCAGGCAGCCGCCGAGGATCGCCGCACGGCCGAGCTGGTGCGCGAGATCTGCGACATCGACTTCCTCGAGACCGAGAGCGAGGTCGATGCGCTGCTGCTCGAAGCGCGGCTCGTCAAAGACGTTCAGCCGAAATACAACAAGGACCTCAAGGACGACAAGAGCTTTCCGTATCTCGAGATCTATACGCGCGAAGATTTTCCGCGCGTCGAGTTCACCCGCGAGCCACATGAGCGGGGCACCAAGCTCTACGGCCCATTCGCCAGCGCCGGTAGCCTCCGCGGGGCAATTCAGGTGCTGCAGAAGATCTTCAAGTTCCGCACCTGCAGCCTCGACATCGACGAGAGCGAAGAGAAGTGGCGGTGGTTCCGCCCTTGCCTGCTCGCCTCGATCGATCAATGCACGGCCCCCTGCAATCTGCGGATCAGCAAAGAGGAATACCGCCGAGACATTCGCCGGCTGCAGCTCTTTCTCGAGGGGCAGAAGACACGGCTGCTCGAGGAACTGCGCACCGAGATGACCGAGGCCTCGAAGGCGCTGAACTTCGAGAAGGCCGCGCGGTTGCGCGATGAGCTGAAGATGCTGGAAACGCTCGATGAGCGCGGCGAGCTCGACACGCACGTGCAGCCCGAAGTGTTCTACATCGACCCCAAGAAGGGGCTGACCGGGCTCAAGAAAGTGCTCAACTTGGCGGAGACGCCGCGAACGATCGAAGGGGTCGACATCGCGCATCTGGGCGGCGGCGAAACGGTGGCCAGCCTGGTGCAGTTCATCGATGGCCTTCCCTTCAAGCCGGGCTACCGCCGCTACAAGATCGAGGGGGTGCAGGGGATCGACGACTTTTCCAGCATTCACGAGGTTGTTGCGCGGCGGTTTCATCGGCTGCGTGAATCAGGCGAGGTCTTCCCCGATATCCTGCTGATCGACGGCGGCAAGGGGCAGCTCAACGCCGGGCTCGCGGCGTTCGCCGGCCTCGGCATCGAGCCCCCCACGGTGATCTCGCTCGCCAAGCGCGAGGAAGAGGTGTTCGTCGCCGGCCAGAGCGAGCCGCTGCGGCTTAGCCGGCATGCCTATGCGCTGCGGCTGCTGCAGTACGTGCGCGATGAGGCGCATCGCTTCGCCCAGCACTATCACCACATTCTGCGGCGGAAGAACACGCTGGGGGACGACAAGAAGCCAGCCAAGCGGCGGCGCAAACGCAGCGAATAGCCACTCGCTGCGAAACGCGCTTTCGATTGGTCCGCGAGAGCAGGCTCTTACATTCAGCCAAGATTCTCGAGCGCAGGACAATGCCATGCCTCGGTCCATCACTCGCACCGGCAAACGCATCCGCCCCAAGACGGCCGACAAGGGCAAACGCTATCTCTGCGCAAAGTGCCGCAAACGCAGCCCGCGACCGGTGAAGACGCCGGCGCCTTGGTACTGCCCCAAGTGCTTGGCGGAACGTGCCCGCGAAGAGGCTGCGGGGGACGAACGGGTGCAAGCCGCGCTGCGCCGGCTTGAGAACGCCTAATTCAAGCTTCGGTTCGCGCTCGCGAGGTTGCGGGAAATTCCCCCCCGTCATTGACGGGGGCTAATGAGCCGGGGAACGCTGCAATTAGCCCCCGGCGAGTCGCCGGGGGGACAAGGATCGTCGCGGCGGCAGTACCGGTGAAGTTCCTTGATTGAGCCTTCCAAGGAATGAATCGCGGACGCACTTCGTCTTGCATCAGTTCGGTTCAAACAGCAACCGAACATTGGAATCTCCAGAAGGCGACGCGTCGGGACGAAACGCCTCGGCCGCCTTGTCCGTTGCTTCGGCTTCCGTCTCGGGGCTAGCTGGATAGGTCCTGAAGAACGGACCGTCGATCTCGATTGTGTCGGGCTCCGCGATCAGGCGAATGTCGTCCTGGTCCTTGCCTGACTCGACGTCGATCATCCGCGAGCTTTCAGGCGGCCCGTCTTCAGGCGAGCGAGACCCCTCGACCATGATGGTGTTGCTCCCCGCCTCGACGTTCCTGAGCTCGAAGCGCCCTTCCGAGTCGGTCGTTGCCCGAGGGGCGAAGATCGCGCTTTCGCCGGCTTGCTTTGCCCTAGCCACCACGGTTTTGCCTGCGAGGGGCTGGCCTTGATGGTCGACAACTTGGCCGCGAATCGTAGCACCGCGAGTCAGCCACAGTTCGATTTCGCCAACGGTTTGGCCAGGCTTAGTGCGGATCGGATTCGCATAGCCGTTCGCCCAGGTACCCGAAGTGTGCCAGGTGCCGTCGTGCCCGACCAAAAAGTACTCGACCGCCCCGCTGGCCGGCAAGAAAAACTCGAAGCGGCCCGCGGAATCAGTGGTGAAGCGAGTGTCGACGACCGAATAGCTCTTTCCGCTAATAGCGGCCAAGGCGCAATCGGGGACGGGCATACCATTCGGATCGAAGACACGACCACGCACCTTGGCCGCCGGTTCGAGTTCGATTTCGGCGCTAACCTGCGAGCTCGAGAGTTCGAACCGCAAGTGCCCCGTATCGTTGTGCCACTGACCGGCTCGCTCGGGGTTTTCATGATCCGACGGGCTCGATGTCTGTCGGCTCCACCAGCGGGCATACCCGGGGGCTTTGACCTCGAAAACAATGAGCACCTGCGGCAACGCGTCGATGGCGACTTGCCCATCTGCGTCCGACATCGCGCTGACATCCGGGAACTGACTCTCGAGCTTCGCGCCGGCCACAGGCATTCCGGTCACCGAGTCACGCAGCCGAGCCGCGAAGCGCACGCCCGGCTCGAGTTGGAGATCGATCGTCTCCTGAGCGCCAGGCAGGGCCATTGCGAAGGCACGCTGGGCAATCCCGACGCCCGGCTTGCGTGCCCAGATGTCGAAGTTGCCGCGACTCACGAGCAGCCGATAGCGCCCCTCGGAGTCGGTCTTCGTTTCGAGATCGAGCGGCACGATGGGCCAAGCGCCGACCGAGCCGGTGTGCGATGCCCGTACGACTGCGTCCTTCACCGGTTGCCCCGCCGCATCGCGAATCGTACCGACGATGGAGGTCTTGTCGTCGAGCTTCACGTCGACCACGGCCCCCGCTTTGACATCGGTACGGAGCAAGGGAGCCAAACCTTCCTTGGAGAACACGATCTCCAGTGCTTCAAGAGGATCGAAGCCAATCAGTTCGTAGCGTCCATCGTCATCGGTGATGGTCTCGTCCCCTTCGATCCAGTGCCAGGCATCGACCTTGACTCCTGCCAGCGGCTGGCCGTGCTCGTCAATAACTCGACCAATAACCTTAGTGGGCACCGATGTGGCCTCGTACGTTTTGATGGAGTACGGCTGAGGCGCCTTCGGCTGAGCAATGGACTGCGTCGCCTGACCGAGTTTGTGGGCGAATGGAACCGACTCGTTGCCTAGATTTGCCCGACCACCTACTGACTCCAAAGCATCGCGACTCGGTTTGCTTTCCGCTCGGGGCTCCTCTTCCATCGGCGCTTCCATCCATACCAGCCGTGGCTCTCTGGCTGCTCCCTCCTCGCTCGCCTCTCTAGCGTCCGCCTCGACGCTTGTCCCAGCGGCCTCGTCCTCCATAGCGCCAAAGTCGACTTCCAGACGGAACAGCGGCTCGCCTTCCGGTTCCGGCACGAGCCCAATCGTCGCCTCGCCCGGCGGCGCCGGCTCGAGTTGCAGCGTCACTTCTTCGCTCTTGCCGGCGGCGAGTTCGAGCACCTGGTTCTTCGAGCGGTAGCCGGGCGCCTGCATGGTGAGCGTAAACGTTTGGTCAGGCATCAACCCGCGGCTGCGCCAACGACCGTCGGACTGCAGAGACAGCATGGCCTGACCGTCGATCCCGTTTTCCCAGCGCCGTGCGCCTTCCACTCCCAATAAGCCGTTCGGATAGTCGACACGCGGCCGCGCCGTCGCGATTGGCTTGCCCTCCGGATCGACCGCCCGCACGACTACGATCGGCGACTCTTTGTAGGTGAAGAAAATGTCGCTTACATCGTGATCGAGCGTGCCGAAGCTCACGCTGCGATTGGCCAACCAAGCGCCGTCGTCGCTGCGGCGCGTGAAGGTTTGCCCGTCGGAGAGATGCCCCAAGCCGAGCGCGGCGTCTTTAAGTCCTCGCGGGGCAAGGACCGTCAGCGTGTTGGGATCCTCGAGCCAGGCCTGGTAGTCGACATGAAAGGTGCCCTCGAGTCGGCCGTTTAGCCGCGCGAAGGGAATGAAGCGCGAAGCATCTGCCGGCTTCCCCGCCTCGTCCACGCATTTCGCCGTCACACGCACGTGCGGCACTGCCCGCAGCGTCACATCGTTTGTCGGCGCGTCGGCGTCTACCTTCACGAGCTGCGCGAGGAACACCGCCGGCACGGGCGCCTCGGTTTCGGGCGCCTCGGGGTTGCCCCAGTCACGCCCCGAAACGCTCGCCTGATACTCTCCCGGCGCGAGCGGGCCCAGGGCGAAGCGGCCGTTGGCATCAGATAGCGCGGTGCGCTGCGATTGATCGCCCGACATTCGCTCCACGAAGGGATACGTTTTGGGGCCGACCTTCACCCAAGCGTTGGGCACCGGCTGGCCTGCCACGTCGAGGAGCGTGCCGGTGAGCCGCTTGCCTACCTGCAGTTCGATGCGGCCCAGGTCGCCGGTGCGCTTGCCGAGCAGCAGCGTGCGCGGGGCGTAGTCCACTGGTTCCACCCACAGCCGCGTAAGCCCACCGCGAACCGCTTCGAAGCGGAAACGGCCTGCGGCGTCGGTCATGGCTTTCGACTGGGTACGAACTCCCTCGGTCGAACCATGAGCGTCGGGCGACATGGTCAGATAGTGCACCGCGAGCCCCGCCACCGGCTGTCCCGCTGGCGAAACCACCTGCCCGAAGATCGGCTCGCCGGGCGCCAGCTCGAGCTTCCGAAACTCAGGCGGCAGGCCCATCTGCTCGCGGGCACGGATCGAAGCCAACTCGCCGCCGCCAAACTCCTGCAGCACATAGCCAGGCTGCCGAACTTCGAACGCTAAAAACATTCGCGGCTGGGCCATGTCCGCGGGCGACAACGTGAAACTGAACTCTCCCACGTCGTCGGTCGTGGTCTCCGATTCGCCGGTCGTGCGCGAGCCGCCGCTCGCAGTCAGGCCAATCCGTTTGACGATCACCTTGGCGCCCTCGACCGGCATGCCGGTATCGCGGTCGACGACCTGGGCACGATACGTGATGGCGCCCGTCGCATCGGGCTCGACCGGGCGATAGACACGAGACGCAGGCCGCGTCGATTCAACCTCGGCGCGGTCGGCATTATCATCGGGCGGTGCTACCGCCTCGGCCTCAGCAAGTTGGAAATCGAGTTGCTTGGTGCTGCGACCGTTTGCTCGCGTCGTAGCTTGAAGGTTGAGTTGAGAGCCTGGCTTGGTGACCGTCACGTCGTACGGTTCAGGACCGACGAAGAGCTTGTAATTCCCCTCCGTATCGGTGGCCGTGTCAAAATGGACCGGAGCGACATCGAGGCCATCGATCGTGGGCGTAAACGACGCGCGAACCTGCGCTCCTGCGACAGCGAGCCCCTGCGGATCGCGCACCTTGCCCGTGAAGTAGAAGCCGTCGGTGAGCGTAGTGTCGATCTGCCCGCCCCGTCGCGGACCAATGGAAAACTGAGGCGAGAGTCCTTCTTTGGTAAATACTAGGTAATGCAGCGGCTCGGCCTCATCGACGCCGTCGAACGTGTAGCGCCCGGTGGAGTCCGTGGTGACCTCGCGTTCTTGCTGCGGAGTCCAATAGCGGACACGAACGCCGGCGAGTGGGCGATTTTGGTCGTCGGTCACGTCGCCGAAGAAAATTCCAGGCGTTCGTTCCGACAAGTAGGGTGATTGATCCTTGCGGTACGCCGACCAGCCGCCCGGTGGATAACCTTCCCCAGGGACGGCGATCATACGCGGCGGGCGGACGGTTTTCGGCCAGGTTCTGGGGTTGCCGCTCGAAGTTGATGCGGAGTCGTCCGGTGCAAACCGCGCATGGGCGACGGCCGCGCCCGCCCGCTCGAGATCGGAGCCCTCTTCGCTCGGCTCGGCAAAGAAGTAGGTCAAGAAGTTTGAACCAGGCCTCGCCGCGGGCTGCGACTCGTCTTGCCCCTCTGCGGCCGGCATGACCTGCACGAGCGAGGCCGCCAGCACCACAGCCGCCGCGGTGGCCGCGCCGACCCACCGCCAGCGGCGTGAGGAGCGCAGTTCGATTGCTCCCCGCGGGTCGAGCAGCAGCTTCACGCGGCGGCCGAGTTGCGACGGTCGCTCGAGAATCGCGAGCGCCGGCCCTCTCCGCGGCGGGCCCGACAGCGTGCGCGCCGCGGCCACGAGCAACTCCGCATACTGGGTGCGGTCGGCGGAACCGGCGGCCGCGGCATCAGCCAAGGCCTCGCGGGCATCTGCCGCGCGGCGGCGGAGCCACCAGTAGAACGGCTGAGGATAGAGCAGCAGCAAGCCGGCCCGTCCCAGGGCGAGAAACCACAGATCGCCATGACGCAGATGCGCGAACTCGTGTGCCAAGACTGCTCGCACGACTTCGGTCGGCGCGGCGGCGAGTTGCGGCGTCACCAAGATCGTCGGCCGCCAGGCGCCGAGCGCGGCGGCAGCCGAAACATCGCGGCTGACGAGCAAACGTGGCGGCTTCCCTTGACTCACCGCGGCGAGTTCCGCGAGCAATTCATTCGTAGGCTCGGCTGCACGACGCACCATGCGCCACGATTCAACGGCCCCCCACAGCAACCAGGCGGCGACGACCGTTATTCCGGCCGAATACCCGACCATGAGCGGCGTGGCAACGTCGCTCCATTGCCAGGGCTTCGCCGGAGGCGGCGGCGGCGCGACGGGCGGCGCGGCAACTGGCGGCCGAAAGGGAGCGATACGCTCCGGTAGAGATTGCGGCCGCGGCATCGGCTCAAAATCCGGCCGCGACTCGAGCGCTGGCCCGCGCGGCACACTTACCGGCGTCTCCCGCGCAGGGGTGCTCGTCGTGGGCTGCAGCACTTCCAGAGGCTGAACGACCCCGGGCCGCTCGAACAGCGCCACCCGCGGCCAACCAGGCAGCGCGCTCAGCCCGGCCAGCGCCAACAGGCCGGCGAGCGTGGCCCAGTCGAGCGCCGCCCGCCGCGCCGGTTGCCGCACAAGCAGGCCCGCGAGGAGGGCGACGAGCAAGACCGCCGCGGCCAAGGCTTGATAGTTGACGATCCAGGCGGCCAGCGAGGTGGGAGTCATGAGGCCGATCCCTTCTTGCGTGACTTGGCTTGCTGTTTTGCCTCGGCGATCGCCTCCTCGAGCCGTTCGAGCTCGCCGGCGCTCAGTCGGCGTGGATCGAGGGCGTGAACCAGGTACTCGCTCACTGCGCCGTCGAACACCCGTTCGAGAAAGTCGCCGGCGAGGCCGCGAAATGTGCGCTCGCGCTCGACCCGAGCGAAATACGCATAGGCCTTGCCAGCCCGCTTGTGCCCCACGAGCCCCTTCTGCTCCATGGTCTGCAAGACGGTGAGCACTGTGGTGTAGGCCAACTCTTCGCCGCGGGCATTGATGGCGTCGCAAATCTCGCGAACCGTGGCCTCGCCGCGCTCCCAGAGCACTTTGAGCGCGTCGAGCTCGCGGTCGGTGGGGGGCAAGGGATGCGACAAGACGCGGCTCCATCTACGGGTCGACTAGTAGGTACACGCGTGATTCTACTAGTCGAGTAGTATCTGTCAATCCAGCAGTGCAGAATTTCGGCTGAGAAAATGACAAGCTGGAAGCCTGTCCCACGTAGCACAGACTTCCAGCCTGCCCCACTCGTGGCACAGGCTTCTAGCCTGTGTTGCCGTGGCCTATAGGCGGGAACCGCTGGGCAGCCCCGCCCCTACTCGTATTCGATCCAGGCCTCGCCGCCCAACGCGCCGTAGCCGCTCTTCGCCGGGCCCATCCACAGCCGCACGCGCCGCAGGTTGAGATCGCTGCCGACGCGGATCGGAAACAGCCTGCGCTTCGTGCCTTGATCTTCGAACCCTTTGTGAACGCCGTCGGCGCGGGCAGCTTCGCTGGCGCAGTAGGTAATCTTCTTGTCGCTCGAGCCGATGCGGTATTGGATCTGCGTCTCGGACTTGGCTTTGCCTGCCGGTCGATCGATGCCTGCAGCGACGATGCGGGAGTTCTCCGGCAAGAGAATCGTCCGCTCGCCGACGGGCTCGTCTCCGTCGTATCGGGGCCAAGCTTGAGCGCTGGCTTTGAGATAGACGCGATGCCTCCGCACGCCCGGCTCGCCGCGCATCGCGTTGGCGGCATTGTAGTCGAAGTCAACGGCCATGCGTTCGGCTACGCCGGCGTCGGACAAGAAGCAGTCGACGGCCCTCACACGCCCGAACCCCTTCGACAAGGTGATGCGCCCAGCGAGTCCCCGCGTGCGATTGGCGGCCGCACCGTCGTCGTTGGTTCCGCTGAGGAAGGCCGCCGGCAAGCCGCAGCCAAGCAATTCGACCGTCGGCTGATAGGCCAAGCCCAGCTGCATTTCGGGCACGACCCCCTCGAAGGCGATGCCCAGTTGCGTTGGCAGGTAGCAGCGTTCGAACACCGAGCGAGTGTTCATGCCCTGCACGATCAGGTTGCGGCGGCCCCGTGCATCGGCCGCGCCGCCGCCATATTTGGGCTGATTCTGCTGCGCGACCGAGAGGTCGCAATCTCGATAGGCGATGTGCGAGCCGGTGACGTTTCCGCCCATCGTGCTGACCCAATAGTGCAACTTGGCCTCGGGCCCGCGCAGCTCCCAGCGGCATTGATCGAACAGCCACACGCGATAGAAGTCGACTCCGTCGTCGATGCGCAGCGTGTAGTGGTCGGTCTTGTCGCCGGGAGCGTTGTTGAGGATGAGATCGCAATCGCGCAGCGAAATGGCGCCGCCGCCGCCCTTGCCCTGGTTGCCGCCGTCGCCATCGACGATGCGAAACATGTCGGCTGCGGCCCAGATCGAGCACTGTTGCCAGGTCAGGAGCAACGCGTTGTCGTTGCCGATGATCGTCGTGCCGCAGTTGTTTACATAGCCGCGATACACGCTGCATGAATCGGCATTGGTGGTTCCGACGAACGCCCAGGGCGTGCCCAGCCCGTTGAACCGGCACAGCCACCAGGTGAACCCTTTGTCGACGCCCGTTCCATGCAATCGGAACCCGTTGGTTTCGGCGCCCCAGGCCGCATCGTAGGGGCCGACCTGGTTGTTCGGCATGTCGGAATCGAACCAGAGATCGGCAAAGTCGATCCGGTTCCAACCGATGCCGCCGCCCACGTTGGGATCGCTGTCGTAGAACCAGCGCGGCTGGCCGGGCGCGCGAACGAGCTTGAGAATCGAGTGATTCTGCCCTTCGCCAGAAAAACGGATGCCGTAGGTTGGGTTCGTGCGCGCGTCGTCGTAGGCGCCATCCTCGCGAATGCGCGGATGCAGCACGTTGTTCGACGCGATCGTCCATTCACCGGCCGGAAAGTGGACGTGGTAGCCGCCGGTCTCCATGGCGGCGCGCCGGCAGCGAATGATGGCCGCCGAATCGTCCTGCCCATCGTTGGGAATCGCACCATAGTCGGCAATGCTCAGGCCGCCCGGCGCAGGCGCGGCTGCCCATCCATACGTGGGAATGCAAGCAAGGACAGTGCAAACGACCAAGCGGCCGATCACTCGGCGAACGTAAACGAGCATGCGCGGCGAATGTTCCGGGGTTCGACGACGAGACCAGTCCAGTCTAATCGAATCGAGCCGGGACGGGGCTTTCTTGCGCCGCTAACCGCATGAGGTTTTCACCCCGGCTTCCCCAGCAATTCACGCTTTTGGCGGATGAACTTCAGATGGTGGTCAAGGTGTCCCACATAGTTCTCGACCAGATATCCCAGCGTCACCAGGCCGCGCTCGTTGTGAACGCCGTCGCGCTCGAACGCCTCGTCAGGCAACATCCGCAGGATGGCCGCCATCACGCGTCGATTTTCTGCGAACAGCGAACACGCGGCCTGCACGTCGAGCCGGTCATAAGGAATCGCCTGGGCAAAGAGCGTTTCGTTGTAGCCGATCAAGAGCGGCCGCGGCTCCGCGATAATGCGCTTCATCCGATCCGTGGCAATCAGGTCGCTGTCGCACATGTGCCAGACGATTTGCTGCAGGCTCCAAGTGCCTGGCACCGGAAAGGCGTTGAGTTCGGCGGCGGAGAGGCCGGCAATCGAATCGCGCAATTGTTGGCCCCCATGCTCAAAACGATCGATCCACGCTCGGTCCATTGAGAATGCTCCTGGCGAAGGGAAAGAAGACGGAGTCGACGGACACCGGCAAGAGGGGCGACGCGAGGGCAAGGTTCGCGAGGCCGTTCGAATAAGAAACGCAGAGAGGCACTTGATCGCCTCAGATCATACGCGCGGTTCGTCAAGTTTGGTCACTCGGTTCCAGAAATCTTGGACTGCCAGTTGATCCGCCCACGTCTCGATATAACCAACGTCGAGTAGGCTCCGCAGCAACTCGTAAACGCGTCGCACATCCTGCAGTTGCTTTTCGCTGCCACCAGAGTCGCGGGCCCATTTGAGCTTCATCAGGATCGTGTCTTCCGGCGTGCTGACCTCGACCGGCAACTCGCCCAATTGCACGGGAATCCTGCGATCAAAGCGAGACTGGTCGAACGGCTCGTCGGTGAGCAACCAGAAGTCGACTTTGTCGCCGCTGTCGATCGACAGCAAATTGAACATCGAGCGTGCTCGGATCGCGTCGTCGACCGCCGCCTGGCTCAGATAGAACTCAGGGGGCGGAAAGGCGGCCACGAGCGCTGACGCTTGAGCGGCCTGCAGGTCGACCACCAGGTCGATGTCGTGCGTCGCCCGCGGCGCGCCGTGCAAGCTTGAAGCGAACGAGCCGCTCAACATCGCCGGCACGCCCAACGCCCGCAATTGCTCGAGCACCCGCCTTAGTAATCCTGATTGTGACATTTCGCCAACTGCTGCAGGTAGAGTTGGTGCAGTTCTGTCTCTGAGAGCTGCGGAAACTGCTGCCGCAAGCCTGCCCGTAGGCACTCTCGCATGAGCTCGGTCAGTTCGCAGACTTTGGCGATCTTCTCCGCGGGCGACATGCGCCGCAGCGTCTCGAGATATTGGGCCTGGTTGGGCTGCGGCTTTTCCGGCGGAAGCTGCATGGCGTTTCGAACTCCTCGCAGGGGCACTCGCACTCGATTCTGGCCGATCGGGGCGCGCGACGACAAGAGAGTCGCCTGAAAACGATTAGAAAGCCCACCTCAACCGGCTCGCGCGCCGCAGCGATCCTTGTCCCCCCGGCGACTCGCCGGGGGCTAATTACAGCGCTGCTCGGCTCATTAGCTCCCCGTTAATGACGGGGGGGACTTCTACTGCAACGCCTGCGCACTCGGATCAAGCGGCTGTGTCGAGGAAGCAGCGGCAGACCAGCAACGCGACTACTGGGCCCGATCAACGAGCAAGATCGCCACGCGATGCAGCGCATCGCGCGAGGGGCTGGCAGGCAACACGTGCAACCGGTCGGCCGCGCGCTGGGCGATGTCTTGAGCCATCTGCCGAGCGTAGGCCAAAGCGCCAAAACGCTCGAACCAGGGGGCGAGCGCTGCTCGGCCTTCGGCCAACGGACGTTCGAGCACTTCGAGCAGCTCCCGCCGCTCCGCTTCGCTCGCCAGCTCCAGGCAGCGGATGAGCGGCAGCGTCGGCCGGTGCTTGGCCAGGTCGGTGCCTAGGCTCTTGCCAGCGACCTGTTCGTCGCCCACGAGATCCAGCAGGTCATCGGTGATCTGAAAAGCCAAGCCGACTTCACGGCCATAGGCGGCCAGCTCGTCACAAATTTCGGGCGCCGCCTCGGCGTAGTACGAGCCCAATCGGCAGCAGCAGGCACACAGCTCGGCCGTTTTGGCTTCGAGAATCGCCAAGTGGTCGGCTTCGCTCAGCGAAAAGTCGCCGCGAGTGGCCAACTGCCGGAGCTCGCCGCCGCACACGGTGTTTGTCGCCTCGCCGATCATTCGGCAGGCATAGGTGCTCTCGAGCGTGCTCGCGAGGTAGAACGCGTGGGTGAACAGGTAGTCTCCTACGAGCACGCTCGCCTCGTTGCCGTAGCGGGCGTTGATCGTGTCGGTGTGGCGGCGGATCTCGGCTTCGTCGAGTACGTCGTCGTGAACGAGGGTGGCCGTGTGGATCATCTCGACCACGGCTGCCAGCACCTGGTGGGCCGGGAGCAGCCGACCGCTAGCCTTGCCGGCGAGCAGCAGCAGGGCCGGCCGCAGCCGTTTTCCGCCCAGGCGGAAGGCATGCTTGGCCAGCTTGTCGACGAAGGAGTCCTCGCTGCGCAGCTCGCGCCGCAGCAACTCCTCGGCCAGAGCTAGCTCGTCCTGAATGGGCTCGTAGAGAAACTGCCAGGCCGGATGGGCCGGAGGGCGTGATTTGCCAACGACTTGCGACATACTCCGCTCGAAGCCCAAACCTGTAATAAAGCCTGGCGGCCCGCGAAGGCCGGCTGGATCAGGACCGCAGGAAGTGGCCGCTCCGGCCGCCTGCTTTTTCCTCTAACCGCACCTGATCGATCACCATAACACGGTCGAGCGCCTTACACATGTCATAGACCGTGAGGGCGGCGACCGCAACCGCAGTGAGGGCTTCCATTTCCACTCCGGTGCGGGCCGTCGCCCGCGCAACGGCCTGAATGCCCAGGGTTTGCGCGTCGAGAAACTCGAACGACACCTCCACTCCGTCGAGCGCCAGCAGATGGCACAGCGGGATCAGTTCCCAGGTCCGCTTGGCCGCCTGAATGCCGGCCAGCCGGGCAACTTCGAGCACGTCCCCCTTGGCCAGCGTGCGGTTTTGCAGCGCCTCGAGCGTGGCGGGGGCCATGACCACCCGGCCCGAAGCCCGCGCCGCCCGCGGGGTGACGGGCTTCTCGCCGACATCGACCATGCGGCTGCCCCCCTCGGGCCGCAGATGCGTGAATTCTGCGGACATGCTCAGGCCTTGCCCTTCGACTTCCGATACCGCTCGATCAGCGAGTTCGTCGAGCTGTCGTGGGTCAGCTTCGGCTGCGTCGGGCTCTCCAACTCTGGCACGATCCGGTTGGCCAGCACCTTGCCGAGTTCCACGCCCCACTGATCGAACGAATTGATGTGCCAGATCGTGCCTTGGGTGAACACCTTGTGTTCGTAGAGGGCCACGAGCTTGCCGAGCATCGCCGGGGTCAGGCGGTCGGCGAGCAGCGTGTTCGTGGGGTGATTGCCCTCGAAGGTGCGGTGGGGCACCTGAAACTCGGCGACGCCGTCTTTCCGCACTTCGTCGGCCGTTTTGCCGAAGGCCAGGGCCTCGGTTTGGGCGAAGAAGTTGGCCATCAGCAGGTCGTGGTGCCGGCCGAGCGGATTGAGCGTTTGGCAGAAACCGATGAAGTCGGCCGGAATCAGCTTTGTGCCCTGGTGGATGAGCTGGTAGTAGGCGTGCTGGCCATTGGTGCCAGGCGTGCCCCACACGATCGGCCCGGTCTGATAGGTGACGCGATTGCCGTCGAGGTCGACGCTCTTGCCGTCGCTCTCCATGTCGAGCTGCTGCAGGTAGGCGCTGAAGCGGCCCAGATAGTGGTCGTACGGAAGAATGGCGACCGTTTCGGCGCCAAAGAAGTCGTTGTACCAGAGGCCGATCAGCCCCAGCAGCACCGGCAGATTCTGCTCGAAGGGCGCGGTGCGGAAGTGCTCGTCCATGGCGTGAAAGCCGGCGAGCATGTCGCGGAAGTTGTCGGGGCCGATGGCGATCATCAGCGACAGGCCGATCGCCGAATCGTACGAATAGCGGCCGCCGACCCAGTCCCAGAACTCGAACATGTTCTGCGTGTCGATCCCGAACTTGGCCACCTCTGTGGCGTTGGTCGACACCGCCACGAAGTGCTTGGCCACCGCGGCCGGGTCCTTCAGACCCGCCAGGCACCAATCGCGGGCCGTCTTGGCGTTGGTGATCGTCTCGAGCGTGGTGAACGTCTTCGAGGAGATGATGAATAGCGTTTCGGCCGGGTCGAGATCGTGCGTGGCCTCGGCGATGTCGGTGCCGTCGACGTTGGAGACGAATCGGCAGGTCAGCCCGCGCTGGGAATAGTGCCGCAGCGCGTCGTAGGCCATGGCCGGCCCGAGATCGGAGCCGCCGATGCCAATGTTGACCACGTTGCGAATGCGCTTGCCGGTAAACCCCTTCCAAGCGCCGCTGCGAACTTGTTCGCTGAAGGCGGCCATCTTGTCGAGCACGGCATGCACTTCCGGCACGACATTCTGCCCATCGACCTCGATCACGGCGCCGCGCGGCGCCCGCAGCGCCACGTGCAGCACGGCGCGGTTCTCGGTGACGTTGATCTTCTCGCCCTGGAACATGGCCTCGATCCGCGCGCGGAGGCCTGACTCTTCGGCCAGATGCACCAGCAGGGCGAGCGTTTGCTCAGTCAGCCGGTTCTTCGAGTAGTCGAGGTACAAGCCCTCGGCTTCGCAGACGAGCTTTTGGCCGCGGCTAGGGTCGTCGGCAAAGAGCTGCCGGAGGTGGAGATTGCGGACTTCCTGGTAGTGGGCCGAAAGCGCCTTCCAAGCGGGACGCTGCTCGAGGGGCAGCAGGGCGGCCGTCATGCGATCGATTCTCCGTGATCAAGGGGTGCCGGCGTTATGCTGAAGCATAACCTACCACGTTGGCCGCCCTCCTCGTAGGCTCGTCGCCTCGTAGGTTATGCTTCAGCATAACGACCCCGCGCACTACCGCGACCCGCCCGCCGCGCTCGCTTCGGCGGGCGCGGGCTCCTGATACTCGTGCCCGAGCCACAGCCGGTATCCGCCCAGAAAGGCCTTCTTGTTGTCGCCGCGCTCGCAGTCTGGCGGCAGCTCGTCGAGCTTGCGCACGTTGCCGCCGCCGATGACGATATACTCCGGCAGCAGCGCCGCCTTGAGCTTATCGACCACGTCGAACACGTAGCGCTTCCACTTCTTCTTGCCGAGCCGCTCGAGCCCCCGCAGGCCCACGTAGTCTTCGAACGTCCGCTTCCGGTACGGCAGGTGGGCGAGCTCCATCGGATCGACCTGGCCGTCGGTCACGAGCGCCGACCCCAGACCGGTGCCGAGGCCCAGAAACAGCATCTTGCCGCCATGGTAGCTGCCGAGCGCCTGCATGGCCGCGTCGTTGATGATTCGCACCTTGCAGCCGAAGGCCTGCTCGAAATCGAAGCAGACCCACCCCTTGCCCAAGTTCGCGGGCTCGGCGAACGGCCGGTCTCGCAGCACGGGCCCCGGATAGCCGACCGATACGGCGTCGTACTTCCAATCGGCAGCGACCTGCTTCACGCCTTCGACCATTTGGGCGGCAGTGAGCGCGGGTCCGGAGGGGAACTTACGTGAGACCGTTTGGCCGGTCGCAAGCAGCTTGACGTTCGTGCCGCCGATGTCGATCGAGAGAATCTGCATAAGAATGCGTCGTTTGTGGCTATGTCGGTGTGGGAGCGGACAGCATGCATTCCTTGCAGAACTCTACCTCGGCGCTGCGCGCGCGTTCGATCGCTGAAGCGATGCCTTCGAATGAGCAGCACTCGTGCTCGATTTCACGGAGTTGGGCGAGTCCTAGAGATGTGTGCTTTTTGCCTTTGGTGATGTCGTACGGATTGAGCGCCTTGGTAGCGACGACGAAAAAGTGCCACTGTTCGACATCGAGAACATTAAAAGTGCCTTTGTCGGTGTGTTTGTGCAGGGCGAGCACATAGACATCAGCCGACCGAGCTTTCGGAGTGTATGTATTCGTCTCGGCGATCCATCCAGTGCGTTCACCGACTCCGAAATTCGGCCTCGAAAGTTTCTTTTGTGGCCAAACCTGTAAGTAGCCCGAGCACTTAACCTCAACCTTCAGGCCGTCAGCAGTGCAAAGGTCATAAGCGTGCCATTCATTGAAGCGAAGAGTATCTCGAAGGCCCAACGCAGCGGCAACCAAAAACTCGGCGACAATTCCTCGTTGGGCATTGCTGCCCAGTTCGGACATTGACCAACGCCAAAGGTCAACCACCGAGAGGTTGCTCAGCCGATCGCAGCCAGAGAAGCGTTCTGCTCCTGAGAGCTGGCAACCAGGGATGTAGAGGTCGAGCGTCAACGGTTACCTCTTGTTCAATCCCCCACGTGCTTAGCGTCGTTCCACAGTCGGATCGCCGGGTTCGTGAGGCGGTGTTCGTATCCTAGCATACTGAGCGTAGCGGTCGTCAGGACAAAGAGCGCCCCGCCGGAGACCGGCAGGCCAATCCACCGCGCGGCGAGCACCCGCAAAAAGTGGCCGCTCGAGAACAGGATCGTGCTCCCCTGACACGCCCGCAGCCGCTCGACCACGCGGTCGGCGCGGGCGCCGACCTGCTCCAGGCTCTCGCCGCCGGGGCAACCGTCGCGAAACAATTGCCAGTCGGGGCGGGTTTCACGAATCTGCGCCGAGGTCAGGCCCTCGTAGTCGCCATAGTTCCATTCCACTAAGTCAGGATCGATCTCGGCCCGCGCCCCCAAGCCCGCCAAGTCGCACGTGTGATGCGCGCGCACGAGTGGACTCGTGAAGACGTGGTCGAAGTGAATGCCCTGCAGCCGCTCGCCCAGCCGCTGGGCATTGCGCTCGCCGCGCTCGGTGAGCGGAATGTCGGTCAACCCGGTGTGCTGCCCCGAAAGAGACCAGGCCGTTTCGCCATGGCGGGCCAGATACAGTTGCGGCAAGTCAGGCATGAATGGCTCTTGGGAAAAACTCGTAGGTTATGCTTCAGCATAACGCTTGGGCTAAGCACGGCGGACGTTGCTGGCCGGCAATTAACGGTCGGTGATCTAACCGTAGGCGAACACGCAAGCGTCGACCATTGCGTGGTTGGCGGGGAGTTATGCTGAAGCATAAACTACGGGTTTGCCGGGCAACGCTCTAACTGTTCCAGCGCCACTCGCGGATCTCGGGCAGGTCTTGCCCTCGCGATTTGATGTAGAGCTTGTGCTCAATCAGCTTCTCGCGGCAGTGCTGCTTGAGGTACGCGCCGCGGCCGCCGAGTCGCGGCAACCGGTCGACGGCGTCCATTGCCAGGTGAAAGCGATCCATCTGGTTGAGCACCGGCATGTCGAAAGGCGTGGTGATCGTGCCTTCCTCCTTGTAGCCGCGCACGTGCAGGTTCTCGTGATTCGTGCGGCGGTAGGTGAGGCGGTGGATCAGCCAGGGATAACCGTGGTAGGCGAAGATCACCGGCTTGTCTCGGGTGAACAGCGAATCGAAGTCGGTGTCGGAAAGGCCGTGCGGATGCTCGCTGGCCGGCTGCAACCGCATCAAGTCGACCACGTTGACCATGCGGATCTTCAGATCCGGCAGGTGCGAACGCAGCAGCTTGACCGCCGCCAGGATTTCGAGCGTCGGCACGTCGCCGGCGGCCGCCATCACGAGGTCGGGGTCGCCGCCGGCGTCGTTGCTGGCCCATTCCCAAATGCCGATGCCCTGCGTGCAGTGCTTGATCGCTTGATCCATCGTCAGCCACTGCGGCGCGGCGTGCTTGCCGGCCACGACCACGTTCACGTAGTGGCGGCTCCGCAAGCAGTGATCGGCCACCGAGAGCAAGCAGTTCGAATCGGGCGGCAGATAAACGCGGATCACCTCGGCCTTCTTGTTGACCACGTGGTCGATGAAGCCGGGGTCTTGATGCGTGAAGCCGTTATGGTCCTGCCGCCACACGTGCGAGGCGAGCAGAATGTTCAGCGAAGCGATCGGTCGCCGCCAGGGGATCTCGCGCGTGACCTTGAGCCACTTGGCGTGTTGGTTGAACATCGAATCAACGATGTGAATGAACGCCTCGTATGAGTTGAAGAGCCCGTGGCGGCCGGTGAGCAGGTAGCCTTCGAGCCAGCCTTGGCACTGGTGCTCCGAAAGCATCTCGACCACGCGGCCCGCCGGCGCAAGATGGTCGTCGCCAGGCACCAGTTCGGCGTCCCACTGCCGGGGTGAAACCTCGAACACCGCCGACAGCCGATTCGAGGCCGTCTCATCGGGGCCGAACAGGCGGAAGTCGGTCGGATTGTCCTCGATCACCGCGCGCAGGTAGTTCCCCAGGACGCGAGTGTCTTCAGCGTCGACCGCACCGGGCGCCGGCACGTCGGTCGCGAAATCCTGGAAGTCAGGCAGCCGCAGCTCGCGAAGCAGCAGGCCGCCGTTGGCTCTGGGGTTGGCGCCCATGCGGCGCTCGCCGCGCGGCGCGAGCGCCGCCAAGTCGGGCTTCAGCCGGCCGAGCACGTCGAAAAGCTCTTCGGGGCGATAACTTTGCAGCCAGGCCTCGAGCAGCTTGAGGTGCTCGGGATGCTCGGTCGGCTCGGAGAGCGGCACCTGATGCGCGCGAAAGGTGCCTTCGACCTGCTTGCCGTCGACCACCTTGGGACCGGTCCAGCCCTTGGGCGTGGTGAGCACGATCATGGGCCAGCGCGGCCGGGCGAACGACTTCGCGGTGCGGGCTTCCTTCTGAATCGCTTGAATGCGCGTGATGACCTTGTCGAGCGTCTCGGCCATCAGCGGGTGCATTTTGGCCGGATCGTCCCCTTCGACGAACAGCGGCTCATAGCCGTAGCCGGTAAGCAGCGAGGCGAGTTCTTCGCGCGGAATTCGGGCCAGAATCGTGGGGTTGGCGATCTTGTAGCCGTTCAAGTGCAAGATCGGCAGCACCGCGCCGTCGGTGGCCGGATTCAAGAACTTGTTGCCGTGCCAGCCGGTGGCCAGCGGGCCGGTTTCCGCTTCGCCATCGCCGACGACGCAGGCCACGATGAGATCGGGCACGTCGAACACCGCGCCATAGGCGTGGCTCAGGCTGTAACCGAGCTCGCCCCCTTCGTGAATCGAGCCTGGGGTTTCCGGCGCCACGTGACTGGGAATGCCGCCAGGAAAGGAGAACTGCTTGAAGAGCTTGCGCAGGCCTTCTTCGTCCTG
>JAESFN010000322.1_pt1 | contig 53693 bp, 68 predicted proteins | sample 9269411 | NCBI WGS metagenome assembly JAESFN01 (sample SAMN14505399, study PRJNA617100) | algae metagenome | isolation source: Iphinoe sp. HA4291-MV1 and co-occurring heterotrophs from trail next to... | place: USA: Maunawili Falls, Hawaii | collected 2009-07-25
CGGTAGCCGCCTACTCGGCCTGCAACCGCGCGATCTTCATCCGTAGCACCTCGATCTGTCCATCCGCGTGTGACGACGAGCTCCGTAAAAGACTCCGGCGGCGGATTGGCCTGGTAAATGTCGCGAAACCACGCCGATCGTCCCGCGGCCTCGGAGGGCGCGCCTTTCTCTAGCACACTGGCAAGCAGCACGATCGTAGAGGGCAAGTCATCCGCTATCGACATTTCAACGAGCTTGCCGACGATCAGCCGATACCGTAGACCGACCAGCCGGCAGAACAGCTGAACAAAGTCGGCCAGACCGGCCGATTGCGGACTGCCGCGACCCAGCTTGTTGACAGGGGCAAATCGCGCGGTGGCTTGATCGCGGCCGCCGTCAGCGAAGGGCGGTACGAAGGGCTCGGCGTAGCGATCATGGGTTGGAGTGCTGACACTTTGACGGAGATGCGGTATGCTCTCAGGGGGAGTGGGGGCTGTCTCCGAATCACTCATCGGGCTTGCTGTTCAAATCTTCGATCGGACCCAAACAGCTCAAAGTGCGACCCGCAGAACAGGCGGGAGTCGCAGGCAGGTCCGAATGAATCGGCAAGCTTTTCGCGTCTGCAGTTGGTCGTAACAACGGTCTGGCTGTTGGCACGGCGTTCTCGCACGTCGAGAACCCGCCAGAGCGTTTCGCCGCGGAGCTTTAACGAGTTCTCGCTGTCGAGGCCCACCGTCACGTCGTCGAGAATAAGTAATTCCGACCGCTCCACTTCGCGCCACATGCCGGCCTGTTGATCCCACGGCGCGAAGTTCAGGCGAATCAGGTCTGCGAAACTCAGGAAGAACGGATTCTGAACAGCATCGGCAAAGGCAAGCGCCGCGCAGGTTTTCCCGGTTCCAGTTGGCCCGAGAATCACGAGCGGAAGCCGCTTCCAGCCCGCCAGGATTTCGCCGATCAGGGTTCTCAGAGGTGGCGCGATCTCGTCACGTGATCGTGGTTTGCCAAGCTCGATGCGGCCGGAATAGTCGCCGTTCAAGTTCGGGAAGGTCCGGTAGCCGGGCCGTTTGGGCCCGGCTACCGCCTCAGTGCGTGTAAAGTCCATTCGATCGGCCATTGATGCGTTCGCTCCTTCTGTCCTCGTATGTGCCTTCGAGCAGTCGGTTCAAGGTGTCAGGGCTCAGAAACCAGTCGATGGTTGCTCGCCAACCGCGGTCGCCGCCTCCGCGACAAAACGTGCTGGCCGCGACGCGTGCCAAAGCCTCATCCACCGACTCACGCCAGCCAGTTTCAGAAGAACGCGTACGAAGCGACTTCACTCGCTTGACTGTCATTTCTCGGCACGGCGTCACGCCATCGATCCCGTTCCACCTGAGAAGCAGTTCGTTCGGATCGAGTGACGGTACGCAAGGCTTGATGCAACCTGCCCTGGGCTCTACGTCGGCGGCGCGAGGCGTAGCCTCTAAGGTTGGGGATAGGGTTAGGACTGGAGGATTCCCAGAACCGTTCCGCGAACCATTCCCATAATGGTTCCTGGTTTTGGGAATCGTCGTATCCTGTTTCGAGGAATTGTCGACACCGTCTCGACTCCCGATTCGGGGAGGGGTCGCGGCGACTGCCCCAGGTATTGTCGCCCAGTATTTTGCCGGTGCGCGCGAGCCTTTCCGACCAGGCGCGTAGTGCAGCCAGCCTGCTGCGACTGCTTTGTTCCTTGCCCGAATGAGCTGGTCGGCTTTTCGCCATCCACACTCCGCCATCAACTGTCCGTTGAAAAAGTTGGGAGGCCGCTCATATCGAAGGGCGTCTTCCCGAACTACGACGGCAAGCACAAGCAACGCGCCGTCGGCCCCGATTTCGGCTGCTGCGCCACTTTCAAACAAAGCTCTGGCAACGAGCAACGCGTAGCATTTCGGCCTCTGCGAGTAACGGGCTGCCGGCGCAACAGCGCTGCCTGGCTCTTCCATGGTGATGCGCACTAAATGACTGCCAGTGATCCCAGACTCGCCCGTGCTGATCATTGGATCCCTGCCTGGTCAAGCTCGCACTCTGCCGCGTCGAATCCGCGCGTGCTTTTCCGCTGGACTTGGGCGGTTGGTAGCGGCACCGGGCCAGATAATGCCGCGATGAAAGAGTTGAGCTGCGAGAGCCGTACGTAGCGGCGGCCGCCTACAAGAATCGTTTCGAGGCGGCATCCTCGCACGCCCTTCGTCCACCGATGGAACGTGCTCACGTGTGGGGGCCTACCGGGACGGATATGACGGCCGGCCTCGGCAAAGCTCAAGAGTGGGTCAGATTCAAGATCGAGACTCATGGTTTGCTCACGCTTGCTGGTGCCAGCCACAAAGGATGGCTGTGTGCGCGTGAGTAAACCAAACCGCAACGCTTCGCAAAAATCAGGGTGTCCGCCGGACACCACTGTTTTTAGACACGCGCCTTAGCCCGCGCGTACTCCTCATAATTCCGCGCCTGGCGCATCAGGTTTTCGGCTCGACGGCGATCATCGCCCACGATTTCTAAAGCGCAATCGAGAATCGCACCGTTCGCCGGCCTCGTCCGCATCAGTCGAAACAACTGTCGGATCTCGTTGCTGTCGGGCTGCCGGAGTTTCTTTCGGGTGTCCGGTTTGGTGTCCGGTCCGAACGCCCGATTTCCCGCATCCGACTCTGCCGCAGACGCATTTAAAGACGTTCGAATTGAAATGCTGGATCGCTCGAGAGAATCGATCGACTCGAGGGAAACCGGCAAGTTGATCGGGTCGAACCGCCGTTCCGGGCCAATCTCGCGCCCGGATCGGAGCTCATCGAGCCATCCCCATGTGGCGACAATTCGATGAATCGCGATTCGGATTGCGAGACAGTGATGCGCGGGGCCGCCGAGCGCGATCTCAAATCCTGCCTGTTCAGATCCGGGCGGATAGAGCATGCGCCATAGCTGCGGCGCTAACGTGAGCACGTCGTTGACGCGGATAAACCGCAGCACGAAGTCGTTACTTGCGAGACTTAGGCATTCGACCGGATCCCCCTTCGACTCGTTCCCTGGGGCGGCCAACGGCGCGCGCACTTCTCGAAGCCGCTCGGCCAGCTCGGCGCTAAGCCCCGCAACGGCCTGAAGCAATTCGGGGTCGCACAGGTCGAGCAGAGCCCCCCGAGCCGTGGAAAGCTGGGGCGGGCGGGGCGGTCGATTTGCCAAGTTACACCTTTGTAGGCAGCCATAACCAGATCCAGGCCCTAGCGACGAATCCGTTACTTGTGAAAACGGGGTTATCAACCAATCTGCTTGGCAACTGCTGCCGCCAACGCATCGCTCTTTTCGGCGTAGATCTGCGTCGTGTCGGCCCGACTATGGCCCAACACCACTTGGGCCGCCTCGAGGCCGAATTCGCGGCGAATCTCGGTTGCTGCCGCATGTCGCAACTGGTTGGGGTGCCAGGGAGCGATCCCTGCTTTGGCGCAGGCGCGCTCGATCGCCTGGCGATAGCCGGGCGTGCTGTACGAATTGCCTGGGGCTCGCTTGGGCGTCCGTTTCCGACGGTCCTGCTGCGAGGGCTGAACGGGCGTCTTGCGCCGCTCCCGTAGCTCGCGGCGGCGCCTCCGCTCGCTATCAGCCGGGCTAAAACAATGTGAGTCGGCGGCGCGGAGGAGATAGGGTCGGAGAATTGCTTGAGCCTTCGGTCCGACGGCAATTCGACGGCCCGCGCCGCGATAAGCGTTCTTGTGAGTTTTTGGCGAGTAGACCCAGACCTCGTGACTGATATCCAGGTCGGCTGGGGTCAGCGAACAGAGCTCGCCAGGCCGACAACCGAGCAAGCGTTGTACCCGCACCATGTCCGCGACGATCTCAGACAGGTACGGCAGGGTAGCTTGCAGGTCGGCGTCAGACACTGGCCGCACCACGCCGGGCTCGCGGGCCGCGGTTCGGCCCTTCCGGAGCCCCTCGACGCGGAGCAGGGCTTCGTGAACGCCCGATGGGACGAGTTCTTCGACGACGCCGTGCCGGAAGGCCCGCTTGATGATCCACACCAGGGAGTTGCAATAGGACCGCGAACAGCCCTGCTCCCTAACGAGATGGTCCTGGATGGCCCGCAGTTTCTTGGGACCGAACTCGGCGGCCGGCGTCGGCCCGTAAAGGCGACGCAGGGGCCGCAGGGCCGAACGCACGGAATGCAAGTTCTTGTAGTAGCCCTGGGCGAATTTCCAGTAGGTCGCACACAACTCGCTCACGGTCATCGCTTCGGGGCTCGCCGCGTCCGTTGGCAGCGACCGACCGGCGGCCAACCATTCTGCCACGGCCCGATCATAAGCGGCCCGGCTTTCGGCCGAGCCATGGCGTCCGGGCAAGTAGAGGTCACGGCCGCTGAGGGTCACCACACCGCGGCCGGTGGCCCGGTGTAAGCGGTAGGTCGGAACGCGAGGAGCCGTGCGGAAAATGCGTCGTGTCATTGAATGCAAACCTCCCAAAGCTTCACCGAGATCCGGTAAGCTACCGGATCTCGGCGCGGGAAATGGTCTGCACTGTCCGGAGGACAGGTATCCCTAACTCAGGGATTCAGAACGCTTTACGAAAAGTGGGCGATACTGGACTCGAACCAGTGACCCCTACCTTGTCAAGGTAGTACTCTAACCAACTGAACTAATTGCCTTTACGGTCGCCGTCATCGATGCGGAACGGGTGGCCATTAGTTACAGAGACTAATCGCCTTCCCGATTCTTGCCTGCGGCCGAGACAGGCTTTAGAACGGGGCGTTCGCGGCGACGAATCACCGCGGTTAGTTGCCCTCTGGGAGGTGCTGTATGGCACAGTTTTTTGTGAAGCTCGGCGGGAAGGTTTTTGGCCCCGCGAGCTCGGCCGACTTGCGGGCGATGGCGGCCGACGGCCGCGTGCAAAGAGACACGCTCATTAGCGCGAGCGCGGCCGGCCCATGGCGGACCGCGGAAAGAGTCCGAGGCCTGTTTCCCGAGACGGCCTCGATCGCCGAGCTACCGGTCGCAGCGACTCCCGCACCGGTGGCGGTTCACGTTGTCGCTCAGGCGCCCATGGTGCAAACGATTCAAGCGACCGGCAAAGTTTGGAAGGCCGTGATCCTGATGGGCACCCTGCTCACGATCGCCTCGGCCGTCGTCTTCGGCCTTTCCTTCGCCCTCATTGAGCCAGGCTCCGCTTCCGGTGCGACGGGAGCCGTGGCCGGACTAGCGTGCCTAGGCACCTTCGTTGGCCTATTCACGTTCATCCTCGGCCGGATTGGCGCGTGGTGGTTCCACGGCTAGACGGCGATCTCGTCGTAGAGCTGTTCGCTCGGTTGGGCCCGCACGTCGTCGAGCAGGGCCAGGCCGCGGCCGATCGACGCGTGATGCTTGATCGCTAGCAGCTCGTCGCGCGGGTCTTTGGGCTCGCGCAGGCGGGTCGACCGCCGTTTGAGCAGCTCGTCGGTCAGGCCCTCGATCAGCTCGAAAAGTTGGGCAGCGCGGTGCATCGGCTGTCTCCCGGCAGGGCTGTACACTACTCCGTTCAGTATAGGAGGGCCGCGAGCCGAAACGGTTCGTCCTGGGGCCGGCCGGGTACCATTCGGGGTGCCGCGATCCCTGCTGCCGCGGCGTGCGTCATTGCAGACGCACGCCGCGGCGATCGCTCCCTGGAGGCCCTCGCCCAATGCTGAGCTGGTTCGATGGATTTGTGATCGTGGTGGTGGCGCTGCTCGGCGTCGTCGCCGTAGCCGTGTGGGCCGAGAAACGGCGATGAAGCGTCGCACGTTCTTCAAGGCGATCGCGGGGGCGTTTGCCGGCGCAGCCGTCGGCAAGCTGCCGGCGTTGCCGTCGCCGGCGACAACGGTTCCCGCGGCCGGCCTCATGACACGCAACCACCTACGATCGCTGCAGATTCGCAAGTCGATCTGCCTGGTGAAGGTGCCCGAGGAGCTGCTCGGCGACACCGTGTGCGACCTGAAAAGCTTCGTCGCCGTGCAGATGAGCACGCAGTTTGACCGAGGGTTTCTATGAGCCACAGCGAAAGCGAAGCTGCGCGGCGGGCGATCGAAGAGTTTTTGGCGGGCGTCGGGCCGGCGGCCGAAGTGTTCCGCGCACGGCTGGCAAACTCTGGGCAGTGGCTGGACCGGGCCAATGCGCTCTGCGACGTGACGATCTCGATCCGCCCTCGCAAGCCGAACGCGCCCGGCTACACGCTGAGCTTCACCACGATCGATCTCACCTGCCAGGTGAGCGAACCGCCCAGGATCGACATGCCGGAGCCCACGTCGCGTGGCCTGATGTTGCCCGAGCCGCCGCGGTCGATCGACTTGCACTGCGAGTTTCTCACGCCGACGGCTCGGTGCGTGGTTGCTCCGAACGATACGGCCACCAGCGATTAGCCGTCGCCTGTCGCTGCTGGCAGCCGGGGCATTTCCAGCGGACGCCGACCGCACGGAGCGCTTTGGCGATCGTGTCGCCGAGGCCGCGGCTCCCCTGCTTCGCTTCGCACTGGGTGACCGGCCGGCCAGGTCGTTTGCGGATACGGCCGCAGGCACGGCACTCTGCACTCCCATCGGCGCGCTCTCGCCACTCGCAAGACAGGCTCATCAGGCAAAGCCCTTCACCGTCATGGTGAGCGTGTCGAAGCCCGCCCCGTTGTCGTAAAACATGAACACCTCGTCCTCGTCGAGGGTGCAGTCGTAGCGATCGTTGTTGTTCGAGTAGGGGTAGTCATTCAGAAACGGCGTGTTCGGACCGCCCCAAAAGTTCCCCGAAGTAGTGAAAGTGATCGACCAACGCGGATTGCTCAGTGATGCGGCCGAGCCCGTGCCATCGAAAGAAAGGCTCATGCTCGTGACATCGCAGATCGCCGGGTCGAGATCGATCCGCCACGTGCAGCTGGCGTAGGGAGTGAGCTCGTATAGGCCGATCAGGTCGGCACCGCACGGATTGGGGTTCACCGGGAAGGGCGAGTAGGTGTGGATGTCGAGCTCGATCGTGGAGTAGGTGCGCCGCTGCGAGACCACGCACCAATCGAGCTCGCACTCGTTGCCGCTGTCGGCGCCGGTCGCGTGGAAGCGGATGCGGACCTTGCCCAGGCTGGTGTAGTGGGCGGTGCTCAGGCCTAGGCTGCGCGTGGCAAAGAGAGCCCCAACATCGAAGTCAGTCGAACTGTCGGAGAGTTGGTCCCAGCTCGAGCTGCCCCAGTTCCACGCGTAGATGTCGATCGAGCTGCTGCCGGTGCCCGTGACGCGCCCGTTGCATTGCACCTCGCCGACCTGCGGGAACGCGCCCAAGTCGTACTCGATGTAGAAGTCGATCGTGCCGCCACTCTCTTCGACGCGGTAGTAGCCAGAGAACCCACGATGCAGGTTTCCGACCGTGCCGCCAGCGTGCGTGCCGGTGGTGATCGTGATCGACGTGGCCGGCTTGTAGCCACACATGCAGGCCGGCTGTGGTTCGGGCGGGGTAGTGCCACCGCAGCAACGGCAGCCTGGCGAGAAGCGGCCGCGACGGTGGCGACGATACGAACGCGGCAACCAGAGGTTCGGGCGGAAGATCACGCGGCTATTCCTCCGACGGACCGCAAGCGGCCGAAGTAACCTGCCAATAGCCGTTGATCCGCTGGCAGATGACGTAGCTGCCGCCCGTGATTTCGCCGGCGGCGTTCTCCATCATGCGGCCGCTGTAGACGGTGACCGGCTCCCCGTCTTCCTCTTCGCCGGGGGCCCCGATCTGGATCTTGCCCGTCGCGCTATCGCCCGGCGTGCTGGTGAGCGTTTGCCCCGAGTCGAGCTTGACGAGGATGGCGCGGGCGGCGCTTGGGTCATAGCGAATGGCCGGCCGCGCATCGCCGCTCTTCGGGCGGCCGCGCCACCAGGCGATCAGCTCGCGGAGAATGCGGATGCTGGCGGCGTCGAGGGTGAAGCCTGACATGAGCTACACGGGGGCCGGCAGGTTGATGTCGGAAAAAGGCCGCTCGTCGTACTCCTCGAAGTCGATGTAATGCGCCGTCGGCGGCGTGCCCGTCGACTCGACTCCGGAGCCGTTCAGTAGCACCGGTTCGCTCAAGCGCACGCCCTCGCGTTCGATCGGCTTGGGCTTGCCGTCGGCGTCGAGGATGTGCAGCCCGCGATCGAGCAGGCTGGGTTGCCAGCCCTCGGGATTGATCTCGATCTCGTAGGTCACGCGCCAAAAGTGCATGCCCCGTTCGAACACGTTGTTGGCGTCGATCGAGACGATCATCGCCTTCCGCGCGGCGTAGGCGCCCCAGGGCTCGCTGTTGATCACGTTCTGCCACTGGTCGGCATAGGCGGTCGAGTACACGGCTTCGTTGCGCTCGACGGTGATCGCCCGGCGGTTCCACTGCCTTTCGAAGGGCGGGTCGAACAGCACCTTGCTGCTGTTCATGTACACCTTGCCGTTTTGATCCTTCTCGCAGATCCGCTTGTCGCGGATCGTTTTGAAAGAGTACTTCGGCGGATCTTCGATCGGGTTCTCCCGGTTGAGGTTGTTCACCTCATCGGGCGTGCTCGTGCTGTAGGTGGCCGTCGCCTCGTAGATCGTGTCGCAACTCTCGACCGCGTAGTCGGCCGTGATGTTGCTCACCCGGGCGTTGGGATCTTCGGGATGCACGTCGCGCCAGCGGGGCATGCCGGCGGCGAGCAGGGCGACCAGCCGCGTCGTACCCGGATCGCACGGGATGATGAACTTCCGCACGTAGCCCGTGCGGCCGTTGTCGTCGATCGTGATGCTGTGCTTGGTCTCAGTCGCGGGGCCGGCGGCCATGGTGCTTTAGGCGATGCTCGCCACCTCCGTGGTCGCGCTCATGTTGGTGTCGATCTTCCGCAGCAGGTCGGTTTGCCGCTTGGCTTCGTTGAGGATCGCCTTGGTGTTCTTGGCGGTCTCTTCGCCCGGCTTCGTGAGGCTGCGGTTGATCGTGGAAAAGGCCTCGGCCGAGCCGCGGGTTGCGGCGCCGGTGGTGTTGAGATCCTTGGGCTTGGCCTTCTTGGCTTTCTCCTCTTGCTCTTTGAGCTTCTCGAACGTGTCGTCGAACGCGCCGAATTGCTGGGCGCTTTCGGCCACGGCGATCGCCGCCTCGTCGGACCGCTTCCGCAGATCCTCGAAAAACGCTTTGATCTTTTCGCCGTTGCTGGGCGCAGTAAGCGCTTTGTTGAGGTCGTCCTGCAGGCCGGCGACCGAGTTTTCGAGCTCGGCGTTGAAGGCGAACAGGAAGGTCTCTTCGGGGTTGATGTCCGAGCCGATGCCGGTGAGCTCGGTGACCGCGTTGGAAAAGTCGAGCAGCTTTTGCGTCAGGCCCTGGATGCCCTGAGTCACGGCGATCTGCGCCCGCTTGAAGATCAGCGGGATCGTGCCGATCACGTCCGCAAAGAACGCGGCCCCGCCGGCGATCATTTCAAACGCTTTGCCGACGATGTCGCCCATGTTGCGGCCGCTGGTGGCCGTGCCCACGAAGCGATTGGCGAGCTCGGCGATGAACGGGCCCAGCTGAATGGCGATCTGGTTGGCGATCCCCTTGAAGACTTTGCCCATCCGCTCGAGCGCATCGTTGGCCGCTTCGACCTTGGCCGCTTCGACGCGGTCGAAGCTGATGCCCAGCAGGTCGGCGTCGGCCGCCATTTCACTGATTCCCTCGCGGCCCATCGTGAGCACGTTGAGCAGCGATTGGCCGCTCTTGCCGAACACGCTCATGGCCGCGGCCGCGCGCTCGGTGGGGTTCTCGATGTTCTTGATCGCGTCGGCGATCTGCAGGAACGACTCTTGGGCGCCGGCGTTGGCGAGCTCTTTGCCGTCGAGGCCCAGCCGGGCGAGCGCATCGGTCGCACCGCTCTCCCCCATAGCCGCGGCGCCGATCGTTTTGTTCATCTTCTCGAGCGATCCGACGAAGGCCTCGCTCTCGACGCCGCCGAGGCTGGCCGCGTGGAAGAATTGCGACAGGGCCTTCGTGCCGATGCCCAACCGATCCGAGAGCTCGCCCGTCTTGTCGACCGCTTCCATGGCGCCGCCCACGAAGCTAGTGAATGCCGACGCGCTCAGCCCCACGCCGGCGATCGCCGCCAGACCGGCGACCGGCGACGTCACCGCCTTGGCAAAGCCGGCCAGCTCGCCGCGGGCCTGCTTCAGGCCTTTGACGAGCGGGCCGGTGACGACGGCCAGGTTGATGTTGAGACTGCCGACGACAGACATGGCTTCACAGTTTCGGCTCGAGGTGGGCGGGCAAGGTGCTTCCCAAGTGGTAGCCCTCCGCATCGAGCAGCTCGCGCCGCTCCGTGCGGTCGACCGGACGACGCGGGCCCTGAGCCGCGGCGATCGCCAAGTCGAAGGCGGTCCAGATTTCTTGGGGCGTTGCTTCGCGCGGGGCGATCGGCAAGAAGTCGTCCGGCTCGAAGGGCTTGGCGCCCTTGCGACGGTTGACGTTGGCGATCGTGGCGGCGATCAGCGCGAGTTGGCGGCGGTCGTCTCCGTAGGGCTCAAGCTGGAAGAACGCTTGCCAGTAGGTGAACTCTTGCGAGTTGACTACGGCGCGGCATTCGGCGACGGATTTGCCGAGGTGTCCTGCGAGCCGGAACCAGTCCCGGAGCTCGGCTCGCTGTCGGAGTTTTTTTCCGCTTCCTCCTCGGCGTCGTCGCCCAGGCCGCTGAGTCGGAGCGCCGCCTTGTAGGCTCGATCGAGCAATTGCGCGGGCAGCTTCTCGAGCGACTTGGCTTCGTCCAGGCTGGCGAACAGCGACTTGCCGTCGTCGTCGACCAGGCAGTGCGAGAGCAGCTTGACCCGGAACGAACGGACGCTGCCGATCGCGTTGACAATCGAGCTCGAGCCGTCGGGCGCCAGGAACTGTCGCTCCCATTGCTCGCGCTCGATCCCGGTCAGGGTGCGCACGACGACGTACGTTCCCTCGCCGAGCTCGGGCGTGTCGACGCGCTCGCGCGGGAGGGGCAGATCCGGCATCAACAACTGACTGGCGGTCAGGGCTTTCATGGTTTCCTCGGAAGGTGGTGGGCGGGCGAAGCGAGCGTTAGCTCGAGGCGGGCGGCGTCATGGTGCCGGTAACCTGCAGGGTCAACGTGCCCTTCAGGCCCTCGGCGGTTTGAGCGGCGTGGCCGACGCCTTTCACATAGGCGGCGAAGGCGTGCGTGGTCCCGGTCGAGCCGTCGGGATAAATCACTTTCCAGTTGCTCAGCGTCTGCGACTTGAGCAACTCGAAGAGTTTGCGGTGGGTGTTTTCGAGCGGCGTATAGAGCAGCTCCGACGTGACGTCGCCCACCTGCCACACGGTGGGCAGGAAGGTGCGGGCGTTGTCGGCGCTCTGCAGGTGCGTGGAGTCGAAGAACTCGCCCTCGGGGTTGGGCCCGTCGACGCCGACGATGAAAGCGATGTCCGTAAACACCGAGCTGATCTCCAGCTGCAGCTTGGTTCCCTGGGAACTCCGGGGCATGGTGGGCCTTTCCCGTGTGCCGGGAAGGGCGGTAGGTTCGGCCGACGGCCGCGGGGTGGCCACCCCAACGGCCTCGGCACACGGTTCTTACTGGCGGTGTGGTTTCAAAAGGTCAGCTCCCGAGTTGCCACCAGGCGCGGCGGACAGCGGTGGAAAAATCACAGTGCAGGTACCAGCCGCCGGCGAACGGCGTGCGGATGTGCTTGACACACTGCACCAGCCCGCTCGCGCCGTAGTTGCTCAGGTCGACGAAGTGATCGAGGAGCTTTTCGGGCGGACCGATCGCATAGCCGTATTGATTGGCCCACGTGCGCCACAGCGGGCCGATGTAGCTCCGCGAGTCGGCCGAGCCATGCACGAAGGCGACGCGGCAGCAATCGCCGCTGTTGCGCAGGCTGTGCAGGATGCCGGCGTCGAGATCGCGGCCGCTCTGCGTGAAGCAGAGCTGCGCGCCGGCGCCGACGGTGTAGCCGCTCTGGGGCGCTCCGGGCAGCGTAAGCGTGAGTTTGGTCGGGTCGCTTTCGTGCGGCGCTACGGCGTAGTCGCCGGTGAGGCTCGGGTGGAAGCCGAGCGCGCCCACGCGCCAGACGCTGGTGTCGGCCAAGTAGTGCGGCGAAGCAAGCGTGATGTCGATCGAGTTGGCGGCGGGCGTCACCGCATTGATCTGCACCAGGCGGTTCATGCCGTCGGTGGCGGTGTTGCGGGCGAGCGTGGCGAAGTAGCGGCGGCCGCCGCCGATCCACGGCTTGGCCAGCCAGTGTTTGATGTTCCGCTGAAAGTTGGTCCAGTCGGCGGTGCGGATCGTGTGCTCCGGCGCGAGCCCTTCGTTGTGGATGCCGGCCACGTCGGCACTAGCGAGCAGGTCGAGGTCGGCGCGGAGATCGGTGCGGTAGTGGGTCGTGATGTTGATGAAGAGAGCGAGCGCGACGTTGAACTCGGCGCGCAGCTTGTCGAGCGCACTCTTCGCGAGCAGGCACAGCCCCGACCAGTCGAGCGCGGGGATGATGTCGCGGGCGGCGTAGTTGTCGCTATAGACCGCCGTCAACTGCGGATGCTTCGCTTTGATCCGCGCGAGCATGCGGGCGTACTCGCGGCCGTGCACCTCTCGGCAGGCGGCGATCGACCAGTCGATGGGCTTTTCGTCGACGTAGAGATCGTTCGGCGAGTTGTGCGGCGGGTTGAACCAGCTCGGGTCGTAGTCGCTGGTGATCAGCGCCCGGCAGTGCGGCCAAGTCCCCTCGGCGGCGAAGGTGTTGAGCGTGCCGGCGCGGAGGAGGCTCGTGTACCAGTAGATCATCGCCTGCGGCTTGAGCTCGCGCACGCGGTTGATCGTGCCCTGGTGAGCCGACACGCCCTCCGGCAAGCCGTTCAGCCAGTCGGTGACCATCAGCGGCGTGGGGTACAGGCCGTTGAATTTGGCGGGGAACCAGCAGCCGAAGACGTCGGCGTACCAGTGTTCCTTGGCCACTGCATAGGTGCGGCGTCGAGTGTTGCCCGTGTCCCAGGTGCCCGTGTCGCCGAACTGCTCGACCATCTCGGCCGAGGCGGTCATCGCCGGGTAGGCCGGCAACTCGCCGGGCGGCGGCGGATCGACCGGATCGGTCGGGTCCGTGGGGTCCGTCGGATCGGTGGGGTCGGTGGGGTCGGTGGGATCGACTGGCGGCCCGGCGGGGTTGGTTGGCGTCGGCGTTCGCAGGGCCACGCTTTGCGAGTGGTAGACGTCGAAGGTCATCCGCTTGCTATGCAGCGGGAACTCTTCGCCGGTGTTCGGGTCGTAAGGGAAATCCTGCGTGTTGACGTGCATGCAGTGCTGCAGCTCGCAACCGTCGACCGTGCCCCGGAAGCCGTCGATCGCGTTGCGGACCGCTTCCTCGAGCTGCCAGGCCTCGGTGTAGTCGTCACTAAGGCAATCGATGACGGGGCGGGCCTGGCCGCAGTTGGTCGGCCCGCTGAGGCATTGCACCGTCTGACGCGAAGGCAGGCGCATCAGGATCGTGGGATAGGTCGGATCGCCTTCCAACTCCGTGACGACGCGCGGGCCCACGATCGCGGCGACGGCGGGGTCGCGCTCGAGCAAACGCAGCAGCACTTGGAAATACTGGATGGCCATTAGGAACCGCGGGCGATCGCGTCGATTTCGGACGCCAACTCTTTCGCGAGAGTCTCCGCGGCCGCTTGCTCTTTCGCTTCGAAGGCCGCGCGGATGTATCCCCGCGGCGTGATGCTCTTGCTGCCGAGCTCGATCCAACGGCCATAAAAGCCGTCGTCCTCGCCACTGAACTCTTTGGCGTCGGCCGCGGTGGTGACCTTCACGCCGAACCGGCTGCGACTTCGCTTCATGGCACGCACGCGATGACTGCGGCGCAGAGCTCCGGGCACAGGGCGGCCCGTCTTCGGATTCGCCGGCCCTTCGTAGACCGGAGCGCGTGAGCGGACTTCCGGCAAAAAGGTTTTTGCCGCCGCACGCTGGGCGCGGCGAATACCTTTCTTTGCCAGCTTGGGCTCGAAGGCGAGCAGCTTTTTGCTGAGCTGCTCGAGCCCTTGGACGTCGTACATGCGCGTCACGAGCTGGGCTCCGACTCCGAGGCGAGTAGCTCGAGCGACACGCAACGCTGGCCCGGATTGACGACCGAAGTCAGGTACAGCTTCTGCTCGCCGTTGACCACGCGCATCTTCGGGGTCACGCCGGGAATCCAGTGGCTGATGATGCGATGGCTGGCCTCGGAGCCCGCGGCCCCGGCCTGCCACTGCTCGCGGCCGCCGAGCGGCTGGATGCTCACGTAGAGCTCCGCGAACAGCGACCATTGCGGCTTGAGACTGCCGTCGTCAGCCTTGCGGAGATCGCGGTGCTCGAGCCGCACCGGCGTGTCGAGCTCGCCGGCGGGTGGACTTTGATACTTGCTCACGCGCTCACCAGTCGGTTGCTCGATCGCCCAGCAAACTCCGCACGGCCGGCGGCAGCATCGGCGCGTCGCCGGCGGCGGCTAGCGCCCGGGCTTCGCGGTTGCGGTAGTAGTCGCTGGCGAGCAGCAGCACGGCCTGCTTGTAGCGCTTGGGCAGCGCGGCGGGCTCGGGCCAGCCGGCGACCCAGGTCACGATCACGGCCTTCCGCGAGCAGCTCGTCGTCGGCCAGCTCTTTCCGCTCAGCAGGCAGACGGCCATGTTGCCGGCCACGTGGGCCAGCTCGTACAGCGCCGCGTCGAGCTCCTGCTCGTTGCCGTCGGCATCGCGGTAGCGGACCGAGGTCAACGAAAGGAACGGCGGCCGCGGCAGCCGGACGTAGCCGCAGAGCGGAAAGCCGCTCAGCTCGAGCTGCCACGTGGCCGGCAGGAACTGCCGCCACGTGTACTCCTCACAGTCCTCGCGGGCTGTGGCAATTTGCTGCTCGAGCTCGGCGACTTCGCTCTCCCGCGGCGGCAGCCGGAGCTGCTTTTGCAGCTCTTCGACCGACACGGGTTCGACGTCCGGCCCGCTGACGCGCTGCCTGTGCATGGAAGCTCCGCCGGCCTAGACCTTCTGAGCCGTCTGCGGCACGGTCCGCGGGTTGCCGTGCAGCCACACGCCGGCGAGGAAGATGTTGCCCGAGTTGGCCGCCGGCGTGATCGTCACCCGCACATAGGGCTTGGTGCCGATGTAGCCGATCTTGAACACCTTGTCGTCGTCGGAGAACAACAGGGTGGCGCCGTTCTCGGTGCCGAGCAGATCCTCGTCGGCCACGGCCATCGCGCCCGACATGTTGGCCGCGTCGCTCTCTTCGACCAGCACGGTGAACGTGACGTCGGCGTCGGCGATCGAGCCGGCCAGCCCGAGGAACTCGAGCGAGTCGCCGTTCGCCACGCTGGCAATCTGCGAAACGAAGGCCGTGTTGTCGGTCACGGCCGCCGCGGGGCTGATGCCGCGCTTCGGCACGATGTTGTTATGGAGATCGCGCATGGCTGATTGAGTCTCGAAGCAGGTGACGGGGGAGAGCGAGCTAGCGGGCGCCAGCTTTCGACGGCCGCGGCTTGGCCGCCGTCCGCGGAGGCGGCGGGGCGGACGCCGTTCTCGGCACGGGCGGCGGGGCCGGCGAGGCCGCGGCCTTCACCGGCTCCGCGCTGCCGCGTTCGATTAGGCGTAGCGCCTCGGCGTCGTCGAGCTCGACAACATCGCCGGCGTTCTGCACAAACCGTTCGCCGCAGCGCGGCGTGAGTAACTTGACCTTCATGACTGACGTTCCTTGCTCAAAGGGGAGAGCCCCGCCCAGGGGTCGCTGCGAGGTCGACTAGACCTGCAGCATGTGCTTGACGGGGCGAGTGCCCGCGTCGAGCAGTTGGCCGTCGTGGCGGCCGAATGCGATGAAGCCGATCTGGTCGGTGTCGGCGAAGCGCTCCTCGAGCCGCTTGACCCGCACTTCGCCCACGTCGCGGATCTTGTACTTACTCAGTTGGCCGAAGAGCATCGTTTTGGTGCCGGTGGCGATCGAGCTCTGCATGTTGCTGTTGAGCACGTACGGGTGACCAAACAGCGTGCTGGGCACGCCGGCCTGAGCCCCCGGCTGCCAGATGTACTGGTTGTCGTTGCTCTTCAGCTTGCGGATGGCCAGCAGGATGTTCCGGTGGAACATGAAGCTCGCGCCGTCCCAATAGGCGTCGTCGACCGAGTGGATCAGGTCGAGGATCTCGTCGGCCGTGATCGCGGTCGCACCGGCCGTGGTCTTGCCCATGGCGCTCGCGGGCACGATGCCCATCGGCTCGACACCGCCGCCCACGCCGAGCGTGAACTTGCGGTTGGTCACGCGGCCGAGCCGCTCGCCCATGATGCGGCCGAGCGTGGTGTTGAGGTCGAGCCGCGTATCCTGGAACAACTCGAAGGGAACTTTGATCAGCTTCGAGCTGTACTTGAAGGCCCCCCAGCGCTGCTGACCGAACGTCGGGTCGAGCGGGGTCGGGGCTTTGTTCTCGCCGATCTGCTCACCTTCGTTGCTCGTGTCGTCGCAGGTCGGCCAGCTCATCTCCTCGCCGCTCTCGGTGCGGATGACTTCCGCCACCTGCCGCATGCCGCCGAATTGCAGCTGCGCCATCTCGAGCGACTCGACGAACGTCGAGCCGAACGTGTAACCGCCGAGCGGGCCGGATTGGGCCGACAGCGCGCGATTGTGGCGGCGCTCGTGATACTCGGCCTGCAGGCCGGAGTAGTCGTCGCGGCTGAGCTCGAAGTTGATCGTGCGGGCGCCGAGTGCCATGCCGGCCGAGCGAGCGGCCCGCATTTCCCGTTCGCTGGGCGCGACGCCGGCGGCGTTGCGGAACCAGGCCGAGAGGGCCAGGTTGCTCGCGCGGGGGTTGCGCTCCGCACGCTCGTCACGCGTACGCGGGCGTTCGCCCCGCATGGTCCGCTCGTACCAGTCTTCGACCGTGCGCCGCCGCTCGCTGCGAGTCTTGGGCTTGCCGCTGCGACGCTCCTCTTTCGAACGATTCTTGCGACGTTCGCCGTTACGATCTTCGGGCTCGCCGCCGCCGAGCAATCGGGCTTCGAGGTCGATCGCCCGCTTCTCGCGGTTGACCGCATCGTCCTTCGCGTCGAACCGCGCGTTGACGGTGTCCCACTGGCCCTTCTCTTCGGCCGTCATGTCCCGCTTCTCGTCGCTCACCTTGTCGGCGAGCTGGCGCAGCTCCTTGTAGGCGGCGGCCCTCTCCTCCATCAACACCTTGAGCGAATCGCGGCTAACTGGCACGGGTGAGTCCTCGGCGGGAATGCGTGCCGGCGGAGGCCCAGCAAAAGAGGGACGGCAAGCGCCGGCACCGGATGTTTGGTTCGGTGCGCTCAAGCGCTCCACCGCCGACTGGGCAGCGATCGAGATGCTTGCAACCCTACACGGCGGGGGCGACTGGGCGCCGGCGCGGCATGCAGGGCAACAGGTTTTCCAGCAATAGGGGGCCGCAGGCGGAGGGACTTACGTGCCCTAAGCAGTTGCAAGGGGCAATGCCGACTCCGCTCTGCAGCCGAGTTTTCGATCCTACACTGAGGTGGCCCCAGGATCGGGGTTAGCCCAGCCGCAAACGGGCCTCACGCTCGCGGAGACGAGCTGCAATCGCGTCCCGCGACAAATGCACCTGGCCGGCCGCCCGTTGCGCCGTGCGCCATTCCTGGGCCTTGCGACGGGCTTCCTCCGCTTCGCCGGCCGCCCGGAGTTGGGCCCGCACGCCGGAGCTCGTCGCCTCGTAGGCCGGGAAGGTCACCGGCCCCACGTCGAACAGGTCGACGTCGGTGATCTCCGCGTAGAGCATTTCGCCCTCCTCGCGGTACAGCGTGTTCGTCGGGTTGAAGCTGAAGCTGGAACCGGTCACGTCGCCGCGGTTGAGCGACACCTGCAGGTCTCGGGCGGTCTGCGTGTCGGGGGCTTCGATCTCGTAGCGCAGCCCCACCTTGTCGACCGATAGCTTGCAGGTGCCGGCGGACGTTCGGCCGAGCACCAGATTCGAGTCGTGATTGAACAGCGCCCGCACGTCGTGGGACTCACTGAGCGCACGATCAAAAGCGCCGGGCATGATCCGCTCAGAGAAGTCGGTCCAGAGGCGATACTCGGTCCGCTCGGTTCCGTCGTAAAAGACCGAGGCATACCCCACGATCAACGGCGATTCGCCTTCGGCCCGCTGCTGAATGCGGGCGCGGGCCTGGGGCAAGTAAGCGTAGCGTCGTTCCATGGCTCTCATTTCTCCGGGAAGGGGACGGCCCAAGCGGCGATCGCGGCCGCGGCCTCGGTGGTTTGCGTGTCGGTTGAGGGATAGCTAAACCGGCGGAAGCGGCCGAGTAGATCGTCGGCCAGGGCCTCGGCCGAGACGCTGCGGCCCGGCGCCACCTGGTCGGCAGCCGCTGCGAGCTCGGCGAACGCGTCGACCAGCACGGCGCGGTGCTCGGCGACGAGCTGCTCACCCAGCCAGGTCCGCAGCGTCTGCTTGCGATCGTGGCGCTGACCGTGCGTCGATAGCCGTCGCAACAGGCGTTTGGCCGTGGCTTCGACCAGGCTGCGTACCAGCGGCCGCATGCGCTCGCCCTCGGCCTCGAGATCGGGCACGCCGCTCGTCTCGGCGCCCTCTTGGCCACCGGGCTCCGGAGCAGCCGGATCTGCGGGCGCGTTGTCGGCGCCGCCCTGGCCCATGTTCTTTGGCTCGAGGATCTCGTCGAGCCCTTCGATCGGGTTGCGGTTCTCCAGCGCCCGCACCTCGTTGCGGCTCATAAACGGAGCGCCGCCGAGGGCCGTGCGATAGAAGGCGGACCGCACGGCCAGGTTGGTCCGCACCAGGGCCTGGCGGGTGAACTCGATCGAGTGCGTCTCTTCGGCCTTTTGCTGCTCGGTCAGCAGCTTGTCCCACAGCTCGAGCTCGAGCGACACGAGGTGCGGATCGAGCCCGTCGTCGAGGTAGCTCTGGTTCTCTTGCTCGAGCGAGGCGTAGCCCTGCCGGCCCATGTGGCCGATCTTATGCGCGGGCACGCCAATCCAGTTGGCCATCTCGATGATCTTGGCCTGGCTGGTCTCGAGCAGCTGAGCGCCCTGCGCGTCGGGCTGCAGCTTGGTCGCCTTCGCCCCCTGCTCCAAGATCCGCGTACGATGCTGGTTCTTCAGGCCCGCGGCCGAACGGCCCCAGGCCTTTTTCATGCGATCGTAGGCGACGTCGCTGAGGCTGCCCGGAGTCTCGATCACCAGCCCCGGCACCGCGTTATTTTGGAAGTAGCGATTGCCGTAGTCTTGCACGGCAATCGCCCCGCCCAAGCTTTCCTTGGCGACCTCGAGCAGCGGCCGGCCACGCCAGCCGTCGAAACCCAGGCCGTACTGGTGGATCACGTCCTCCTTCGGGAACACGTACAGCTGCTCGTCAATCCACGTGGTGTAGCGGAGCTCGCCGGCGACCTTGATGGGGCAGGTCTCTTCTGAGTCGAGCGGCAAGATCTCCTCTGGTTCGCCGAGCAGGTTGCGCACGATCAGCGCGTAGAAGTTGCCGCGGATGATCTTCTTTTGCATCAGCAGGCGGAAGAACGTAAAGCGGTTTTGAAAGCTGTTGGGCTTCCACTTCAGCAACTGATAGGCGGCGTGCTTGAGGTCGGGCTCTTTGCCTTCGCTCTTGCCGATCTTCACGTAGCGATAGGTGATCAGCGGCAGCTTGCCCACGTCGTTGGCGAGCAGGTTGATGCCGCGATAAAGGGCATGCAGCCCTAATACGGATCGCTCCGTGACGCGCGGACCGGCGACCGATCCGCCGCTGATCGGCATAAACGTTTCGTCGTTCTCGTCGCACTCGATCGGGTTGCGAGGGTTCTCGGCCCCGCCGGCGACGATGCCGCCGAGCACGTCCCAGCTCCGCTCGGCCGAGCAATCGACCTGTGTGTACCAAGGGTTCATAGGAGGCGTACTCCGCGGGTGTCATAAACGCTGCCTGAGTCGTCGCGAATCCAAGCGGCAACAGCCATGATCGCGGCAGCCATCACGTCGATCTTCTTGGGGGAACCGTGTTCGGGTTTCGCGGGCATAACGTCGCCTTGGTTGCCACGCTTGATCATCAAGTTGTCTGCGCACCAGCGCATGACGCGGTGTCCGCCATGGCGAAACTTACGAGCCGTGATCAGCTCGCTCGTGACCCGAAACGCTTCGTTGTATTGAGCGAAGCACTGCGGATGCTCGACGACCTCGATGCCGTGGGTGTCGCGCAGCCGGATCGCCAGCTCGTGACAGTCGCGAGGATCGAAACGCAGCGTCCGATGCTGGTAAATCTTCTGCGCACCGACGATGCGGTTTTCTACAACCGCGTGATCGATCACCTCTCCCGGCGTGAAGTCGATCAGGCCGTTCGCTTTCCAGTCGGTATAGGGCGTGCCATGGGCGCGTTCCTGCTCGGCGGCCGAAGCTTCCGGCAACCAAATGTGAGGCACAAGCCAGCAGCCGCCATCGTCGTCGGGAAACAGCAGTACGTAGCTGGTCAGGTCATGCTGCCAGCCGATGTCCAGGCCCGAGTAGCACAAGCGGCCGTAGAGCATGCGCGGATCGAACGGGGCGGCATTGCCCTCGTCGTCCCAGACCGCCATGTCGATGCAGCGTTCTTCGCTCTTCACCCATTGGTTGCACCGGTAGCGGCGAAAGGTGTTTTCTTCGACCTTGCCGAGCTGCTGAGCCTCGAGGCACTTTTGCTGCATCTCCTCGGTGCGCAGCCAGCCCTGATCGAGCGACGGGTTGGCCTTCAGCCAGGTCGACCGCTTCGTCCAATCGTCCTTGTCGCTGGCGGCGTAGATCCTGGCGAAGTGACGCAGGTTGACCACGTCCTTGCACTCGATCACCTTGCGGGCGTACTCATGCTGCTCGTAGCCGAGCGACTCGCGGTTGGAGCCGGCGGTCGTGATCACGAGCGGCAGGATCGGTTGGATCCGCGCGGCGTCGGCATGACGCAGCGCGTTCCAGAGGTCGCGCCGCACCCAGGCGTGGATCTCGTCGAGGATGGCCGCGTGCAGATTGCGGCCTTCCTTGCTGCCGGCGATCGACGAGCCGCAGCGGATCATCCCGCGCCCGGCCTCGTAGGTGATGCGCATCGCCGAGCGATGCACGTTCAGGCCAAGTTGTTTGGTCAGCTCCTCCGAAGCCTCGACCATGTTGGCCGCTTCGGTGAACACCTCGCCCGTCTGTTCCTTGTCGACGGCGAACAGCCCGATCTCCGGAGCCGGCTCGCCGTCGAGGGTCAGCAGGTAGAGAGCCACGCCCGAGCAGAGCGTGCTCTTGCCGTTCTTCTTGGCGACCTCGAGGAAGCCACTCTTGAATCGCCGCAACCCATCAGGCCACTTCCAGCCGAACAGCGGACCGAGGAACTCGTCTTGCTGCCAGGGCAGCAAGCGGACCGGAACGCCCGTCCCCTCATGCGAGAAGATCAGGTAGTTCTCGAAGAAATCCCAGACCTCTTCGGCCGCGGCTTCGTCGAACCAACAGCCCTCGCGGATCGCGCGTTCGTCGCTGGCGTTTTGGATCCACCGCTTCGACGTCTTCGGTCCTGCCTTCGGTCGTTTAGCGGCCACGTTTCGCGCGCTCCTGCCGCTTCTTTTGGATCTGTTCCGCGAGTGCGCTCGGCGCCCCGCTGCCGCTCGGGCTCTCGGTGCCGATGCGCAGGCGGGCTGCCGGCGTGAGGCCGAGCTGCTTGGCGGCCGACTCGATGCGCGCGACGGCCTTGTTCTTCTGCGCGATTAGCGGATTCGCGACTGGGTAACCCTTCTCTGTCCACACGACGCGACTCGGGCACTTGGCGAGCTCAGTCATGATCGCGACGAACTCCGACCACGCTTCGCAATAAGCCGAGAGCACCGCGCGATCGGCGGCCGCCAAGGTCCCCTGCGCGAGCAGCTCTTTGACCACGCGTTTCCACTCGGCGCGCGCCTCTTCATCGAGCCAGGTCGGACAGTCGGGCGCTTTGCTCTCGGCTTTCACCGTCGCGGCGATCGGGCGCTTGCCCGGATTGCCCGCGCGTTTCTTCGAGGCAGCGCTCTTCGCGATTGGTCCGCGACGTCCCATGCCGACCCCTTAGAGTTGCCACGAATGGAACTGCGGACGGCCGTCGACCAACGCGACAACCATGGTGATCGTGCGCGGGTACCGGTTTGCTTCGGGCACGCACTCGGCCGGCAGACCGTCGCCCTGCAAATGCAAGACAACATCGCGGCCGTCGTAGCTGATGCCGCGAACGTCGACGTCCGCCGGGTAGGGCAGCAGCTGAAAAAGCAACTCGGTCGTGAGCTTCAACGTCGCGCGGCGCTGAACTTTCGCCATTTATTTTCCCTTCCACGTGAAAAGCACTAGGCGCGACCCCCCCACCCTCAAAACCCGCGAAAAAATGTGCGCGCCCTGCGGGCGGTCTAGGAGGAGGGCCCCTTTTGAAATTTGAACCCCCCTCGTCGTCTCACTTCGGGATTTGGTGAAAATCCGCGAATTTCCGGCCCATATCGCCGCGGGCATATGGGCCCGTCGCCATATGGGCCGGACGCCTAGCGGTCTTCGATCTCAAGCTCGAGCGTGAGCTCGGCCGTGGCCGCCTTCAGGTACAAGGTGATGCCCGGCTCGAGCCACACCAGCTGGGCCTCTCCGGGTGGGATGCGATTGACGTAGGCGCCCGTCGCGCCGCCCACCTGCAGGTAGTTGCCAGGGGTGGTGCTCGTGTTGCGCATCCACGTCTGGCCGAGCGACGTGAGATCGGCCGAAGGCGTGAACGTTTCCTCGCCTGTGCCCACCTTGATCGAGCGTCGGTCGTACTGCTCATTGGCTTGGTCGTATTGCCGACTGACCAAGGCCGTGGTGTACGGCGTGCCGTTGGTCGGCCGCACCGTCTTGCTGATGGTGTAGGTGAGTTGCTTGGGCATGTGTGGCTCAGACGAAGGGAGGATGAGAGGGGCGACCGAAGCCGCGGTTCTCGCGTACGGTCTTTTGGCTATGGTGGGCGTGGCACTTGGGGTCCCAGTTCTCTTCGACCCAGAACAGCGGATCGTCGGGACCATCCACGGGGATCAGGTGGTCAACGTCAGTGGCCGGCGTCACGATGCCCTCACGCTCGCACTCTCGGCAGAGCGCGTTCTCCGCGCGGCCCAGGAACTCAGCGCGTCGCACCTGCCAGCGATAGCCATAGCCACGCGCCGCACTCGACCCACGACGATGATCATGAGCCTTGCGCTTCTGCACTCGATGCGCGTCGCAGTAATGGCCACCGCGTGCGAGGCTCGTGCAGCCAGGCGACAAACAGGGTTTGTTGAAGGCGAGGGGCATGGCACGGGCTGCAGTTGAAAAGACGGGGTGAGCACCACCAGGTATTGGCTGGCCCATTCGCGATCGAATCGTCCGATGAGCCCGAGAATCTCTTCAGCCGTAATGGCCTCGTTGCAACGGCCCCAGCCGCTGCTCGTCGTCAGTTGTGTGCCAACGGTGAACATCACTTGGTCTTCACCAAAAACCGGAAGCCAAAGCATTCGCCCGTCGTGGGCGTGAACTCGATCTCGAGCGCGTAGAGCTTGCCCCGATCGGGGAACGCCTGATACAGCGCCGTGCTGGGCTGGAAGCGGAAGTTGTAGCCCTGCGAATCGGGCTGATCGTCCCACAGGTAGTTGACCTGCAGCACGTCGAAGATTGACTCCGACACGGGGATGGCGAACTGGTAGTGGCCGGCGATCGGCCGCTCGTAGCTCGGCTCCCAGGCGCGGAGCTCGCTTACGTTGCCGCGGATCGAAGCGATCGCCGCGGCCAAGATCGGCGCGCCGCTGGCGTCGACCAGCCGCGCCAAAAAGGTCGGGGCTGCCCGCGCGTTCACCACCAAGATCGTATCGGGCTCGTTGTTCGGATCGAGCCGATCGGCCACCGTCAACACGCCATGCGCCTTCACCGCCTCGATCTTGAAGGGAGGCAGGCTGCCGCCGCTGGTCACCGAGCCGTTGAAGAGGCGAAACCGCTCCACGCCGTTCTTCGGCTCGTTGGGAAAGAGCTGGGCGTCGTAGTAGTGCAGCCACAGCTCTTGGCGGCTGCCCATGCCGTCGACGTCGATCGCGTAGACGTTGGCAAAGTCGCCCGACTCCGGCCACAAGAAGATCCGCGAGTCGCTCTCCGACACGCTGCCGAAGGGCGCCCACGCGTTGGCCTGCCGATTCCAGATCTCGCCGGTCGCATGGTCCATGGCGCGCACGAACAGTCGGTTCGGGCCCAAGCCCGTCTGCAAGTGGATGAACTCGAAATGGGCTTTGCCGGCCAGGGCGTTGGTGGCGGCGTCGGGCGTCTGCGCAAACGCCCCGTCGCTCACATAGCGGCGCTCGCAGTAGAAGGGGCGGCCGTCGTTGAAGGTCAGATCTGCGGTGTACTCATAGAACTCGCCCACCGGGCCCAACGCGAGCTCGCGGGAATAGAGGCCCAGGAAGGGCGAGGCGCCCTGCTGCAGGAACAGGCGGCGATCGGAGCTCGACACGCTGCCCGCGGCCTTCCAAGTGTTGGTCGTGACGTTCAGGGCGCGGCCGTTCTTCCGATCCAACAGGATCTTGAGGAAGCGGCCGTTGCCTGCGCCCGTGTCGTTCGATTGATAGGCGAAGCGAGCCATTTAGCGCACGGCCCTCACGGTGAAGCTGCCCGAGCCGATGTCGAGGTTGTCGCCGCCGGCGATGTTGACGATCTGCACCTTGATCGTGTTGGCGGCGGTGATCTGCACCTGCAAGACCACGCCGTCGGGAACGGTCGTCGCCCAATACCAGGCGGCCCCGTCGCCGACCGCAAAGCCAGTGGCGCCCGAGTCGATCACTTCCCAGCTCTCGCCCTGATCGATCTCGGGCGGGTCGAGCGTGGTCGCGTAGCTCACCGACGTGCCGCGATAGAGCGGCTGCCAGGTGCCGCTGGTTCCGGCCGTGCTGCAGGCCCACTCGACGGCCGTGCCGGCCGAGGTGCCGGGCGTGCTGTTGCTCACGCGGTCGCCCACCTGCCAGGTCCCCGAGCTGGGGCTAGCGGTCCCAAGGTAACGGCCCAGCAAGCGGCACTGCTTGTTGGCCACGTCGCTCGGCAAGATCTCGTCTTGCTGATAGTGGTTTTCACCGATCGCGCAGCGGACCACGCTCGCGCCGATCACGATCGACGTAGTGGCGTTGAAGTCGCAGGCCTCGACCGACACGCCGCCGGTCGTGCTGAGCGACACGCCGGTCGTGGCGCCCTGGAAGTCGCAGCCGTAGATCAGGCCGCCGCGCGAGCTCGCCCCGCGGATGATTCCGGTGGGGCAGCCCTCGAAGCGGCAGAACAGGAAGCACGGATTGAGGCTGGCCGAGCCGTCCTGATAGCCGACGTTGATGCAGTTGACGAAGTCACACTCGTAGTAGGTCGCGTTGCGGCTGACGCCGTTGTCGCTCGCGCCCACGCTGAGGCCTTCGAACCGCACACGCTCGACGCGGTAGTTGTTCGTCGAGCCGCCGGAGACGCAGATCACTCCGTTCGCGCTCGAGGCGCCGTCGCCCAGGATCGTCAGGTCGGAGAGCACCGAACCGGTCGCCATGCGAAACGCGGAACCGGTCTTGCCGTCGGTCAGGTCGATGATGGTGGCTTCTTTGCCCGCGCCGTCAATGGTCATGCCGGCCGTGAGGGCGAAGGCGATGCTCGGGTCGAGGTTGTAACGCCCCGGCTCGAGGCGCAGCACCTTGACGCCGGCGGTGGCGGCGCGGTTGAAGGCGGCCCCGTCGTCGATCCCGTCGTCGGGGATGATGCCATACGCCAGGCCGCGGGCCTCGGTCGTCGCGGCGCCGCCGGTGACCTGCGCATGAGCGGTCGCGATCGCGAGAGACGCGACGCAGGCGAAAGCAAGGTAAAGGGCCCAGCCACAGGCGGACCAACGTCGGCTCGTCATAGGGTCACTCGCAGACCAGGTAGGCTTCGCCGGCGGTGGCGGTCACGCTCGATTCGGCGTGGTCGGTCATCCAGAGGCGAAAGGTTTCGGGGGAGCTGCCCACCGTGTACGGCAGCACATGGGGAGAGGTGCCGCGGTCGGCATAGGCTTGATGCAGGCCGTCGACGCGGTAGGGGTTCGAGCGGGCAAAGATCACGCTCTTGTCCCCCTTACCGATCGCGTAGCGCACGGCCGTGGCTCCGCTGCTGGCGGCGGGTTTGCTGAAGCCGGCCGCGATGATCCGCGTTCCGGGCGGGAGCGTGACCGTGCGTTCGCTCGAGCCCACGCCGCTCGAGAGAATGGGCCAGGCCTGATGGTCGGCCTTGAGCTGCACGACGAACATGCGCCGCGCGGGCTCGCCCCGACCGCCGCGCCCCTTCCCAAAGTCGAAGTCGAAGCTGTAGTTGTCGGCCAGGTTGACGCTGGTGAGTGCGCGACCGCCGCGGCTGATCACGCGGCCATAGCCACCGGGGTTGCTGCTGCCCGTGTCGCGCGTGATCCGCGTGTTGAGGTTGGCGACGAAGGTCGGGCCGAGCGCGCAGTCGTCCATCACCAGCAGCGGCTGATACTGCAGCGAGGTGATGTTGTTGTTCGTCACGTCGTAGAAGCCGGCCCCCATCCGCTCGTTGCAGTGGCAATCGCGCAGATGCACGAAGGTCTGCCCGCCCATGGAAAAGTACTCGCGGCCCGTGGCGCCGCTTTCGCCGCCGTGGTTGGCGCTGAAATCGCAGCCATCTAAGAGCAGCTCGTTGGTGAAAGTAAAGCTGCTCTCTCCGCGTTTGTGGAAGATCCGCGAGAGGTAGGTGAGCCGCAGCTCCCAGCGTGAGTCGCGGATGGTGAAGTTGCGGGCGAAGGCGGCCCCGTCGTCGACTCGCACGGTGTACGAAACGTCGTCGGTCTCGGCAGCGTACGCGAGCCCGCCGCTCGTGTAGGTCCCCGCGAACGTCGAGCCGTCGAGGTCGAACGTGTTGTCCGTGATGCGCGTGATTTGGTAGCGGCTATTGGCGTTGCTCACGCCGCCCACGCTGGTGAGCGTCACGTAGTCGCCGGTCGTGAAGCCATGCGCGGTGCTGGTGATGCGGATCAGGCCGCTGCCGTTGTTGGCGCAGCCGCTCACCGTCTTGTGCCCATAGCCCTCGTGGATCAGATCGCAGCCGCTGAGCAGAATGTCGCCCGCGCCGCCCTTGCCTTGACTCCCTTCGCCCGTCGTGTTGCGAATCCAAAACAGATCGCGCGGGTACCAAAAGCGCGAGGCATACCACTTGAACGCCAGGCACTGGTCGTTCTCCATTTCGATCGGGCCGCAGTTGTGGACCCAATTCGAGTAGCCGTGGCAGCCATCGGTGACCGCCGTCCCCGAAAACTTGAAGGGCGTGCCCAAGCCGTTGAAGCGGCAGAACTGATAGACAAAGCCCTTGTCGACCGCGGCCGTCGCCAAGCTGCCCCAGATGCGGAAGCCGTTGACGTCGGCGGCGAACGTGGGGTCGTAGCCCGCGGCCGCGTAGTTGGGCATGTCCGACCGAAACCACAGGTGCGAGAACTGCACGCGATTCCAGCCCGGGTTTTCGTCGGAGTCGTACAGCCAGCGAGGCGTGCCGCTCTCGCGGTGCAGCACGATCTGCGAATAGTTTTGGGATGCCCCGGTGAAGTTGATGCCGTAGCCCGGCGCTTGGTCGGCCGTCGCCGGATGCAAAACGTTGTCCGTGTCGACGTCCCACTCGCCGCCGGGGAAGTGCAGGTGATACGTCTTGTTTTGGATGGCGCTGCGGATGCCGGCGATGATCGCAGCGGAGTCGTCGAGCCCATCGTTGGGCACCGCGCCGAAGTCGGTGACGTAGCAACGCGTGCGCTGCAAGATCTCGCGGGCGATCGGCTGCCAGCCGGCGCCCACGCCGATCGCGAGCATGGCGAGCAGCGCCACGCGACGCCGCCGGCCGACTTCTCCCTCGTGAAACCACCACCAATAGGCGCACCATTCGAGGGCGAGAATGACGGCGAGCACGGTCCAGACCGTGGCCAGCGCGTTGGGGAACGCGGGGATCAGATCGAGCATTTTCTTTACCGCAGAGGACGCGGAGGGCGCAGAGAAGAGAAGAGGCAGGCGAGGCGAGCTAGGCGGGCGTATCGAATCGCGTATAAAACGCGTTCGTTTTGACAGTTCAGCGAGCGAAGTGACCGTTGACACACAAGATGTAGCCCATCCACACGGCGCACAGCGCGCAGATGGCGGCTCCCGCGAAGTCGCGGGCGATCAGCTGTGTCAGCGTGGCGTGCGCCACCCAACCGAGCACGAACATTGAGAACCAGACAGGCGGTTGACTCATGGGAAGAGCGGCCTTTTTTCCAGGGCGGTGAGACGTTCGTCGTGGGTTGCGAGACGCTCGTCGTGTTCCCTCAGTAGAAACTCCTGCTTGTCGAGACGCTCGTGGGCTTTCGCTGCGAGTTGCCTGGTCGCCTCGTACTCTTTGCGAATCACGTCGATGGTGCCTTGGACGCCAGCGACGGCCAGCTCCACGCGGTGGAACGATGCGTCGATCGTCTTCAGGATCTCGTGGGCCTTGCGCAGCTTCTGCCAAATCAGCGGCCCCACCGACGCCATGGCGGTGTAGATCGTCGGCAACACATAGCCCCAAAAAAACGCTTCCATCGGTTCGGCCTTCCTCTGCGCCCTCTGCGTCTCTGCGGTGAAAAAGGTCTTTACGGAGCGGTGGCGAACTCGACGCCGGCGGGGGCTTTGATGACGACGCCTTCGCGGCTGACTTCGACCTTGGCGGTCGGCGGCGGCGTGGGCTTCGACTCGGCCCACTCGACACGCGGCAACTGCTCGTGCAGGTCGACCGTGACGGTCAGCTTTTCGCCCGTCGGCAACGTCCAGCTCGCCCCGACGATTTGCCCGCGGTCGAACGTCTCACGCTTGCCCACGAAGTAGCGCTCATAGCCGCGAATCCGCTCGAACATCCGCTTGTAGGCGGGCAGCAGATCCCAGCGCTCGGTGATGCGATAGTACGACTTGGGGTAGCCCGGGTTGATGCTGAACGCGCTATAGAACAGCACGTCGTCGGCGCCAGCGCAGAGAGCGCACCAGATCGCCGCTTCGTTGTACGCCGCGGGCGTATAGTCTTCGCTCATCCACACCGGGTCGGGAGCTTTGCCGCTCGACGGCGCGACTTGCGACAGCGTGGGGAGCGATTTGCCCAGGTAGGGATGCACCCACAGCTTGCCCTTGTGAGCAGCCCGCCAGGCGACGACATAGTCCCAATACCACTTGCGCAGCGTCCCCTCTTTCCAGACGTAGAGCTGCAGGCCGATCACGTCGGCCGCGTCTTTCCAGAGTTTTGGGTCCGCGCTCTTGCTGACGCTGACAAACGATTGCATCCCCTCGCGATACTTGGGGCGGACCGCGGCGATCTCGGCTTTGACCTTTTCGGGCGTACTCGTGAGGTCGGCATCGTCCTTGGCGTTGTGATAGGCAACGCAGGTGTATTGCTTCCACAGCTTCGCGTGGTCGTCGATCGAACCGGTGTTCGTCTCGTAGATGACCTTTTTGCCGCGCGCCTGACAGGCCTCGAGGAAGCCTCCTTTGGCGCCGTCGTCGGGCGTGATCTGACTACCGATCCCACCGAACGTGGTGTCGTCGAGCTTGGGCAGGTCTTCGGCGCGCTTGGGCCGGCTGTCGAGATAGATCGCGTCGTAATAGGTGCCCAGCAGCATCTGCCCTTGCACGAACCGCGGAGACGCGGAGGCGCAGAGGCTGAGCACGAGCAGCAGCAGGAACAGGATCAGACGCTTGGGGTGTCGCATTACGGTTTGGTCCTTTTGGTGAACGTGGCGTGGCCGGCGGCGCATTGCAGCACCGCCGCCTCCGCGCCGTCGAGGTACAGGCGGCCGAGTACTCGGCCGAGGGTCAGGTGGTCGCCGACCTTGCCCGAGCCGTTGAACGACACGAGCACGGTGGCTTGCTGGGCCGCGGCGACGAGCTGCTCGAGGTGAGCCTTGGCGGCCAGGCCGGCAGGCTTCTCGTCGCCATGCACCTCCGGAGCCCAACAGTCTTCGAGCCGCAGATGCAGGGTCGGCCCGAGCAGCTGCAGCTCCACGGTGTCGCCGTCGAGTACTCGGATCACTCGGCACGGCAGGCAGAGCCCCGGCTCGGGAGTTGGCGGCTGCTGGTTCATGGTGTTGTTTTCAACCGCCGAGACGCGGAGGCGCAGAGAATTCACTTGAGCGAGTACTCCGCTTTGACCGGCCCGCGGACGGTCTCTTGCTTGGTCGTGCGCAGCCGCGCGAGAAACTCCGTGGCCTCGGCGACCAGCGCCGCCGGCGGCGACGGGTAGAGGCAGCCTGCGCTCTCGCAGTTGACCGCGATCGCGTTGAGCAGCTCGGCCCGTTTCTTGGGGGCGATCGACAGCAGGATCAGCGCGAGCACCTCGGGCAGCTTGGGCGTCACGCTGGCGTTCTTCGTCGAGGCGTGGCCGACGGTCAGCTTGCCGCTGAGCTTTTGCACGAGTGACTCGCCGTCGATCGACAGCAGAAGCTTGCCTTCGAAGGGATACGCCTTGCCGTCGACCAGGTCGTCGCGCTTGGCTTCCTTCTCGGCCACCTTGCCGAGCGACATCCAATAGGCGGATGCGAGCTCGCACACGCGACCAACGGCCGTGTGGTCGGCAGCGAGTTCGGCGGGAGTTTTCAACGCGCCCACGTGGGCCCTCCTTTAGAGCATCCACGCGGGCAGGGCCTGGTCGGTCGGCCGGTAGCACGCGCAGCGTTTGAATTTGCGATCGGGGTGGTTGGGGCACGGCCCGTTGCGGTCGACCTTGGGCCCCAGCCGCATGGTGCGGCCGCGGCGTCGCGCCTTGCGCGAATGATTCTGGCACTCGGCCAGCTTCTCCGGGTTGAGCTTCTCGATCGCCTTCTTGGCCGCTTCCAACCCGGCCACGAAGCTGGCCGTGTCGACGCGGAGGTTCATGCAGCGAAGGTGATCGATCGTGCGCATTTTTGAGATCTAAAACTGGGATCCAAAATGCCCCGGGCGCATGGGACGCGTTGCGGCGTCGTCTCAGGAGAAGCTGCCCCAGCGCCCGGGGTATACGTGAGCGGGTTACACCGGCGGTGGGCTGATAGTGCCGACGGCGGCGGCCGAGCCTCCGGGCGCAGCGCCGGGTTGGCCCGCGCCGATCGTGGCGGGGCCGGTGGCGCCCGGCACGCCGACCGCGCTGTAGGCGCTCGGCAGGTCGACGCCGGCGAGGCCGTCGGCGCCGGGGATCGGCCCGACCGGATACTGCTTGAGCAGCGGCATGATCAGCGTGGCGGGGATGCCGCGGAACAGCGGCCGCAGATCGTCTTCGGTGGCCAGGCTGAACAGCGGCCCCGGTTCGTCGAGCCCTTCGAAATTGAGGGTCACGCTCTCGGGGTCGTAGGTGGCGTAGTGCGCTTCGGTGAAGACGAAGTCTTCCTTGTCGACGTCGGCCCGCGGGATGCCGAGCAGCTCGGTGCCGACCAGGCTGGCGATCTCGCGGAAGTACTGCCAGTTGTCGCTGGCGAACTTGCTCGTGACCGTGAGCGCGAGGTTGTTGTCGCTGTGCTGCATCATGTTGGCCAGCGCCATCATGCACAGCGAGTTGTACTCGCGCAGCCAATGGTTTCGCAGGATGCCCGAGGCGAAGTAAGGCACCGGGTGGATGTTGAAGATCGCGGTGTCGGGCGTGGCGTGGCCCGGCTCGAGGCGATCTTGGTTGGCTTGCTTCTGCCGGCCGGCGAGCACGCTCTTGATGCGGTTGCAGACCTTGCCGAGCCGCTTGACGGTGTTGATCGACGGGGGCTGCTTGCGCTGGGCGTCGACGTGGGTCATCACGAAGAGCTGCGCCGAGCCGATCTCGTCGACCAGGTTGACGATCGGCTTGTTGAGTGAGCCGACGTTCTCGCCGAAATTAGGGACGCCGAAACCGTAGCGGTTCCACGGGTCGACGTCGTAGAGCAACACGCGATCGTTGCCGAACATGGCAGGGGGTTCCTTGTTGAGACGACTACTGACTTGGAGCCTGCTTGGCGGCGACGCGCTTGCCGTGCAGGATCTGTTGCTTGCTGGCCTCGAGCCGCTCGAGATAGGGAGCGAGCTGAGGAGTGAGCTCGGCCTCTTTGCGCATGGCCTCGCGGTAGGCTTCGCCCTCGGGATCGGTCACCGGCACGCGGGTGTAGCGGTTCTCGGTCCGCTCACTGTGCGTGTGGACCGCCGGCGGCGGCGCGGGGGAGACGCGCGGCCGCGGTCGGCGAGTACTCGCTGGGTAGTTGCCGGGCGGCGCGGGCCGCTGAACATCGTGGTTCGCAGCTCGAGCGCGTAGGCGGCGTGCTAGCAGAATGGTCAGCCAGACGACGCCGGCGGCGGGCGTCGTCACGCCAGCGGCCACCAGGATCGCGTTTAAGCTTTGCTGCCAGGGAGTGGGCAGAAGCGGCCCCATGATCTCCCGCAACGCGGCAGCGTCGAGCGTGGGCGATTTGCCGGGTGGTCCGGTGGGACCAGGGTCGCCCTTGAGACCGGGCGACCCTGGCTGGCCGGCTTCACCTGGCTTCCCGTCTTTACCGGGCTGGCCAGGCTGCGCGCGCTGAGAGGAGAGCTCTGCGAGTTTCTTTTCCAGCTCGCCCAGTCGATCGGCGAGCTGCGAATCGGCCGCCGGCGGCGGCGTAGTGGCTTCGGGTCCGGCTTCGTGCTCGGGCGCCGGGCCCGGCAGGTCGCCGATGTCGACCTTGGGCGGCGTCGGCGCGTCGTCGTACAGCGGCGCGGGGCTGGGTCCTGGCGACGAGTAGGTGCGGACCGGAGGCGGCTGCTGCCGAGGGGCGATCGCGCCGCCGCCTCGCGGCGCGGGACACGGCCTGAGCGACCAGCGATTGCCTAGCCGCTGGATGAACGCGCGGACGCGGCGGCACTGCACCGCCACGCTGCCTTGCGGATCTCCGCCCCAGCGCACGCCGGCGAGTGTGCCGTCGGCGAAAAACACGGGGCCGCCACTGTCGCCTTGCCGCGAGCTCGAGGTGCAGTTGAACCAATCGCCCGGCAAGTCGAGCCGCGGGCTCGACCAGGCGTGGATTGCGCCGGCCGTCTCGAGATACGGGTCGCTGCCAAAGCCAGCCGCGATCACCTGGTCGCCGATCGCCGGCAGCCGCTCGGCCACCGTCACTGGCTGCGCATCGCGCGGCGCGCGGGCGAGCTCGATCGCGGCCAGGTCGTAGGTCGGATCGATGGCCACCACCTTGCCCTGCACCACGTCGTGCGCGGCAGCTCCGCGAAACTCGACGATCGCCTGGCCGCTGCCGTCGGCGACGACATGCTTGTTGGTCACGACGAGCGCCGCGCCGTCGGCCGCGAGCGCCACCAGGCTGCCCGATCCACAGCTATACGCGCCGTCGCGATCGGGGATCTTGATCCGCACCGTGTGCGGCTTGGGGCGGGCGGAGCTCGCGAGCGGAGGTTGCGGTCGACCGGGCAGCGCGAACGGCAGTTGCTCGAGCGCGCCTTCGAACACCGGACCCGGTAGGGGACAGACCCCACCGACGCACTGCCCACGCGCGTAACCGCAGAGCGCGAGCAGCGCAAAGACGATGCGCGCCGCCCACAGGAAAAGAAATGCACTCGGCACCCAGGGGCCGGCGATCAAATGTTCGAAAAAGTGGCCTGGAGCGAATTTCACTGCGTTTTTCTCGGGAAAAACCGGGGGTCTCTGAGCGGCCAGATCACGGCACGAGCACGAACAGGGGGCGCAGCAGGGTGCTGCGAGCCAGGTCGCCTGGTTCGGTGTACCGATCGGCCAGGTTGGGAACGGGGTCGCGTCGTGCGCCGATGCGCAGCGCGCAGGCCACCGCTTGCGAGCAGTACTTCGCGCCGGCGGTCGTCTCGCGGCCGTCGCGGGTGTCGACGGGGAATCGCTTGCGCAGGCCAGGCACGCGCAGCAACCACGCGCCGAGGATGCCGCGGTAGTTGTAGGGCTGGCCCAACATGCGGCAAAAAGCGTCGGCCGCGTCGTCGGCCTCTTGGTCGCTGATCGTCGGCCGATAGATGTGGATCGCGCCCGGGTAGGCGGTCACCTCATGGCGCAACGTCACCGCTCCGGAGCCGCGGAGCTCGCGGAACTGCTGCACCATCCAGCGGCCGTCCCAACCCTTGAGCATGCCGGCGTGCGTGTAGAGGCTGCGGCCGACGCCGGCGATCTTCGAGCTCACCGGCGAGGCTTGCTTGACGAGGTGGTAGAGCGCCACGTCGCCGTTGCGCAGCCAACGCTCCGCCTCTTGCAGCGGCAGATGTTCCAGCACAGGCGTCATGCAGCCCTCCGTTGGGAGCGGCGACCGCGGAGCTCGCTTTCGATCCGCTCAACCGCGATGTCGAAGTGAACGCGGTCGACCTCGCAGCCGACATAGCGTCGGCCCGTGCGCAGGCAGGCGATCGCTCCGGTGCCGGAGCCCATGAATGGGTCGGCCACCAGGCCGCCGGCGGGGGCAACCTTCACGAGGTTTTCGAGCACCTCGACCGGCTTGCCGGCCAGGTGGAACTTTTCCGAGTGGCGTTGGCTCGCCCGCATCACGCCGGGCAGCGCGCCCACGTCGGGCATTTTGGGCCGCGGGCCGTTGGTGCCCCAGATGGCATACTCGGCCTGAGCGCGGAAGCGGCCGAGGTAGGGGCGGACCTGCTCGGTCTTGTCCCACACGGCCAGTCCGCGATAGATCCAGCCGCCCGACTGCAGGGCCAGCGTCGTTGCGCTCACCTGCCGCCAATCGCTGAACACGGCCGCGACGGCGCCCGGCTTGGCGAGCTCGAGGCAACGGGCGAGCCACAGCCGACACCAATAGGCGTGGCTGAGCTGGTCGCGCGTGTCGCCCGTGAAGTCGGCCCACTGCTTGCGCTGGCCGGTCTGTTGGTACTTCGACTTGGTGGAGCGCAGGCGATCGCCGGCGAACTGGCCGCCGCTCGAATAGGGCGGGTCGGCCACGATCGCGTCGACCGTGCCGCGCTCGAGCTGAGGCAGCACGTCGAGGCAGTCGGCCAAGTAGAGCGACACGCCGTCGGCTTGATAGTCCGGCTTCATTCGTCGTCGACCTCCCCGCGCAAGCGGCGTGCGCGCTCTTCCTCGCTCCAGCCGGCCTGAATGTTCAGGCAGGCGGCGCGGATCTCGTTGGGCGTGGGCTCGGTCCGCTCCCAGTCGACCGGCTGTTCGAGCTCGGTGTCGCGGCGGCCGCGGGCCGCACAGGCCACGCAGACGGGCCCAGAGAAGGCGGCAAGGGCGCCGCAGCCGCTACAGCGGCGGGCAGTGAGAGTCGCTTCGCGGGGGTTCGCGTGGGCCTTGGGAGCCCAGCGGCCGGTGGCGATGCGTTGCACGCTGTTGCGTGAGACGCCGACTTGCCGCACGACGTTGCGTTGGCTCACGCCGTCGGCAAGGAGCTGTCGCACTTCGCGCGCGGTCGCTTCAGAAATCCGGCGCCGCGTGCGCGCACGCGGCGGCTCGGAAAGATGGGGTTCCCTCATCCAGCGTATGCGCCCGCGATCATTGCGGGCGACTCTCCGGGTGCAGCAGGAGCGTGCGAGCGATGGCACACCCAGTTAACCACGAACCGGCCCCAGGAACCGGGGCGAAGATGCTAGCGGGGCGTAGAATAAGCCCGTTGAGGAACAGGGGCGGCCGCCCTCTCTTTGCGGCGGCCGCCCCGCAGTTTAGCTAGCTTTCCTGGGCGAGTTTTTTAACCGCCGAGGCGCAGAGGACGCAGAGAGAACACGATCGCGTTCCGCTGGCGAGCGGGGGACGAAAGTCCCCCGTGCAATAGCAGGCCCCGCGCCGCCTCACGAGATGCCGGTTGCGAGGCCGGCGGGCGGCGCGGGGCAGGAGATCGGGCTATTTCTTGCGTGGGCGGCGCGATGCCACCCACTGCTCGACGGCCTCTTGCGTGTCGGCGTCGGGTCGATCCTCGCCCGAGAGCCAGCGTCGGACGGAGCGATCGCTGACCCCGAGATCCTCGGCGAGCTTGCGCGCGGAGACCATTCCGCGGCTGTAGTGATTCTCGAGCAAGGCCTGCAGCGACAGCCGGACGCGCGACCACCGTCCCGAGTCCGCGTTGCGGCGTTTGCCTTTGGGCCAGTGGCCTTTGGTGGGCTTGGTCATGAGCGGAGCTCGATCTTGGCCAGGTCGCCGCCAGGCAGCCCCGAGCTGTTGAGGTGGATGCGATAGTACGACTCGCCCACCTTGGCGTCGACCTCCACGCCCCACATGCCGAGCGCCGCAATCGCGGCGCGCGACTCGTCGGTCAGCTTGGCTGCATCGACCAGCTTGAAGCTCCAGCGAATCAACTCGCCGAGGCCCTTGTCGGCCAGGAAGCGATCAAGCCAACTCTTGGTGCGCTCGATCCGGATGCGTTCCTCCGTCTCCCGGCGCCAAGCGGCGTTCTCGCGCTCACGAGCACGCTCTTCGGCGGCCTGCGTTTCTTCTGCCTCGCGGTACGCGGCGGCCAGATCGCGTGGGCCAACCCAACGCTCATAGCCCTGGGTCTCCGGCGTGGGCCGATCGTAGTGCGACGTGAAGCCGATCGACGCGCCGGCGTGGTAGCGGTGCAGGTGCCAGTAGCCATCGCGCGAGCGATAGAGTTGATAGGTCTCGGGGCCCGAGTGCGTGCCGGAGTCGGTCGCGACCAGAATGGCGGGGCTGTTGTCGATCATCTCAATTCTCCTATCGCGGCTTCGCGGGCCGCGTGCTCCTGCTGGTCTCCGCAGGCGAGGTGCGTGTCACTCTCACACGCCACGCGTCTTACTATACCGATTCGGTATATGTCTGCAAGAGGCGTGAGCTATTTTTCTGGGCCCCCGGCCGCTGGGTTTGACGCTATACCAATCTGGTATTAGTCTTACGGCATGGGAAAAAAGTCGAGAAAAAACGAGCGGCAGCTCGAGGGGAGTCAGCTCGCGGGCGCTTCGCTGGCCGAGCGGTTGGCCGAGGCGCGGCAGCTCGGCGCCGCCGGCGGGCAGATCGCCGCGGCCGCGGCCGCCGGCATCAGCCAGCCGGCCTGGAACCGCATCGAAAAAGGCCAGCGGCTCAAGGATGTGGCCGACACGCTGCGGGCTCTCGGTGACGCCGTCGGCATGCGCGACTACCGCGAGCTACTGCCGCCCTAAGATTCCTGCGGCAACACGGGGCGCAGGATCTCGGCGTCGAAGCAGGCGGTGCAGAGGCCGGGCTCGGCCCAACTGCAGCCGCCGGGTCAGGCCTCGCTCTCGGTGCAGCCGCACGTGCGGCATTGCAGCTCGCCGGCGTGGCTCACTAGAGCAAAGGCGGCGCGGGGCACATTGCCAGGTGCGATCGCCGCACTCGAGGTGCCGCCGAAGTTTAACGAGCGCGCCTCTCATGTCGAGTTGGGCCTCGGCGTGGGGGTCGGTTGCTCGGGCACGGGCCCGAGGATGATGTTGCCGCGGAAGATGTTGGTCGACAGGCCGGCTTCCTCGAGCCGCTTGAGGTACTGTTCGTTTCGCCACTCTTCGCTTTGCAACTGCGATCGGAGCTCGCCATTCTCGCGGGCCACTTTGACCGACCAGTAGAGGGCGCCTGCGGTCATCAGCCACACGAAGGTTAACACGACAGGGATCACCTCGGCCATGGAAGGCTCCTTTGCACGTTGAGTCATGAGTCCCCTTTCTGCCGTCGCATTTCGTACCGTTCCCAGGGAGAGGGCAAGCCTTTCGCCGAGACGCTAATCAGTTGGCACAGGCGATCGATCACGGCGTCGGCTAGTTCGACCTTCCAACCGGCCGATTGGTGACGCACGATCGCCGACTCGAGCAACACGAAGGCCTGCTCGAGATCGTCGGGCAGTTCCGGGTTGCTCTGCGTCCTCTGCGCCTCCGCGGTTAATTCCTCTGTCATGAGTCACCTTTTTGGCGTCTCCGCGGGACGCCGGGAATGGGGCGAAGTTGCTTGAAATCAAACGCATGGCGGCGCGTGTAGCGTTGCTTGCGGCGGTCGACCTTGCGTTCGAGCGACAGCTCGACCATGGCGCTTTTGCTGACCTCGTCGATCACGATGATGCGGCCGCTCTTGACCATGCTCAGGTAATCGAACTCGGGCAGCGCCGGCACGAACACCTCTTCGCCGATCTTCGGCCGCCAATCCGCCGGCGAGTCGTAGAAGTAGGCCACCCACCGCGGCAACCCTTTGGCGATCGCACGAGCCATAATCTCTCCAGGTCGATCCGCGTTTGAAACTCCACACTGGGCAAGTCGCCGCGCTGGGCCCGTGCCGCGAGCTCGTCGAACCAGGGCTGGAAGAACAGGCTCATGACGACAGCAAAACCGATCGCGCGAGCTGAACACGCTTGAAGTCCGCCACGTTTCCGCCGCGGTCGGGATGCGTTATCAGCTCGGCCTGCCGGCAGCGGTCGGCCCAGCCTCCGCCCACGATCGGACCGTGCGCCTTGAGCCCGAGTATCGACAAGATGAAGCGGCCCGCGCTCTCGTAGTCGAAGCCTCCGTCAGGCGCGGGCAGCGCTTGCCAGCCCTTGTACTGCTCGGCCCGCTTGGTCACGCCGTAGCGGTCGACCGCGCGCAGGGCCTCGAGCGCGAGTGCGATCGCCCGCACGTTGTCTTGCCACTTGTGAAAGCGATCGCTGGGGTACGACAGGGCGCCGTGCTTCGAGTTGAACGAAACGATGACGCCGGGCGAGCGGGGAATTGCCTGCGCGTAGAGCATGCCATCGTTGCGAATCTGGCCACGTTGTACGTCGGCCTGCAGCACGATCTCTCGCGCCTGCAGGTGGCGGAGCTCGCGCTCGAGTAGATCAAGGGTCTTGCTCCAGGGCGCGGAGAACTTAGCCGGTTCGGGCCGCGTGGTTCGCGGGCCGGGCCAGTGTTCGAGCGGAACGAAGCGATACTGCAAAGCCATCAGGTCGATACCTCCACTCGCTGCCATTCTTCCAACGCGCTCGCCTGGCACCATTGCACCGCGCCGGCCCGATTGACGTAGGCGACGTGCGTACATTGCCCACGATCGTCGTCGATTCCTAGCCGCTCGAGCGTGTAACCGTTACCGGTGTAGGTCGAGCGAAACGACGCTTTGAACCAGTGCGGCTTGCGACCGAATCGTTTCTCGGCCGAGGCGACCACTCGATCGAGGAACGCCTTCGTCATGCGGTCCTGGTAATGGTTCACGCGCCCCTCCAACGTTTGAGTTTGCGGCGCATGGCCGCGTTGACGTACGCACTGCGCGGGCTCTTGAGCGCGCCGCTCCGCTCGAGCTTGTTGAGGTCGGCGATCAGCCGCTGCAGCTCGCCCCAGGGAAAACCATCGAACAGCACGGCCTGCGCATAGTCGACGCAACAGGCCCACACCATCCGCGGACAGTTCACCAGCCGCTCGATCTGCGTTGCCCGCGCTTCGAGCTCAGCCTGTCGATCGACCGGATCAACGGCGCCGAGCAGCGATCCCAGCACGCCGCCGATCGCCAGCGGGTCCGCTTCCGTGGGGTTTGCCTCGTGGGGTTTGCTGCGGCAATCCCCACGGCCCGCCCCCTCTAGCGCGCCTCTGCCCTTCACCGGAACGGTGAAGGGTTGAAAGGTTAAGGGTTTAGATAGATCTTCACTCCAAGGGTTAAGGGTTAAGGGGGAGTTTTGGTGGGGATTGCCCCCGCAATCCCCACCGTGGGGTTTGCGCTCGCAAACCCCACGGCCCTCCGGCGAAGAGGGGGCCTGGTCATCGCCTTCGGCGTCCCGAAGCGATGGGCCAGGCGAGGGCCTGAAAACGAGCGTCGAGACGAGGCTCTCCGTGGCGGGGTTCGCCAGCGGTGGGGCGTCCTCTTCTTCGAGCTCGACTCCGGGCAGAGTCTGTTGTGGGTCGGGTTCGATCTTGCGCGGGCGGCCGTCGATCACCTCGGGCTCGTACACATAGAGCTTGAGGCCGTCCTTGCGCTCGATCACGTCGATCAGCCCGAGCTCCTCGAGCTGCGGTATCCAGTCCTTCACGGCTCCGCGCGTCACGCCGTGGCGGGCGCCGAGCTGATCGAGCGTCGTGTTCACATAGCCGGGTCGACCGCGGCACTCATGCAGCCACAGCCACATGTAGCACTTGATCGCGGCCGGCTTGCGGCTGAGCCGCAACACCGGCTCGAGTCGATCGATGTCGGCGTACGCGAGGGCCAGCGGTGCTGCTGACCTGCTGGTGTCCATCCGGGGCGTCCTTTCCAAGCCGCGGCTCGGGCCCGTGGCCAGAGGCGTTTAACTTGGGGTCGACGAGGCGTGCTCATCACGCGGCACGCCCATCTCGTTGCAGCAGCTCGAGCAAACGTTGTCTTGCTCCCAGCCGCAACCGCCCGGGCAGGCCTCGCTCTCGGTGCAGCCGCAGATGCGGCACTGCGCTTCGTCGGCGGTGGCGACCAGCGCGAAGAACTGCCGCAGCACGCGGCCGACACGCGTGCCGTCCTCGCGTGTCGCCAGGGCCGCGCTGCCGTCGCCGTACCAGCGGGCCGCTTCGCAGAGCGTGCCACGTGGCACCATCTCGCCGTTGCCCGCCCGAGCCGCGACGCGCAGCCTCACGAGCTGCTTCGTAGTTCGTTTCTTGGCCATGGGTAAAACCTCCCGTTGAAAGAGAATCAGTTAAACAGGTTGGTCGGCTTCTCCGGCGGCAGCACATGCAAGTTGCCGTTGGGCCAAACCGTAATGAAGTTGTTGCGGCCGCAGTGGTGGCAGGTCTGCAGCCCGTCCCAACAGCCGCGGCTGTTGGCCTGCTCCTCGGTGGGCACGCGCGTCTCGATCGAAAGCTTGCAGGTGACGCATTGATAGGTCACCGTCTTGCCGCCCCGCGCCTTGTGGCGGCGGAGGAAGTCTTCTGAGTTGGCCTTGAGAGCCTTCAGCGATCGTTTGGTGGGAGCCATGGTTTCACCCTACGCAAGAGGATTCGACATCAATGATCGAGCCGGAAAACGCTTCGGCCTCGCCGGCCTTCGTGAGCAGCAGGTGGGCCAGTTGCCGCGCCTGCTCGGCCGAGAACACGATGTGGCCCACACGGTCGTAATCGAGGTTGATCACCACCTCGCCACAGAGCGTGGTCCCCACCTCGAGGTAACCTCCGAATGCCATCGCATCCCCCTTTCGCTTTGCACCACGGAGACACAGAGACACGGAGAGCAGGCCAGGAGCGGATCGCTGGCGGCGCTCGTCTCTTATCTTCTCCGTGCCTCCGTGCCTCCGTGGTTCAATCCCAACCTCAAGCGTGCGGCGCCCGCCAGACCTCGACGAGGCCGACCAAGCAAAGCACCGCGTAGATCAACAGCGCCCACCCCATGGTTCACGCGGCCTCCCGATGCTCGAGGATGTAAAGCAACCGCGGGCGAATCTGCACCGGCGTGGGGTTGTCGACGCCACTGGCCTGCAGGTCGAGGTAGATCTCGGCCGCGGCGTCGAAGCACCAGGGATCGACGGCCCGCGCGCCAAGTGGCTCGATCGCCGCCCACACCACCACGCTCATCCGATCGCCGGCGGTCATGACGCAGCGTCCCCGATCAGCGACTCGAGGTAGACCTCAGTCACCGGCTGCACCTCGAGCGTGCGCAGGTCGAGCGACACGCGCAGCCGTTTCTGCTCCCCGAGGAAGCCGTTCGAGAACACCACTTCAGCGACGACCATCGGCCCGCACCGCGCGAGCACGCGCAGCACGTGCCCGTCGTACGATTGGTCGACCAGCTTGACCAGGCTCGATCCCGACAAGCTAAAGCCGCCGCCACCCACGATGCGTTGTTGGATCGGTCCCCGGACAACCACGAAGAGCTGCCCCTCTTGCAGCAGCTCGTTGGCCACTTCCGCGGCCGTGGGCTGCCCGGGCGTTTGATTGATATCTACCATCTGTGAAGTTCCCCTCCGCGTACTCTGTGTCTCTGCGGTTAAACAAAACTCCGAATGGGGGCGGCCGGATTCGAACCGACGACCTGCGGGTTATGAGCCCGCCGAGCTACCAGGCTGCTCTACGCCCCGCGGGCTATCAGGCGGCCTTGTCGGCCGCGGCGGCGGTCTCCGGAGCCTTCTTGCTTGCCTCGTTCAAGGCGGCCGCTTTCTGCTCGTCGCTGATCCCATCGGGAGCGCCCGGCTGTCGACGTGGACGGCCTTCGTGACCGGCTCCGATGGCAGCGCCAGCGATCACGCGGCCGTTGTCATCGATCGCCGGCAGCTCGATGATGTTGCCGTCGAGGAAGGCGAGCAGCCGGCGGCCTTCCTTTTGGTCGAGCGCGATGGTGGCGCCGTTGACGAGCGCAACCTTCACGCCTTGCGTGGGATCGTCTGGGGTGATCACCCGCACGATCGACTCGACGGCGATCAGTTGCAGGCCTTCGGCACTGCGAACGCGAACTAACATGGGAACGAACCTCCATGAATCAAAAGGGGAAAGCGAACCGCGAAGGCGCGAAGGGCGCGGAGGGAACAAGACACGCGGTTGGTTCGGCAAACGCCGCGCGAAGGAGACATCCCCTCCGCGCTCTCTGCGCCTTCGCGGTGGGGAAAAAAGGGCCTGCCCGCCCAGCGAGTAAAGACGGGCAGGCTTGCCCAGCGAACGACGCAGGGCATAGGCTTGGAGCAATGAACGGCGCCCTGGCGGGCAGAGGTGCCAATCGCTCGGGGCTGCACTCCCGAGCGAAATTCCCCCACCCGCCAGGAGCGCATGCGAGGAACGCGGCGACCCAAGGGGAGCACGAGATCTCCCCCTGAGCCACCACGCTGCAGTCAGCTAGTCGAAGAGGCGACGTTGTTGGTTGTCGCCCATGCGTCGAATGGGCGGCAGCAGCTCCGAGGGATGCACGCCGCCATAGGCAATCTTCGGATCGATGTAGTGCTCGCGTGTAACCTTTGCGTCCGCGTGCATCCACGCGGCCGCTAGTCCTGGCTGAGCCCGCTCGACGTAGCTGATAAACGTCTTGCGGAAGCGATGAAAGCCGCCCTTGCGGACCGGCGCCGGCACGCCCGCCGGTTTCACCACGCGGGCTTTCCACTGCTTCCACAGCGACGATCGGCTGTAGTCCCAGGGCAACAGTCGCTCGTCGATGCGGATCTTCTTCAGGTCGGCGATCAGCCACAATGGCAACTTCTCGGAGCGATCGCTGCGCTCCTTGATCGCTTCGAACGGCACGTCGAGGCCGCCGTCTTCGCGAAGCCAGTCCCACTTGAGCGCGAGCACCGACTTGATCCGCAGCCCCGTGAACCAGCAGACGTAGACCAGGCAGGCGAAGAACATCCGCCGCGAAACGCCGTTGCGCATTTCGCCGGCGATGCCTTCGCACGTGGCGACGAGTCGATCGACTTCCGACGATTCCCAGGCCTGCGGCGATTGCTTGGCGGCCTTCATCCGCTGCACCTTGCCGGGCTCCTCGTGCGTGAAGTTCTCGTCCTTCGCGTAGCGCCAGAGCGCCATCAGGTGCGCCCGCTTGCTGTTCACCGTGCCGCGGGCCTGGCCTTTGTCGATCAGCGATCGCAAGAAGCCGAGCACGAGCTCGCGGTCCAGCTCGTCGACGTAGACCGGTCCGCCGCGCCAACCGACGAGCTTCCGCAGCGTCGTGCGGTACTGCTGGGCGGAGCCCTCGCCGAGCTCCAAGTTCTGAGATCGAAAGTGCAGCTCGAAGAGATCCGTCAACGTGAGCCGCGGACGTGAAATCATGGTGCCTCCGCAGTGCTTCGGTCAGCGCAGCCCCAGCCAACAAACCGGGGCCTGCCCTCCCCTGAGATGGTGTTGGCCGGAGCAACTGGTCGCGCCGGCCTAGACCAAACCCTAAAACGCGCTTGGGTTCCATGCGCCACCGCGGAAGCCTTTCTGCGGGTCCGTAAGGACCTTCCTGGCTGATCACACCGAAGGCTCGGGCGAGCGCATCGGGGGATTTCCTAGGTCGGCTGCGGTGCTAGCCCAGCGTGGGCCAGAGAAAACGCCGCTCCGTCCTGCGGAGGGCGAATATAAAACAGAGTTTAAGTGGCGGTCAACCTAGGCTGCCGAAAAATTTTCGCAGGCGGCGACTTGGCGAAGCGAATCGGCCGACACTCCGAAGACGTCGGCGATCGCAAAAAGCAGCTTCGCTCCCGGCAAGGAATGGCCGTTTTCGATGCGGCTGAGCATTACAACCGAGATTTGCAGGCGGTCGGCCAGATCCTTCTGTTGCCAGCCACGCGAGGCACGAAGGCGCGACACGTTCGCCGCGATAGCCGTCCGAAGCTCTTCTGAGTCGATCACATCCATTCCCTCAAGTTAACCGCTGTTTTAGGTGCGGGGCAATCCGGCCACACAAAATTCAAAGCGTGTCGGCAATTCGCAGGCGCGCTCTGTCATGGACTTCTGCCAGCTGCTCGGACCAAGTCTTCGTGGTGTCGACGTTACGTTGAATCCAGTGCCCGGCCTCAACCAATCGATCGGCGAGCATCGAATCGCTAAGCTTTTGAAGGGGCAGCAATGCTCGGTCAAAAAAGACCACCGCCTCCTCGAGCTCGGGACGACCGAGCTCACCAGCCAAACGGCGAACCCGTTCGTCGGCCGCTTCGATCGCCATCAGGGCTTCGATGAGCAGTTCCTGCCAGCGGGTATGGGGCACCTCACAATTGCCCGCGCTGAATCGCTCTTCCATCGCCGAACCCTCTTTAGGAGGAAGCAACGTGCCGAACCGCAAACCAACGTTATTTCGCGTGAAACTCGACGGGTTCTCCGTCAAAGACCGAGCGGCTTTCGCGTCGATCATGGACAGCGTCGTCGAACAGTGCCGTGCCCAACTGACGAGCCGTGCGCTGAACTGCGCTCTCAACTCCTCGCATCCCGATGGCGTCGAGGCGCTCGAGCTCAACAAGGCTGCCGGGTCGTATCAGGCGTTCAAAGACTTGGCGGACTTCGCCCGTCGCGGCAGCCGCCCACCGCGCGGGATCAAGCTGGCCCGTTAGGACGCTTTGGGGTCATCTTCTGCCGGGACGCTTTTCAACATCGCGTCGGCGAAGGCTTGGGCGATCCGCACGATCTGGCTCATCTGCGCCTGAGCCATTTGTGGGTTGTCGCAGGTACCGATGAGGGCCTGCATAGCGCGGGCTTCCAACTCGATCCGCTGGGGGCCTTTGGCACCGGGACGGCGAAGCACCATGGTGGGTCACCTATCGTGAAAATCGCCCCATTCCATTCCCGCGGAACGCGGGTTTTGAGTGGGCGATACAGGACTCGAACCTGTGACCCCCTGCTTGTCGAGCAGGTGCTCTAACCAACTGAGCTAATCGCCCGCGGGCGGCCAGAGTTTCTGGCCGGCTGCGAATTCCTTAGTTTCTGCGCCGACGGCCCGATCGTCAAGGGCGGTCGGTCGTCGGATTTCTTCGCCTCGGTCGCTGGGCTGGCAGCAACCTCGCTTAGCTCGGCCGTTTCCAGCCGCGCACTCTCCGACGACAGGCTTAGTTCGGCCGGGCCGCTACTTCTCGGCGAACAAATCCCGCGGCCGCCTCGCGACCCGCAGAGTCGAGGGCCAATGCCGACGATTCCCAGCAGTCGACTCCCCAATTCGCTAGATGCCGCTCAAGAAATCGTCGTCATCGTCGCTGGGACCGGTGTACCGCGGCCGCTCGGGAGCCATCGGCGCCGGGGAAACCGGGGCCGGGAGCGGATCGAGCGCGGGGCGGCGTTCTCGCACGGGCAGTCGCTCCTCTTCCTCGTCGGCCTCGGCTGCTCGCAGCGACAGCACCTCCTCACAACACCAGGCGAGCCGGCCCAGCAGCCGGAAGTAGACGATCATGAAGCCCACGACCAGCCCCGCGGTGGCGGCGAGCAACAACATTTGCACAATGCCGATGCCGGCTGCACGCAGCGAGCGGACCACCCCCATCAGCGCAAGTTCGAGCCCCACCCCGAGCAGCAGCGACTCGACCAGAAACAGGGCCCACCAACGCCATCCGGAGATCACGCTGCTCCAGACCGGGCCCGACACGGGCATCAGGATCGAGCCTTGCTCGATCATCGAAAGCAGAAATACAGGAAAGGCGACGAAGCCGACGGACCCCGACAAGATCGCCGCGATCCGCAAATCCAGCCCGATGAGCTTCGCGCCCTCAAACACTCCGGAAGCCACCAGTCCAGCGGTGGCAAGTGCACAAACTAAGTACAGCCCCTCGAGCGCCGTGTCGATCCAGGGGCCGTCGGGCCAGCTTTCGACCTGGTCGTTGCCCGCCGCGGTGTCTTGAAAGATTGCCAGCAGAATCGCCGGCCCGAAGACGTACCACATGGCCGCTCCGAAGACCGCCAAACCGGAGTAGAGCACCGCCAAAGCCCATTCCCTGCCGGGGCCGCCCTGTGTGACCGCCACGGCGTTAGCGATGAGGATCAAGACCGCGGCCATCCCGACCGATAGGCCGAGCCAGCGCTGCCACACCCCGGAAGTAAACGGAAACCCGAAGACGCCGTTCACCAGCGGCCAATCCGGCAATTTGGCGCGCGGCGGAAGCGGCCGCGAGAGCTCTGGTCGCGATGCAAAGGGCACGGTAGGCGCGCCAGGCAACGCCGCCGACCCCTCATCGACATCCAGGTCGAAGTCAGGCAGGGTGTGCCGTGGACGCGGCGCGGCCGCGGGAGCGCTCAATTGCAGTTCGTCGTCGTCATCTTCGCCATTCTCCGACGGTGGCTTGGGCGCCGTGGGGGGGACGAAGATGAGAAAACAACCGGCGCAAGAATGCTTGTGCCCTAACCGTTCAACCGGCGTCGCCTGGCGATGGCCGCAGTGCGGGCAGACGATCTGCGTGGTCGGTCCGGTCGGAGCTTCTCGCGGCGCAGGCGTATGCGCGCTAACGGCAAAGGTTTCGGTGGGCGCCGCTAATCGGACCTTCTTCTTGGGCGGCGGCGGGGGCGGCACAGTCGCTAGGGTGTTGCAGTCGGGGCAGGGAATCTGCTTCCCGACCTGATCGCGGCGGGCGTCCATCCGCGTGTGACAGACTCGGCACTCGACGACGATCCACGGATCGACAGGCGGCTCGTCGGCCTCGGCAAACTCGTCGATCCCCAGATTCGGTACGCGGACGACCTCACCGCATTCGGGGCAGCGCAATTGGCCGCCGGCTTGGCGTTCGAGGGCTTTGAGCCGCGCATCGCAATGCGGACAGCCGAACCGCAGGACGCCGAGTTCGCTTCCCCCCATGCAGGATGCCCTTCGTAAGCCGTTCCGGTCTGGAAATACGCGTCTGGGAACGTAGTCCCAGAGTTATCGTAATCGCTCGAGAGTCTGAAAACGAGCAACGCCCAAATGGCATTGCCGATCGCGCAAAGTCGTCGGTCGGGCGTTAGGGTTTCGCTGTTCGGCAGCGTCGCAGTTCGCTCCATGCCGGGAGTGCGAAAGATTTGCCGGTTGGCGAAGCTATCACCCGTGTTCCGTACCCCAGAGGGTGCTTGCAATCGTCATTGCCGTTCAAGTTTACGCCCACGGCAATGTCTTCCCAACAGTAGGCGTAACCCATTTGCTGAAAATTACTTTTGGCGTCTCAAGGCACTTCTTCGGGCCAGCCGATACCTGCTGTGTCGCTCAAAGAGACCAACGCCCCCAACCGGGTGCGTCCGAGAGCGCGTCAGGAAACCGGATCGGATTGTTCGAGTCATGGAGTGGCTCGACTGGACCTGACGCAGATAGATCGTGTGAGCTGACGGCCCGCCTGACATTCCCACCTGGCACTTACGCCAAACAACACACCTCGACCCCTGACCAGTCCTACAGGGCGCTCGCCGCAAAGTGTGCCACGTTGTCGACCTTCCCCCTGTGGGGCTGGGCCGAGGCGTCGGAAATAGCCTGTTTGGGAGTGAAGAAGGCGCCGCAGCTCCTCGCAAAGGAGACGTCGCTCGATGAAGTGGAACATGGTTTTTGGTGCGCTTGTCGTGAGCGTAGGCCTGTGCGGCCAGAGCTTCGGCTTCGAGCTCTTGGATCGCATGCTCGGCCTGGGCCACGGCGGCGGAAGCTGTTGCCAGCCTAGCTGTTGTGCGGCTCCCGAGCCGAGCTGCTGTGCAGCCCCGGCCTGCGAACCCGCCTGCTGCGATCCGGCTCCGACGTGCTGCGAAGCAGCGCCCACGTGCTGCGATCCGGAACCGACCTGCTGCGATCCCGCCCCGACGTGCTGCGAAGCTGCCCCGACTTGCTGCGAGGCTCCGGCCTGCGGCACCTCGTGCTGCAGCAAGAAGAAGCACTGCCATGGCGGCCTGTTCGCCAACCTGCACGGTCTGTTCGACCACGGTTGCCACAAGAAGAGCTGCTGCAAGCCGGCCTGCGAGCCGACCTGCTGCGAAGCTCCCGCTTGTGAGCCCGCCTGCTGTGATCCCGCTCCGACGTGCTGCGAAGCTGCCCCGACTTGCTGCGAGGCTCCGGCCTGCGGCACCTCGTGCTGCAGCAAGAAGAAGCACTGCCACGGCGGCCTGTTTGCCAACCTGTTCAAGAAGCACGGTTGCCACAAGAAGAGCTGCTGCAAGCCCGCTTGCAACACCGGTTGCTCGAGCTGCTCGACCTGCGGTGGCGGCTCGGCTGCCCCGGCTCCGGCCCCGGCCGAAGTTGACGGCGACGCTGCCCCGGTTCCTCCCGCCCCGATGCCGGACCCCTCGGCTTCGATCCAGCGGAAGCGCACCGTGGTGCAGACCAGCGGCCGAGTGGTCCGTGGTCGCTAGTCCGGCGGCGGCTAGCGCCTGAATGACGAGCGAGCCTGCCTGGAGGGAAACCTTCAGGCAGGCTTGTTTTATTGATAGATGTCGCGGCCAGCGTCTAAGCGGCCCGGCCGTTTTGTGGTCAGAACAGATCGTTTGAAAAGCCGCTGGCGGCTTCGCGAACGCGATGACACTTTCGCCCGCGACGCACACGGGGCCGACGGCCGAGCACGAACGGCCAATCGCTCCAGCGGCCGACTATTCCAAAGTCCGACGGTCGGCCGAATCAATCACCCGATCGCGAACCTTCTGGGCCGGATTGCCGGCGACGACCGTCCAGTCTGCCACGTCCTTCATGACGACGGCGCAGGCGCCGACGACGGCCCCGGCGCCAACCGTTACCCCCGGACCCACGAAAGCTTGGGCACAAACCCAGGCGTCGCGTTCCACGATGATGGGGCGCGTGACCAGCGGTTTGTCGAGGGAGCGAATATCGCGCGTCGCCGCGCATAAATACGCCAGTTGACTGACAACCGCTCGTTCGCCCAGGCTCACTCGATCGACGCAGTAGCATTCGACGCGATCGCCGAGAACGGCGCGGTCGGCCATCTGCAGATTCCAGGGCGCCCAGATCCGGGCCGTGGGATAGACGATCGCGGTCGACGAGATGTCGGCCCCGAAGAGCCTAAGCAACAGGCGGCGCCAGGCGTCGAAGGCGCGAAAACGGGGCGTAGGCCGGAACAAACACACCCATACGAACTCCCAGAGACAGCGGCCCGCAAGATTGCGCGGCGTTCGCGGCGCCGTGCGCCAATCCACCGGCGCGGAAGGCGAAATCGAGTTCGTAACCATTCGGCGTCCGATCAGCCTGGATGAAAGCAAGCGGGCTGGGCACCTCCATGAAGCGCCCATTCGTACACCGCCAACATATCGTTGATGGTCGCGTCGAGAGAGTACTTCTCGCTAACCAGCGCGCGGCCGCGGGCGCCCATTTCTCGCAATTCCTCGCGCGGCTGCTGCGTGGCTTTGCGCAGCTCGAGCGCGATCGACTCGACCGTTGGCTCCGCCCAGAAGCCGCAGCGTCTGGAGTTCAACTCTTCCCACGGGGCCGCGGTGGTGGTCAACACCGGCGTTTCCGCCGCCAGCGCTTCCGCAACCACGATCCCAAAGTTCTCGCTGAGCGTCGGCAGCACGAACAGGTCGGCTTGCTGGTAAAGGTCCCACTTGGCCTGTCCCGACACACTGTCGCGAAATTCGATCGCGTCTGCCACGCCCAGGCGTTGCCCAAGTTCTCGACATTGCTGGGCGTGATTGAGCTCGTCGGGCCCGACGATCAACAGTCGCCAATCGACGGGCCGCACCTGGCTCCAAGCCTCGATAAGCAGCGGCAAGCCTTTCTTGGGGTGAATGCGCGATAGAAACAGGGCCGTACGCTGCCGGCCGCCTGTCGGCCGCGGCGGAAGCGTCGGCAGAATCAGGCCGTTGGGAACCACCGCGATCGGCTTGCCTGGCAGGAGCCGCTGCAAATTTTCAGCTTCCATGGCCGACGTGGCGTGCAGCGCGGCGGCGCCCATGAGACGCCGGCGTTCCAGCAGTTTCCAGAAGACCCGCTTTCGTCCTCCGCGATACTCGAGGCACCAAGGCTCGAGGGTTCCGCGCGGAGAAACCAGGTAGGGCCGACCTGCCCGGCGGGCGTAATGCGCCGCGGCGACGAAATGTCCGCGCCACATCAGATGCATGTGGAGCAGCGTGTCGGGCTGTTCGGCGGCCTGTCTAAGGGTGCGAAAGAGCTGCCGGCCGCAACTAAAGGTCCGCTGCGGAGTCGGCACGTAGCGCACCTTCGCCAGCGGATCGATTTCGGCGCGCGCCCCGTCGCGCGGCGTTTCCGGCGAGATGATCTCGGCGGTTCCGCGCCCGGAGCGCATGGTCGCGGCCGCCAGGTTGCTGACGGAGTGGGCCGGCCCGCCCGTGCGGACATGCATCGATTCAGTCAGATGGACGATGTGCATGAAGTCAGTTTACTGGCGGCCGTGGCGACAACGAACGATCGACCAGGTGGCGACGAACCAGGCCGCCGCCAGCGACCAGCCGGCAGGCTCGGCGACCGAAATCGGCGTCAATCCAAACGACTGCTTGAGCACGCCAAAGTCATTCAAGTCGACCTGGCCATCCTTGGTGACATCTCCCTGTGCGAGCGTGGTTCCCACGCCGAAAAAGGCCTTCATGATTCCAAAGTCGTTGAGATCGGTTCGACCGTCGCCGTCAACATCTCCGCGCGGCTGATCGAGCGACGCTCCGCGACTGAGCACTGCATCGACCACGATCCGGGCCACGTACTCCGAGCCCGCCGCGTTCCAATTGACGGCGTCGCGAAGGAAGTCGTTCCTGACGAAGAAATCATGGTCGCCCGCCGCGGCATACAGATTGATGAAGCCCCATTCCCTCTGTTCCGCGAGGGCGAAGAGTCGGTTGGACATGCGGTCGAGCGATGGGCCTCCGCTGTCGTACGTCGAGACGAGCACGATGCCCATGTCCGGGTTCGCCGCCAACAAGCGATCGACCACGATCTCGATTTTCTGGCCGTAAGAGGCGACCTGGTCAACCTGCTCGTTCTGCCCCAGCATGATGAAGGCCACGTCATTGTCGAGCAGCTTGACCTGCTCGTCGAAGGTCCAGTCGCGCTGAATCAGGTTGGCCGACCCCCAACTATCGTTGGCGACACGATCGACTCGCACTCCCGGTTCGTCGGACTGCCCCACGATGCCGAGGATCTTTACCTGCTTACCGGCGTCGAGCGGTTGGAACACCAGTCGACCGGTTGCGGTTCCACTCCAGGTGGCTAAGCCCTCAGAGTCTGCGGCCGAATCGATCGTATCGCGCAAAATGCGCTGTTGGCCGATGTCTTCGAGGATCTGAAACCGTCCGCCGCTCGGCTGACGCACGTACTGCACTTGGACGGGGCCGGCCTGCCAAGGTGTGAGCAGCGCCGTGGTGGATTGTCCCGGCGTAGGCAGACCAGCGATCGTTTCTGCCCACAGGCCGTCTAAGCCACTATGCGGGGCACGATCCTCTTTCACCGCGTGTGCATCCCACACGCCGCCGTTGAATCCCCCGAGATTCGCTCGCGCCAATCCCTGATAGCCGCCGCCGGCATTTCCAAATCGTTGCTGCAACTCCGCCGCGAAAGGCTGCGTCCAGCCCTCTCTGCTGAGCGAATCGCCGACCACGAGGTAACTTACTTGGCCCTGCCCCGCGAGCTGTTGCAGACTTGGCTCGACCTGCGAGCTCAAGTTCAGGTGGCGAGGCCCTTCCAGAGCCGCCAGCAGCAGGATCATCAAGGTGGTCATCGCGAAGGTCGTCGTTCGACGAATTCAACAAATCGTCAGGAAATCGCCAGCTACCGTGAGCCAACGGTAGCTGGACAGCAAATGCAGCTCTAGCGTGAGCGGACGCCGCTTCACGTCGGGAAGGCCTTCGAACGAGGAAACCTTGTCTTGCCGGCGAGTTCTTCGGCTCCCGAAGAAGACGGCCAAATCAGGCGGGCGCCAAGGAACATCGCAAAGAAGCCAGTAACCGTGGTAAGAATCATGGAAAGCTGAACGATGCGGATGTTGCTCAGCGCAAACCCAAACATGATCGCTTGATATAGGATCAACGAGTACAGACTCTTGTCGGACCGCAGAACGTAGGTATAGGCCATCCGCATGATCATTCCCAGCAAGCCCATACCGAACATCACTCCAGGCAGGTGAAAATTCCAGTACATGGTGCCCAAGGTTTCGGTCGGCCAGCCGGCATCGCCCTGATCTCGCGAGGGCATGCCAGGATACACATACGCTCCCTGGGCCATCGTATACATATAAAGCCCTTCATCGATCGGCGGTTTGTCCGGAAGGAAACGCCGCGGAACGGGCGCCTTCAAAAGATCGAGATAGGTCTGGCCCATCCAGATCGTTTCCACCGTGAAATGGTTCGTCACGAAGACGTAGATGTCGCAGTAGCTGAGGTGCGTGATGAAATTGCTCGAGTTGTCGAGCACATCGGCCACCAACTCCAGCGGTCGCTCCGCATAAGTGTCGAGCGAGCCGCGATTGCTGCGAATGAGCGGCATCGCGATGAAGTACGGCGCGACCATTAAGCAGACGATGATCGCCAAGCGAACGGGACGGCGAATCGGTCGCACCGCCCAATGCCAAACGATCAGCAGCGACAGCAACAGCCCCAGGGCCAGCTTGCGCCCGCCTGTTGTCGAGAACATCGTGGCGGTGGCCAAGGCCAGGCAAACCACGACCGTGATTCGCCGCGGCGTGTTGCTGAATTTGAGAGAGTAGGCAAGAAACACCGTTCCGACCGCGGCCAACGACACCAGGCTCGTTAGATAGCCCAAGCCCTCGAGCACCTCCACGCGCCGGTCGAGCGAGTCGAGCAGCGTTCCCAAGCCGCCCACTTGCGACAGAATCACGGCATACGCCGCCAGTCCAATGCCAACTGCCCCGAGGCCGGCGACCTCGAGCGTCTGCGGCGACATGCGGTATCGCAGGATCGGCAACCTGTTCGCAAGCGCGGCGCCTCCGCGCACGCTAATTCCCAACAAACAGCAGGCGAACCCCAACAACTCCACGAACCCATACCACAGGAACGCCGCATCCAGATCGGGAAAGGCCTCGACGAGGGAGGGGTGAACGTAGGCCTCGGGGTCGGTGGAAACCAAGAACAAATAAGGGGACGTACGCAGCAGATGCAGGCCTGGTACAAGGCACCAGGGTGAAAACGGATCGTGTCCGCGGCGCAGGTTGACCGCCAAGGTAGACGCAAACGCTGCGGTCAGAACCGAGGCGACGATGGCGATCGTTATACTCATGGTCGCAGTCGCCTCATTTCACCGCGTCGAAGCTAAGCGTGCGCGGCTGTTCGTCGAGCACATCGATCGCTTGCTCGGACGCGGCATAGTCGCTGTCGTTCTCAAGAATCGTATGCAATTGCGCCGGCGGCTACTTCGCAGCCAATAGAGCAACGCTGCTGCCAAACGATTGGCGAAAGCCGGGAACCACTCCCGCGATCGCGTCGTCCACGGCGCCGATGCGGTACACCCAGTGGAGCGGCAGCGGCACACCAAGCTTATTGAGCGCCAGGAAAGGATGCCGGGTAAAGGCCCCGTGATGCGTGAGCCGCGAACTCGAGAACGCGGACTTCATGGGCAAGCTCCGCTCCTCGGTGATCGGTCGGCAGAACACGCTGGTCTCCCGTTTGCCGAAGATCCGCGTGCCCATCGCGTAGAAGGGAGTCCG
>JAESFN010000323.1_pt1 | contig 53653 bp, 46 predicted proteins | sample 9269411 | NCBI WGS metagenome assembly JAESFN01 (sample SAMN14505399, study PRJNA617100) | algae metagenome | isolation source: Iphinoe sp. HA4291-MV1 and co-occurring heterotrophs from trail next to... | place: USA: Maunawili Falls, Hawaii | collected 2009-07-25
CCAAAAGTCGAATCGAGCCGCAATGGATAATAATTATATGCTTACTATTCTTGCTGCTTGTTTATCCCTACATAATGATATCTCTAAATCCGCTTGTCAATAGCATTTGAGACGCGCTTACCCTGAATGGGGAATAGGCGAAGATGCTTTTAGTTATATCAGCAATCATCCTGAGCTTAATCTCATACAGGTATTTTGTCATCCTAAACTTCTACGGGAGCATCCTCGGCTTCTGGCTTATTATCGTAATATCGCAGTTCTTTCTCAGAAATCTATTTTTTATCTCGCTAAAATTGATGTCAAAAAGAAGGAAACCGATGTTAATAACATTATTCCTCTAGAGCCTGATCAGGCTCTTAGATTATCAATTCTTTTCAATGAACACATAACCCTGATTATTGATTCTTCTATTCAGAGTCTTACTGAAAAGGAATTACATGGTTTGTTGCTTACATCAACTGGCGCACAAATAGATGGCTCTTGGCGCAATGCTATTGGAGAGGAAGCTGAAAAAGTAGTGCAGCGGCTTTTAGTTAATGAGGCAAAAGAACGTAATTTTTTAGGGGCTTTTATTTCTCGTACAGGTACTTCAGTTGAACAGTTTGATTTAGCTAGACTAGAAGAGCAAGTTAGCAATATTCATAAATATCGGGGCATATTATTGACTAATCAAACATCAATTCTTTTTTCAAGTGAGCCAGATATTTCACTTATTGGAGGCAATGGTACAACACTATCTGTAATAGAGGTAAAAGGGGGTGCAGACCCCGCAGGTGCTTTAGAACGTTATGGTGCGGCTAAGAAGTCTTTTGGAGAGGCAAGACGGCTTTCACCAGATGTTCCTACTATTCTTATTGCAAGTTGTATTACACCCGAAGTACATACGCGCATAAGTCAAGATACTCTTATTACCTCTTACTATAATTTAACAGAACTGTTGTCCGATAATTCTACCTCTTATGATCGGTTTATGAATGAGGTTTTCTCATTGCTTGGCATCGGTTGAACTGCTTCTCTTTTCTAATCTTTTACTCAAAGCAGGAGCTATGCTTTATTTTATAGCCCATATTCCGCACTTCAGAATGTATTATCTTGACTTTCAATAATTATTCCTAATAATGCTCAAATTATTAGGAATAATTATTGAAAAATATTGGTATTCGTGCTGTTTATTTAACCGTTGTTAGCCAGATTTTGGAAATCTACGCGTATTACACGATGAAGTGCGGAAAGTGGGTTATAGCTTTATATGGGTCGTTTATGAGAAGAGAAACATGGGATCTGACTGCTGCTCGATAAATTTTGTGCATATCTCGGCAAATATCAGTATTATTGCCCAGATTTTCCCCTATTACCGTTGTCATCTACTATGTATCGTTCTTTGATTGTGTTCATTAGCAGTAAATTAGTTTTTGCTTGCAATCTTTTATTATTTCCCTACTTCACTAAATCAGCGCGAGGTTTAAAGGTTTCTATCTGCCGTAACTTTTCGTAAAGTTCACGTTCTTGCTGACTAATATTTTTTGGAGCAACAATCTGAATTTCTACCAATTGGTCACCACGTTCGCCATTTTCCTTGGGATAGCCTTTATTGGCAAGGCGGAAGCGTTGACCTGATCGCACACCCTGAGGAATAGACATTTTTACTGGTCCGTCTAGGGTTGGTGCTTCTACCTGTCCTCCTAAGACTGCTTCTGTGGGAGTCACTGGTACTTGACAAAGGACATTTGAGCCTTCTACTTTAAATAAAGAATGAGGATTGACAGTAATTTTTAAATACAAATCGCCACCATTGATGCCTTGGTTTTTCAGGCGGATAGTTTGACCAGTGACCATCCCAGGAGGCATATTCACTTCGAGCGATCGCCCATCTTCCAGACGAATCCTCTCTGTTCCACCTCTGTATGCTTTTTCCAATGGTAGGGTTAATCTTGCTTCTATATCTCGGCGAGAGGGGCGAGAATTAACTGTATACTGAACCTTTCTGTTTGGAGAACTAAACGGATCACTATCACTCTTATTGGTAGAAGTTCCATTTCTGGTGTCTTTGCGAACACCTACACCAATGACTTGATTGATAAAACTATCAAAATCAGGATATGTACCCGGGTCTACCTCTTGATTACGGGTACGACCGTTAGTACGATTCCAGCCGTTTTCTCGTGATACTGTTTGTTTGTCAAAACCTTTTTGTTTCCAAAAGCGGCTAAATTGGTCGTATTGTGCCCGTTTCGTTGCATCGGAAAGAACTTCATAAGCCTCTCCAATATCCTTGAATTTTTCCTCTGCTGCTTTGTTTCCTGGATTGAGGTCTGGGTGATACTGACGCGCTAATCGTCGATAATTCTTTTTAATATCTTCATTTGAGGCTTCTTTAGTTAATCCCAAAATCTCGTAGTAATCGCGAAAATTCTGCAAATTTGGCATAGTTCAGTTATTTATCTTTAACTTTGGAATTTTAGTTTTTTAATGCTTATTTGATTCTTGAACTACTAATTAATTACCAGTTATTAATGACCAAATCCGAATTCTAGATTCACTTCTTTATCTTTCTTCCATCTGTAAGGTGTCATTTTGGGGGTTAGAGGGGGGTTTCCCACCTGGAAAGTTATAACCCCATTTCCTAAGAATATCTAGAAAATATCTAGCAGATGTTATAACCAGTCATCATCGTCATCGTCCCAGTTATCTTGGTAGTTAGGACGGGGTTTGCGTGAATAACCACTGTCATAGGAGGAACGACCTCCCCTGTCATAGTCTCTGTCATAGTCCCTATCATAGTCTTTGCCATAATAATCGCGATCGCCCTTGGCGGCTCCTGAAGGAGCATCGCGAAGCGGGCGCTCTGCGCCATCGCCGTTCGCGTAGCGTTCCGCAGGAAAGGCGGGGCTTTGCCCATCGCCCCTTGGGCGGTTCCTTCTGGGAGTATCGCGGAATGTATCCCTTAGAGATTCACGATCATCCCACAGAGACGGGCGCTTTGCGCCATCGCTTCTAAGAGTATCCCGATCCCGGTCTTTATCACCAGTGAAGATGTCACGGATAGTACCAAACAAGTCATCCTCTTCATCATCAACGAGGTACTGACGGACTTCGCGGTTGAGCTCATATAAAGCATCCTGTAAGTCGGCGTAGGCTTGGTCAATACCTCTGTCATCATTTTCTTGCAAACTTTCACGCAGTTGTCGGCAGATATTATCAATTCTTTGACGGCGAGAGCGAGCAACCTGCATCCCAAAATCCAACGCCACTTCTCTAAGTTGTCGTTCTGCTTGTATAATCAGTGCTTCAGCACGAGTGCGCTTTTCGACCCGTTCTTTGCGTTCCCGGTCAATTTCGGCATATCTCTCGGCATCCTGGATTGCCTGTCTGATTTCCCCTTCGCTCAAGGTGGACGCACCTTGAACTGTGATACTCTGCTCTCTACCTGTGGTTCTATCCAGAGCGGTCACTTGTAGAATGCCGTTGGCATCTATATCAAATGATACTTGAACTTGTGGGATTCCACGTGGTGCGGGGGGAATACCATACAGCTTAAAACGTCCGAGAGACTTATTATCTGCTGCCATCTCCCGTTCGCCTTGGATGACGTGGATTTCCACTGTGTTTTGATTATTTTCTGATGTGGAAAAAATATCAGAGCGGCGTACTGGTATGGTGGTGTTGCGGGGAATCAGTTTTTTCATGACGCCGTTGACGGTTTCTAATCCTAAAGATAGAGGCGTGACATCCAACAGCAGGACATCCTTGAGTTCACCAGCGAGAATACCCGCCTGTATTGCTGCACCTACCGCTACAACTTCATCAGGATTGACGTTTTGGTTGGGTTCTATGCCAATTATCGCTTGTACAAGCCGCTGTACCATTGGCATACGTGTAGCACCACCCACCAGCACAACTTCATCAATATCTGCGGGTGTCAATCCAGCATCTTTCAAAGCACGCTTGACAGGAAGGCGCACTCGTCCAAGTAAGTCATCGCACAAACCTTCAAACTCAGAACGAGTCAAGCGAGTTTCTAGATGTTTGGGACCTTCTTGATCAGCAGCAATAAAGGGTAAGTTAATATCGGTGACGCTGACGGAGGAAAGTTCGATTTTAGCTTTTTCCGCCGCTTCCATCAGACGTTGTAAAGCTTGGCGATCGCGTCTTAAGTCTACCCCTTCGGTTTCCAAAAATTTTTCTGCCAACCAATTGACTATCTTATTGTCAAAATCATTGCCTCCGAGTTGCGTGTTTCCACTCGTAGCTCTCACTTCAAACACCCCATCGCCAACGTCTAGAATTGACACGTCAAACGTGCCACCACCCAAGTCAAAGACTAATATAGTTTCACTGCTACCGCGATCCAATCCGTACGCTAAAGAAGCAGCAGTCGGTTCATTGAGAATCCGCAGCACTTCCAAACCTGCAATTCTGCCAGCATCCCGTGTTGCTTGCCGTTGGGAATCGTTAAAATAAGCAGGAACAGTGATAACGACACCTGTCACTGGTTCACCTAGGTACTTACTGGCGTCTTCTGCTAACTTCTTCAGCACCATTGCAGAAATTTCTTCTGGAACAAAATCCTTATCTAGACGAGGACAAGAAACTTTGATGTTGCCAACTTCGTCTTTGCGAATAGTATATGGAACTCGTTTTGATTCTGGGTTAAGTTCGGCGTACCTACGTCCAATGAAGCGTTTAACGGCGAAAAACGTATTTTGTGGGTTAAGGACAGTTTGTCGCCGTGCCATTTGTCCAACAACTCTTTCGCCTTCTTTACTAAAACCAACGACGGAGGGAGTAGTTCGCATGCCTTCTGCATTGGCAATCACCACCGGCTTGCCACCCTCCATGACGGCAACTACTGAGTTGGTTGTACCCAAGTCAATGCCGACTACCTTGCCCATGCGTTTTTGTTCTCCTATAGTGTCTTATAAGTTAATTTTTTTAGATCTAATGCTTGATTTATTGTATCTTGCTGTTGAGAATTACACGGGTTTTGCAGTGTTCCTCGCTCGTTAATTTGTGAATCTAAAGAACAAAATCGAAAATCACCTCACTAACATAGCCCGCGATCGCGATCCCTATCTAGCGACTGCTGGACATTTTTTTGTCCAAGAATACATTCGTCAACAATTTGCTCAATTGGGAAGTGTGGAAATCCACACCTTTAGAGTTAGGAGCAAAACCTGTCAAAACCTCATTTTGAATTTACCTTCCCAAACTGAGTCCCAAAAGGGTGATTTGCCTCCTATTTTAATTGGTGCCCATTATGATGCTGTTCCTGGCACACCAGGTGCTGATGATAATGCCACAGGTGTGGCAGTCTTGCTAGAATTGGCAAGAATGTTTGCTACCCAACCAACAAAATATCCCCTGCGACTGGTTGCTTTTGATATGGAAGAATACGGCTTATTGGGTAGCACTGAGTATGCTGCTAAGCTCAAGCAAGAACAGCAACCGCTACGCTTAATGATTTCTCTAGAAATGCTTGGATATTGCGATCGCACTCCCGGTTCTCAGAGTTACCCACCTCCTCTAGAACGCTTTTACCCTAATTGTGGTGATTTTATTGCTTTAATTGGTAATTGGCGGACAATTCGTGACTTAATTTGTATTAGCCGCAGTATTCGTAAAGTTGGTGTACCTAGTCAGTGGCTACCAGTACCTAATAGAGGTTTAATCGTTCGCCAGACAAGACAGAGTGACCATGCACCGTTTTGGGATGCAGGTTATCCAGCAATAATGGTGACAGATACAGCATTCATGCGTAATCCAAATTATCATAAACCCAGCGATACTATTGATACTTTGGATTTAGATTTTCTCACTGGTGTTTGTCAAGGTTTGGAAAGCGGTATTCGGCGTTTGTGAGAAGAGATATGAGGTAAATCTAGTAAACCACCCACACTGTAAGTTGATAAGACTCTGAATTATAATCCATCATAATTACTCTAGTTTACTTTTAGTTGAAAAGCTGATGACTGAGCTATATGATACTATTGGTGGTGTTTATGAGCAGTTTAAAACTGTAGCAACATTGCCGATCGCGGAAAAATTTACACTATTTAAGATTCTTGGCAATCTTCAAGGGAAAACCATTCTAGACTTAGCCTGTGGTACCGGCTTTTATAGCAGATTGTTGAAAGAACAAGGAGCTGCAAAAGTTGTTGGTGTAGACATATCAGAGGAAATGGTAAAGGTTGCACGTCAACAAGAACTAAAAAATCCAATTGGAAATGAATACCAGGTGTCAGACATTGCCAAACTCCCCAAGCTTGGCAGTTTTGATTTAGTTACTGCGGTTTATCTTCTCAATTATGCAGAAAACAAAGAGCATCTACTACAGATGCTTCGTAATATTCGCAGTAATCTAGCATCAAACGGGCGTTTTGTTGCCATGACGGTTAATCCAGATTTCTCTTGGAACAAATCAAATCCTACAAAGTATGGACTTACCGTACTCAAACAAGAATCTCTGTCAGAGGGCTTTTATTCAGAAGCTGAATTTCACACAAATCCACCATTTATTATTAAATACTTTGGGTGGAGTCAATCTATTTATGAATGGGCTGTAACAGAAGCCGGGTTTAAGAATTTTTCATGGCATCCTATAGAAGTTCCAAAGCAAGCAATAGAACAGTATACAGAAGATTACTGGCAGGATTTTTTAGACAATTGCTTAATCATTGGTCTAAGTTGTGAGAAATAATGGCTTGTAGACTTCGTGGATGGATGTTATTCCAAATATGCCCCCCTACCGGATTGAAGTTTTTATAAAATACATGGTCTACTGAAAAATTAAACCCCTAAATAATCTGGCTACAGAGGACAATTGTGAATATGGACACAGTAGCGTTCACGGGTATTTTGTCCTTCGGCTGGCTGTACTGGAAAATACAGCCGCATTTAGCTATGCACATTCCAGATGGCTTCTTGAACCTACCTGTTATCCTTGTAACTTGGGTAATCGCCATTGGTCTAATTGCACTAGCTATTGGGCGATCGCAAGCAGAATACCAAGAGCGAGCTGTACCTTTAATGGGAGTTTGTGCAGCATTTATCTTTGCAGCACAAATGATTAATTTCCCGATTCCAGGAGGTACTTCTGGACACCTTTTGGGTGGGACACTAGCAGGAGCTTTATTAGGACCGTGGGCTGGATCGCTAGTGATGGTTGTGGTGTTCATCGTGCAGAGTGTTCTCTTTCAGGATGGTGGACTGACGGCATTAGGAGCCAACATCTTTAACATGGGATTAATCGGTACGTTTGGTGGCTACTATCTCTACCGCACAGTTCGATTTGCCACAGGGCGTGAGACTTTGCGAGGAGTGGTGATTGGCACAGCGATCGCTGCTTGGACAAGCGTAGTGGTAGCCTCAGTTGTGTGTGCCTTGGAACTTGCTTTGTCTGGAACAGTTCCTCTAACGGTGGCTTTCAGTGCGATGGCTTCTTGGCACGTCTTGATAGGCATTGGCGAGGCGCTGATCACCGTGATAGCACTGAGTTTTATTTGGCGGACTCGACCCGATCTATTTTACGATCCGCCCCACAAGACGAGGTCATCTGTCTCTCGTCCCCTCCCCCGGTATTAAAAGGTGTTTATTGAAATGAGTAGCAACCTCTCGCGATCGCGCAACCGTGCTTTTGTCATCACTGGCTTAGGTATTGCCCTGCTAATTGCAATTTTCCTTTCTCCATTGGCTAGCAAAAACCCAGATGGACTGGATAGAGTCTCACAAGACCTCAAGTTTGACAGCAAGGAACTTCAAGATAAACCCGCTAAGAAGTTACCATTTTACGCCATTTTTGATGAGTATGCCCTCAGAGGTGTACCAGAAGCGATCGCCACTCCATTGGCTGGTTTAGTTGGAACGTTAGCAACTTTTGGCTTAGCTTGGGGTATTGGCAAATTAGTTGTTCGTGGTTCTGGTACACCTTCCACACAGCACGATACCTATCCAAACTCAGATGATTGAAGAAGAAGTCAGGAGTCAGCAATTCCTGAGTCAGCAATATGATTGGATGGGGATTGGTGGCCCCAACCAATTGTAGACACCCCCGTTGACGGTGGGGATTTAAACCCCCTTTACTCCTCCCTTGCGTCGCACAGAATTCAATTGGTGAATTCTGGCTTCTGACTCCTGAGTTCTTCTTGTTAAATAGGAAGTTAACAGAATGTTTTGAATTATTAGTTACTATGCTGCTGCACATTGGGGCGTTAGCGTTGGATGTCAATAGCAAGCAGGTTACTCCTTGGCACAAACTTGCCCCCCGTACTCGGGTACTGTGCACATTGTTGTTCGTGTTTGCCATTGTTTTAACGCCAAATGGACATTGGTGGACTTGGGCAATTTATGGATTGGCTCTGGTCGGCTTGCTATTGCTTAGTCGAGTCACTCTATCAGTACTACTGAAACGGTTAGCAGTTGAGTTCACATTTATTGGTGTTGTTCTTCTGGGTACTTTGTTCCGGAGTGGTGGCGATGTGTTATGGTCTTGGGGACCACTACAGATAACAACAGTGGGGCTAACTGTTTTGGGTAGTGTAACGCTTAAGGCGCTCTTATCGCTGCTGATGCTGAATTTACTGACTTTAACGACTTCGGTAACAGCTTTACTTCATGCTCTACTTGAACTGAGAACCCCACCGCTACTAGTAGCAATTCTGGCATCCATGTATAGCTACATCAGTGTGTTGATTGGCGAGTTTAACGCTATGCGTCGAGCAGCAGAGTCTCGAAACCTCATGGGTAGCAACCGCTCTATACGCTTAGTCGTTGGCAACATGATTGGAGCGCTTTTTATCCGCACTTACGAGCGGGGAAATCAAGTTTACCAGGCAATGCTGTCACGGGGTTATCAAGGACTACCACCGAGAGAAAAAGTCCCGTCAGGGGGACAATCTGACGTTGTAGCTCTAAGTTTGACTGTCATTTTGGCGCTGCTCGGTCAAGCTATTTACTGGCGTAGATAACTTTTAGTCACGTTGTCTTGATGCACCATAATCCAATATCAATTCAAAATCTTAGCTATACCTACCCTGATGGAACTCAGGCTTTAAGGGAAATTAATTTTTCTATTAAAGCAACTGAGCGAGTGGCATTAATCGGAGCCAATGGCTCGGGAAAATCCACGTTGCTGTTACACCTGAATGGAATTCTCATACCTCAGTCGGGACAGGTGATGATTGGAGAGTGGTCTGTAACTGTTGAGAATTTGCGAAACATTCGGAATTTTGTGGGGTTGGTGTTTCAGAATCCAGATAATCAGCTGTTTATGCCAACAGTTTGGGAAGATGTTGCCTTTGGTCCTATGAATCTGGGTTTGCGAGGTCAGGAATTGACACAGCAAGTTCTTCAGGCGATGGCAGCAGTTGATATTGATCCAGAATGGTATGGGCAAAGAAATACCGATAATTTATCTGGAGGTGAAAAAAAACGGATTGCGATCGCCGGAGTCTTAGCAATGAACCCACAGATATTGGTGTTTGATGAACCCTCTGCTCAGTTAGATCCCCGTTCTCGCCGTCAATTCATCGAACTGCTGCAAAGTTTACCTCTCACTCAACTGATTGCAACGCACGATTTAGATTTAGCTTTGGATTTGTGCGATCGCACTGTTGTCCTGAGTCGAGGTCAGGTTGTGTATGATGGTGAGACTGAGTGCGTCATGAGCGATCTAAGTTTCTTGCTTCAGCATGCTTTAGAATCACCACTAAGCTATAGTCGCCCTTACTGTCAGCTTGAACATGCACCTGTCAGTCCCGCCCTGTTCAATAAATTTGTTTGAGTCAATCAACCAGAGTTGCACTCAATTGTTAGTCAAACAGATAAGCTGCTGCTACTATCAAGCTTTTTTAGTAGTGATTGAGATTTAAAGCGATTAGTAAATTAAAGGCTATTTTGGAAATTGACTTCCGGGTAGCTGTGACAGCAAATCTGCAGTTAACGCTAGAATTGCACCCATAAACGTGACAGCAGGGACTAATATCATGTCCGGTTGATTAGTTGTGATTCCCGCAATATCTGCACCCCACCCCTTAATCCCCTCCCGTTAGTAAGGGGAGGGGCGGTTTTGGCGCAAGACAAAACCGGGGTGGGGTTGTGCGGGATTTATAAGCAATTAACCGGACATGATATCACTCCCATAGATCCCCCACGTAACAGCAAAACTAGACACAATAAGTTGGATTCCCCAACTGGGAACATGCCAAATATTCATTTGTTTTCTCCATGCTCTTCAACTTATGTAGAGACGTAATATGCAAAGTCTCTACACGTATGCAATTGTCACAAGTCACTCTTAACTGAACGGCACTGGATTTGTACTCGCACACTTTAAAACAGCTTAGAAACCAAAAACGACTCAATGTCAGTTTGATTGAGGTTACGACCAATCAACACCAATCGAGTTTGGCGTGGTTCGTTAGTTTTCCATAGCCGATCATAGAAAGATTCCAGACGAGTCCCTACACCCTGTAACACCATCCGCATTGGCTTACTGGGGACATTAACAAAGCCTTTTATCCGGTAAATTTCTTGTTGGATAGTCAGATGCTTTAGCTTGTCGATTAACATCTTCGGTTCAAAAGCTTGGTCTAAGATTAAGTGAACTGAGTTGATGTCATCATCATGTTCATGTTCTTCCTCAGTGTCATGGTGGCTGGGACGAAAATCTAAATTATCTTCAACAGCAGCATGAAATCCCAACAGCACATCAGGACCAATTTGTCCATCTTCACAAGGAATAATCTTCACACCTGGTCTTAACTGTTGCTGCAACCAATCTTTTACTTGTAGGCGAGTTTGGGGATTGACTAAGTCAGTTTTCGTTAACAGTATTAAATCAGCGCAAGCTAGCTGGTCTTCAAACAACTCCTCAATCGGAGTTTCATGTTCTATATTTGGGTCAGCTTGTCGTTGGGCGTTGAGTGCATTTAAATCAGCAGCAAGAGTACCAGTGGCTACAGCTTCACAATCAACCACAGTGACAACACTATCAACAGTAGCACCCGTGCGAATTTCAGGCCAGCGGAAGGCTTGCACCAAGGGTTTAGGTAATGCTAACCCAGAGGTTTCAATCAGCAGACAATCAATCTGCTCCCGACGCTTGAGCAGTTGTTGCATGACTGGGAAAAACTCTTCCTGAACGGTACAACACAAACAACCGTTAGTCAGTTCTAGGATATTACTATTCGGATCTTCCTCTTCATCACAGACTTGACAGGATCGCAGCAGTTCACCATCAATTCCTATCTCACCAAATTCATTAACAACTACAGCAATGCGCCGTCCTTGATTATTTTGTAATAGATGGCGAATGATGGTAGTTTTGCCAGCACCAAGGAATCCAGTAATCACAGTCGCTGGAATTTTAGCAGTCATCTGTAACCTCGCAGATGTGACTTTTTGTAACTTGCAATGTCGGCGGGCATTCTGACTTATTGAAACTTAAACTCTGTTTCATTACAGTTGCGGGACAGTGCTGGACTTGCACCAGACTTTCCCCGTTTCCTCTAATGGCTGACCCCCATTAGAACCGACCATTGAAATACTACAACAATTAGCTTGTTTTTAGTGTAAAAAAATAAGCGATCGCTCTTGGCAGCTCCCCAAATCCTTGCATTGCTGCATCACTACAACGGAGCAACGCGAAAAAGTGAGGTGCCAAAAAAAAGATGATCGGTTGCTTTGCCGACAAAAAAGCTGTGGGAATGACCAAGTCCCTTCCCTTCTCCTTCTCCTATCCTAGAGCGTCAGTCCACTAGAAGTATTTGACGTAAAATGCAAAATATGCATGTTGTTTAAATTGAGCATGTAGGCTTTCTGTTTTAATGCGTAGGCGTAGCCCGTCGTAGACATCGCTAAAAACCAAACCTAAATATTTAGCTCAAAATAGGTGTTTTATGCTAATGCATATACTAAAGTTTTTGTCAATCTATATTAGTGGACTGGCTCTCTAGAGGCTGCGCCAACACCAGACGCTAACGCGAACGGGACGCTGCGCGAACGGGACAAGGGAACGCTTAACGCTTAACAGTGAAAGTTATCCTGCCACCTCATTAACTGGAAACCTATCAATGAGCTGCATAGCGCGTTGAGCATTGCGCAGCAAGGATTCTGATAAGTGTGGTACGTGGGGAATTTGCGATAGTAAATCTAACGTCCGGCGTAAAATTCGCACCACATCACCTTCATCTAAACTCGTATTTTCACAAAGTTCTATCCACTCCATACCCAGCGCCCACTGCTCTACCAGGGATATTAACTCAAACTCTAACCATATCGGTAAAGCCACATTGTAGCGACGTTGCTGTTGGAACATCTTGCGACGAATCCCCCGTAATCTTGATAAAGCTTCCGCCACTTCTTCACTCAGATCAAAGCGAACCATGCTATCCGGACGTGGGGTTTCTGTCACCAAAGCCGCGATCGCCGCTGCTAAGTGGTGTGGATCTAAGTTGTCCAATTCTCCTTGGGCAAGTGCTAAGCCCAACCACAACTCATTTTCCCCTCGAATGGCTGCAGCAATTTGTCCCAGTCGCGTGGGAACGAGATTATCCAGACCTTCAAAGTGCTGCAAAATCTCAATGAGATTGAGAAACTCTTCCCAATGGCGCTGAGACTGTTGCTCTACTTGTGCCTGCATTTGTTGTATTTCGGCTTCCAGTTCAGCAACCTGTGTTCTGCGTTTGAAAAGACTGGCTGCATTGCCTGATTGATGCAAGGGATGAGCTTCTAATTGCTCTGCAAGAGCAGTAACGCGATGAAGTTGTTCTACAACTTCTGGAGCCATAAATACAGCTTCGCTTGATTTGGGAATCTGTTGAGTGATTGCTGCTGTTTCCTCGTTACCAAGAAACGATTGTCCTCGTTTCAAGAGTATTTCTGGTGGTAGCAACTCAGTAGGTACGTCAATTCGCGGCAGTTCTGCAAACAAATCTACGACATCAGAGGCTGTTGCTACATACCAGCGGTTATCTTGTCCCAAACATACCAAGTAACAAGTTTGACCAGAACCTGCGGTTTTCCCTACTAACACCGCTGTTATGGGTACAGGCATTGTGAAGTTTTTACTCTTGAGACTCAAAAGCGTTCCCGACACTGCAAAGCCCAACATCATCTCCAATTCCTCTTGTCGGGATTCCTGAGCCTGCTCTTGCAGTGTTTTCAGTAACCGGCGTTCTACTCGCAGGCGTTGCCGCAATTTTTCATAAACAGCCAGTTCCCCTTCGTCAATAGCAGCGATTTGTGCTTGAAGTTGAGCAAGTTGTGTTTCTAAGTCACTTATGTACTCGCGCTGCGGTCGTAGATGCAAGTTTGCTAAGTACTGCCCAAAGCTGCGTTCTATGAGTTCCTTGGCTTCTTCCAAAGTGTGAGTTTGCAGTAAGTTTAGCACCATGCCATAACTTGGCGTAAATTGACTGACGAGGGGATCTGCTTGGGATGTTGCCAAGTAAGCAGCTTCTTTCGCTCCTTCAAAAGGAGTTTGCAGCGTCACAACATGACCCCGTTCATCCATTCCTCGGCGACCGGCTCTACCTGCCATTTGTAGAAATTCGGAAGCATTCAACAGGCGATGTCCGGTATCAGTACGCTTAGAAAGGGTGGAAATGACCGTTGTCCGAGCTGGCATATTAATTCCAGCTGCTAGGGTTTCGGTAGCAAATACGACTTTAATTAACCCTTGCTGAAAAAGTTCTTCAACAATCACTTTCCACGCAGGTAAAATTCCAGCATGGTGTGCGGCTATTCCTCGGTAAAGTGGTGCAATGTGCCCAGAACGTCCTGCTTCAGGATTACGGGTGAAAAATTCGTCAATTTGCCGCCGCAATTGTTGCGCTTCTTCCTCATTAACTAGCCACATATCACCCACATCAGCCACCGCTTTATCACATCCCCGGCGACTGAAGATGAAGTAAATTGCTGGCAGCATATCCCGTTCCTGTAGCTGGCTCACAACCTGAATAATGCTGGGGGCTTCCGCTTTCACATGAGCTTTGCTCTTTTCTTTATCTCCTTTTTTCTTCTTCCTCAGCAGGCGGTGGTTAATTTGGGTTTTATTATCATTTAGGAGGGGAAATAACCCTTTTATGTTGCCAAAATGAAATTCCAAAGGCACTGGGCGATGATCAGAGTATATGAGGTCGGTAGGACCATGAACTTGATTTAACCAATCGGTCAGTTCATCACTATTGGCAACAGTTGCTGAGAGGGCTACGAGTTGAATTGCTTGGGGACAATAGATGATGGACTCTTCCCAAACTGTTCCCCGTTGGCGATCGTTCATATAGTGGCACTCATCCAGCACCACAGCCTCAACGTCTACTAATGAAATGCCAACTTGCCCGATTGGTGTACCATAAAGCATATTACGGAAGATTTCTGTGGTCATCACCAAAATCGGTGCATCTCGGTTAATGGAGGCATCTCCAGTTAAGAGTCCAACATGCTCAAAGCCGAATTTTTCGCGAAAGTCACGTAGTTTCTGATTCGAGAGTGCTTTTAGGGGAGTGGTGTAAAAGACTCTTTTCCCACGTGATAGGGCGCGATATATGGCGTATTCCCCCACCAATGTTTTGCCCGAACCTGTGGGTGCACACACAACAACGGAACTTCCAGCATTCAGGGAAGCGATCGCATCCTTCTGGAACTGATCTAATTCAAAAGGGAATATCGAACTTGGTTCAAGTTCTGGAGACAGCGCAGGGTAATTCACTCAATCACATTTGCAACCAAAACTGTTTACTATATTAACTACTCTTTTGTCAACTTAGTTATAAGTCATTAGTCATTAGTCATTAGTCATTAGTCATTTGTTCTTCTTCTTGTCCCATTGCCCATTGCCCATTGCCCACCAACCAATGATTGACCACACCCCTTGACAAATAACTATTTTCCCAATTCTTGTGAGCGGATTGTTGCTGCTTTTACTGCTTCAATTAAAGCTGAGCGAAATCCTGCTCGTTCTAGTTGAGCAACACCAGCGATTGTAGTACCGCCTGGGCTAGTCACACGGTCTTTGAGTTCTGCTGGGTGTATTTTGGTTTCATGCAAGAGCTTGGCTGTTCCTAGTACAGTTTGCAAAGCAAGTTGATTAGCAATTGCCCTAGGTAAACCTGCTGCGACTCCCCCATCAGCAAGTGCTTCTACAAGCAGTGCTACGTAAGCTGGACCAGATCCTGATAGTCCTGTCACTGCATCCATCAGGTTTTCTGAAACTTCCACGACTTCTCCCACTGCTGAAAAAAGTCGCTTTGCAGTTTCGTGGTGGTTTGCTTTGGTATACGCACCTGGACAGATGGCAGTCATTCCTGCTCCCACAGTTGCGGGAGTATTAGGCATTGCTCGAATAACTGGCAAGTGGGGAAAAGCGGCTTCTAACTGATTTAATGTCACGCCTGCTAAAATGGATATCACCAATGGTTTTGAATCTAATGGCTTTGAATCTGTAGCGATGACATCTGCGAATTCTTGGGCGAGTGCACTAAACACTTGAGGTTTCACTGCCAAAAACACAACCTCCGTTGTTGGTGTGAAAACCAGACGATTATCGGCTGTCACCTTAACACCGTATTGGTCTTCCAGAAAACCTTGGCGCGAGATTTGGGGTTCGCTGACGAGGACGTCTGATGGTTGATAGATTTTACGAGCAATAAGGCGGGATAAGAGTGTTTCTCCCATTACCCCGCCACCAATCAAGCCAAATTTAATAGTCATAAGTCAAGAGTCAAGCGGAGGTAGTGCATTGCCAAGAATTGTCTGTTGCTTCGGTTTCTTCCGCTCTTCGCAAGCTCCAAAGAAGGAGCGCGGGCTGCTAAACTATGTCCTGAGCCACTATGCCCAGAGGACACGCACTCGCGTTTGCAAGGTTTCCCCTATTGTAGACGCCCGTAGACGCAAAGCGGTGAGACAGCGCTATAGGAGGATTTCTCTCTGTAGGCGACTGCGTTAGCGCAGCGTGACCGTTGGCTCACCTGTTCCGACAGGAGAAGGTCATACCCGTAAGTCTTGCGGACAGGCTACGCCAACGCGGAGCGTCTCCGCTTCAAAGGTCAAGAGTCAATATCTTTGGACTGGTGGACTATGGACTCTTGACTAATCATAATTTACGTGCTATGTAGAACCTCTCCATAGTTGTCTACGACAACTACTTTGTCTACTGGGCGTGCTTCTACTAAGGATGACGGCATCAACAGTCCCTAGGCGTCACTTCGGAGCTAGCCGATCCTACGTATAAATTGAGAAAATTCTCAATTTTTGTCTTAGATTGGTCGGCTTGATTTTCGCCATTATGACCAATATCGAGTAAGTATAGCAAACAAATTGGCTACTTATTCAAGCTCTATTGCGCCATTCTGTTAACTTCATTTCCCCAAGTTGGGTTTGGTCCTGTAGGACGTGAGGGACGTGCTGAGGGTTGCGGGACTTCATGAAGAATTCCTGACTGGGTGCTGACTTGCACACAACTTGGTGTAAATAAAAATATACTTTCGCCGATCCGTTCTTGGTGTCCATCAAGCGCGTAAGTACCACCTGCTACAAAGTCTACTGCCCTTTGTGCTTGATCCGGGTCCATGATGGTTAAATTTAATACTACTGACTTTCGCTCTCGCAATGCTTGAATTGCTTGGGGCATTTCTTCGAAAGTTCGTGGTTCTAGCACCAAGACTTCTGAGATCCCATTTAATGCTCCTGGCATACCAATAACATTACTCATCGGCTTTGCTCCCGTTGCTACATCTCCTCCCATTGTAGGCATTGGCTCGCGCCAGCGTCGATTTTGAGCAGGAGGTTCTTGTGGTGCGCTTTGAGCATTTTGTTCCTGATACAGATTTTGATAACTTTCTGCATCTGGTTCTTCTTCATAGTACTCGTATTCTACTTGCTCATTTAGACCTACGAAGTCTCTCAGTTTAGAAAATATATTGTTCATAGTCTACGCTCCTAAGACCACTCACTTTAAACGATATGGCAAAAACTGAATCAATTTTTACCCTTGCAAAAGGTAGATAATCCAGCCCTTCTATCGCTGTTTGTCCTATCTACTACAGATTTTTGTTTGAACAAACGCTTCTAGAAGGTCTGTCTATGTTTTGTAGGTAACAATGAGTCAAGATTATATCCTAACCAGTTGACTTAGGGAAGTTGTTTTCCCTTGATATTCTATTGACTTTTGCTTTTGTCAATACTATATCTTTTGTCACCGATTGAACCAGTATGTCAAGAAGTTTTTCTCTACAAAGTTTTACAAGTAGCTCAGAAGTCTCCAAACTTCAGTATTTTATGTAGCTTATAAAACCAAAAAATATTCCGTTTACTTATTCTCTGCTTTTTGCATCGATTTCAGCAGAACGCTCTCCAAATAAGATGGTTCCTAGTCTTACCATTGTTGCACCTGCTTGCACTGCCAGTTTGTAATCTCCTGACATACCCATTGAAAGTTGTTGCATTTGAATATTAGACCAGTTTTGTTCTTGAATTTCTTTTGCTAATTCACGAGTATGATTGAATACAGTAATATTTTCCAAATTACTTGATCCAAAAGGAGGAATTGTCATTAAGCCCTGAATTTGTAAATTTTTGCATTGATCGAGAGCAGGTAAATCAGCCAATAGTTGTGGTGCGCTCCAACCCAACTTGTTTGGATCGGGTAGTATTTTGACTTGCAGACAAACCTGAGGACTTATTTTTAACTGTTGCGCCAACTGGTTTAAGCGTTGGGCAAGCTTCAAATTATCTACCGAGTGAAGCCATTGAAATTGTTCAATGGCTTTTTTGGCTTTGTTACTTTGCAAATGTCCAATGAAGTGCCAGGTAATATCGCTTAAGTCTTGCAACTGAGCTTGTTTGCTAGCTGCTTCTTGAATGCGACTCTCGCCAAAATCCCGAATCCCGACAGCGTAAGCACAGCGTATGATTTCGGCAGAGGCTTGCTTGGTCACAGCAATCAACCGGACTGAATCTGGTAAAGAGGAACGAATGGTAAGAATGCGATCGCGAATCAAACTACTCATTGGAAGGTGCGCTGGAAAACACTCTGAAGCTGATTGTACTCCTGAGATTGTCCCGTACGACGCAGACTACGCAAGCGATTTTCTAACATCATTCTAGCCTCAGTACGTCCAATGGGCTGAAACTTCATACCTTTGACATCAGTTGCTACTAAAAAAAATAAGCGTTGGGCATACAGTGTTGTGAACAACTCTTGGTTCTCATCTACCATACAAATCCTATAAAGCAAACCCCAAGTTGGATGATTAATGTAAGTTTCCGAGTTGTCTAAGTTCATTTAATACTGAGGGATGAGTACATATTTTTGCAGTTGAAGAGAAAAATTTTGACGACAAATGATGCATTTCGCCAAAATCTTAGCTAAAAAAACAAAACCCTAAAGTCAAGAGGAGGCAGTGTATTGCAGAGCCAGTGCTGAAGGAGGGTTTCCCGTTATTCGCATCTAAATAGCCGCAGGAACCACAGAACAAACCGCGCCGCGTTGGTTTTAGTTCTTCAATAATTTCCATACAGCGGACTTTAGGGCAACTTGTGATTGTGCTACCGCTTAACATGGAGCGAATCAAGTCAACGGCGTTGCAATCAGATTTTAAGCTACCTTTGATGTCGCTGACAAGGTGCATAAGGTAGCTGTAAAGCTCAATTAATAGCAATTCATCAACAGCAACAGTTCTCCATTCACACACTCGCCCTCAATCAAACCTCTTACCACTTTTTTATCTTTTGCGCCTTGTGCTAAGTCACTTTGGCATGCTTTATACGCATGGTCATACAGCAGCAAATCCTAGAACACCTATGTCTTCATTCCGTTCTTGTACCTTGGAATTTACTGCTACTTGTGTTATTTTAGATTGAATTGGGCGATTAGCACAGTGGTAGCGCACTTCCTTCACACGGAAGGGGTCACTGGTTCGAGTCCAGTATCGCCCATTGATTGAGTGCTTAAACAGCGGATTGTTTGTCGTTGTAGACGTATGAAAGCTCTACTTTGAAATTCATCTACACTGCTCATTCTTAGGCAAAATGGGTAAATTTTAGCCAGTGGTAGTTATGACACAAGTTAATTCTCTAGGCTGGAGTTGATTGTTTTTCCTCTAATTCTTTAATATGGTTTTTTAGCTGTTCAAGTTCATCAATTAACTGCAAAACCGTCACTCCAATGTCTGGTCTAACTTCCGGTTGAGCAGAATTATTTATTTGCGCCTGCGCCCATGCTGCTAACTGTTTCAGCGTCATTTTCTTATCCTCCAATTAATCCAGCGGTTGGAATCGGGACGGTATACAGTGATTAAATTTGCAGTTTGGGTAACTTGATTATATGCCCAGACACTATGAATAGGCTCGCCTATTGAGTTCCATCCCAATATTAGACAAGCAGGTAAAGGATATGCATCAGTGTAATCTTCAATTATTTCACCTCCTTGCTCTACTGAAAAGTATATTTCAGCAATTCCTAGAGAGTCTGCTGCTGCTTCGTTTAAGCTGTGTTCAGATGCAATAACCTATCTGCTTTGATTGCATTAATGATATCGTTAATATTCATCTTAATTATTAGTTTGTCTGAGTGCAAATTGTGCTTTGAGGAATTTCTTCATCTCAAACAATATCCTTCCGCTTTTGCAATATCAACGCCACTACCAAACAAACCAAAGCATGTACACCGAGAATCCCCCAATTTAAGCCAAGATTTTTCCACGTTGCATCATAAACAGAAGACGCTTTCACAATATTCTCTGGAGTATTTGCTGGAATCATTTCATTAACATTCACTAAGGTTCCATAAGCTCCCATAGACCATCTACTAATTGTCAGCCAACCAAGTTTACCTGGTAATCCTTTAAGTTCAAAAAGTACTCCCGACAGTATAATCTGTGGAATCATAATTAAAGGAAGAATACTATTCGCCTCGTTTTCATTCTTCACAAATGCTGAAATCATCAAACTGAGGCTGATACTCGCTAGCAGTGTTAAAAAGGTTGTCACACCCAAGCCCAAATACCAAGGCATGAGATTATATTCTGGTGATTTAAAGCCCACGACAACTGCTAAAATAATCAATAAAGTCTGAAGAAGGGCTAGACCAGAACGTATGAGAACTTTAGAACCTAAATAGGAAAATAAGCCTAAATTAATTAGTCTTTCTCTGGCGTAAATCGCTGATTCCTTGACAATTTCACGTACAGAACTAGAAAGTCCAATCCAAATTCCAATACAACTGAAAATGAAAAGTACCTTGAGTGCTAGGGAATTTTGACTGAGTTCAGGTGGATTAAGTTTAAACAGAGGAGTCTCACCTTGTAATATCCAAGCAGTTAGACCAATAGCAATTGGACCTGATATCAAAGAGAAAATCCAACTGGCGCGGTCTCTCAATACTAACTGGAGATACCGCTGACTGAGTAACCATAGTTGTTTAAACGGAGATATCCCCGTGTAAAGCTTGGCATTATCAGTCTTTAATTTAGTATCTTTCCCCGGACTAAGAACTGCTTGGACGTAGTTTTTATATTCCAGTGAATGTTGATATTTCTGTGTCCAGCGGTCAACTGTTGATAGGACTTCTGATATGGTAGCGCCTTGGTCGAGCTTGATATAAATATCTGAAAAATATTTCAAATCTTCAGAAGGCATTTCAAAGAAATGTAGCGCATTCTGAGGTGGTCCAAAGTAGCACAGTTTACCACCTCGACCCATAAAAGTAATGCGATCGCACACCTCAATATTTGCCGTAGCATGAGTAACCAATACCACTGTTCGTCCTTGACCTGCCAATTCCCGCAATAACTTCATCATTTCTTTATCTAAACCGGGATCAAGACCAGAAGTCGGTTCATCAAGGAAGAATAGTTTGGGGTCTGCTAATAATTCCACACCAATGCTAACGCGTTTACGTTGTCCACCACTGAGATTGCGAATAAAGTTATGTCTGACGTGACTCAATTTTATTTGCTCTAGAGTCGTCTCAACGATTTGCTTAACATTTGTATCTGGTGGGAGTCGCAGCTTGCAAGCGTAGGAGATGACCTCTTCAACTGTCAAGTCAGGATGCACAATGTCATCCTGAGGAACATAACCAATTTGCGAACGATACACTGCCCAGTTTTGCCGCAAGTTGTCCCCATTGAGATACACTGTACCTGATGTGACTGGCTCAATTCCCAAAAGGGATTTCATGAGAGTGGACTTACCAGTACCACTACCCCCAACCAACGCCACTAACTGTCCTGGTTGGATAACCAAAGACACATCACTGAGGATAACTTTTTCCTTTCCCTCCTTATCTTTCACCTTGCGTACCAGTTGGTGAACATCAAGGCGAATTTGACTGCCAGTATTTAGTAATTCTAAGCAGTCCAGACGATATAGTAAGGTAAAAGGACCAATTTGAATCTTACTGCCATCTTGGAGATGGACACGTTTTGAAATTCTGATGCCATCAACAAAAATCCCGTTAGTACTGTAGTCATTGAGAGTATGTCCACCTTGACTATCAGGATAAATTGTGGCGTGTAGGCGAGAAACGGTGGGTGCGTCCAGTTGCATTGTAGAATAGCGATCGCTCCCTGGAGCGCGACCCAGTTGCACAGGCCAATCCTTCAAACTTTTCAAATCCAGACGACGGTTGCTAGGTATCACCAAGTGATTGCCAGCTGGACTATCTGGATTACAGTATGTTAACAATATTCTGTTAGTAGGAGATTGTCCAATTTCCAGCTGAACTCCGTTTTTCAGGAGATAGCCTTCAGAGGCATTTATGCGAGTTTGATTGATAAATATCCCATTGCGACTGGGACCGGAACCATCACCATCGTAAATTCTATAGTCTTTTCCTTCTTTTTGTAAGATTGCCTGCTTTCTAGAGCAAACTTCCCAGCCCACTAGGACTTCTAAATCTGCCCAGTCTCGACCACGACCTAAACGATGGGCATCTTTGTCGAGGTTAAGTCGAAGGGTTTGACCTTGACTATTTAGTTCTATATACGGTTGAGGAGTAACAAGCGTGGCTTGTTCAAATTTACCACTCATTAATAGGGACTGTATAATTAGTTGTTGTTTCTCATGATGTGCAGAAACCATGTATGTTCGTCAACTAATATTTTCAAATAGCAACACAAGCTTTATGAAAAATTAATTTTTTATATGAATTGCTATCTGAAGCACTTGGAATAGCGATAATCAAAATGACTCCATCTTATAGAAATTTCCTGAAATTGCCATTGAATAATGAAAACCATTATTGCGCGACGTTTTTTGCTCATTCATTTCCTAATACTTATAGGGTTAGTTGGAACTGGATGCAATAACAAACAAGAAAACATCAACTCGAAAAAACTGACTGTAGGTGTGGTAAGCTATGGCGAAAGAGCCGTTTCTATAGAGAAGTACGAGCGCTTCAAAGATTATATAGCAAGACAAACTCAGTCAATTGTAGAACTGGAACCGGCTTATAACGAATTGCAAGCTTTAGAGCAAATTCAACGCAAAAATTGGGAAATTGTTTTTGCGCCTCCAGGTTTAGCAGCAATAGCGATCAGTAAAGAACTCTATGTTCCTCTGTTCTCTATGGAGGGAACACTTGGTAGACAACGCTCTTTACTTATAGTTCGAGATGATAAACCAATAAAAACAATAACAGACCTAGCTAATAAAACGGTTGCCTTGGAAGCAGCAGGTTCTGCTGCTGGCTATTATGTTCCTCTGTATGATTTGTACGGTTTAACCCTTGCTCAAATCCGTCCTGCTCCCACTCCCAAAACAGTCTTACAGTGGCTTAGTGAAGGTAGCGTTGATGCTGGCGCATTATCCCAAACAGATTTTGAGCTTATAGCGCGAGAGTTTAGTACAACCAAGTTTAGGATTTTACACACTAGCCGATCAATTCCTCCTGCGGTTGTTTTACTAGCACCAACTGTAGAACGCAATCAACAGCAGCAGATTCAAAAAGCAATGAACCAAGCACCTGGAGATATCACAGCAGACGCTGGTTACGTCCCTGGAGCAAAAGTACCTAGCTATGAGCAGTTCATTAAAATAGTAGATAAAGTCAAACCTCTGGAAGCGCAAGTCAACAAAACACCCGCTGTCTTGCTCAATCAAAAATCTACTAGTCAAGAGAAGGTTAGTAGATAAGTGGTTAACTCAGACAACTTCATAAAATGTAATCATTTTTTTACGTTTTTTTGAAAATTCTGCCGATATATCATTAAGTCTTTAAGAGGTTAGAGTAACGATGAATCAACTTATACTTGTATGGTAGAAATTATCTATCCTGCGATAGTTGGCTATTGCTGGAAATACAGTGCGTGGTATTGTAGTTATGATAGACAGCCGCGATAAATCTATTAAACCAGTGAACAGTGAGCAGTGAACAGTGAAGGAGTCAGGAGTCAGGAGTCAGGAGTCAGGAGTCAGGAGTCAGGAGTCAGAAAACTAAATTCTTTATTTCTTCCTTCCTTCTGAATCAAGAATTGCTGTATTCTGAATTCTTCTTCCAATTGATAACTGATAACTGATAACTGATAACTGATAACGTTTTACCTCTTAAAAACACTAAATTCTTTATAAACAAAATGGCTAAGATAGCTAGGAGTTCCCTATTATGTCTCAACCTCACATAACAAAAGCAGAAATCCCTTCTGGGACAATTATTGATAACCGTTATATTATTCAAAGACTGTTGGGACAGGGAGGATTAGGAAGAACATACCTGGCGTTTGATACTCGTCGCTTTAACGAAGCATGTGTCTTAAAAGAATTTGCACCCACTGGTTCAGGGGAGAATGCTTTAGAAAAATGCCGCAATTTATTTAAAAGAGAAGCAAAAATTCTTCACCAATTGGAACACCCTCAGATCCCTCGTTTCTTGGCTTGTTTTGAAGGAGATGGTCGTCTGTTTTTGGTACAGGAGTTTGTTGATGGTAAAACATATTCAGCCTTGTTGCGAGAACGGCAAAGCTTGGGACGAACTTTTACTGAAGTTGAAGTTATACAATGGTTAAAGAATTTGTTGCCTGTATTGGAATATGTTCACCGGCATAACATTATCCATCGAGATATTTCTCCTGACAACATCATGTTGCCTGATGGCAAAAATTTGCCAGTACTGATTGATTTTGGTGTGGGAAAGCAGATAGCTAACCTGAATGAAGGAACCACGCCTTACCATATGACTTTTGTTGGCAAAATGTCGCTTGTAGGTAAAGTGGGATATGCTCCCCGTGAGCAAATTAGCTTAGGGTTATGTTCTCCCTGTAGTGACCTTTATGCTCTGGGCGTGACTACAGTTGTACTACTAACAGGTAGAGATCCAGCTTTCCTTATGGATCAGTACTCTTTGGAGTGGAGATGGCATTCTTACACCAATATCACCAATGATTTTGCCAGAGTACTCGATAAATTGCTAGCAGATACGCCAAAACAACGATACCAATCCTCAAAGGAAATTCTCACAGACTTACAGCGTCTTGGACAGTCTCAAGTGATACCACAATCAACAATAGTTGATTTACCTTCTACCGTCATAGTGGAGGAGTCTCAGCCTGTAGCTACAATGCGACAGTCACCCAACCAATATCCATCAGAGACTATAGTTAGTTCAGCTAGAAGTTCAGCTAGTCAGCAGCAATCTCCTGTTATTCAACCACAACCACAACCAGCACAACCACAACAATCCTCACTCAATCCAGCTTTCATACAACGTTGTCAGCAAGAACTAGCTTACTACATTGGACCAATAGCAAGTCTCGTTGTGGAAGAGATCCTAGCGCAAACTCCTCAGGTTTCGCCCTACCAATTTGTTGAATTTTTGGCGAGGGAAATTCCGGATGCATCAGCAGCTTTTGAATTTAGAAAACACTTATTTTCATAAACGTTGATGAGGAGCAAATAGCCTCAAAATTATAGTTGCGACTTACTTGCAGCTTCAAGTTCCTCCTGTTCCTCCTGTTCCTCCTGTATTTTTTCCTTGAGTACGTCTAATTCTTTTCATTGCCATTTCTAAACTTAACTTCATCCGTTTAAAAGCTTTGGCGAGATGACCAATCTCATCATTAGAAATCTGGTCAAAGTCAACTTCTAAATGTCCTGTGCTGACTTCTTCAGCTACACGAGTTATGCGCTTGAGAGGAATAATAACTTGTTGATGCAAAAAGACGTTGACCAAGAAAATAATCACTATAAAAATAGTAGACACAAGTCCTACTATTATCAAAGAAGATTGATTAGCTTTTTCGATAACTGTATTCGCCGGTAATGAAACAAATTGAGCTGCTACAATTTCATTTAAATGCCACCCAAATCCACCAACTGCACCAAAACGGTCAATCATAGTTTTTGGTGCAGCTTCAGGAGTACTATGACACTTAAGACAATTTTCTTCAGGAATTGATAGTGGACGAGCGATGTAAAATCTATCGCCCCCAGGAAGTGAGCGAAATCCACTCACCTGTTTTAAATCTTTTTCTTTTCGGAAACGCTCTAAAACTTGCGTCTCAAAAGGGTCAGCTTTATCTCGAAGATTCGTAGGATTTATTGCTGCTTCTTTATAAAAGAAGTCACGATATTCTGGTTTTTTTCTGAGGATTTCAAAGACTTCTCGTGCTGAATATGCAGATACAACTTGGGGCAAAAACTTTTCTTCCAGCTTATCAGCGAGTTCTGGATAGATTTGAGTAAGTGTGTACTTACGGAGAGAAGTCATTGTATCGATGAGTGTTAAAGCTCTTGAGGCAATTTCATTCCTAGCATTCTGTCTCAGCAAAGCAGAAAGAGCTAATCCACTAAAGCTCAAACCTACTACAAGAATGACAAGTAGCAAAATTGTAAATTTTTGTCTCAAGTTGAAGTTTTTTAACATAACCTCAGACCGTGTAAAGATAAAAGTATAAGGAGCAAATTATTGAAGTCATGTCTTACCCATTGCATGGACACGCTAAGGGTACATCTTACTAGGAATATATAGCAATCCTCAATCATTTGTGAGAGAGAAAAAAGCTGAAAAGCTTATAAATACGTACTTCTCATCTCCGTATTTTCTCACGATTCAATTCGGATTGCTATAGACGGCTACAAAATAACTTTGCAGCATTCCGGATTATATTCATAAGCTTTTGAATCTACCTTATCCTCCCCATCTTCTTCCATCTCCCTCCCAATCTTCCCTCTGTTTCCTAACCCAGCTTTAATATCGTGCCACAATAAATAGCATAATTGAGTCATTAATCTAATGGTCTGGAATCCAGGACAGGCGTTGTTTGGGGGACGCTACATCATTGAAAGAAAATTAGGCGAGGGTGGAATTGGTATCACCTATCTCGTCGGAAATGAACGAAATGAACTACGGGTTATAAAAACCCTTAGAGAAGACATCCTTAATCACGCTACCTGGAAACCGCATCAAGCCAAATTAAAGCAAAACTTCCGCGATGAAGCTGTTCGGCTTGCTGTGTGTCGCCATCCTCATATAGTGCAGATAGAAAATATTTTTGATGAAGAAGATTTACCTTGCATGGTGATGGAGTACATTGAGGGTGAAGACTTAGGCAACCGCCTTCGGCGTATGGGGGTGTTATCAGAAGTTGAAGCACTTTTGTACATCCGGCAAATTGGCGATGCTTTAAAGGTCATTCATAGTAAAGGTTTGCTGCATCGGGACATCAAACCACGTAACATCATGATCCGTGCTGGCAAATCAGAAGCTGTACTGATTGACTTTGGTATTGCCAGAGAATTTATTCCCAATGTTATTCAAAGGCATACTGTGTATCGCACTCCTGGTTTTGCCCCCCCGGAACAGTATGAATTGGAAGCACCACGGGGAGAATATATTGATGTGTATGCATTAGCTGCTACCTTGTATAATTTAGTCACCGGAGTCATACCAAGAAATGCCGATGACAGAAGACGTCGTAATATTTTCCTAGAACCGCCTCAAAACTTCAATCCTAATATTAATGACGTAGTCAATCAAGCAATCATGAGGGGGATGGATTTGCAACCCGAACTCCGCTCCCAGTCCGTACAGGAATGGCTGGATTTATTGGATGTTGAGGTTAGCGAGGTTCCCTCTACACGGGTGATAACACTCCACCCACCACTCCCTACTTACCACTCTTCACCCCAGAATCCACAACGACTCACATCATCTGTTGTCCCTTTTCAAAGATGGCAATGCGTACGTACTCTCACAGGTCATTCCAGTATGGTTCTTGCTGTTGCTATTAGCTCAGATGGACGGATTATCGCTAGTGGTAGCAATGATAATACTATTAAACTGTGGCAACTAGAAACTGGTAAACTCCTACGTACCCTTGGTCGTTGGTTTTCTGGTCATTCCAACATTGTTCGTGCCGTCGCCTTTAGCCCAGATGGACAGTTACTTGCCAGTGGAAGCTGGGATGAAACTATCAAGCTGTGGCAGGTGAGTAGAGGAAAGGAAATCCACACACTGACTAGTTATGGCAACTGGATCAATTCTATAGCTTTTAGTCCAATACCTCCGAACCCCTCTTATCAACAAGAAACTTATATGCGGGGGTGGATGTTAGCGAGTGGCGGTGCTGATAGCACTGTTAAGCTATGGATAGCGGGTATAGGCATAGAAATCAACACTTTCACAGGTCATTCAGACTCAGTATGGTCAGTTGCCTTCAGTCCGGATGGGCAACTTCTAGCTAGTGGTAGCTCTGACAGCACAATCAAGCTTTGGCAAGTGGATACAGGTAGAGAAATTCGCACCCTCACGGGTCATTCCTTCTTTGTTAACTCCGTTACCTTCAGCCCAGATGGACAACTTTTGGCAAGTGGCAGTGCTGACGGCACAATAAAGCTTTGGCAAGTGAGTACAGGAGAAGAAATTCGCACCTTCACGGGTCATTCCGATGCGGTATGTTCTGTGACCTTCAGCCCAAATGTACAACTTCTTGCTAGCGGTAGTTGGGACAGAACTATCAAAATCTGGCAGATAGGGACAGGTAGCGAAATTTGTACTCTTTGCGATCATTCTAATTATGTCAGATCCGTTGTCTTTAGTCCAGATGGGCAGACCATTGTAAGTGGTAGTGATGACGATACTATCAAAATTTGGCGATGCCAGCCCTAATTTAGGCAATGCACTTAATATTTATGATTGAACGTTGCTTAGAAAAATATCTGCTACTCAACAAACTCATGAAACACATCAAAGTTCTCGTAGAAAAACATTCCGATGGTTATATTGCTTATCCCCTTGGTATGAAAGCGGTTGTTATTGGTCAAGGAGACACTTATGAAGAAGCTTTAGCTGATGTGAAATCTGCTATTCGTTGCCATATTAAGACATTTGGTCAAGAGGTAGTAGAAGAGGAGTCACCTGTTCTGGAAGCTTTTGTCGCTAAACTTTATCTCTCCTCTCTCCCCTCCTCAGCGCCTAGTGCAGTTCAATTCTTCTAACTCTCTAGATAGACTTAATATTTCCCAAAAATTGGAACAATGAGGAGAGTCACCCTGATTTTGGCAATTTCTTCTTAACTGACACGCTTTTACGGAAAGCAAGCAGATGGAATGCTTGCCGGAGTTAGGCAATTAATTTTAATTTTGAATTGCATATGGGCTTTGGTATAGGAGATTTATTCTGGATTTTCCTCCTCCTTTCTTCCCTGCAACCCCTGTGGCAGAAACGTCAGGTAGAGTATAAACGCTTCCGTGCTTTACAAGAATTTCAGCAGCAACGCAAAAGCCGAGTCATTTTGCTCATTCACCGCCAAGAGTCTATCAGCTTTTTGGGAATTCCTGTATCGCGTTATATCACCATCGAAGACTCAGAACAAATACTGCGGGCAATTCGCCTCACCCCGCCAGATATCCCCATTGACTTGATTTTACATACTCCCGGTGGTTTGGTTTTAGCAACAGAACAAATAGCTAGAGCATTAATTCGCCATCCTTCCAAAGTAACTGTCTTTGTACCCCACTACGCCATGAGCGGCGGTACAATGCTTGCCCTAGCTTCTGATGAAATTGTCATGGATGCTAACGCTGTTCTTGGACCTGTTGACCCGCAACTGGGTAACTTCCCCGCAGCCAGCATCTTAAAAGTTGTTGAACACAAACCCATTGGTGAAATTGACGACCAGACTTTGATTATGGCAGATCTATCGCGCAAAGCGATCGACCAAGTGCAGCGCTTTGTACGGACTCTGCTAAAAGATACAGTACCTCAACAGAAAGTCAAGCCAGAGAACATCGAGAATATAGTCGATGCCCTAACGACTGGGCGAGTCACTCACGACTACCCAATCACCGTTGAAGAAGCAACAGAAATAGGGCTGCCCGTAACAGTCGGACTGCCCAATGTTATTTACAACCTTATGGATTTATATCCACAACCGCAAGGCGGACGCCCCAGTGTACAGTACATTCCCATGCCTTACGATGACCGCCGCCCCATTTTACCTACCCCTAAGGGTAGACCTTTAGAAGAACCTAACCCAGGTCAGATGAGTTAAACAAGTATTATCTGCTTGGTGTTGATGTAGGCGTTGCTGTCGGTGATACTCCTGGTATTGATGTAGGAGCCACTGTAGGCAACGTTTCTGGTGTAGAAGTCGGTGTTACTGTAGGTAACGCCTCTGGTGTAGAAGTCGGCGTTGCTGTGGGTAACACCTCTGGTGTAGAAGTCGGCGTTATGGTTGGTTTTGCTGTTGGGGTAGTTCTAGGTGTAGAAGTCGGCGTTCTAGTTGGCTTCGCTGTTGGTGAGGTTGTTGGTTCTGGTGACGGCTGCGTTGTTGGCGCAGATGTTGGCTTTTTCAGGATTTCCTGTGCTTCTTGGTTGAGTCTTTGCCTGAATGCTAAATCAGCAATTCCAGTTTCTTGTAAACCCAGTTTTTTTTGATATTGCCTGACGGCTGCTTCTGTTTGAGTACCATAGTATTGATTACGGGGCAAGCGAGGATTAGGCTTAGCTACCAAATTTAAGTTTGCCTGCAGAATTTCAACTATTCTTGCAGCAAAATCTTGAGTTTTTGGTCCTGCTATTCCGTCAGCAGGTTGTAACTTGTACCCTTTCTGAAATGCTTGAATTGCTTTTTTAGTATCCGCTGCCGTCAAAGGTGCATTTGATACCTTGACATTATAGCCTAATCCTCGCAACACAGCACGAAATTGCTGTGGCGTATAGGTTCGTGCAGCAAAAGCAATATCTGAAATCACTACACTTGCTGTTATCAGACAGGCAGTCGCAACGGTAACACTTGATTTTCCAAACCCACACCACATAGGTAAAACTCCTCTTGGTCAAATCCATGGGATATTGACGTTAACAGAAGCATTTTAAGTTTCTGTAACGTCTTTTTTTTGTTTTATTCATGATTTTTGATAGATTTAAATTATTTTAGTTTATTTTTGTAGAGTAAATAAGCTTGTCATCTATCTAAAGAGTTATTTCTAAAATAAAATAGAGATAGACCAGCAAGACCCAAAACCACGTAATTTAGAAGTGTTGTATTCAAAACCCGTACTTTACTTATTGAAAAGCTAATGGCTAACGTAAAACCCTTAATGCAGCGAAATATATGGTTTGAGCGGGTGATGGCAATTATTGCCTCTGTGAATTTAGGCTTAGTTTTATTTGATTTAAGTTATGTTCCTTGGCGAGATTTTTACATACGAAATCTCCCCCAAATTACTCAAATATACGATCCAATTAAAGGTATTGAACCCCATCGAGAAACGACAAACTATCTGGCAACAGTAGACGCACTGATAGAACAGGTGAGTCAAACAGGCTTGCAATCACCTCAGGTGATAAAAGAACTTGAGGAACTCAGACGTCTCAGTAACGAGATGATTGATAGCAACCCATTTGCAGGGGCTGACAAAAGTGGTACCTTGGAAAAAATCAAAAATCGGATGCGCGATCGCATAGACGTTAAATCTTCCAAGCAAGCCTTTTCCACATTCTGGAGTCAGGCATATTTATCAAAACGTGGTTGGAACCGAGAAATTGATTTTTTCACAAAAAGAATTCGTCCTTTAATTATCGTTAACTACTATCGAAGTATTGGGGAAAATGGCGAATTGGTTGATAATTTTTGGAGACTTGACTTACCATTTGTCATTTTATTTAGTGTAGAGTTACTAGCGCGTAGCTTTTATATCAAACGTCAGTATCCTGGTTTTAGCTTTTTAAATGCGATTTTCTGGCGCTGGTATGACCTGTTTTTACTGCTACCATTTTGGCGACCTTTGCGAGTTATACCTGTTTTGATTCGCCTAGACTATGCACGATTATTGAATCTCTATCCATTACGCCAGCAAGTTCATCAAGGAATTATCGCAAATTTTGCCGAAGAAATCACAGAAATTGTTGTAGTCCGGGTCATTAACCAAATCCAGGGGTCAATTCAACAAGGTGAGCTAAGACGTTGGCTGTCACAAAAAGAACACCTGCGTTCTTACATAGATATCAACAATATCAATGAGGTAGAAGCAATTGGAGCCATTTTGGTAAAAACAATTGTTTATCAAGTGCTGCCAAAAATCCAACCCGAAGTAGCTGCTATTTTGCGCCACAACATTGAAACCATCTTTAGACAAGCTCCTATGTACCGCAACCTGCAACACTTACCCGGACTAGATGCGATGCAAACTCAACTGAGCGAGCAACTAGCAACCCAAATCACAACTAATCTTTATAGTGCAGTTGTGAGCGCAACAGAAGACCCAGTTGGAGCAAAACTTTCTAGTCAACTCGTGCAACGCTTTGGCGAAGCCTTGGGAACAGAAATGCAGAAAAAGCAGGTTCTCTCAGAAATTCAAAACTTACTGATTGACTTTTTAGAAGAAGTCAAGCTCAATTATGTCCAACGCCTCTCACAAGAGGATATGTGGAAAGTTCTGGAGCAAACCAAGCAGCTACGAACACAGCCGTCAGTTCAACCTGTGCAAGACAAAAGCTCTACCGTGCTGGTGCGTAGAGAAGGAAGTTAATTGTTAGTTTGCGAGAGCAGTTGAAAATGGACAAGGGGCAAGGGGCAAGGGGCAAGGGGCAAGGGGCAAGGGGCAAGGGGCAAGGGGCAATGGGCAATGCTCGATTCACAGTTCCTAATTCCCAGCTCTTTTGTTCCCAATTCCCAATTCCCAATTCCCAATTCCCAATTCCCAATTCCCATTGCCCATTTTCAAATCAATTTTTGCTTCTCGCTCCCAAAAAAAATACGCTAAACTTAAGATTAAGGGCGAACCTGTTTAGGTTCGCCCGAAGACTTCTTGGAAGATATCCCTATCGCAGGAAGTGGGTGATCGCCCACTTTTTTTATTGGAATAGCTGCATGACTCACCCTCTCGTCCCACAAATTATTGAATTGGCGACACCAGTGGCAGAAGAACTAGGATTGGAAGTTGTTGGCGTCGTTTTTCACACTAACCAACGTCCACCTGTTTTGCGTTTAGACATTCGCAACCCTCAACAAGACACTGGGTTAGATGACTGTGAGCGAATGAGTCGTGCTTTTGAAGCTACCTTGGATGCGGTGGAAATCATTCCAGATGCTTATGTATTAGAAGTGTCTAGTCCTGGTATTTCGCGACAGCTGACAACTGATCGAGAGTTTATTTCCTTTAAAGGATTTCTTGTCATTGTCCAGACTGCTTCATCCTACGAAGGACAGCAAGAGTGGATGGGTCAGTTGATTCGCCGGGATGAGACAGCAGTTTATTTAAACCAAAAAGGTCGTGTCGTTCAAATTCCTCGCTCCCTAATTACTAGGGTACAGCTGGATGAGCAGCGATAGAAAAGCTATCAGCATTCAACGGTTATAAGTAGTGAGTCATGAGGAGCTACTACGTGCTTGGGAGGTTTACCCGTTAAAGCGAGCAGCGCTCCTGAGTCAGGTTTTAGACAATTCTACAAATCACTCAAGACTCAGCACTTGGCACTGTCTTTATGCTGACTACTCGCTTTGCTCAAATTCAAAGTTCAAAATTCAAAATTCAAAAAAAGAAAAAGGATGCAAGCCCCACTCGCTTCTCAAACATTCAAAGTTCAAAATTCAAAATTCAAACAAAAGAGTTATTATTTTGAATTCATAATTTTGAATTTTGAATTACCCCGTAAGCGCAAAGCGCACGCCAAAGATAAATGCGCAGCGTCTGGTGTTGGCGCAGTCTCTGGGATAAGAGAAGGAGGTTGGGGCGTCCTTGTTTCAAGTCCTCTACTTTAGTTGTGAGGTTTCCACTTTTGAATGCGTGACTTTTGATTTGGAGTGGAGCGACTTGATCATTTTTTGCATAGCGGTACAAGGAGATTTTTTATGTCAATGGTGACTTTACCTGGATTAAAAGATTTAATCGAAAATATAAGTCGTGAGCGTAATTTACCTCGTGTTGCAGTTCAATCAGCTATAAGAGAAGCACTACTTAAAGGTTACGAACGTTATCGTCGTGCTCAAAACTTGGAGCGAAAACAGTTCGATGAAGATTACTTTGATAATTTTGATGTCCAACTAGACGTTGAAGACGAAGGCTTTCGTGTTGTTGCTACCAAAACTATCGTTGAAGCAGTAGCCAACTCTGACCATGAAATTGCGCTCCAACAAGTTCAGGAAATGGGAGGAGACGAAGCGCAATTAGGACAGGAAGTGGTGCTGGATGTTACCCCCGATCAAGGAGAATTTGGTCGTATGGCAGCAATGCAAACCAAACAGGTATTGGCGCAAAAACTGCGGGATCAACAGCGCCAGATGGTGCAAGAAGAGTTCCAAGACTTAGAAGGGACGGTTCTACAAGCAAGAGTCCTGCGGTTTGAAAGGCAATCGGTGATTGTAGCAGTCAGCAGTGGTTTTGGTCAGCCAGAAGTGGAAGCCGAATTGCCCAAGCGCGAACAACTACCTAATGATAATTATCGGGCAAATGCCACCTTTAAGGTCTATCTCAAAAAAGTTTCTCAAGGTCAGCAACGGGGACCACAGTTACTAGTGTCAAGATCTGATGCAGGTTTGGTGGTTTATTTGTTCGCCAACGAAGTGCCAGAAATTGAGGATGAAGTTGTGCGGATTGTCGCCGTAGCACGGGAGGCAAATCCCCCTTCCCGCCATGTAGGACCTCGCACGAAAATTGCAGTCGATACTCTTGATCGCGACGTAGACCCAGTTGGTGCTTGTATTGGAGCGCGGGGATCACGAATTCAAGTCGTCGTTAACGAATTGCGCGGGGAAAAAATAGATGTGATTCGCTGGTCTCCAGACCCTGCAACCTACATTGCTAACGCCCTTAGCCCTGCACGAGTAGATGAGGTTCGTCTTATGGACCCCGAAACCAGACAAACTCACGTACTGGTAGCAGAAGACCAATTGAGTTTGGCGATCGGTAAAGAAGGACAAAATGTTCGTTTGGCAGCTCGTCTGACTGGTTGGAAAATTGATATCAAAGATAAAGCTAAGTATGACCACGCAGCAGAAGATGCTAGGTTTGCAGATGCGAGAGCAAAATACACACCAGAAGTAGATGACTCTGACGAAGAAGAATTAGAGGATGAAAATCAAGAAGAATTGTTTGAGGATGAAATTTTTGACGACAATGATGACTAAGAATGAAGAGTAAAGCTATCAGCAACAATAGTTATGAGTACTAGTTAAGCATGATGAGGAACTTTTCGCCTGCATCAAAACTCGAAACTCAGCAATTATGAAACCAAATTATCGGCGTTGTATTAGTTGTCGCAAAGTGGGACTAAAACAGGAATTCTGGCGAGTTGTCCACGTGTTTCCTTCAGGACAGGTACAATTAGATGAGGGCATGGGGCGTTCTGCCTATATTTGTCCGCAACAGAGCTGTCTTTTAGCAGCTCAGAAAAAAAATAGACTAGGGCGATCCCTACGTGCATCAGTGCCAGAAGCACTGTACCATACATTGTGGCAGCGCCTATCCCAAGGCAATAACCAAAAACAAGCTTAATGAAAACTATGTTGTAGCGGTAATTCCTAAAGGAATTGTGCTGACAGCCGAACGGCTCGTGCTATCAACACACATGTTTTATCGCTCATGTAGTGCCAAAATAGTAAAAGGGTGTCGTTAGCATTGCTCTTGGTTATCCAAAGGGGCGAAGCAACACTCCTAAGAAGTTTTACTCGATGTGTCGTGGAAGACTCAGAATCAACAAAACAACACAGTACAGAATGGCAACCTGGTAGCGCTCAAGCGCAGTTCGGCGTCAACCATCTTTCCAGATGGGGATGCCAGCAATAAACCGAAACATCTCTCTTTCCTGAATGGAGGCACCGGCATTCATTAGTAGCGGCAACCTAACACAGTAATTGAAGGATGGAGATGTCGCCAACCAGGCAACCATCCGCTAAAACTGTAAATTAAAGGGGAAGAGTGGATGAACAACGGCAAAGTTAGAATTTACGAATTATCAAAGGAATTGAATTTGGATAACAAAGAGCTATTAGCAATTTGCGACCAGCTCAATATCGCGGTCAAAAGCCATAGCAGCACGATTACAGAATCCGAAGCGGAACGCATTCGGACTCAAGCAGAAAAAGTAGCGGCGACAAATGTAACGCCGAAGATGGGGAATGGCAACAACAGCCATAGACCAAATTCACCACAAGCTGGCTCCCGAAACCGACCTGCAGCACCTAATAAACAACAAATTTTGGAGATTCGCAAACCTACAGTTTTGAAAAACCTCATCTCTAACGCCCCAGAGGCGTCGATTGCTACCAATACAGTTGCTTCTGAAGTCAATCCTCCTTCACCCCCTAAGTCCATAGCTCCCCCTGTCTCACCCATGAAGCCGACGGCACCAATTCGATCTGTACCCCGGAATCAGTCTGAGACCACACCTGAACAACCAGCAGTGACAGACGCGGATAAAGACATAGCACCCAATACAAACCAGCCGGTTGAAAAAGTAACAGCGGAAAAACCGGAAAAAGTAACTGCACGAAAACTCAAACCGGAAAGACCGCCAAAACCACAACTGACTGCCCCGCCCACAAGACCTGCTGCCCAAAATCCGAATTCTCCAGCAGCAGGAGATCCTCAACCAACTGTAAGCGAGAAACCGATCCTCAAGCGCGATCGCGACCAAAAACGCGATGCTCCCGAAGGGAGACTCACTCGAGGCGGTGACGCAGAGCGATCACTGAGTCCTTTGGACACGCTACGCGATCACGATGGGCAAAGCCCCGCCAAGGGCGATCGCGAGCAAGTCAGGCAGCAAAAGGTCAATAAACTGACAACAGGAGAAACAGCACAGGCTGCTCCGTCGTCGCAAAAACCTGAAAAACCTGTGCGTTCTAGCCCATCGCCAGTCAAATCTGAGCAGAGAGGGAATAAACCTTCTGCACCTGCACTAGTAGGAGAATCACCACAACGACCTAGCAAACCGATAGTACGTTCTGCTGAACAGTTTGCAGCTACAGCTGCGCCGCTGATTGCTACTCCTCCAAAATTGATGCCAGGCGCACCGATAAAACCACAGGTAGTGGAGGAAGATGATGCAGCAGCAGCAACTACTACTACTGAAGAAGTCATCGAACTGAAGCGCCCAACACCGCCACGTCAAATTAAAAGCGGCAAGAAGTGGCAAGAAGAAGAAATAGAAGAAATTAAAGAGTCAGCCAAGCCCGGAAAGGGAGTCGTTAAAGGCAAACGTCTCAAGCCAATTGTTGATGACTTTGAAGATGACGAAGACTTGCTAGAAGAAGAGGGACTGGAAATACCAGCTGCCATCCAAGTCAGCCTCTCTATCGCTCGTCCACCAAAACCCAAAGCTGCCAAGCCAACACAACCTACAGCAGCCACGGCTGTCACGCCAGTTGCTAAAGCGAAAAAGCCTGCTTCCTTTCGCGAGCAAAACCGTCGCAACGAAACGGAACAAAAGCAGGAGCGTCCAGAAATACTGGAAGTCACAGGTCCGATGACAGTGCAAGAACTAGCTGATGCTTTGGTAGTGGCTGATACAGAAATTGTGAAAATTCTGTTCCTCAAAGGCATGGCGGTGAGTATCACCCAAAATTTGGATATTCCCACAATTACATTGGTAGCAAACGAGTTGGAAGTACCAGTCGAAACCGTCGAACCAGAAGCAGAAGCTCGCAAAGTCACTGAAATGATAGACGTGGCAGACCTGGAAAAACTCCAGCGGCGTCCACCAGTTGTGACAATTATGGGTCACGTAGACCATGGTAAAACGACACTGCTTGACTCGATTCGCAAAACAAAAGTGGCATCAGGTGAAGCGGGTGGTATTACTCAGCATATCGGTGCTTACCACGTAGATGTGGAACACGATGGAAAAGTTCAGCAAGTGGTATTCCTAGACACCCCGGGTCACGAAGCCTTTACAGCTATGCGGGCGCGCGGAGCGCGAGTGACCGACATCGCTATTTTGGTTGTCGCTGCAGATGATGGCGTCCGTCCTCAAACCGTTGAAGCGATTAGCCACGCTAAAGCGGCTGAAGTTCCCATCATAGTAGCTATCAATAAAATCGATAAACCAGAGGCACAGCCTGACCGTGTGAAGCAAGAATTAACGGAATATGCTCTGGTGCCAGAAGAGTGGGGTGGTGACACAATTATGGTTCCTGTTAGCGCCATTAAGGGTGAAAACTTGGATACACTCCTAGAGATGATTCTCTTGGTAGCAGAAATAGGAGAACTTTCTGCTAACCCAGATCGACTCTCGAAAGGAACCGTGATTGAAGCTCACTTGGACAAAGCAAAGGGACCTGTTGCGACCCTGCTCATTCAGAACGGTAGCCTGCACGTAGGCGACTTGCTGGTAGCTGGCTCAGCCTTCGGTAAAGTCCGGGCAATGGTGGATGACAGAGGTAGAAGAGTCGAAGCGGCAACTCCCTCCTTCGCCGTTGAAGTTCTAGGTTTAAGTGATGTACCAGCAGCAGGCGACGAGTTTGAGGTCTTCAACAACGAAAAACAAGCACGGTCAATTGCTGCCGAACGCGCCGAAAAACAACGTCAATCCCGCCTCATGCAGGGACGCGTTACTCTGACCAGTATCTCGGCTCAAGCTCAGGAAGGCGAGTTGAAAGAACTCAACCTCATCTTGAAAGGAGATGTACAAGGTTCACTGGAAGCTATTGTGGGATCGCTCAAGCAAATCCCGCAAAATGAGGTACAAATCCGCCTGTTGTTGTCAGCGGCTGGCGAAATTACCCAGACAGATATCGACTTAGCTGCAGCTAGTGGAGCAGTTATTGTTGGCTTCAACACCACTTACGCCAGCGGTGCAAGACAAGCCGCCGATGAAGCTGGTGTAGATGTGCGGGAATATAACATCATCTACAAACTCATAGAGGACATCCAAGGAGCTTTGGAAGGTCTATTGGAGCCAGAGTTGGTGGAAGAACACTTGGGTCAAGCCGAAGTGCGTGCTGTCTTCACTGTTGGTCGTGGTTCCGTTGCTGGTTGTTACGTGCAGTCTGGTAAACTCGTCCGTAACTGTAAAGTGCGTGTGCTTCGTAACAGTAAGGTGATTCATGAAGCTGCCCTTGACTCGCTCAAGCGAATGAAAGAAGACGTCCGTGAAGTTAACGCAGGTTACGAATGCGGCGTTGGCATTGACAGATACAATGACTGGGCAGAAGGTGACATCATCGAAGCCTTCCAAATGGTAACCAAGCGCCGCACTCTCTCATCTACTAGGTAGGGAGTAGGTGATCAGTGACAGGTGACAGGTGAAGCGATAAGTTTTATTCCCCTGCACCCTGTCTCCCTTCTATACCCCATACTTTGTACCTTCTTCTGCTAACGCTACCTAATGCAATTATTTGCTATCCTAGAGGTACTGGGAAAAAATCTAATTCACAAAAGTTAAAAAAATCTTTGTTTAGGTAAGTAAGAATAAAAAATGCGTTCTGTTTAGACAGTAGCAATATGATGAGACCAATTGTGGTGGTATCTCTAGAGAGCTTAACAATCTGTGATAAGTGTTGTTTAGGTTAAGCCTTGTCGCTTTTTTGCAATAATCTGTTATAGGGCAATTTCCAATACACTTGGTAATAATCCTTTTTTCTCCCATCCCTTTCCTGGTGCCTCCCTCTCCTTGCGGAGACGCTCCGCGAACAACGGAGAAATTTCTTAACTGAACCGTATTGGGGCAATTTCCGTGAGTATGACCCACATTTTAGTGTCAGATGAGACAGAATTGGTGCCATAGAGATATTACCCTTAAAAGAATTATTAGGATAGTACGGTCGCGCTTTGGTGTGGCTTAACTAACAGTTGACTCTAAAAACTCATATTTGAAACTAAGGAACAAGGAACTATGGCTCGAATTCAAGCTTCTAGCAACTACCAATTGACTGGTGACACTGAAATTTGGGATAGCTTAAAGTGCGCGATCGCAGTCAGTTCTGGTTTCCAACGCTGGCTATTAGAATGCGACGCTCAATTTCAGCAGCTACGCCTTGAGGAACAAGTACAATGCTATTTGCGGGAAACATTAGAAACATTAGCTTACTAATTATAAGTAGGACTAATAACTAAAAACCAAGCAAATCTTGTAAGCGGTGGAGTTGGCGATAAGCGCTTTCCAAGCGTTCTCCGTCAACTTCGACTTGCGAAGTAGGGTAATTTTGAATGACCTCTATTAGTGTCATTTGCTCATCTTTGCTTGCAGAAAGGAGCAACGCGGAACGCAAAGCTTGTCGGTTTGCTTTCTTTGAGGGTGTATGAATCACTTGGCTCAGTTGATCTAGAATAGCATTACCAACTGTGCTGTTGAGTACCTTGTCCAAAATCACAAGGTTTACCTTCACTGGTTCAGACAAATACTTGCGAATGAGTTTGGGATCTTGTCGTGCTGAGGCAAAATTAGCTTCTAACGAACTCGAGAGTTTTCCAGTTTGGGCAAAGGTAGATAATTCTTCAACAGAAAGTGATTCAAAGAAAGATATGGTACTTGAGTACCACTTGCTGGGCGGCTTTGATAGGAACACTAGAGAGTAAAAGACACAAGAGACTGATTCCTAAAAATAACGCGCAACGCTTTAATGATAATCGGTAGCGCATTAGTTGATTTCGGTGAAAGTTTTCTTTTCGAGAGACGACATTCCAGTGCAATGAGTTGCAGCTTCATACAGAACTTACCCTCAAAAACCCGGTTTCTTGGAAAAACCGGGCTTCTTTTTCAATTGTGTACGGATGAGTGGTATTGGATGTAGAAGAAAGAGTTTAGGATAAGGGTTGCTCGGTGTAGGAAAGTATGAAACACCCCTACACCGCAAATCCGTATCGATATGCAAACTAAATGTAAAGATGTGAAAGAGTGTAACAAATTCTGTTCTTCACGTAGGAATCCAGCTGCCAATGTGCTGGTCTTCGGCTATAGTTTGCATGAGTTTTACAGCAACCTTGCTGTTATTGACACCTTATTTAACTAACACTATTTCAGCACATCGCGTGATCATAAGATGACACATCAGGGATTTGATACTCCGCAAAGGCAAAATTTTTGCATTCAAACTGGTAGACACCTTGCATTTATCTCCTCTTTACCAGCAGGACTAACTGCTTTATTAGTGGTTTCTAGTGGGTTTATACTATCGGGTTCTGAAGTCAATGCTGGTGCTATCAACACCAAAGGTATTGCCCTAACTGTTACAGCGCAAGCTCCCACACCGACGCCAGTTCCCACACCTGCAACCGTTATTTACGTGAATCCACAAACTGGTACAGACAGCGCTGGTGCTGGTAACTCGGAAGCAACGCCATACAAAACCATCACCTACGCTCTTAATCAAGCCCAGTCAGCTACAGTTATCCAACTAGCTCCTGGTACTTATAACCAAGAAAGTGGAGAAACTTTTCCACTTTTTATCAAACAAGGTGTGACGTTACGCGGTGATGAATCGACTAAAGGTCAGGCAGTATTAATTACAGGTACTGGTATTTATATTAGCCCCACCTTTGCCCGTCAGAATGTGACTGTTCGTGCCGATAAAGATACTGTTATCACAGGGATAACAGTCACTAATCCAGAAAACCGTGGTACTGGTATATGGATAGAATCGACTAATCCCATAATTACAAATAGTACGTTTACCAATAGTATACGAGATGGTATTTTTGTTACGGGTCAAGGTAATCCAAAAATAGAAAATAATGTCTTTGTTCAAAACAAAGGCAACGGGATTTCAGTCGCTAAGTCGGCTATTGGAGAGATTCGGAATAATTTGTTTCAAGACACAGGTTTTGGTTTAGCAATAGGTGGTAATTCCACACCTTTAGTCGAAGGAAACCAGATTATTGAAAACCAAGATGGTCTGTTTATCTCCGAATCAGCAAAGCCAGTACTCCGTAAAAATGTTATTCAAAATAACAAGCGCGATGGTATTGTCGTAATTAAGAATGCTGCACCTGATCTTGGTACTACTGAGAATCCTGGCGGTAACTTGATCCGCAGTAATACTCTTCATGACGTAAACAACAGCAAGGGTAATAACACAATTGTTGCGATCGGCAATGATATTGATCCTAAGCGCATAGTTGGTCAAGTCGAATTTGTTGCCGCCACGGTTGAACCAGGTGGTTCAGTCGCCTTTAAAGATGTGCCAGCAAATTATTGGGCAAAAACCTACATCGAAGCTCTAGCCTCTAAGAATATTATTGCTGGATTTCCCGATAAGACTTTTAAACCTAATGAACCTGTCACCCGTGCCCAATTTGCCGCCATTGTGACCAAAGCCTTTGCACCCACTACTAAACGCGAAATCATTAACTTCGCCGATGTCACTCGCAATTTCTGGGCTTTCCAAGTGATTCAATCTGCATACCAAGGTGGCTTTGTTTCTGGGTATCCTGACCGTACCTTTAAACCACAGCAACAAATTCCACGAGTGCAGGTACTAGTCTCCTTAGCAAGCGGTTTGAGCTTATCTGTGAATAATCAGAATATCCTTTCTGTATACAGCGATGCTTCCCAGATTCCCAACTATGCTACCAATTCAGTAGCAGCAGCCACTGCACGGCAACTCGTAGTAAATTATCCCACTGTTAAGCAGTTAAATCCCAATCGTCAGGCGACGAGAGCAGAAGTTGCTGCCTTTGTTTACCAAGCACTGGTTAGCAGAGGGAGCGCTCAAGCAATTCCTTCACCGTATTTGGTAAAAGTTCCGTAAGTTGAAAGTTAAAAGCGCCATGACTAACAAGTTGTTCGTCTGGCGCTTTGCATATTATCATCTCAACTAACACTGAGGTCTTTAAAGGTATAATTTGACCCTTTTTTCCAAAAGATTTTAGGTTTATATTCAGGGTCTTTATTTTTTCTCACTTTGTATTTTGCAAAATGAATAAATATTAATTTAGTTAATAAAATAATTCTACTAGTATCTAAAAGTACAAAAAACCAAAAAAGAGAGAGTAAAAATTTAAACACAAATTTTTTGGTATGGAGAGCTACTCAGTACCAAGGAGCAGTCAACACAACAAACAGGTGCGAGATGAGTAGACCTCTTGCACCAATAGTGTAAATATGGAAATAACCAGATCAAAGTTTTTAGTTGACCAGGCTAATACCGGTACCGAGTAAGTCAAAAGTCAAAAAGCTTATCTAACAAGTATTTCGCTCATTTTAAGTTGAAAATACCCCCTTTCTTGGAGGAATTCAATGTCTAGTGAAGTGGATGAATTAGAAATCACGACTCGTTTAACTGCGATAGAAGTACAGCTACAACAATTTAATCAACTATTATCAAATCTGGGCGATCGCATTGCTCGTTCAGAAGAAAATTTCCTACTGGTTGCCGATATCCACAGATACAAAAAGCTGCGCGAGCTGTTAGCGACAGGAAACTTCACAGAAGCAGACTGGGAAACGATTCGGGTCATCCAAGCAATCACAGGAGAGCCGGAGTTGGGAGATATCACTCCAGATGACATGAGGCAGTTTCCTTGTGATGAACTACGAGTGATAGACAACCTGTGGACAAACTATAGCCAAGGTCGCTTTGGTTTCAGTGTGCAAATACAGATTTATCAAAGTGTTGGTGGTTCACTCGATACCACCATCAATCAAGATACTGGAGTCATTGAGCGATTTGGCGAGCGCGTAGGTTGGCGAGTAGACAACAAATGGCTAAAGTGCGATGATTTAGACTACACGCTGGCTGCACCAATTGGTTGTCATCCCTCACGATGGTGGAATTCTCCCTTTGGTTCAAAAATGACGAATTATTTCTTCAATCGCCTGCTTGTGTGTGCTATTTAAGCAAAACACAGCCATGTTGTCAGAATATTGCCAAAAAGCAAGCGGAGTTCTCTTAACAGACTTGAACATTCAGAATTCACATACTTGTAAGAAATATTCATTTTTTGACTTCACCTCAGTGAAATTCTTCGGTTAGAAATAATGTCTAAAAAAGCTGACGCCCTAATCGCAACTAAACTATTATTTCCAGTGCTTCTCGCCTCTATGTTCACCAGCGCCTGTAGTCGGAGCAAACCCTCTGCCACAGCCAGCGAACCGCCACCAACTCCGGTCAAGTTGCAGTCATTGAAGTCTACCCCAGTGCAAGAGGTCTCAGAGTTTGTGGGTAGACTGGAAGCTCAGCAGAGAGTTTCGTTGCAACCGGAGATCCAAGGTCGGATAGAGTCGATCCCCGTTTCCTCAGGAGATCGAGTCAAGCAGGGAACGCCTATTGTGCTGCTGCGTCCTGATCGCACTGGTCCGGATCTCAATAGCGCCATAGCTAAAGTTAACTCACTCAAATCTGCTTATGGTACATCTCGGGCGCAATTGAAGGCAGCAGAGGCACAACGGGTCAGGGATGCGGCAGACGTAGAACTTCAAACGGTTCAGTTCCAAAGGGCGCAGCAACTGGTCTCTGTTGGGGCACAGGCAAAACAGCAGTTAGATATTGCCCAGAAAAACTTGAACACAGCGATCGCAACGCTGCGCGCTACTGAGGAACAGGTACAAGCTGCCAAAGCTAGCTTAAATCAAGCACAAGCGAACATCCGACAAGGTGAGGCAGATACAGCTAGTGCTCGCGTGTCTTTCCAGTATAAACAGGTACTGGCACCAATTACCGGAGAAGTGGGCGACTTCCCAGTCAAGGTTGGAGACTACGTTAACACTGGTCAAACCCTAACCACAATTACCCAAAACGACAATCTCTTCCTACGAATTTCAATTCCTACCAACCGCTCTTCACAACTACAACGGGGGTTACCAGTAGAACTGATTGACCCCAAGACAAGAAAACGCTTAGTCACCGGGAGTATTAACTTTATCTCCGCAGAGGCAGATACAGGTACCCAAGCTGTCTTAACCAAAGCTCGCTTTCCCAACTCTAGCGGCAACTTACGCGAGGGACAGTTTGTCAGCGCACGAGTCATTTGGAGTCAACGTCCAGGTGTTTTGATTCCCACAGTTGCTGTCTCTGATGTCGGGGCGCAACAGTTTGTCTATGTAGCTCAAACAGCAGGGTCAAAACAAACTGTGCGAAAGCAGCCAGTGAAGCTAGGAGCCATTCAAGGTCAAAACTACCAGGTACTTGATGGAGTCAAGCCAGGCGATCAAATTGCAGTCACGCAAATTCTTACCCTCAAGGATGGTTCTCCCATTAAACCTGAGTCCTAGTCCACCCCAGTAGGAAATTCAAAATTCGTTCAAAATTATTTTTGAATTTTGGATTTTGAGCAGCGAGCACGCACCATCAACTCAATCATCTAACTCCTGGGCTATGAATATTGCCGATATTTTCATCAAGCGACCAGTCTTAACTACAGTTTGCACGGTACTGATTCTCTTGCTCGGAGGAATCTGCGTTCCCCTCCTGCCTTTAGATAAGCTACCAGAAATGGCTCTCAAGCAGGTGAGTGTCACTACTAACTATCTCGGTACTGATGCCAAAACAGCAGAAGAAAACGTTACGACCGTGCTAGAGCGGGAAATCAACGGCACAGAGCGAGTGGTGTATATGTCCTCGCAGACGACAAATAATGGTGACACCACCGTTAACGTCTCCTTTCCCACAGAGATAGATAGGAACACTGCCCAAGTTCTCGTGCAAAATAACGTGGCGATCGCCGAAGCCTCTTTACCAGAGGAAGTCAACCGCATCGGCGTGACAACCCGCAAGCAGTCTCCAACCATCACTCTTGCCTATGCCTTTTATTCCGAAAAAGACAAGAACGGAAACTTCATCTACGACAACGTCTTCCTCAGCAACTACGTTGACCGACAAATCTTTGATGAAATCAAACGGATTGAAGGCGTAGGTACAGTCAGAATTGTGGGGGAGCGGAAATATGCCATGCGTATTTGGCTTGATCCCGATGCCTTGGCTGCCAGAAATTTGACATCGCAGGATGTCATCAATGCCATCTCTGAACAAAATATTCAGGTTGGCGCAGGAAGAATTGGTCAGCAGCCTACCCCAGAGCAGCAGCAGTATGAAATTGCCCTGCGAGCCAGTGGTCGGTTTACCACTCCTGCAGAAGCAGAAGACATTGTGGTGCAAACAGGCAAGGATGGCACGCTCATCCGGTTAAAAGATGTCGGTCGAGCGGAAGTTGGGGCGGAAAATTATAGTGCGACGACGTTATTTGATGGTTCACCAGCAGTTATTTTGTTAGCTTATCAACTACCTGGTACAAATGCTTGGGATACAGCTAACGCCATCAAGGAGAAAATGGCGGAGTTACAACCTAATTTTCCGCCAGGATTAAAGGCGACTATCGGCTTAGACAATACTTTGTTCGTAGCAGCTTCTCTTGATGAAGCTTTCAAAACCCTAACAGAGGCGATCGCGCTTGTGTTCCTCGTGATTTTCATCTTTTTACAGGACTGGCGCACCACAATCATTCCCGCCATTGCCATCCCTGTATCCTTAATTGGAGCGATGGCATTTGCGTTTGTGTTTGGGTTTACTCTCAATCAGTTGACAATATTCGGCATTATCCTGGCAACAGGTTTGGTGGTGGATGACGGGATTGTCGTTGTGGAAGCGATCGCTGCCAAACTCGAACTGGGTATGAAACCACTCCAAGCAGCCTTGGATGCAATGGAGGAACTCAGCGGGGCAGTCATTGCAACATCAGTAGTACTGATGGCGGTGTTTATCCCCGTGACTTTCTTTCCTGGCACAACTGGTATCGTTTACAAGCAATTCGCGCTGGTTATTGCTTTTTCCATTGCCATTTCTACCTTCAACGCCCTGACCTTTTCTCCTAGTATGTCAGCCATTATTATGCGGCGACAGCAGGAAGTCCACGGTCCGTTGGGCATATTTTTCCGCTGGTTTAATCGGGTGTTTGATTGGTTCAAGGGAGGATACGTCAAGATTGTAGAATTTCTGATCCGGCTTCGGTGGATCGTGATTCCAGTGTTTATTGGGGGTTTAGTCTTGACAGGTTGGATTTACCAGACAACTCCCCAAGGGTTTATCCCCGAAGAGGATCAAGGTTATTTCTTTACGATTGTTGAAGCGCCACCAAGCGTGTCTCTCAATTACAGCGTTGATCTCGTCAAGAAAATTACTGAAGAAGTCGTAAAGCCACTGCCAGAAGTTGAGCATGTTGTCGGGAACGCTGGCTTTGGGTTTGAGGGGAACGCGAGCAACAAGACGCTGTTTTTCGTGAAGCTTAAAGATTGGGAAGAGCGTCGTGGTGTTGAGCATTCAGTCTTTGGCATTCTGCAAAAAATCAACAAAGGGTTGCGAGAAAAAATTCCTGGAGCGAGGGCGATTGCCGTCAATGCGCCACCCGTAGATGGTTTGGGTAGTACAGGTGGCTTGGAGATGTATATCCAAAACAAACAAGCCCTTCCTATGGAAGCGCTCATCGACAATACCCAAAAGGTGATCGCAGCAGCCCAGAAACGACCGGAACTAGGAGGTGTCTTTTCTCAATTCACCTTCAATGCCCCGATGATGCAGATTTCCATTGATCGCAATCAAGCCAAGGCACAAAACATTCGGGTCAGTGATATTTTTAGCACCATGCAGACCTACTTAGGTGCGAGCTATATCAATCAATACGTACTCAGTGGGCGACTGTATCGGGTTTACGCCCAAGCAGAGGGGACAGTGCGCTCCAATCCGGAAGATCTCAGTCGCTTGTACGTGCGCTCTCAGGATGGGAATCTCGTCCAACTTAGTTCTTTGGTGCAATTGGAAAGAATTACTTATCCGCCTGTTATCACTCACTACAACGTCTATCCGTCAATCAAAATTCAAGGAGCTCCAGCACCGGGCTATAGTACTGGACAGGCAATCCAAGCAATGGAAGCGATCGCCAACGAAGTTTTACAGCCGGGATTTGGCTTTGCTTGGACAGGAACAGCCCTTCAGGAAAAATCTTCTGGCGGTGCAGCACCCATCATTTTTGGCTTAGCTTTTGTCATGGTTTTCTTGGTGTTAGCGGCGCAGTACGAAAGCTACGTTGATCCCACCATCATCATGATTACCGTACCTCTGGCAATCTTGGGCGCGCTTGGTGCAGTCGTGTTCCGTGCCAATGTTTTCCAAGCAGGCGGTATTTGGCCTGTGGTTAACAATAATATCTATGCTCAAGTTGCGCTGGTAATGCTCATTGGTTTGGCAAGTAAAAACGCCATTCTGATTGTAGAATTTGCTAACCAGTCGCTAGCGTTAGGAATGAATATCACCAGGGCTGCAATCCGTGCTGCGGAAGAACGCTTGCGACCGATTCTCATGACTGCTTTCGCTGGTTTAGTCGGTTTCTGGCCCCTGGTGATAGCTTCTGGCGCTGGCGCAATGAGCCGTTGGTCTTTGGGAACAGCGCTGTTTGGCGGTTATTTGATTTCAACAATCTTAAGTTTGTTTTTAGTCCCAGTGCTATACGTTGTTATTAAAAACCTAGAAGAGCGCATCTTGAAACCTGGCAAGCCCAGCCCGCCACAGCATCCAGAGCCGTCTGAGCCGCCTCAGGTTCAACCAGACCAGAAGGGGCAAGCGCTCCCTACGTTTAGGACGACTTCACAAAATGAGTGATATCAAGTTGCAGCTATAGCAGTCCTATTTGAGTTTTAACCCCCGGCGCGTCAAACTATCGGCTTGCCAATTTCATGAAAAGTCCAGGGGAAAATCGAAGTCCGAGCGTAGTTTTTCACGGATTTTTGTAGTGAAGAATTTCAACGTTTGTCTATAGAGGTAACACAAATGTTCAAACAATGGAATGCAAACGATTGGGTAAACCACATTTTGTTTACTATCACTGTTGTGTATCTATTTTACTCTTTCTTCTTGCACCACTAGTGCTAATTGTTTGAAATTGTCATCTGGAACTAATAGGTGAGTAAACGTAAATAAATAATTTTTTAAGTTGAGCGATCGCTCAACTTCATCTACTATTTACTTAGATTGTTAACCGAGTCGTCAGACAAGTATTTTAGCGGCTCATTGCATTGTTTTATCTAGTTACAATCTGAGAGAAACTATGAATATTAAGCTAATCATCTTCTCAGGTGTTATGACTGCTCTCGTCGGCGCAGTTCTCGGCTTGGCTGCTGCTCAAATTGGTCAACGTAACTTTAATCAACTTAAATATGAAACTCAGTACTACAAAGATTTACACAACAGATATGCTTTAATTGGTGCCAGCTTGGGATTCATTATTGGTGTTGGACAAGAATGCGTGCGTGAGCTTAAGGCTCACGGAGAGGATAAGTAGAAGCCACTTAAATCAGGCTGAGTCAAGAGAACTTCTCTTTTCAACTTGTGGACCAAAAGAAAGTTCTCCAAAACGTGTTGTTCGTAGAGAGTGTCCCAAATGTGTAAATTTATTTTATTTTGTAGTGCGAACCGGACAGCCCGCTTAGGTAATAAAGTAGGGAGCAATCCTCGTCTCCCACTACTATCTTTTTTACATGTATTAGGAAGCTCCCTTGTTCGTAAGCCTATTTAAGCCTCAAGTCATTTATTCTTATGACTAATTCTTAAAGGATGAGTATTGCTATAGCGATCCGATTTGATTGGGGTGAATCACAAAGTAGAGACTCTTAACAGGGAACAGGAAACAGGGAAGAAGGAATAAAGGTGTACTGACTTTTTTTCAAAAATCAAATAGGAGTCCTATAGAATAAACTTGAAGATTTTGTTTAGAAAAAGTGAGGACGAATGAAGATTAAATACAGCTTACTCTGCTTGCTAATTATCGGCACTACTACACTAGCTATGACTAACTGGAACTTAGCTATGATTGGGATATCAACATTTTTATTAGCTTACTTTTCTAAAGGTATAAGGTGCTATCGCAAAAGCTTGTAATTCATTACATATTACATAAAAAGGGATTGTTAGAATTTATTTATGAAGCAATTAGAACATAATATAAAAAGATTTTCCAATTGATTATGGAAAATGATGAATCATTAAGAAAGATAAGCTTCAAATAAGTAAACTGTAATCAATTGCTACTTGGGGCGTTGTTGTCTACGCTGTTCCCAACGCCAAAGAAAAACCATTAAAGCAACGACTCCTATTTGAAGTGCGAAGTTCGGTAAAGCGCTGTTAACATCACGTCCTGCAAGTAGCCCAGAAAGAAAGATGAGTGCGCCCATAAAACCAGAAGCACCACAAGCAATGTAGATAAATTGCCGTAAGCCGCGATAAGGTGCTGCTGCTTCTGCCTTGAGACGAGCATATTGTTCTGATTTAACACGATTTTTGCTACTCGGTTCTGTCATAAGCTATAATTTCCTCGATAATGTGCCGATGTGGCTCAGCGGTAGAGCACTCGATTCGTAATCGAGCGGTCGCGGGTTCAAATCCCGCCATCGGCTTTTTTTATCCTAATACCGTTTCACTTTAATTTTGATACAAATGGAAATTGCCCATTGCCCATTTGTATCAGACCCGATTGTGAAATGGTATAACCACTCAACAGTTCACTTGCTTGAGTATAATGCGATTGCGTCCCTCTGCTTTTGCTTGGTAAAGCGCCTTATCTGCTGCCACAACCAAAGTTGTTGAAGAAGATTCAAAACTGGGAATCGTCGTGGCTACCCCCAAGCTTAAGGTGACGTAATGACTAACTTCAGATTCAGAATGCTCCATTTGCAATTCCCTGACCTCAGCTTGTATACTAGCCGCAACGTGAACTGCACCAGCAGCATGAGTGTTAGGCATAATCACAGCAAATTCTTCACCGCCGTAACGCGCTACTAAATCCAGATTTTTCTGAGCTGTACGATTTAAGACAGCAGCAACCCTTTGCAAACAGGCATCTCCAGCAGGGTGACCATATTTATCATTGTAAAGTTTGAAGTAGTCGATATCACATAAAATAAGAGATAAAGGCGATCGCTCCTGTGCTAAGTTCAACCACTGAACATTTAAATACTGGTCAAAGCGGCGACGATTAGCTACTCCAGTTAATCCATCTACATTGACAAGTTGTTGCAAAGCATAGGTAGCAGTTTCAAGCTGTCTGTATAGTTGTGCTTGTTGCAACAGCCTTCGTACACGCTGACGTAAAACAGCCCAGTGAATTGGCTTGGTGACATAGTCGCTTGCTCCTGCTTCAAAGACACGGTTTACTGACTCAGAATCGTTCAAGCCAGTAATCATTAATATGGGAGTACTATTACAAAGTATTGAAATCGCACTATTGCTAAATGAACATTCTGTCACTGAATTGGCAAGTGTTGAGTTACAAAAATTGCTAGATATTTTGATCAGTTGCCTACAGCAGGTAAAGCCGTCCACAATTGGCATGACAGCATCTAGCAAAACTAAATTCGGTTTGACAGATTCGTATGCATCTAGACACTGTTTCCCATCACTGACTTCAACCACTCGATAGCCTTCTTTTTCCATAGCTTCACGCAACAGCATTCGCATGAACTTGTCGTCATCAGCTATGAGAATTACGGGGGCTTCCTTAGTCATGGAGAATGGGCTTATGCCTGACATGAGTTGCATTCCATAGAAGGCAAAAGTGCTAAATAATACATACACAACGGCGTGGAATCATTACGCAATTATCCGACGGCGTTACTTATGTTATTAAAAACTGACTCTCTATAATGAACGTATAATGCCAACAGTACAAGTGTTAGGGTATTTTGTGTCACCATCAACTGCTCTTGTACCATCGCTTGCCCTATTGCTATGAGCGAAGTTTGTGGTAGATGACTAAGTTGCACGGGAGCATCCCAATGCATGCAAAAAAACGGTAGTGGGAGACGAGGATTGCTCCCTACTTTATAACCAAAGCGGGCAGGACAGCCCCAAAGTCGCGACAACGCGCTTTTCTGGGCACTACAAAATAAAATAAATTTACACATTTGGGATGCTCCCAAGTTGCACTGTTGAAAAAACAGTTAAAAAGTTATAATAAACAATCTTTTGTGAAAAAAAAACCTATTTAAAGTCACTTATTTTCGTCTATGCCAGATTCATTGATGTATCAGCAAGATTATTTTGTTGTTTTAGAAACGAACCAACCTGAACAATTTCTTTCTGCTTTAGAGTTATTGGAGAAGCTCAAGGAAATTTTACACAAACTTAAATTTGAGGACTTGTCACCCGATTTGCGCTCTTTTGATTCAATAGAGGCGCAAGCAAAATATTTAATCGACACGAGTTGCGAGTTAGATGTTGGTTCTGGGCAGTATTTGCAGTGGTACGCAGTTCGCTTAGAGAAGTAACTGTGAGTCATTAGTCCTTAAAATAACTAATAACTAATGACTAATAACTAATGACTAATGACTAATGACTAATGACTAATGACTAATGACTAATGACTAATGACTAATGACTAATGACTAATGACTAATGACTAATGACTAATGACTAATGACTAATGACTATTTTTGATTCGCAATTAGCATCAGTTCAATTCCATCTGAAGAAGCTTTTGTCACTTTTACCTCTACTCCAGGACCAAAAAAACTGGTCATTTTTTCCTGCTTTTGTTGCCAAACATCTATTGGAACCGATGGCGAATCAAACTCCAAAATTAAAGCATAAGTTCCATTAATTTCTGTTTCTCGTAATCCTCTGATAACTGGTATATCATCGTCTGTAGAACCAAGACCCAGAAATGAGAGCGCTTTGTCGAAATGTGCGTCTTGACCGTAGCGATATCTAGTAATGTCTTGGCGAACTTGATTTTGAGTAGGAGTCGCCTGCTGCTTTCTCAGTGTCAACACTTGTGGCGTTGTAGGTTGACTGAAGGGCACAGGCTTAAGTTCGTTATATTTGAGTGCTAGTCCTCCTAATAGAAGAGGAATTCCATAAAAAAATCCTACAAGATTGAATGTGGCATTGTCAGCAGCGTAGGCAGCAAGACCGATGATAGTTAAAACACCGCCGATGCTTATACCTAGCGTTGCTAAGGAAATTTGGCGTAACATGATTTTAGTTCGTTATGAATTCTTAATACCTTAGTTTTTCTATCATCAGTGATAACAAAACAATTTAGGAAAGAGCAGGAGCAATTCAAAATTCCAATTCAAAATTCAAAGTATGCCTTATGCTGGAGGCATGACTACGCCGTTAGTGCATTACCTCCAAGAGAAGGCACGAAATTCAAAATAAAATGGCTATTCTGGTAAACATTTTACCATCTTGTGACATCCAAATTATTAAATATGTAACAATATATTATCTTAGATTAAAGTAGAGGAGAGTTGAAGACAGGAAGGAAGATAACAATGGATGCACAAATTATAAAAGAACGAGTTGTTAAAGTTCGAAGTCAACGAGAGTATTTACTGAGTCTCTTGGAACAATCAAACTTGGGGATTTTGAGAGTTGACGTGAATCAGGCTTTGGAAGAAATGGATGAGCTGATTGATGAATTTAGACGTACCTTCCCAGAAACAGAAATTTAGTTGAGTCTCCATAAGGCACAAATAATAAAAAATAGCGTCGGTAAACCTTTAATTTACGGTTTAACTGACGCTTCTTAACATTTCCATATTCCCTAGTCCCCAGACACCTTGTTTTAGATTTCCCAAGCTACTTTGCTGTATCATTGTATTCCGCTACTGAACGATTTGCTGCACTTTGTCCCAACTTTTTAACTAGAGCAATGAGCTCTATTGTTGGTGTCTCTTTTTTGCAAAAAGCATCCAAGCTACCTAACTCCCTCATTTCCTGACACTTAGTGTCTTCCACTGAAGAGTAAGCAATGATTTTGGTATTTGGAGCAATAGCTTTGATATGACTGGAGGCGCGCCAACCATCCATGATTGGCATGTGTAAATCTAGTATTATCACGTCAGGATGATAGCGTTTAACCATTTCTACGGCCTCTTGACCATTACTGGCTAAACCAACAACTTGAAGATTTTCTTGCCTAGAAAAGGCTAATTTCAGGGTTAAACGAGTTAATTCGTGATCGTCAACCACTAGAACACGCAATAATGTAGAAGGCTCACAGGACAACATCAACATCCACGTTAAACAAAGACGACGTATGTTAACCTTTACAGTTTAAGAGAATAGTTGCTTACACTTACTCTATCTAATGGTTGAATAACTCATGTGTCCCTGTGAAAATAAGTTGGACAATGAAAAAATATGAAAGTTTTTAAGTATCGGCTCAATAAGTTGGGGTATTGGAGAAAATAAAAAGTTTACTCGGTAGACGGAACGTCATAGAATATGACACATGACGCAAAACCAATCGAGTCACAAATCAGTATCCGATTTGCTGCAAGCGATCGACCCAA